>Ga0209605_1000310_pt1 | contig 64528 bp, 47 predicted proteins | sample AD_UKC035_MetaG_FD_184408 | JGI IMG/M metagenome (GOLD analysis project Ga0209605, IMG submission 184408) | Active sludge microbial communities of municipal wastewater-treating anaerobic digesters from USA - AD_UKC035_MetaG (SPAdes) (version 2) | ecosystem: Engineered > Bioreactor > Anaerobic >...
TGGTGAATGGGTGAGTCGGGAGACGGGAAACAGACACGGACAGCCATCAACGATCAACCATCAACTGTCCGGGAACCTGAGAACCTGGAACTTGCGAACCTGCGAACATTCCAACATCAAACATTCAAACGGTTCGATCACGATTACGATCACGATTACGAATTACGATTACGAATTACGATGACGAGCACGGGCTCCCAACTCCTATCTCCTAACTATCCCTTGACCACTCCCATCGGGCGCAGGCGGGCCACCATGCGGCTGAGCCCCGCGTGGTGGACGGTTTGCACCACCTCGGTCACGTCCTTGTAGGCTTCGGGGATCTCCTCCACCAGCGTCGCCCGCGAGGCAGCCATGACATGGATGCCGCGCTCGCGGAGCTCGGCGTCGATGGAGCGGCCCTTGGCGGCCTTCATGGCGCCGTGGCGGCTCAGGAGCCGGCCCGCGCCGTGACAGGTGCTGCCGAACGTCGCGCTCATGGACTTTTCGGCGCCGACCAGGATGTATGAACAGCGGCCCATGTCACCCGGGATGATCACCGGCTGGCCGATATCGCGGTACGCCTCGGGGAGCGCCGGGTGGCCCGGGCCGAATGAGCGCGTCGCCCCCTTGCGGTGGACGCAGACCGTCTGTTCGCGTCCCTCCACGAGATGCCGCTCGATCTTGGCGATGTTGTGGGCGACGTCGTAGACCAGCCGCAGGCCCAGGCGGGCCGGCGGCAGGCGCAGCGCCTCCTGGAACGACTCGCGCACCCAGTGGGTGATGAGTTGGCGGTTGGCGAAGGCGTAGTTGGCCGCGGCGGCCATCACCGCGAGGTACTCCCGCCCTTCGGGTGACGCCACCGGCGCGCAGCAGAGCTGCGGATCGGGCAGCTCGATGCCGTACCTGGCCGCGGCCCGCTTCATGGCGACGATGGAGTCGTCGCAGACCTGGTAGCCCAGTCCGCGCGAACCGGTGTGGATGCTCACCGTCACCTGGTCCATGAACAGGCCCAGCCGGCGGGCCGCCGCCTCGTCATACACCTGGTCCACATAGCCGATTTCGAGAAAGTGGTTGCCGGAGCCCAGGGTGCCGAGTTGGGTCCGGCCGCGCTCCCGGGCTTTCTCCGAGACCCGGCCGGCGTCGGCGTCGGGAATCGCGCCGCGGTCCTCGATGCAGTCGAGGTCCTCCGCGTCGCCGTAGCCGTGGCGGATTGCCCACTCGGCCCCCTTCTCCAGCACCTGCCGCTCGGCCTTGGCGTCCAGACGCAGGTCCTTCCGCCGCGACCCGACGCCCGACGGCACGTTGCGGAACATCGCGGCGACCAGGTCGCGGATCCGGTCGACGACCTCGGGGCGGGTCAGCCGGGAGGCGAGCACGCGGACGCCGCAGTTGATGTCGTACCCCACGCCGCCCGGGCTGACCACGCCGTCGGCGGTGTCGAAGGCGGCCACGCCGCCGATGGGAAAGCCGTAGCCCCAGTGGATGTCTGGCATGGCCAGGGAAAACATCCGGATCCCCGGCAGGGTGGCCACGTTGGCCAGTTGGAGCAGGCTCTGGTCGTGGCGCAGCGACTCCAGCAGGGACGGCGAGGCGTAGAAGACGGCATCGACGCGCATGGGCCCATGGCGCGGGATCTTCCAGGTGACCGCGTCCACCGGCTCGATGCCGGCGATGATGTCCTCGATCTGAAAGCCCATGGGGCGCCTCGTCGTCACAAGTCGAGCACGATCCGGGCGTGCAGCCGCCCGGCGCCGCGAGTCACCGCGAGGTCGTGGTACGTCGCCGCCTTGACCACGCCGCGCACCTCGTGCCGCGCCGGGTCGAAGTGCCCGCCCTGCGCCTCGGCCTCGAGGCGGCGGCCGGTGGCGGCGCGCACCGCCAGCCGCGTGCAGACAAATCCCTGGGTGTCGAACAGGTAGATGAGCTCGTTGAGCAGTCGGACCAGCATGTCTTCGGGCGACTGGGCGTCCAGCTCGATGACGCGGCGCTCGCCGCTTTCCATCTGCGTGGGATCGGTGATCACCGCGCCCAGGCCCGCGGCGGCATGCGCGGCCAGCTCCGCCAGGTCGGCGCCGCTCAGCCGCAGGGCCACGTCGCCGCCGTGAGCTTCGATCGTGTACGATGCCTCCGCGTCAGCGCACAAGGATGTAAACCTGGTAGCCGCCCAGGTTGTCCGTGGCGTTGTCGTCGTTGATGCCCAGAATCAGGCGCCCGCCGACGTTGGTCTGGAACACCCGCATGGAGCCGATGACGAAGGCGCCGGGGTTGTCGCCGATCCGTCCGATCAGGGCGCCCGTGTTGGCCTTGGAGATGGGTTTCCAGAATCCGCTGGCGGTGCCCGGGGCGCCGTCAGGATCGCAGAAGACCTTGCTGTTCCGTTTGTAGTATACCTGGCCCTTGGCCATGATCTCCACCACCTGGCCGGGGACGAGGTCGATGCCGGTGTCCAGCCAGGCGGTGTCGCCGGGCAGAGCCAGCGCCTTGCGGCCCGTGTACACGGGCTTGCTGGCCGGCGCGGCGGCCGCCCCGCCGGCGGCCTGGCCGCGGCCATCCTGGTCCAGGGATGCCAGCGCGGCCGAGAGGGTCTTCTCCTGCTGCGGCGGCGGCATCGGCATGGCGGCCATGCGCTCCTTGACCAGATCGAACGACCGCGTGGTCTTGGTCAGGGAGGCGGCGGAAGCGTACTGGCTGCGGACCTCCGCCTCCATGTTCTTGACGCGCTCCGCCGGCAGGGGATGGGTGCTCATGAAGGTCATGGCGGAGGAGCCCTTCTTCATGCTCTCCGTGTTGAGCCGCTGGAACATGCTGATCATGCCGCTGGGATCGTAACCGGACTGGACCATGGTGGCCATGCCGAGCCGGTCCGCCTGGCGCTCGTGGTCGCGGCTGAACTTCATGCTGGTCAGGGCGACGCCCACCCCGCCCAGGGCGCCGATGATCTCGCCCCAGCGTTCGCTTTTGGCGCCCACGCCGATGCCGGCACCCATCACGAGACCCGTGAGCAGCAGCTGCTTGGACATCTGGTTCGTGGAGTGGCGGCCCACCACGTGGGCGATCTCATGGCCGATGACGCCGGCGACCTCGTTTTCGCTCCCGGCGGTGTTGATAAGGCCCCGGTTGATGTAGATATAGCCTCCCGGCAGCGCGAATGCGTTGATCTCGCCGGTGTTGACCACCTGAAACTCGTAGCCGATGTCCGGACGGAGCGAGTTCTGGGCCAGTTTCTGGCCGATCTGGTTGATGTAGGAGTAGACAAAGGAATCCTGCACCAGATCCAGCTTGGTCTTCAGCTCATCGGAGTACTGCTTCCCCATGGCCTTCTCCTGCTGTTCGGAGAAGAAATTCAATCCGCCGCCCACCTTTTCCTGCTTCTTCTCGGCGGCGACAGCGCCCGTCACCGGCAGGAACACCAACAATCCGATGACGAAAACGCTCAGCCAAAGATGCCTTCGGCTCATGGTATCCTCCAACTTACCGGGTAGAATGTTCATTTCACTGACAGTATAATAACACACTCCTCGAATGGAAGAATGTATGCGTAAAGATTACCATCTGCACACCGAAGTTTCAGACGGCCGCTGGCTGCCGGCTGACATTTTTCGCACCGCCGCCCGACTGGGCATTGACGAAATCTCCATCACGGACCATGACGCGGTGGGCGCGTACATCCATTTCGGCGACGTGCGCCGCGACGCCGCCGTAGCCGGCATCCGGCTGGTGCCGGGCGTGGAGTTGGACAGCGTCCACAGCGGGATGGAAATCCACATGCTCGGCTACGAGCTGGACCTGGTCCACCCCGGCCTCACAGCCTACCTCGGCGAGGTGCAGCGACTGCGCCGCGAGCGGCTCCAGGCGCTGGTGGGGCGGATCAACGATGCCCTGGACGCGCCGGCTCTGGATGCCGCGGCCGTCTTCCGGCCGTGGCGCGACACCTGCATGATGCCCCACCTGATCCAGCCTCTCCTGGTTGACGGCCGTTTCCCGGACTACCGCACCGCCAAGCGCTGGATCAAGGAAACCGTGGGCCTGCCCGTGGAAGTGCCCAAGCCCGCCGTGGCGGACGTCATCGCCCTGATCCGCGCCGCGGGCGGCTGGGCGGCGCTGGCGCATCCGGGTTTCTGCAGCGGCAATGGCGACCTCGACCTGGAGGCGTTCGTGGCGGCGTGCCGCGATTGGGGGATGACGGGGCTGGAGGTGGAGTACCGTTATCGCGGATCCGTCGAGTTCCCCAGTCGGGTGGAGGAAGACCAGTTTGTGGCTCGGATGCGCGAACTGGCACGCCGCTTCGGCCTGCGGGCCACCCGCGGGAGCGATGCGCACCAGGCCGTCGAGATGGAGACTTTCGCAGCGGATTAATAATTTCGATATTTATTAAGCTCTAGACAAATGTTGAAATACAGCCTATAATGCCATTTTTGCCGCCGTCCGCTGTGAATACGCCCGGTGATCTGAAGCGGCCGCAACGGTTTCAAATGAAATATCTCTGCTCGAGGAGTAATAGTCATGGCTGACAAGTCCTTCAATGCGTTCGAGATGGCCCAGAAACAGTTTGATCACGTAGCCGACCAGCTCAACCTGGATCAGGCGACCCGTGACATGCTGCGCTGGCCTCTGCGCGAGTATCACTTCAGCATCCCCGTCCGGATGGACGACGGATCGGTGAAGGTGTTCCGTGGCTTCCGCGTGCAGCACAACGACGCCCGCGGCCCGGCCAAGGGCGGCATCCGGTTCCACCCCCAGGAGACCGTCGACACCGTCAAGGCCCTCGCGACGTGGATGACCTGGAAGTGCGCGGTGGTGGACATCCCGCTCGGCGGCGGCAAGGGCGGCGTGATCTGTGACCCGCACAACCTGTCCCAGCGGGAACAGGAGCAGATCTGCCGCGGCTGGATCCGGCAGGTGTGGAAGAACGTGGGCCCGCTGGCCGACGTGCCGGCGCCCGACGTGATGACCTCCGGCCAGCACATGCTCTGGATGCTCGACGAGTTCGAGCAAATCCGCGGCGAGAAGCTGCCCGGCTTCATCACCGGCAAGCCGCTGGGCATGGGCGGCTCCCAGGGCCGGACGGAAGCCACCGGTTACGGCGTGATCTACTGCGTCCGCGAAGCCTGCAAGCAGCTGGGCATCGACATCAAGAAGGCCACGGCGGCCGTGCAGGGCTTCGGCAACGTGGCCCAGTACGCCGTCAAGCTGTTCAACCAGTACGGCGGCAAAGTCGTGTGCGTGTCCTGCTGGGACCAGCATGACCAGGCTTCCTATACCTTCAAGAAAAAGGACGGCATCGACGTGGACTTCCTGCTGGGCATCACCGACCGGTTCGGCGGCATCGACAAGAAGAAGGCCGCCGCGGCCGGTTACGAAGTGCTGCCGGGCAACGCCTGGATCGAGCAGGATGTCGACATCCTGATCCCGGCCGCCCTGGAGAACCAGGTCAACGCCGAGACCGTCAAGCTGATCAAGCCGTCGGTCAAGATGATCGCCGAAGGCGCCAACGGTCCCACCACGCCGGAAGCCGACGCGGTCATCAAGTCCCGCGGGATTTTTGTCATCCCCGACTTCCTGGCCAACGCCGGCGGCGTGACCTGCAGCTACTTCGAGCAGGTCCAGTGCAACATGAACTACTACTGGACGAAAGACGAGGTGCTCCAGCGTCTGGACGAGAAGATGACCTCCGCCTTCCTGGCGGTGGCCGAGCTGGCCAAGAACCGCGGCGTCTACATGCGCGACGCGGCGTACATGATCTCCATCCAGCGGGTGGCCGAGGCCTGCCGCATGCGGGGTTGGATTTAAGCGTTTCTCTCTGACACAGTGTCTCCGAACAGCCGGCTGGCCTCAGCCGGCTTTTTTTTTATTACCGCCGCCGAATTCGTTGACTTGATGGAAAATCATCTGCTATAAATCGTTTGTTTGAACACTTGAAAATCATTTCTGTTCAATTCTTCTTCAATAGGAGGTCGGGTCGTATGGATTACATCCAAGCTGTTTTTGAAGCGGTGAAAAAGCGGAACGCCGGGGAGCCCGAATTCCACCAGGCGGTACACGAGGTGCTGGATTCCCTGCGCCCCGTGATCGACAAGCACCCCGAATTCCAGGAAGCCGGCTTGCTGGAACGCCTCGTGGAGCCCGAGCGGCAGATCATCTTCCGGGTGCCGTGGGTGGACGACCTGGGCAAGGTCCACGTCAACCGCGGCATGCGCGTCCAGTACAACTCCGCCATCGGCCCCTACAAGGGCGGCATCCGCTTCCACCCCTCCGTGTACATCGGCATCATCAAGTTCCTCGGTTTCGAGCAGATCTTCAAGAACAGCCTGACCGGCCTGATGATGGGCGGCGCCAAGGGCGGGTCGGACTTCGACCCCAAGGGCAAGTCGGATAACGAGATCATGCGGTTTTGCCAGAACTTCATGAGCGAGCTGTTCCGCCACATCAGCGACGACATCGATGTCCCCGCCGGCGACATCGGCGTGGGCGGACGGGAAGTGGGCTTCATGTTCGGCCAGTACAAGAAGCTGACGCGCAACTTCCATGGCGTCCTGACCGGCAAGGGCCTCACCTACGGCGGCTCCCTGGCCCGGACCGAAGCCACCGGCTTTGGCACCGTCTATTTCTGCCAGGAGATGCTGAAGGGGAAGGGGACCTCGTTCGACGGCAAGACCGTGGTTGTCTCCGGCTCCGGCAACGTGGCCATCTACGCCCACCAGAAGGCCACCCAACTGGGCGGCAAGGTCGTGGCCATGTCCGACTCCAACGGCTACATCCACGATCCGCAGGGCGTCAACTGGGACACCGTCCGGCAGCTCAAGGAAGTGGAGCGCCGCCGCATCAAGGACTATGTGGGCATCCACAAGCACGCCACCTACACCGAGGGGTGCATGGGCATCTGGAACGTGAAATGCGACGTGGCCCTGCCGTGCGCCACCCAGAACGAGCTGGACGAGGCGGGCGCCAAGGCGCTGCTGAAGAACGGCTGCATCGCCGTGGCCGAGGGCGCCAACATGCCGTCCACGCCCGAAGCGGTGAAGCTGTTTATCGACAACAAGATTCTTTACGGCCCCGGCAAGGCGGCCAACGCCGGCGGCGTCGCCACCTCCGGTCTGGAGATGAGCCAGAACTCCTCCCGACTGATGTGGAGCTTCGAGGAGACCGACAGCAAGCTGCACCAGATCATGGTGAACATCTACAAGCAGGCCAGCCAGGCCGCCGAGGAATACGGCACGCCGGGCAACCTGGTCAACGGCGCAAATATCGCCGGCTTCCTGAAGGTGGCCAAGGCGATGATGGCCCAGGGCGTCGTCTAGTCCACACGCTCTGTTTCCAACACGCAAGCAGGCGGCCTCCGGGCCGCCTGTTTCTGTTTTGGCCTCCGAATCCGGATGCCGGAACCGCTATTTGCCGTTCCGGGTCAGGAACGCCACCGCTTTCTCGTTGTCGCCGTCCATGAGGATGGACACCGTGGCGCCGTCGGCGGCCTTGGGCACGTGCACCACCTGGATAATGTGCTCCAGCGGATCGGTGCCGGGCATGACCCGCCGCAGGACGTTGGGGGATTCCTTCAGGAACGCCTCGTTGAAGACGAGCCCCGGCTCATCGGGGTACAGGGGCAGATAGCGGATGTTGGCCTCCACCAGGTCCTGGAAGAAATGGGTGCCGAAGGACAGCTCGGGCACGTAGCCCTTCTTGCTGCGGGCGATCTCGATGAGCATGGCCGTGTTGTTGATGTCGCTGTAGGTCACCCGGACTCCCAGCTTGATGTCGCCGCGGCTCCCCCAGCGCCCCGGGCCCATCAGGATGAACTTGCGGTTGGGCAGCCGGTGGTTCAGCTCGCCCACCACCTTGCCCACCTGGATCAGGTCGTCCATATTGCCGATGGCGTCGTAGGCGATGGGATCGACGTAAACGATGTACTCCACCCCGTCGATCTGGCCGGTGGTGATGTAGCGGTTCGCCGTGAAGAGGACGGAGTCGCCCGGGATGTCCGTCGGGATTGCAACGCTCGTGATGGCGCCGGCGCCGTAGCTCTGGGGCCGGCACTGCAGCAGGTAGGGCCGGTGGACGTCGCCGTCGCAGGCGAACTCAATGTCCACCGGGAAGCCGAGCTCCTTCTCCAGGATGGTCAGCATGGCCATGAGCTCGGGGATGAACGGGCTGCGCTCGATGAGGTTGGTGAAGGTGATCAGGGGGATGCCCGACTTCAGGTCCATCAGGGCGCCCACCGGCGGCACGATCTGACCCTCCCGGTACATGGCCACGATCTGGGACAGGGCGGGGAAGTCGTGGCCCAGCTCCTTGAGCAGCCGGTCGAAGGTCAGGGTCTCGAACCGGCGGCTCTCGAGGTTGATCACGTCGATGTACTTCTGCGAATAGCGGAGCACGTCCTCGGGGGTGACGTTCACGCGGAGGTTGGGCTGGCCGGGCGAGATCAGGACCGGGTAGTCCTCGCCCACCCGATCGACGGCCCGGGTGCCCAGCCCCGCCACGAGGCGGATGATCCCGTCGGTGCGGCGGATCCGCGGCGACCAGCGGAACTCGTTCCGGCTGAAGGCGACCCCGGCGAAGGCGGGGAAGAAGAACTTGCCCACGCGGCGGCCCACCACCTCCTGGATCAGGACCGCCATCTCCTCGTGGAAATCGATCAGGCCGCGCTCGCGGCGGTACTCCAGCGGATCGGGGGAAAACACACTGGCGTACACCTCCAGGATGGCGTTCACGAGCCCTTCGAGGCGCTCCTTCTTGGTGCCCTGGTTGGCGACGAACAGGCTCTTGTACTTGCCGGCGAACGAGGAGCCGGCGCTGTCCTCCAGCAGACTCGATGAACGCACCACGAGGGGCCGCTCCCCGAAGTCGTCCAGCGCCAGGCTGAGTCCGGCGATGATTTCGGGCGACAGGGCGGAGTTCTTGAAGATCTGTTCCAGGTAGAAATGCTCCTGCCGGATCTCGGAGGGATCGCGGTACTTGATGTTGGGCATCTCCTCCAGGGCGTTGTAATTGAGAAAATCCATGATGCCGTCTGAGGTCACGTACCAGGTCTTGGGCGTGCTGACGTTGCGCAGGAGGACGTTTTGCTGCTTGACCGCCTCGAGGATGGCTTCGGCTCGGAACAGGCCGGCGGCCTTGCCGCCCAGCTTGCCCACGCCGGAGGCCGGACCGATGGTCCGGGACAGGATGTCGGCGAAGTCGGCCACGTCCACGTGCTTCTTGGTGGTGTTGATGTAGTCCAGGTTCTCGCTGTAGAAACGCCGGATCAGGGCGACGCGCAGGCCCTGGTTCTCTTCGGGCGACAGGCTGCGCTGGGCGTCGGGCATGAGGCTGAACCGGTGCACCGCGTCGGTCACCTCGCCGAGCTGGACGTCCCGCTTGCCGGCGGCCAGGGTGAGGAAGCGCGCCTGTTCGTGCCGCAGCCACAACCGCAGCATTCGGCCGATCTCCTCGTCGAGCAACTCGTTGTTGGCGATGCGGAAGATTTCGTCGGCAAACTGCTCGAAGACGTTGCGGTCGTAACGCGGCGCGGGCTCGTTGGGGTTGAAGCCCATCGCGGCGTAGACTTTCTCGCCCTCGGCGCGCAGCCGCTCGATGAAGCCGGCGACATCCTTGATGTTGCGCTTGAAAAGGTAGTTCATCATCTTGCGGCTGATGCGGTTGAGCAGGATGGGATTGGTCTCCCGCAGCAGATCGACGATGACCCGCCACTCCGGCTTGGCTTCCGGTCGGGGCTCCGGCCGGACGTCCGGCTTGGGATCCGGTTTGGAATCGGTCATGCGCGTTCCTCCCTCGCGCGCGGTCACTCCGCGGGCCGCGCCGTCTTGAAAATCACTCCGTGCCCGATCCGGCCGTCGATGCGCACCTCGAGCGGCGGGGCCACCCGGACGTGCCGCAGGTGCGCGGTTTCCTGCTCGGCCGGCAGGGCGTTGAGCCAGTCCCAGTCGATGCGGCCGTCCTCCGGATTCATGGGCACGGTGAAGTACCCGATTCGCAGCGACGTGATGTTCTGGAAGAAATGGGAACCCTGCGACGGATCGACGTTGAGCTGGGGCAGGCTGACCTCGACGATGACCTTGGCCCCGTTGATCTGGCCCCAGTGCACGGGGATCCCCAGCCACGGGTCCGACGAGCCCCAGCGGCCGGGGCCGGCCAGGATGTACGGCCGCTTCGCCTCGCGCAATCCCTGGTTGAGCCGGTCCACTTCCATGGCGATGCGCGGCGTGTCGGCGGCGGTGAAGTTCTCGGTCTTGACGTACACGACGTCGGTGATCTCGCGGAAGATCCCGTTGCCCAGCACCCGGGTGCTGAAGCCGACCGCGGCCGCGGGATCCAGCCCGCCGAGGTCCACGGCCACCAACTCGTCGCTGACCACCATGGGCCGGACCTGCAGGAGGCCGAACCGGGCGGGCAGACCCCGGGCGGGATCCAGCGTGCCGGCGAACTCCATCTCGATGGGGCAGCCCATGGCGTCCGCGGTAAGCCGGAGGAGCTGGATCAGAATCTTCGACAGCGGCATGACCTCGTTCTTGAGGATGTGGGCGAAGGTGATGATCCGGGGACCCGCGGCGTTGGTGCCGTCGTAGACGCGGTCTTCACGCGCCGCGAAGGTGGAGGCCAGGTACTTGAGGGCGCCGTCCTGCTCGGCCGCCTGCAGGGGCAGGTGCACCAGGTACTGGTCCTCGTCATCATAGGCCCGGGAGTAGAAGTCCTTCATGTTGATGGCATAGAAGTCCTTCTGCGAGTGGTTCAGCATGTCCTTGATGGTGCCGAACTGGGGGATCACCCGCGGGTAGGCCGGACAGTAACGGAGCACGGCCCCGCCGTCGACGACGGTCTTGCCCAGGCCCAGCGCGAGACTGACCACGCCGTTCTCCGGGCGGGCGTATCCGGCCGGGTAATAGTTGTAGGAACAGCCGACGCCGGAAAAATCCGGGTAGAACCGGTCCCGGTACAGGCGGCCCACCACCTCCTGGATGATGACCGCCATCTTCTCTTCCTCGATCCGGTGGTTGGTGGACTCGATGTACGCCTTGGCCTTGCGGAAGAATGTCGAGGCGTACACCAGCTTGATGGCGTTGGCCAGGTCCTTGAACCGGCTGTCGGTCTCGGAGTGGTTGTTCGGGAGCATCTTGGTGGCGTAGATCCCGGCGAACGGCTGGTAGAGGGCGTCCTCCAGCAGGCTGGACGACCGCACCGCCAGCGGCACCTTGACGTGACGGACCAGGTCCCGCAGGTCGCCGACGATCGTGGGCGGCAGGTCGGCGTTGAGGAAGCGGCTGACGATGAGGCGGTCCGACGTTTCCCGCGCCGCGAAGTCCCACAGCTCGTTGCGGGCCATGAACGCGTCGAAGACGTCGGTGCCGATCACCAGCGTCTTGGGGATGGCGATCTGGACGCCCGGATACGCGTCCTCGGCCAGGTGCTCGCTGAGCAGCTTGTCGGAGAAGGCCAGCCCGCGGGCCTTGCCGCCGAGCGAACCGGGCCCGAGCCGCATGAAGCGGCAGTAGCTGTCGTACATGCTCCGGGAAAACCGCACGATGCCGCCGCGCTGGATGCGGCGGTGGTGATCGTCCCACTCCTGCCGCAGGCGCTGTCGCATGACGCCGGGATCGTCGCCGCCGGCGGCCGCCGGAAGGTCGAAGCGCTCCGCCAGCCGGAACTCCGTTCGGGCGACCAGCCAGCGGCGCAGCTCGCCCTGCCGGACGAGCCGGAGCAGCACGGCGTCGGGCACCGTTTCGAGGACGCCCATGAGCGCGGATAGCCGGTTGACCCGCGCGACGGGGCGCCCGGTGTCGTCCCGGATGATCAGCTCGCCGAATCCGAACCGCTCGTGCAGGAACTTGCGGAAATCGGCGGTCAGCGTGGGGCTCGACTTGAGCAGGAACCCCGCGCCCAGGCGCTGCGCCGCCTCGGCCAGTTCCGGTTCGCTGGATTGGAGCAGCACCGGCAGGTGGGGCGACCGGCGCTGCACCATCCGGACGAAGTCCAGCCCCGCCTCCGGATCGACGCGACCGCCCCGCGGGAACTGGACGTCGGAAATCACCCCCAGCAGATTGTCCCGGAAGGCGTCGAAGACCACCTCGGCCTGCTCATAGGTGTTGGCCAGATGGACTTTGGGGCGCGCCTTCTGGCGGAGGACGCGCTGTTCGAAGGTGAGCTCCTCCTGCAGCAGCTCATTCGTCTGGTCCCAGAGCTCCTCGAAGAGCGTCGGCAGGTAGATCGAGTAGAATCGGGGTGAGTCCTCGATGAGCAGCAGATTGTGGACGCCGACGTTCTCCGTGTCCGATCGGGCGTTCTTGAGATCCTCGATGTACTGGATGATCCCCAGCAGAATCTTGCCGTCACCCTGCCAGACGAAAATCTGGTCGACGCTCTGGTGGTCGTTGAGCTCCATCAGCCGCTGGAGCTCCGGCGTGTTGAACGCCAGCAGCACCACCGGCACGTCCGGCTGCGCCTCCTTGACCCTGCGGCCGAAGGTAAAGGGATCCATGTCCCCCATCCGCATGATGCTGACCACCAGGTCGTAGCGTGCCTCGCCGAGCGCCTCGAGGGCGGCCTGGCTGCCGGACACGCGGTGCAGCATGGGCACATAGCCCAGGTCGCGCTGCTTGTACGCCAGCCCCAGCAGGTCGGAGAGCCGGCCGTCCTCCTCGAGAATGAAGAAATCGTACAGGCTGGCCACCAGCAGGACCTGGCGGATCTTGTACGGCATCAGCTTCTGCAGGGGCGCGGTGAACAGCTGCTCGTAGGAGAGCGGGCGCGACGGGTCCGCGGCGGGAGTCTGCCCCTGGTTGTCGGTGGACCGGTTCATGCTCGTCTCCCAGGGCGGGACAGCCGCCGCCTCAGACCCAGCCTCGCAGTTTGCAGGCCTCGGCCACCCGCTGGATGGCGATCATGTACGCCGCGTCCCGCATGTACAGGCTCTGGCCGCGGGCCAGTGCCGACACTTTCAGGTAGGCGTCGGTCATCTTGGTGTCCAGCTTGGCCAGCACCTCGTCGCGGGTCCAGTAGTTGTTCGTGTTGCTCTGCACCTGCTCGTAATAGCTGCAGGTGACGCCGCCGGCGTTGGCCAGGAAATCGGGGATCATGAAAATGCCGCGTTCCCGGATGACCGCGTCGGCCTCCGGCGTGGTGGGCCCGTTGGCGCCCTCGGCGATGACCTTGACCTGCTTGGAGACGCGTTGCACGTTTTCCTTGGTGATCTGGTGTTCCATCGCCGCCGGCACCAGCACGTCCACGTCCTGTTCCAGCCAGGCGTCGCCGGGCAGGACCTCGTAGCCCAGTTCGCCGGCCCGACCCTTGTCAATGCCCCCGAAGCGGTCGGTGATGTCCTGCAGCTCTTCCAGGCGGAATCCGTCCCGCTTGCGGAAGGCATACGCGCGGTTGTCGTTCTGGTCCCAGCACGACACGCAAACGGGCCGGCCGCCGTACTCCTGGAAGAGCCGGATGGCGTGTTGCGCCACGTTGCCGAACCCCTGGAACGAGGCGGCGGTGTTGGCGATCGCCAGGCCCATCTCGGTGAGCGCCTCGCGGAGCACGTAGATCAGGGCGTAACCCGTGGCTTCGGTACGGCCCAGCGAGCCGCCCATGTCCACCGGCTTGCCGGTGATAAACCCGGGCAGCTTGCGGTTGTGGATGCGCTCGTACTCGTCGAGCATCCAGATCATGTGCTGGGGGTTGGTCATGACGTCGGGCGCCGGCACGTCCTGCAGCGGCCCCACATTGTACGCCACCTGCCGGACCCAGCCGCGGCAGATCTGCTCCTGCTCCCGCTGGGACAGGTTGTGCGGATCGCAGATCACGCCGCCCTTGCCGCCGCCCAGGGGGATGTCCACCACCGCGCATTTCCAGGTCATCCACATGGCCAGTGCGCGCACGGTGTCGATGGTCTCCTGAGGGTGGAAGCGGATGCCGCCCTTGCACGGTCCGCGCGCGTCGTTGTGCTGCACCCGGAAACCCTGGAACACCTCGACGGTGCCGTCGTCCATACGGATGGGGATGGTGAAATGGTACTCACGGAGCGGGCGGCGCAGCAACTCGCGCGCGGCGCGGTCCAACCCGAGCTGTTCGGCCACGCCGTCGAATTGCCGCTGGGCCATTTCGTAAGCGTTGAACGATGGTTCGGCCATGGTGACACCTCGCCTGGGGCAGGATGTGGGGCAACGGATCGTACGGATTCTATTATAAGGTGAAACGATCGCCAAATTAAATCGATCCGGCGGGTCGGGGGCCGGTATGGAAACCGGAGAGGCGAGGGGTAGGTGGAATCAGGCTGACGAGTCCGACGGGCGGCGGGCCAGACGCCAGTAGGCCAAGACGGCGCCGAAAAAGAGCAGGATGGCAATGAACTGGGACGTCGACACATAGCCCGGCAGGATCCAGCCGCGCAGGTCGCCCCGCAGAAACTCCACGCCGAAGCGGAAGATCGAGTAGAGACCCAGGTAGATCAGGATGATCTGCCCGTCGAACCGTTTGCGGCGGTACAGCCAGATAAGAAATCCGAAGATGAGCAGATTGCCCAGCGACTCGATGAGCTGGGTGGGGTACAGGGGCACGTTCAGGTAGTCGGGTTCCACCATGCAGCCCGGATCCGTGAAAGTCACGGCGATGGCACCGCCGGCCGGCCGGCCGTGACAACAGCCGGCGGTGAAGCAGCCCAGTCGCCCGAAAAAATGGCCCATGGCGATGCCCGGCGCGAACGCGTCGGCCATGCGCCAGCCGGGCAGGCGGTGGCGGTGGAAATACCAGGCCGACCAAACCAGGGCGGCGACCAGTCCGCCGTAGAAAACACCCGCCGATCGCAGGAAATCCAGACTGAAGATGTTGGCGGGATTTTCGTAATAGAACGGGTCGGTGAAGACCATCAGCACTTTGGCCCCCACCAGGGCGACGAGCACCACCGCAAGGCCGAAATCCCAGAAGATGCGGCTGTCCATCTCCTCGTACCGGGCGCCGAGGCGGGCGGCCACCCAGATCCCGGCCACGAAGGCGGCGGCGACCAGAAAGCCGTACGGCGAGATGACGAAGGAGCCGATTCTGAAAAGCTCGGGCCACATGATGCGTCACCCGTCATGGCGCGCCGGGGGGCCCCGGGGCCGCCCGGCGAACCGGCGGCGCTATTCGGTCTCTTCTTCCTTTTCCTGGCGGGCCTTATCCACGATCTTGGTCTGGATCTGGCTCGGCACGATCTCGTAGCCGGCCAGCTCCATCGTGTAGGACCCGCGGCCGCCCGTCATGGACGTCAGGTCGGGCGCATAGGAGAGCATCTCGGCCATGGGCACCTGGGCGCGGATGGCGGTGTGGTGCCCCCGTGACTCCATGCCCTGGACGCGGCCGCGCCGCGAGTTGAGGTCGCCCATGATGTCGCCCGCGTTCTCCTCCGGGACGAAGATCTCGACCTTCATGATGGGTTCCAGCAGGACCGGTCGGGCGACTTCCATCGCCTTCTTGAAGGCCAGCGAGCCGGCGATCTTGAACGCCATTTCCGACGAGTCGACGTCGTGGTAGGAGCCGTCGTAGAGAGTCACTTTGAAGTCGACGACGGGGTAGCCGGCCAGGAAGCCGCGCTCGGACGCCTCGACGATGCCCTTCTCGATGGCCGGGATGTACTGCTTCGGCACCGAGCCGCCGAAGATCTCATCCACGAACGCGAAGCCGGCGTCCCGCTCCTGGGGCTCCATGCGGATCTTGCAGTCGCCGAACTGGCCGTGGCCGCCGGTCTGCTTCTTGTGCCGGCCCTGGACGTCGGCCTTGGCCGTGATGGTTTCCCGGTATGGGATCTTGGGTTGCTTGAGCAGGACCTCGACGCCGTACCGGCTCTTCATGCGTTCCACCGTCACCTCGACGTGGAGCTGGCCGGAGCCGGACACGAGCAGCTCCTTGGTCTGCGGGTCGCGCTGGAAGGTGAACATGGGGTCTTCCTCGCGCAGCCGGGCCAGGGCGTTGCTGATCTTCTCCTCGTCGCCGCGGCTCTTGGGCTCCACCGCAAAGCTGATGGCCGGTTCGGGATACTTGAGCTGGGGCAGCAGGGCTGGCTTGGCGCTGTCGGCCAGGGTGTGTCCCGACTGGGTGGCCTTCAGCTTGGCGACGGCCACGATGTCGCCGGCGCGCGCCTCGGAAATGGGCGCCGGCGTTTTGCCCTGCATCACCTGAAGGGAACCGAGCCGCTCCTGCGTTTCGGCATTGACGTTGTACACCGAGGTGTCGGACTGGATGGTGCCCGAAAACACCTTGAAGATCGAAATGCGGCCGGCGAACGGATCGGCGATGGTGCGGAAGACGTAGGCCACGCTGGGCTGTTCGGCGCCCACTGTGCGCTTGATGGGCTCCTTGGACTTGACGTCGATCACCTCGATCTCGCCCCGGTCGGCCGGGGAGGGAAGGAACTTGACCGCGGCGTCCAGCAGTTGGGCGGAACCGAAATTCTGCGTCGCTGCGGTGCAGAACACCGGCACCAGGGTGCGGGCCAGGATGGCTTTCTTCAAACCGGCCACCAGGTCCTCCTCCGGGAGGGAGCCTTCCTCGAAGAACTTCGACATCAGCGCTTCGTCGCTCTCGGCGATCATCTCGATGAGCGCCTCGCGGCGGGCGGCCGCTTCGTCCTTGAGGTCGGCCGGAATGTCCGCGACGCTGTACTTGCCGGACTCGTCGGCCTGAAACAGGTAAGCCTTCTCGGTAATGAGATCAACGAGGCCGCGGAAATCCTTCGCCTGTCCGATGGGGATCTGCACCGGCACCGCGCTGCGGCCGAAGGTCTCATGCACGTTGGCCAGCGCGCGCTCGAAATCGGCATTCTCGCGGTCCATCTTGTTGATCACGATCACGCGGGGCAGGGCGAACTCGTCGGCGAAGCTCCACACCTTTTCGGTCTGGACCTCGACGCCGGCGATGGCGTCCACCACCACCACGCCCGTGTCCGCCACCCGGACCGCCTCCCGGGCGCTCTGGACGAAGGCCATGTAGCCGGGCGTGTCGAGCAGGTTGATCTTGTGCTTGTCGTGCTCGCAGTAGGCCAGCGCGCTCCGGATGGACACCTTGCGGGCAATCTCATCTTCATCGAAATCGGTGACGCTGTTGCCTTCGTCCACCTTGCCCAGCCGGGTGGTCATCCCGGTGTGGAACAGGATGCCGCTGACCAGCGACGTCTTGCCGCAGCCCCCATGGCCGATGAACACGAGATTTCTGATTTTGTCCGTGTCGAAAACCTTCATAGCCCGCCTCTCCTTTCGACATATTTCGGGGGAAAAACGCCCGCTGAGAAAGTCGAAATTCTAGCACAGGGACCGGAAGGCGGCAACAGGAAAGTGCGGGGCGGCGACGCGGTCGCTGCCAATTTTTGTCAGGCCTTTTGACTATTCTCGTCGCTGGCCGCCCCGAGAGGACTCGACAGGGCGCTCCGGGAGCATGTTATGAATGGTACAAAAATTGCATACAACTTTTGCAAGGAGTCGACATATGAACAAGCAGGGTTTCTCCTTGGTGGAGTTGTTGATCGTCGTGGTGATCATCGGAATCCTGGTGTTCATCGCCGTGCCCTACCTGATCGAGTCGAAACGATCGGCCGAGTCCGTGGCCGCCCAGTCCACGCTGCGCAACATCGCGGCCGCGGAGGTGGCGTACACCGCCAAGACCAGCCCGCGCAGCTTCGCTCCGCTAGCCACCCTCGCCCAGCTGAACCTGATCGACGACCGGTTCAGCAGCGGCACCGCGACCTTCGACGGCTACGTCTTCAGCGGCGAAAGCACCACCACCTTCTTCACCGTGTATGCGCGGCCCCTGGTGACGGGCAGCCAGCCGACGTTCTATATCAACCACTCCTACGTCATCCACTACGAAAACCACGCACCGGTGAAATGATCCGCCGCCAGTAAGGACTGGAAACGGCGCGGCAGTTGGGCTATCATCGCCTCACTCCTGCAAGGGGAAAGCTGCATGCGCCGTTCTCCGCCCGCCCGGCACCAGCTCGCGCTCCTGCTGGCCGCAGTGGCGCTGATCCAGCTGCCGTTCGCGCTGCTGATGCCCTTCCACGTCGATGATCGGGTGTACCTGGATGTCGCCCGCAATGTGGCCCGGGAGCCCTTCCTGCCGCTGCTGCAGCCCGCCATCTGGGAAGGGCAGCTCTGGTCGGACATGATGTCCCACTCCCATCCGCCGCTGGTTTGCTATTACATTTTCCTGCTGGACCGGCTGGGCGGTGCGGAACCGGAGGCGGCCGTCCATCTCGGCTTTATCGCCTTCTCCGTGCTGTTTGTCGCGGCCATGTACCGGTTTCTCGAGCTGCTGCGGCTGCCCCCGCTCGTGGGCAGCCTGATGGCGTTCTTCGCCCCGGTCGTGTTCATCTCCAGCCACACCATCATGATGGATGTGCCGACGCTGGCGCTGGGCCTGTGGGGGGTGGTCCTGGCCTGGGAAGGATTCGAGGCGGGTCGCGCCGGCCGGCTCCTCGCCGCCGGCCTGTGCCTGGCCGCGGGGGTCTGGACGTCCTTCAGCGCCATGTTCTACCTGCTCCCGGCGGCCGGCTGCGGCCTGTTCGGCCGCCGCCCGCTCCGCCATGTGTTCCTGGTGGCGCTGCCGCCGGTTCTGGCCATGGTCGGCTGGCTGGCGCTGGTCCAGATGATGACCCACCGGTTCGTGGTGCAGGACATGATCCGTTTCCTCGGCGAGTTCAATGCGCGGCCGAGCTCCGACATGACGCGGCGCGTCCTGTACAACCTGCTGGTGGTGGGCGGTACCCTGGTGGTGCCGGCGGGCATCCTTGCCTGGCGGCTGCACCGCATCCGCGGCAAGCTGTACCTGCTGGCGGTCTGTCTGGCCGGTCTGGTTGCGGCGGTCGCGCTGCCGGAAGCCGGATACTACCACCAGGCCGCCATCGCCGTTCTGGCGGTCGCCGGCGCGGTCTTTCTGGTCGAGGGAGGAGTTGAGGCCGCGGCGGCCGCCCGACGGGAGGATCCGCCGACCGCCGCGCGATGGTGGACGGTGGGCGCCTGGATCCTGTTTCTGGCCCTGGTCGCGGTGGTCGCCTTTCCGCACGGGGCGGCCCGTTATCAGCTCTGGCTCGTGCCGCCGCTTGTCGCCACGTTCACCCGTGCCCTGAGCGGGCGGGCGGACGCCGCCGGGGCCGGCGGCTCCCCGTGGCTGTGCCGGCCGGTCATTGTCAACGCCGTCATTGTTCTGCATGTGGCGGTGGCGTGCGCCGGCGCCCTGGCCGACCTGGAGCTGGCCCGGGGCTACCGGCAGGCCGTGCACGATATCTTCAGCAAGTACCGCTCCGAGGACCACCGCATCTGGGTGGCCGGGGAGTGGCAGCTGCGGTACTACGCGCTGGCGGCCGGCGGACGAACCATTCTCCGCTACGACGGCCGGCCGGTCCCCGGCGACCTGCTCCTGAAACCGGTACTCACCGCACCTACGTGGGACACGCCGTACGAATCGCCGGCGTTCGGCTTTGAGCTGGAGACGCTGGAGGTGCGCAGCCGATTTCCCGTGCGTATCCTGAACCGCGCCGCCCAGGCAGGTTTTTACAGCGACTACTGGGGGCTGCTGCCGCTGTGGGTGAGCGCCGCCGACACACCCCTCGAGGCCATCCGGCTGATCATGGTGCGGCAGACCGTGCCACCCGATCCGGCCCGTGCGGCCAGGGAGAACCAGGGCATGCTGCGGCCGGATTGGTCCGGCGAACTGCCCCCCTGAGCCGCACCGAGGCCGGACGCCCTCCCTGCCATATTACTTGGATTGATGGATGGAGTCGCCGGAAAACGCGCGGCTCTGAAGCCGCGCCGTGCATCAGTCGGTGAGGTTGAGGCGGACTTCCTCGTCCGGATGCAGCCGGTTGTAAACCGCGATGCCCACCCAGGCCGCCACGAGCGTGGCGAAGGTGAGCACGTCCCGCCAGGTCAGATCACGCCAGACGGGGGTCAGCAGCGCCGGAATCAGGAGCGTGATGATCAGGTACACGGCCACCGCGGCTACGAAGGCGACCGCCATCTGGGAGCGGGTCAGCCCCAGGATCAGCGGCCGGCGGCTGGGTGCGGGCGCCGGAGGCTGCGGCGGGATCATGGTTCCGTCTCCGCCGGCCGGATCTGGAAATCCTCCGATTCCGCGGGTTTGACCAGCCGGTCGCCGATCTTGACCTCCGCGTAGACTTTGCGCGGCACGTTGACGGGGATATCGGCGTCCCCCTGGCGGATCTTCACGAAAAAGTAGGTGTAGCCCGCCTCGACGTTGACCTCTTCAGCGGGGATCTGCTGCATGCTCTTGTTGTAACGGATTTTCTCCACGACCGGTCCGTCCACCGGCATCAGGTAGCGAAGCGAGAGCCAGGCCCGGAACCAGACATAGCTGTCGCGCTCCCGGCCCGCCAGCTCGTAGAGCGCCCGAAGGCTCTCCGGACTGTTGGCACGCCCCAGGGTGGCGGCGGCGTCGTAGCGGACCTCGCGCACCGGATCGCCGAGCAGGGGCTTCACCGCCGACACGTACTCGGGTTTCATCATGTACTTCAGACCGCGCACCGCCCCCCAGCGCACCGAGGGTGATCCGTGCTGCAGCGCCTCGAGGATCACCGGCGCGCCCTTCTCGCCGCCGATGCGGCCCAGGAGGTAGAGCGCGTAATACTTGTCCTGGAGCTTGGTGGAATTCTGGTAGCGGCGGATGAGCGGTTCCTCGGCTTCCGCGCCCATCTGAATGATCTGGTCCGCGTAATTCGTGGCCACGGCTTCGCCCCGGTGGGCGACGAGTTTGTCGAAGGTGCGGTCGAACGAGAAATAGCGGATGATGGGCTTGTTGAAGATCAGGAAAATCACCGCCGCGATGACAACCAGTGGCAGCAGGACGAATTTCAGAAAATACTTGAACGTCATGGCGCCCCTTGTCCGGATCGGTTTGCCGCCGATTATAGCACGGTCGGGCCGCTACACAACCAGCCGGGGAATATGCGCGCCGATGCGGCTGACGATCTCGTAGTTGATCGTGTGGCACAGGGCGGCCAGTTCGTCGGCGGTGATGCGGTTGTCACCCTGGCTGCCCAGCAGGACGGCCTCGGATTCAACCGCTGCGTCGGGGATGTGGGTGACATCCACCATGGTCATGTTCATGCAGACGCGCCCCAGCAGGGGCGCCCACCGGCCGCCGATCAGGACGTGCGCCTGGTTCGACAGGCCCCGGTCGTAGCCGTCGGCATACCCCACCGGCAGCACCGCCAGCCGGATCGGCTGGGTGGTCCGGTGCGAGCAGCCGTACCCGACGTATGCGTTGGCGGGGACGTCCTTGATCTGCGCCACCCGCGTCTTCCAGGTCAGCACCGGCCGGAGCACCGGCGGCTGCTGGTTCTGGAGGATGGCCGACAGGTAGGTCTCCTTAGACGGCCACAGCCCGTAACTGCTGATGCCCACGCGGACGAGATCGAAATGAGTGGAGGCGAACAGGATCGTCGCCGCCGAGCAGGCGGTGTGCCGCAGCCGGGGCGACAGGCCGGCGGCTTCCAGACCGGCCACCATCCGCCGGTAGGCCGCGAGCTGGAGCTGGGCGAAGGAGTGGTCGGTGGTGTCCTCGATGTTGGCAAAGTGCATCCCGACGCCCTGGAGCAGCAGGTGGTCCGACCGACGGACGGCCTCGATGAACGCGGGCAGGGCGTTTTCCATGACGCCCTGGCGGTGAACCCCGGTTTCCAGCTTGAGATGGAACGGGGACCGCCGGCCGCGGCGGGCGGACTCCGCCTGCAATCGGTCGACGGACTCGATGTTGTAGAGAACCGGCTCGGCGCCGAGCTCCACGACGTCACCCAGCTGGTGCAGCGGCACGTACCCCAGAATGACGGTGGGGGTGCCGATGCCGCCGGCGCGGAGCGCGGCGACTTCCTCGACACAGTTCACCCCGAGATAATCCACGCCGGCTGCGGCGGCCAGTTGGCCGATGGGCAGCAGGCCGTGGCCGTAGGCGTTCGCCTTGACCACGGCCATCAGCCGGCAACCGGGGGCCAGCAGGCGCCGGAAGGTGTCCAGGTTGTGCCGGTAGGCGTCCCGGCTGATCTCGATGTGCTGGATGTATGCTGTTGGCGTCATGATGCGCGAACCCAGGCCAGCGAAATTGTAATCAATTCATCCGGATTTGTATATTAGAATAAACAGCCGATTCTGAAGCAGGAGCAGGTGATGGACAAAAAGGTGGTCATTTTCCTGGTGGTGGGACTGGTGGTGGGTTTTGTGGCGGGCTATTTCGCCCGCCAGCTGGACAGCCCGGCTCCAGCGGCGCATGAGCCGGCGGCCGCCGGGGCACAGCCGGCGTCGTCGATGGGGGCTTCTTCGCCGGAAGCCGACGCCCAGATGGCGGAGTTCCGGCAGCAGGTGCAGCAGCTCGAAGCAACCATCGAGAAACAACCGGACAACCTGGAAGCGCTTATCCAGTTGGGGAACATCTATTACGATACCAAGCAGTTCGACCAGGCGATCAACTGCTACGAACGGGCGGTGAAGCTCGACGGGAGCAACCTGTCGGCGCGGGTGGACCTGGCCACCTCCCGGTACTACGTGGGGCAGCTGGAGCCCGCCGTCGCCGGCCTTCAGTCGGTCCTGAAGGAGGATCCCAACCACCCGCAGGCCCTGTACAACCTGGGCATCATCATGCTGCACGGCGCCAACGATCTCCAGGCGGCCCGGGACTACTGGGCGCGCCTAGTGGCGACGAACACCACCGCCATCGATCTGGAAACGGTGAAACAGCGGCTGGCGGTCATCGACAACATGATCCGCCAGGGCCCGGGCAAGGCATCGCCGGGCGCAGCGCCCAAGCAGTGACCGACGGGCAGCCATGCCGACCGCCATCGGCTCCGACGCCATCATCGACGCCATCCAGGAAGCCATCGTCGTGGTGGACCGGGAGCAGCGCGTGGTGCGAGCCAACGCCTCGGCTTTGGCCATGCTGGGGCTGCGGTCCGAGGAGCTGCTGGGCCGCCCCTGCGCCGAGGTGGTGAATTGCGAGGCGTGCCGCGACAACTGCCCGTTCCAGCGAATCCTGAACGGGGGGGCGGCCGAGCGCCAGTTCAACATTCGGCTGGACGGCCCGTGGGGCGACGCCGGCCGGCGCATCTGCCTCACCTCCAACCCCGTCGTGGACGCGCGCGGCGCCGTGACCGGCCTGGTGGAGAATATCCGCGACGTGGGGCATCTCAATGAGCTGCTCCGCGACAAGGAGGAATTGGGCCGCCGCGCCCGCGACGAGCGCAACCGGTTTCAAGCCATTCTGGACTCCGTTCCCGACGGCATCTACACCATCGACACCGACTGGCGCATCACCAGCTTCAACCGCGAAGCCGAGCGAATCACCGGATTTGCGGCAGCGGAGGCGGTGGGGCAGTATTGCTACAAGATCCTGAACAGCTCCCTCTGTCAGGAGGCATGCCCCCTGAAGCGGACTCTGGAGAGCGGCATGCCGCTGCACGACGTCGAGGGCGCCGTGACCAATCGGAACGGCGAGACCGTCCGGCTGCTGTTTTCGACGGCGGTCTTCGTCGAGCCCGGCCAGGCCGTGTCCGGCGGCGTGGAGAGCATCCGCGATCTGGGGGTGCTGCGCCAACTGCTGGCGCAAGCGCCCGGCGAGGACCCGGAAACCGGCCTGGTGGCGTTCGACCCGCGCATGGCCCAGATCATGGCGCTGGTCCAGCGGATCAAGGACACCGATTCCACCATTCTGATCACCGGCGAGAGCGGGACCGGTAAAAGTCTGCTGGCCAAGGAAATCCACCGCCTCAGCCCGCGGCGGAACCGGCCGTTCATCAAGATCAGTTGCGCGGCCCTGGCGGAAACCCTGCTCGAATCGGAGCTCTTCGGCCACGTCCGGGGCGCCTTCACCGGTGCGGTGCAGGACAAGCCGGGGAAATTCGAGGCGGCCGATGGCGGCGTCGTGTTCCTGGACGAGATCGGGGATGTGCCCCCGGCCACGCAGGTCAAGCTGCTCCGTTTCATGCAGGAGCAGGAGTTCGAGCGGGTGGGGTCCAACCGGACCATCCGGGTGAACGTGCGCATCATCACCGCCACCCACCGGGACCTGCCGCGGATGGTCCGCGAGGGGAAGTTCCGCGAGGATCTCTACTACCGCCTGGCCGTGATCCCGATCCACCTGCCGGCTTTGCGGGAGCGGCCGGGGGACCTGCTGGGCATCGTGGGGAAGGTGTCGCGGGAGCTGGCCGGGCGGCTCGGACAGGAACTCAAGACCATCTCGCCGGATGTTTTGGAGGTGTTTTCCCGCTATCCCTGGCCCGGGAACATCCGCGAGCTGGAGAACGTGCTGGAGCACGGCTACGCCTGCACCGCGGGCAAGGTCATCACCACGGACAGTTTGCCCCTCTCGCTGAGAACTGAGGCGGCTGAGGCGTCTTCGCCGCGCTCCTGGCTGCCACCGGCCGCCGGGGAGAGGGAGCGCGTCCTGGAGGCTCTCCACCGCAACAAATGGAAGATTACGGCCGCTGCGGCCGCCCTGGGTTGCGACCGCACCACGCTGTGGCGCAAGATGAAGAAATTCGGCCTGCAGCGCGCCTGAACCCGCCGAATCCCCACACAGCGGGCACCGCCGCATCTTTGTTCTAAATTATTGAAAACAAGCGAGTAAAAAAGAAACCCTAGCCAGGGGGGAGCTAGGGCTTAGGCTGTTGAATAAGCAAGATAGGCATCTCGCTTATTTGTGTAAATTATATTGGATATTTCAGGAAAATCAAGAAGATTTTTTCCCGGACACGATCTCGGCCGTATCCATGGCGATGACCAATTCCTCGTTGGTGGGCACCACGAGCACCTTGACCGGAGAATCGTCGGCCGAGATGACGGCTTCCTTGGCGCGCAGGCCGTCATTGCGCTTTTTGTCCAGCTTGATGCCCAGGCGATCCAGCCCCTCGATGGATTTTTCGCGGATTAGGGGGCTGTTTTCCCCGATGCCGGCGGTGAACACGATGCAGTCCAACTGCCCCAGGGCGGCCGCGTAGGCGCCGATGTACTTCTTGATCCGATACGCGTAGATGTCGATGGCCAGCCGGGCCTGCTTGTCGCCCTTCTGATAAAGGTCCTCGAGGTCGCGCATGTCGCTGGATTGCCCGGAGATGCCGATCAATCCGCTGAACTTGTTGAGCAGGTTGTTCGCTTCGCGGACGGAGATCTTCTCCTGGTCCATGATGTGGATGATGATGGCCGGGTCGATGTCGCCGCAGCGGGTGCCCATCACCAGGCCTTCCAACGGCGTGAAACCCATCGTGGTATCCACCGATTTCCCCCCCTGAACGGCGGTGGCGCTGGCGCCGTTACCCAGGTGCAGCGTGATTAGGTTGGTGTCACTCGCCTTGGTCTTCAGGATCTCGCAGGCGCGGCGGGCGACGTAGAAGTGGGAGGTCCCGTGGAAGCCGTAGCGCCGGATGGCGTACTTCTTGTAGAGCGCGTACGGGATGGGGTAGATGTAGGCGTGCTCCGGCATGGTGGTGTGGAAGGCGGTGTCGAACACGCCGACCATGGGGACATTGGGCAGGATGGCCATCGCCGCTTCGATGCCCACGATGTTGGGCGGGTTGTGCAGCGGAGCCAGCTGGATGTTATCCTTGAGGGTCTGGACCACGGCGTCGGTGATCCGCACCGAACCGGTGAACGTCTCGCCGCCGTGGACCACCCGGTGACCGATCGCCTGGATCTCGTCCAGACTCTTGAGAATGCCCAGCTCCGGCTCCACCAGCAGGCGGATGATCGCCGAGATGGCCATGGCGTGGTCCAGGAGTTCGGTCTCGCGGACGATCTTCTCGCCGCCGGGACGCTCCACGTCGATGATGGCGCCCATCATGCCCACCCGGTCCGCCTTGCCCACGGCCAGGTTTTTCTGGGTGGCGGTGTCGATGAGCTTGTACTTGACCGTCGAGCTGCCGCAGTTCAGTGTGAGAACGATCATGACTGCACCCCTTTACGCCTTGGCGATCCGCCGCTTGCGTTCGTCGTACTTGAAGAAGCCCTCGCCGGACTTCAGGCCGAGCTTGCCTTCGCGGACCATCTTGCGCAACAGCGGGCTGGGCCGGTACGTGGGGTCGCCGAGGTTGCGGTAAATGGAGTCGAGGGAATCCAGCACCACGTCGATCCCGATCTGATCGGCCAGCGCCAGCGGGCCCAGCGACAGGTTGTAGCCGAGGTGGATGGCGTCGTCGATGTCGTCGGCCGTGGCGAGGCCTTCCATGAGGACCTGGACCGCCGTGTTGATCATGGGCAGGATGATGCGGGACGTGACGAAGCCCGGATATTCGTAGATTTCGATGGCGCGCTTGCCCAGGGTATCCATCAGGCGCTTGGTCTCTTGAACCACCGCGTCGGAGGTTCGGATCCCCTTCACGACCTCCACGATGACGCTGGCGGGGATGGGGAGGATGAAGTGCAGGCCGATGAGGCGCTCGGGCAGGCGGAGGTGGCGCTGGATTTCGGAAATCGAGATGGTGGTGGTGTTGGTCATGAACAGGGTGGTTTCGGGGCAGATGGACTCCATCTCGAGGAAAAGATCCCGCTTTTCCTCGAAGGTCTGTCCCTTGGCCTCGATGAGGATCTGGACCGCCTTCAGATCCTGGCGGTTCGTCGTGGTCTTGATGCGCTTGAGGATGGCCTTCTTGTCGCCGGTGGTCAACCCCCAGCGGCTGATTTCGTGATCGATGGCGAGCTCGATGCCGGCGACGCCGCCGCGGAGCCAGCTCTCCTGATCGTCGCAAAGGATCACGTCGATCTTGGCGTGGGCGACGTTCTGGGCGATCCCTTGCGCCACCTGGCCGCACCCCAACACGCCGATGGTAGTGATTCTCATGAATGCCTCACTGGAAATGAATCAAGTAAAGGATGCGGCAGGCCGGGCGCCCGGCCCGCGCTCAGCGGATCTTGACTCCGAACGTCCACTGGATTTCGCCGTTGCTGCGCTCGTAGAACGAGGTCTCGGCGTCGAAGTTGTCACGGCTCCAGCGGATGTAACGGAACTCGAAGACGTACAAATAATTGGTGGAGGGGATCTCAAAGCCCGCGTTGAAATACACTCCCGTGTTGAAGCGCGTCCGGTAGTCGGGGATCGTCTCGAAATCCGGCAGCGTCTCGTCGGCCGTCCCGTGGGTGCCGCCGGAACTCACGGTCTCACCGACGATGGCGTCCATCTGCAGGCCGGCGCCCACGAACGGACGTCCGTTGAACTGCTTGAAGACCATCTTCACGCCCACCGGGAAATCCAGGGTGTGAAAATAGTTGTGAAAGTCTCCGGTCACCGGGGTGTCGCCGGCGGTCATGAACTGGCCGCGCATGATCAGGAGCTTGTAGCCCAACCCGAAGGTCATGTGCAGGGGCGGCATCTTGTCGGGCAGAAGCTGGTAGTCGTAGAACGCCTCGGCCATGAAACCGGTGCGGCCGTCGATCTCAAGCGATTCGAACGGATTCAGGGGGGAATCGGGGATGGCCTCGAACTGGTTTTGGACGACGCCGAACTTCAGTCCGTACTGGAAGCGCTCCTCGACCTGGGCGGGAACGAAGATTACGGAGACGATTAAAATCAACACGATATAGGGTATACGGTTCATGAATACAACCTCGCGGACAGTGTCGCCAATAACGAATTATCTTCCCACGAAGCGCTGTAAGATTCAATTGTTTTTAAAGACGGGTTTTGAAATAATCGGTCGGGAAAGTCACTGATCCATGGTGTATTCCGTCTATCAGCAGCGCGAGGAGTTTCTGGCCGCGATGCCGGTCTGGTTCAGGCTGGGGGAGTTCCGCGCCGCGGCGCGACTCTCTCGGGACGCCGCCTGGCAGACCTGCCGGCACTGGGCGGCCGCGGGGCTGGTCCGGATCGAGGCGCGCGGCGTGTTGCGCCGGCAGGGGATCGCCTGTGCGCTCCCCGCCGTGCTGCATCATGCGCTGGCCGCCGGAGCCACCGGATATTTCACGGGTCGAGCGGCGCTGCAACTGGCCGGACTGTTGCCGGGGCCGTTGAACCGGCTGGACCTGGTGGTCGCCGCAGACCGCACCCGCAGACTGGAGGTGCCGGGCGCCGAAGTGCGCCGGCACGCCGTGGGGCTCGCCCGCCGAACCCTGGAGATCCGGGAACTCTGCGACGGCGGCCGACGGTTCCGCGTGGCTTCACCGGAGCGCGCCCTGGTGGACGCGGTGGCCGCTCCGGGCCGATTCATGGAACAGGCGGAAGTGGCGGCCATCCTGGCCCGGCAACGCCGGCGGCTCGACGCGGAACGGATCCTGGAGCTGGCGTCACGATTCGAATCCGAGGCGCTCCGCCGCCGGTTGCGGGTGGTGGCCGCCGCCGCCGGTTTGCGCCGGCTGGCCCGCTGGCTGGAAGAGTTGGGCGCGTTCTGTCCCAATATGGGAAATGTCAGGCTGGATCCCTCCCGACCGGCGCCGTTCGGCTCGCCGGTGGAACACGGGGTGATCCTCAACGTTCCCCTCCTGGGGGGATGAGCGGCGTCGCGGAGGGGGAACGGGGACGGCCGGTGTCAGTAAACCACGTCGCCGAGTTCCGCCCGGCGCGTCTGCAACCGCGGCGCCTCCATCAACCGATACAGCGGCAGCGGGGGCAGCTCCCGGTACCACTGCCGGGTGATCCAGTTGTTCCAGAAATTCCAGACGGCCAGGCTGTCGGGATGCTCCGGTTCCATCAGGCAGGCGATGAGCCGGGCCAGCGGCTGGTCCATGGGGACCAGAAACCAGCCGGCCTCCGCCTCGAACTCCTGCGGTTGCCACTCGCCCGTCACCGTCAGGTCGGCATGTCCCTCGACCACCGATGGATTCACCTTGAGGGTGGCGGTCTTGAACTGGTCGGCGGTCAGCCGGGCCGGAGCCGTGAGCCGCTCCACGCGGATGCCGTGGCGCAGTAGCTGGGCCACCACCGTCTCGCAGCCGGTGCGCAGCAGGTAGGCGGCCGGCAGCGGCCGGGTGGTCTTGGGGGTGAAGCGGGCGTGATACGCCACGGTATACGTGCGGGGTTGGTCGAGAATCGGCTTGGGCCGCTTCCGGCCGCGAGTGTCGATGACCTCGGAGCAGGCGAAACCCTGGATGGTCAGCGTTCCGTCCTGGGGACCGGAATCCACCGACAGGCAGAGCGGCGGCCGCTCCGTAACCGGCAGGGCGGCCCAGCCGGCAGAACGCCGGTCGGCCTCCCGCGCCAGGGCCTTTATCTCAGCCGCGTGAGCGCCCACGTACTCGCTGAGCTCGGCGACGAATTCGTAGCAGTGCTTCACCCGCGTGGCGTATGGCGCGTAAGCGTAGTTTTCCACCAGGACCGCGAAGCGGTTGCGCAGACCCGCGTAGTCCACGCCCATGCGCGGCGAGGGCGGATGCGTGCTCCAGCCCAGCTCCGGCTTGAAGTCGTCGACGAAGTCGCCGTAGGGCAACAGGGAGATGCCCCGGGCGGCGAGACGCTCGGTCAGCGCGGGGTAGAGGCGGTCCCACAGAAAGCCGCTGATGCCCTCGTCCCAGTTGGGGGCGCGCGGCGACAGGTAAGTGACCGTCTCCTGATGGTACGAGCCGTCGGTGGTGTGCAGATCCACGAACACCAGCGGGTCCCACGGCAGGATGATTCGCGCGATCGCCGCGCGGACCTCCCGGCTGTCGGTCTTGATGTAATCGCGGTTGAGGTCGTAGTTCTGGCTGTTGTGCCGCAGGCCCACGCCCTCCTCCGGATTGGGCATGTAGCTGCGATTCTGGGGAGAGATCCGCTCGTTGCTGTCCGCGTTGAAGATGGGGACCACAAGGTAGATGTTCCGGCGGAGCAACTCGCGCTTGTCGCCGAGCAGCATGTCGCGCATGAGCATCAGCAGGCTGTCCTTCCCCTCCACTTCGCCGGCGTGGATGTTGCCCTGCAGGAAGACGACGGGCCGGGCGTCGGCCAGGGCGGCCGCCGGCGATTCGGGCAGCGGGTCGCCCAGCACCACCAGCGGGACTTTCCGGCCCTCAGCCGTTTGGAGCAGGATTTCGACCCGGAGCTTGTCCGAACGGGACTGCAGTTCGCGGATGTATGCCGTGACGTCTTCGAAATGGTTGCTCTTGCGGAAGCCGGTGGCCTCCGGTTGGGTTGGCAGCAGAATGTCGGTTGACGCCGGGGCGGCGGTCACCCCTGCGGCGAGCCCCAGAGCCAGACAGGCGGCAAATACCAGTCGGTCGGAAATACGGCGCATGCGTTCCCTCTCCAGAGTGTGCTGAGAAACCGATTATACGCAAAGTGCCGGGCAGGGTTTGCAAAAAATGCGCTGGAACCGTGACGATATAATTTTTGCTTTGCATCTTGAAAATCGGTATATTCGGCCAAATGTCGCCCGTCGGGAGGGCCGTCGATGACGGAAAAGATGGAACCAGCCGGGCAGGCCCGGCGCCACAGATTCCCCGGTCTGTTCTGGCTGGTGATTCTGTTCGAGTTCTTCGAGCGCGGATCATACTACGGGATGATGAGCGTCCTGTCGGTGTACTTCACCGACGTGCTGTTCTTTCCCAAGGAGAGCGTGGGCGTCATCAAGAGCGTCATCCAGCCGATCCTGTACTTCCTGCCCATCGTGAGCGGCGCGCTGGCCGACCGGTTCGGCTACCGGAAGGCGCTGACCGTCGCCTTCGCCCTGCTGGGGACCGGCTACTTCCTGACCAGCCAGTTCACCACCTACACCTACGTGTTCCTGGCGCTGGTCGTGATGGCACTCGGCGCGGGCACGTTCAAGCCCATCATTTCGGGCACCATCGCCCGGGTGACGGACAAGGAGACGTCCACCCTCGGTTTCGGAATCTACTACTGGTCCATCAATCTGGGGGCGTTCCTGTTTCCGCTCATCTTGGTGCCGTGGCTGAAGAACAGCTACGGCTGGCACTGGGTGATCATCGCCGCCGCCATCGGCACCGGGACCATGCTCATCCCCATGGCCCTCTTCTTCCGCGAACCGGCCCGGCCCACAGAGGGCTCGGCGGCGCGGGCCAGCCTGGTGCAGACGCTGGCCAACGCGTTCGAGATCGTCTTTTCGCCGGTCGTGATGGCCCACCGCCTGGCCCGCCGGTCCCTGCCGGTGGCGACGGGTGTCGCCGTCGGCCTGCTGGCGTTCGGCGCGTGGGCGGTGTATGAGTACGCCACGCCGCCCGAAGCTGAGATCTACGTCGAAGCGGTGCCCCACACCCGCTGGGGCAAGACGCTGCTGGTGGCGGTGCGGCGCGACCAGTCCAATCCGGCGGATTTCCGGCTGCAGGAGGCGGGCGCCAATCCCGCCCAGGCCGGCCGGCCGCTGTACCGCCTCGAAGTGTTCAAGCCGTCAGACCAGCCGGGCTTTCTGGATGCGCTGGTGACGGAACTGCGGGAGCGGCTGGACTGGCAACAGCTGGACCAGGCGGCGCTGCGGCAGATCCTTCAGGAGTCGGAGCAGCGGCCGGTGCTGCGGGTGAGCCGCCAGCCGGGAGGCCCGTCGGGCGAGGCGGCCGCGGCGGTCGATCTGCGCCGAACCGGTCCCGGACGCTATCACCTGCAGGTGCGCGCCGGGCAACCGGACGATGCGGTGTTGACGGCGGCGCTGAGCCGCGTCGAAGCCGAGCCGCTGCTGGTGGGGGTGGAGCGGGGCGCCCTGCGCGAGGCGCTGGACGCGACCGCCCGCCGGCCGTTCTTCCTCCTGTTTCTGTTCCTGTTCTTCGCCACCGCGCTGCTGGCGGTGATTCTACGGGAGCGGTTGCAGGCCGGTACGGCGGCCGCCGGCCGGTATATCCCGTGGCTGGTGGTGGCGGTGATGCTGGGCAGCATCTGGCTGCTGCCCGGCCTGACCCTGTTCGCCCGGATCCTGTGCTCCTGCGTCTACCTGACTATCCTGAGCGTGTTCCGGATGGATCTGGCCGACACGGCGCGCTTCCGCGACCACTTCCGCTTTCTGCTGATGATCTTCATCTACTCCGGCTTCTGGGTCCTCTACTTCCAGATGTTCGATTCCGTGCTCTGGTACGTCAAGGCGTATGTGGACGCCGCGCCGCTGGACGGTCTCGTCAACTCGGCGCTGGCCGCGCTGGGGGTGGCGTGGCGCTGGCGCTTCGACGTGGAGCACGTCACCGTGATCAACGCCGGCACCATCATCGCCCTGCAACTGGTGGTCTCCAAGCTGTTCGAGAAACGGGCCGCCCTGCCCACCATGATCACCGGCATCGTGTTGGGCACCGCCGGATTCGCCATCCTGGCCGTCTCGCCCCACATCTGGGTGTTCGTGCTGGGGAACATCGTCTTCTCGCTGGGCGAGATGACCGCCCACCCGAAGTTCTTCAGCTATGTGGGCCAGATCGCCCCGCGGGCGCATGTGGCCATGTACATGGGCTACCTGTCGCTGTACGGTGTGATCGGGTCCAGCATCGCCGGGGTGTTGGGCGCCAACCTCTATGTCCGGTTTGTCGACCGCATGAACCAGCCGCGGCTGCTGTGGCTCATCTTCGCCGGAATCGGCGCCGCCACGGTCGTCGGGTTGCTGCTGTATCACAAATTTCTGAATCCCCACCGGGAGGCGGCGGCCGATGACGCGACCGCCTGAGCCGCGCCCCGGCGCCGTTTGCAAGGAGTTCGCCGATGCCCGCTGACAATTTCCTCCGCTTCCTCCAGAAGGAGCACCTCGCCTTCATGGACGGCGCGATGGGCACTTACCTCTTTCAGCAGGGCGTACCCATGGACACCTGCATCGAGTCGCTCAACCTGAGCCAGCCGGCTCAGGTGCTGGGCGTGCACCGGGCCTACGTCGCCGCCGGGGCCGAGGTGCTCATGAGCAACACCTTCGGCGCCGGCGCCGTCCGGCTGCAGCGCTTCGGCCTGGCGGACCGCCTCGAGGAGATCAACGCCGCGGGAGTCCGCCTGGCCCGGGAAGCCGCCGGGCGCCAGGGGTATGTCGCCGGCTCCATGGGTCCGCTGGGCGCGCTCATCGAGCCCCTGGGCAAACTGGGCATCGACGAAGTGGAAGCGTTCTTTCAGCGACAGGCCCGCTGCCTGGTCGAGGCGGGCGTCGATCTGCTGATCCTGGAAACCATGAGCCAGCCGGCGGAGGCGGCGGCGGCGGTGCGGGCGGTCCGGTATCTCACCGACCTGCCCCTGCTGGTGTCGTTCGCCGTGGGTGACAACGGCCTGACCCGGTACCAGGCGCCGCTGGAGCGCTGTCTCGCCGAGCTGCCGCTGGACCAGGTGGACGGCGTGGGCCTGAACTGCATCGTCGGGCCGTACGCCATGCTCGGCCTGGTGGAGCGCGCCCGCACCCTGGTGGACCGTCCCTTCCTGGTGATGCCCAACGCGGGGCGGCCCCGGCAGCTCGACGGCCGGACCTTTTACGTCTCGACGCCCGACGACTTCCGTCGCGCGGCGCCGCGCTTTCTCGACCTGGGGGTGACCCTCCTGGGCGGCTGCTGCGGCACCACGCCCGATCACATCCGGGCTCTGTGCGAGAGCGTGCGGGCCGTGCGCGCCCGTCGCAAGTGGACGCAGGTGGTGCGGAGCCGCAACGACGCCGGTTCTGCCGGGACTGCGGCTGAACCGCCCGCGGCGCCACAGAAAGCGGAGGGCCGGGCGCCGTCGCGCCTGTCCCAGCGCCTGGCCGCCGGCCGGCGGATCAGTCTGGCCGAACTGGTTCCGGGGAAGGGCGCCGGCAGCGAAAAGGCGCAGACGCGGGCCCATGCACTGCAGGAAATGGGCGTCGATGCCATCAACATTCCCGACGGCCCCCGGGCGACGGCCCGCATGTCGCCGCTGGCTCTGTCGGTGTTGATCCAGCAGCAAGTGGGTGTCGAGGCGATCCTGCATTACGCCTGCCGCGACCGGAACATCCTGGGCATCCAGGCCGATCTGCTGGGCGCCTGGGCGCTGGGCATCCGCAACCTGCTGCTGATCACCGGCGATCCGCCGGTGGTGGGCGACCTGCCGCGGGCCACCGGCGTCTTCGACCTGGACGCAATCGGCCTGGTCAACCTGGTTCACAGCCTCAACGGGGGCCGGGACGTGGGCGGCAACGCCCTGGACGAAGCCACCGACTTTTTCATCGGCGTGGGCGCCAATCCGTTCGCCGACCCGCTGGACCGGGAGCTCGGGCGCTTGCGCTGGAAGGTCCTGGCCGGCGCCGATTTCATCATCACCCAACCGGTGTTTGACGTGGAGCCATTCCTGGCGTTCATGGAGCACACGGTCGAATTCGGACTGCCGGTGCTGGCCGGTGTCTGGCCGCTGGTCTCGTTGCGTAACGCGGAGTTCATCAGCTCGGAAATCCCTGGGATACACGTGCCGCGGCGGATCCTGGAGGAACTGGGCCGGTACCCGGATCCGGCCGACCAGCAGAAGGCCGGCCTGGCGATGACCGCAGACATCGTGCGCCGGCTGATGGCCGTCGCGGAAGTGCGCGGCGTCCAGTTCTCCATTCCGCTGGGCCGGTACCAGGTCCTCGGTGATCTGGTCGCGGAGGTCCGGCGATGAGGCGCACGCGTACCGAGCTGCTTGCCACCCTGCAGGCCGAGGGGCTCCTCTTCGACGGGGCCATGGGCACCCTGCTGGACGCCCGCCGCGGGCGGCTGCCCGCCTTCGACTGTCCGGAGCGGCTGGTGCTGGAGGCGCCCGAAACGATCCGGGAGATTCACCGCGACTACCTGGCGGTGGGCGCCGACGTGGTCACCACGTGCACCTTCGGCGGCACCCCCCACAAGCTCGGCCTGCACGGCCTGGAACCGCAGGCCCGGGCCGTCAACCTGGCGGCGGCCAGGCTGGCGGGCGAGGCCGCGGCGGCCTTCCCGGGCGCGCTGGTGGCGGGATCCATGGGGCCGACAGGGCTGCTCTCCATCGAGCGGCGGACCGACTTCCAGGATTTCTATCGGAATTTCCACGTCCAGGCGGCGGCGCTGCTGGCGGGTGGTGTGGACCTGCTGCTGCTGGAGACCTGCAACGACATGATGGAGACGCGGGCCGGCATCCTGGCCAGCCGGGACGCCATGGCCCAGGCCGGCCGCGACGCCCTGCTCGTGGTCAGCTTCTCCACCGATGCGTTGGGCAACCTGCTCCTGGGGACGCACCTGGCGGCCGCCGCCCTGGTGGTCGACCATCTCGGCGTGGACATGATCGGCCTGAACTGCTCCATGGGACCGGACGAGATGTACCGCCTGGCCGGCGAGTTGCACCGGCTGGTGGCGGCGCCGCTGCTGGCGATGCCCAACCGGGGGCTGCCGCGCAACGTCGGCGGACGACCGGTGTTCGATCTGCCGGCGGCGGATTTTGCCCGTAAAACCGCCGCATTCCGCGGGCTGGGATTCCGCTCGCTGGGCGGCTGCTGCGGCACGGACCCCGACTGCATCCGTGCCCTCCGCGCGGAGATGGCCGCCGCGCCGCTGGCGCCGGAAACGCCGCGGGAGCGGGTGCCGGCGCTCACCGGCCTGTTCGAGGCGATGGTGCTGGCCACCACGCCGCGCCCCATCCTGGTGGGCGAACGGCTCAACTACCACGGCAGCCGGAAGTTCCGGAACGCCGTGGACGCCAACGACATGGAAACGGTCGTGCAACTGGCCCGGGTGCAGGTGGAGCGCGGTGCACGGGTGCTGGACCTGAACCTGGCCACCCGCGACGTCCAGCGGCAGATGGAGCTGGTCCGGCAGGTCATCCCGCAGGTGAGCCTCAACGCCCCCCGGCCGCTGATGGTGGACAGCACCGACCTCGACGCCATGCGCGAGGCGTGCCGGCGGATGCAGGGGCGGGGCGTGCTCAATTCGTGCAATCTCGAAGATCTCGACAAGTGCCGCGAGATCCTGGCCCTGGCCCGCCGCCACGGCATGATGGTGGTCTGCCTGCCCCTGGCGGGTGAAGGGTTGCCCCGTCAGCCGGAGGAACGGCTGCGGAACGCCCGGCGGCTGTGCGAGCTGGCGGAGGCGGCGGGGCTGTCCCGCCAGGACCTGATCCTCGATCCGCTGATCCTGACGCTGGGGACCGGACAGCCCGAGGATCGCGACAACGGGCGGCAGGCCCTGGAGACCCTGCGGCTCTTCAAGGCGGAGCTGCCCGGCTGCTTCACCGTGATGGGCGTCAGCAACGTGTCGTACGGCTTGCCGGCGGCGTTTCGGCCGGTGCTCAACAACGTCCTGCTGCACCATGCGGGCGCGCTCGGCCTGGACTTCGCCATTTTCAATCCAATGGAGCTGATGCACCGCACCGAGATCCCCGCCGACCGGTGGGACCTGGCCGAGGACCTGCTGTTGAACCGGCGGCCGGATGCCTTGCACCGGGTCCTGGAGATCGGCCACGCGCCGCTGCTCACCGAGAGTGTTCCGGATGCCGGCGGGGACGCGCTGACCCTGCCGGAACGGCTGCGCCGCCAGATCGTCCGGCGGGACCGGCACGACTTTCTGCCGCGGCTGGAAGAGGCCGCGCGCCAGACGGCGCCCCAGACGCTCATCGAGACGGTCTTCCTGCCGGCCATGGCGGAAGTGGGCCGGTTGATGGAATCGCGGGGTCTGCCGCTGCCGTACGTGCTGGAGTCGGCGGCCATCACGCAGGAAGGGCTGCAACACCTGAAGCGGCATTTTCCCTTCCAGAACGCGGCGGGGCGTGGGCGGATCGTCCTGGCCACGGTGAAGGGCGACGTGCACGATATCGGCAAGAACCTCGTGCGCATGCTCATGGCGCATAACGGATTCGACGTGGCCGACCTGGGCGCCGACGTGGCCGCTGAGCGCATCCTCGCCGCCGTCCGGGAGGGACCGGCCGACATGGTGGGGCTGTCCGCCCTGCTGGTTTCCACGTCGCGGGAGATGCGGCGGGTGGTGGAACTGCTGCACCGGGACGGCCTGGAGGTGCCGGTGCTCGTGGGTGGCGCCGCCGTGAGCGATGCGTACGCCCGGGAGCTGGGCCGGCTGGACGGCGAAACCTATCCCGGCGGTGTGTTCTACGGCCGGGATGCGTTTCATGGATTGCGTCTGGCCGAGGAACTGGCCGATCCGGCGCGGCGCCGCGACCGCCAGCGACGGTTCGCGGAAGAGTGCCGATCAGCCGCAGCCATCGAAGCGCCCGCCGCGCCGACGCCCGTCGAGGCCGCGCCGGTTCCGGCTGCACCGCTTCTCGATCCCGCCGTGCGCGTGTTCTGCGTGGACGTCGCGCGGATGATCCGCGACTTCAATTTTGAAAAACAATGCGGCCGCAAGCTCATGGCCGGAGCCCGAATGGAGAAGGGATTCTACGAGAGCCTCCTGCGGACGGGCGAAAAGCTGCTGCGGGAGCTCGGCCACTCCTCGCTGGTTGCGCCCATGGCCGCGCTCGGCCTCTTCGAGCTGACGCAGACCGGCGACGGCGGATTGACAATTGTCCACGGTGGCCGCCGGCTGCCTCTTAGCCTGGCGCCGGCCTGCTGGGCCCGCCTGATCCGGTGCGGCGGCAAGCCGATGCTGCCGCTGCTCGTGGTGACACTCGGCGGGACGGTCAGCGAGACCGTGCGCCAGCACTTCGACGGCGGCGATTATCTGCAGGGCTACATCCTGTCCACGATCGCCGCCGAACTGGCCGACGAACTGGCGGAGGTGGCCACGGTCACCACGCTGGCCGAACTCGGCCTGCCGCGGGCGGGCGTGGTGCGATACAGCCCGGGCTACCCGGTCTGGCCGGCCCTGCAGGATCAGCGCATCCTGTTCGACCTGCTGGGCGCGGAGGCTCATCTCGGCGTGACTCTCAGCGAGGCGTTCCAGATGATCCCCGAGTATTCAGTGTCGGCCGGGTTGCTGCGCCGCGACCGGGAGTCGGATGGAACATCCCCCGTCACGACCGGGCACTGAACTGCGTGTGGAGGCATCATGCACCTGCGCCACCTGATCGGCTGGGCCCTCGCTGTCGCATTGGCGGTCGCCGTGCCGGCCGAAGAGAAGCAATCATTTCCGGCACCGGCTCCGCAGGCATGCACCGCCTGGCTGGAGTCGCAGGGGGTGACGATCGGCGCCATCCCCTTTGCAGGCGAGAAACGGATCCGCGAACTGTTCGATTCCAAGGAGCTCGTTCAGCTCGGCATCGTCCCGGTGCTGGTGGCGGCCCACAACGGCGCCGACCACCCGGTGGTCATCGCGGCGGCCGGCTTCGCGGTGGTGGATCGGCAGGGGCAGATGATCCGGGCGCTGCCGTGGGAAAGCGTCGCCATGGCCCTGCTCCAGCCGGACGGCCAGGTGGGAGCGCCGCCCAGCACCGGCATCCCCCCCGTGGACATCATCCGGATGGCCGGCAAGGGAAAGAAGGCGAAACTGATCCAGGCCATGAAGAACCACTCGTTCGGCACGCCGACCATCGCGCCCGGCGAGACGGCCCATGGGGTGGTGTTCTTCAAGCTGGGGACCGGTCTGGGCATCTTCGATGGGGCCAACCTGTACATTTCTGAAATCTTCAACGCCGACACCCGCGAGGAGATGATCTATTTTGAATTTCCGTTGAAACTGCCGCCGGAGCCGCCCCAAAAATGACCGTTGAGGAGGCGTTATGCGTCTGGCCATTCTGAGCACGACCTTGAGCGAGGAGGCATTTCTCCCGTGCATGGTGGCATTCAGTCGACGGGCCGATGCGCGGGGACACGCGTGCGCCCTGGTGCGGCACGGGGAACTGGGACTCGGGGTGGGCGGCCGCCTCGGCCGGTTGCTCTGGGGACCGGGCGCGCGGGAGCTGTTGGAGGCCGAGTTGGTCATCCCGCGGCTCAACCTGCGCACCCTGACCCGGGGCGATTGCTACATCCTGGAACTGCTCGAAGCTGAGGGGGTGGATTTTCTGAATCCCATCACCGCCATCCAGGCGGCCCGAAGCAAGATCACCACGCTGCAGCTTCTGGAAACCGCCGGCTTGCCGGTCCCGGCCACCCTGGTGGCGCGTACGTGGGACGGCCTGGCCGAGGCTTTCCGGCTGCTCGGCGGCGGGCCGTGTGTCGTCAAGCCCAACATGGGTTCCCAGGGGCGCGACGTGGCGCTGGTGCGGGGGGTGGATGAGCTGGAGGCGGTGTTCCGGTCGCGCTGGGCGACGGACCGGCACGAAATCCTCCTGGTTCAGGAATACATCGCTCCTGCGGCGGGCCCGGCATGGGATACGCGGGTGGTAGTCCTGCTCGGGCAGGTGGTCGGCGCCATGCGGCGCGAGGCCGTGGGGGGGGATTTCCGGACCAATTATTCGCTGGGCGCGACCATCACGGCGGTGGAGCCCACCGACGGTGTCGTGGAACTGGCCCGGGGCGCCGCCGCTGCCCTGGAGCTGGATCTGGCCGGCGTGGACATCCTCGAGGGCCCCGACGGCCCGCGGGTGCTGGAAGTCAACGCCAACCCCGGCTGGGAAGGGATCTCCGCGGCCATGGCTGCCGCCGGCCGGGACTTTCACACGCGCTTTCTGGAAATACTCGAGACGCTCCGGCCGTGATCCGTCACACGGCGGATTACCCCTTCGAGCGCCGCCACTGGCTGCGAAAGCGGCCGGCGCCGGCCGTCAGGGGATCGCGTCCGGCTCCACGACCAGGTGATACCCGCCCGAGGTGAACCAGCCCAGATCGAACAGGCTGACGCCCACCGCATAGGTTCCTGCCTGGAGTTCGATCTCCACATATTCCACGCCGGGCACGCCGTAGGCGGAATCGCCTATGATCATCCACTCCGAATCGAACACGTAGAGGTCCACATCGCAGTACCGGTGGTCCGGGTATAAGGCGAACAGATACCAGCCGTCGCGGGGAGCGGTGAACACGAACAGATCTTCGATTTCGTCGATGAACCCGTCGCCGAGGTCGACCAGGAAGTAGCCGGAGTCGGCGGGGCTAAGCTGGCCGCGGATCTCGACGGGATAACCATCGATCGGTTCGGCATAGTCGGGCCAGCCGTTGTCGGCGTCGTCGACCTCTTCCTGAACCGGGAAGTATTTCTGGGCGGGGACGGCGGCGAAGAACTCCTCGTTGACCGTGTTGAAGATCTCGTACGCGAACATGCCGCGGTCCGCGGTGCCGGCCAGATAGCCGCTGGTGCGCGGCCAAGGCCCCTGGGGCATCCATTCGCTGAGCAGCCCGAGCCCCCGTTCGCCGGCATCCAGGATCGTTTCGATGCCGTAGTCCAGACTGCCCGCCGGGCTGTAGACGTCCACGGTGACATCATTTGCGCCGTCCAGGCTGAGGATGGCCAGTCCGGTCAGATAATTGACGCCGCCGGCCATTCCCTGGGCCAGGTGGGAATGGATGGTGTAATGGGTGGGCTGGCCGAGCAAGGGGAGACTGGCTTGGGAAAACTGGAAATCCGGATCACCGAACGTCATGGTCCCGAGCAGGGGGCGATCGGCGGTCACACGGACCCAGCCGTCGGCGCTGGCGGCCTTGCTGAAACCGAAGACGTCGGGCGTGATGTCCAGTTGCGCGTTGAACCACCCGCCCATCTGGATTTGGACGGCGTCGCCCACCGGTTGCCCGGCCGAGTCGAACAGCGCCACGGTGGCCGTGGCGGGATCGTCGTTAGGATTTACCAGGTCCAGCCGGGAGGCATAGTCATTCTGCGACCAGACGAAGAACGGGGAGACCTGCTCGCCCCGCGATTCCCACAAGAACCGTGCCGGCTGTCCCGCCAGCGACCCGGCGGTGTTGAAATTCATGGCGAATCCCGTGACAGGCTCCGTGGCGTCCACGAGGACGTAGGCGCTGCCGGATCCCGTGAGGTTGAACACCGCCGCACCGTTGGGGCCGATGATCGCGTCCGCCGTTTCCTCGGTGCCGTCCTCATAATAGATGTACAGGGCGATGCCGGCATCGGCGGGGTTTGGATTGACGATGGTCACCTCGGTGAACTCGTTCACCTCACCGGTGTACCTTGGGAACAGGAGCGTGGTTCCCGTTTCCGGCGAAGCCACGGCGCCGTCCATGGAATCGAGAATGCCCCCAAAGAAGCTCTGCGCGAGGAAGAACCCCTGGATTCCATACGGATCGGGATTGTCGGTCTCCACCAGCACCCAGCCGTCGGCGGTGCCACCGTCGAAGGTGAACATCGGGCCGATCAGGGAGACAAACTGGGTGTAGGACTCCAGCGTGACGTAACGGGGATTGTCGGAAGGCGGCACCACCGGCAGCGGCCGGCCGTCCATGCCGACGGCCGTGATCCGCAGGCGGCAGGCGTCGGGCGAATTGCTCACCACCGCCAGACCCAGCGTGAAATACTCGTTGTGGGCGAGCCACGGGTAGATGAGCCGGTTCCGAACCGGAAATGGATCCGCGGCGGGTCGGGCGAAGGTGAGGACGGTATCACCTAGGGCGTCGGCCGAGACCAGCTGGTACATGGCCAGCGAACGGCCGCTGGGCACCGTGCCGCCGGCGTAGGCGGTGAAATCGGTCGCCGCTTCCTGCCCGCCGGTGGCGAACACACCGGCCGTGTAACCCACCAGGGCGGTTGTCTCGGGCATCGCCCCGTACTCGACGCGGAACTCGCCGGAGGTGTACAGACGGGTGGTGAACGTGGCGGATCCGCCGGTGGCCTTGACGCGGACCTGGTCGAAGATGAAGTCCAGCTGTCCGGCTGCCGCGGAGAGAGACACGCGGCGGTCCGCGTTTCCTTGCGGATCCAGATCCAGATTCAGCGGCGCGATCCGGGCCGCCGGCCGCGACAGGAAGGTATGCAGATCGGGCCCGGCGGGTGTCCAGGCGGGGTCAGGATCATCGAACCGGTGGAATCCGATGATCCCGTTGGAATACAGGAAAATTCGCCGGCAGGGAACACCGGCGAATTCGAAGGTGAAGCCGTCCGGGAGACCGAATTCGACGGCGTCATCGTCGGCGAGGGGCAGTTCGTTGATGCTGAATATGAATCCGGTCACGACTTCTCCGGCGGACACATAGGTGGACATGCCGGAAGGAATCTCGCTGAAGCCGTCGATGGCGCATGCGCCGATGCCGTCGTCCTCGATAGTTGCTGCGGTGATGTCGTCCCGGCCGTCGATCCCCTCGACCACCAGCCGGTAGTCGCCGGGCGGCAGGCCGGCGATGCGAAACTCGCCGCTGCCGTCGCCGGCATACCCGGACAGCCCGGCGACCTGAATGTTCGGATTCGAGTTCATGATGGCGCGCACATGGGCGGCGGTCACCGGGACCACGTGCCGATAGTGCACATGGCCCTTGATCGCGCCCGTCTCCAGCACGAAGGGCAGGTGATAGGGCGGTGCATAGGTCGTCTCGGGATAGAGAGCGGAGATCCCGGCCGTGTCGTCGAATTCCAGGGAGCGGCCAAACCGGTCGTCCTCGGGATTTGAGTACGGGTACATGGTGGGAATGTAAAGGGGCTGAATGGGATCGGAGCCCGGCTCACCGTTGACCGTGTTGATGGCGCCCACGAATGTGTGACCCAGGCCCCAGATATGGCCCAACTCGTGCGTGGCGGTGGCCTCCAGATCCAGATCGGGCGAGGAGGGGAATGTGCCGTTGAGGATCAGCAGTGCGTCCACGATCTCCTGGGAGGCGGTGTCCTCGATGGTGATCCCGACGCCGGCGACCGTTTCCGGATCCAGCCCCAGGGCTTCGAGGACCCCGCCGGTTTCGTCGAACACGATCTCGTTGATCTCGTCGCCGATGATCCCGTAGTCGATGCCCAGATTGTCCTCGTTGAAATCGGGGACGTCGGTGTAGATGAACAGCTCACCCCCGAGGCGCAGGGCGGTGGGCACGTTGTCCCAGGTGTCGAGCGAGTCGGCGATGAGTGGCAGTCCGTCGCCGCCGGCCAGCGTGCCGGCGTCGAGGACGAAATCGACGGGCGGGTGCGCCCACCGGACGATCCGGGTACGGTGATCGGCACTGGACACCCCGCTCTGGTGCACGTATGCGTCGATGGAGCCGGTCCACAGCGCGACCAACAGAAAGAGTAACCAGCAGGTGAGGGCGCGCGCGTTCATTGGGCCACCTCCCCGATGGCGTTCTGAAGCAGCGGCCGGATATCGTCCAGGCGGCGCCATGAGGGCGTACCGGAGGCGGCGGCTGTCTGGCCCGGGCTCGCAGACTTGGCATCGGTGAGTGTGATCTGCCGGCGGCTCAGGGCAATCTCCCATTTTCCGGATTCGCTGGCGGGTCGCACCGGTGCGATCCCGTTCATGGCGCCGGCCACCAGCAGCGAGCCGTCCCGATCGGTGCGGCGGAGGAGCAGGAGGTAGGACTGCCCGGGTTGGAAGCAGGGTGCGTCGTGCAACACGACGCGGTACCGGCCGGCGGTCCCGCCGGCCACCCGCAGGGCGAAGGTCGCACCGGGCGACTCGCCGGCCAGGGTTTCGAGCCGGCTGAACTCATACACGGTGTAGATCATACCTCCGGTTCCGGCCTGGACCCCGCGGGCGGTGGTGCACGTCGCCAGCACAGCGGTGTCGGCCCGGCGGGCGGTCTCCACCAGGGGAACGCTACGGGTCCGCGCCAGCACGCCACCGACCGCAGCCAGTGACAGAATCGACAGGGTGATCAGAACGCGCAGTCTCATGATGCCACCTCCAATGTCTGCACACAGATAGATCCGGCCAGGAGCGGGAAAGTTCACCTCGGGGCGCAGCTTTGGGCCTGGTTGCAGGGGCGGTCGCGGCGGGCTTTGCCGATTCCGAACTACCGGGACGCGGTCCGTTCGGTCTCACGCCGGGCCCGTCGGGACCAGGCGACCCGGATGACCGCCAGGGTCAGCAGGGCGATGACGAAGAGCAGCGCTCGGGCGCCCCAGAGGTACGGCTGGCGTTCCGTGGGGACGTTCTGCATGAGCAGTTTGGGCACCGCGTCCTGGACCAGCCAGACGCCCAGGATGATCAGCAGGTAAACGGGGGTGATGTATTTCATGACGAACCGGAACACCTGCGGGATGCGCAGTTCGGCCCCGCGGGTGATCTCCTCCCAACCGCGGCGGATGCCATACACCCAGCTGAACAGGATGCTCTCGCTGGCCCCGAGGACCACCAGACCGAATGTGCCGGCCCAGAAATCCAGCTCGTCCAGGAAGCCGTAGCGGAAATACAGCACCACCAACGCAGCGGAAACGAACAGCACGCCGAAGACGACCAGCACCGCCCGACGGCGGCTCCAGCCCAGATCGTCCTGCAGCAGGGCGATCGCCGGCTGGGTCAGGGCGGCGGACGAGGTGATCCCCGCGATGAACAGCAGCAGGAACCAGGCGGCGCCGAACAGTTCGCCCAGCGGCAGTTGCTGAAAGATGACCGGCAGCGCCTGGAAACCCAGGTCGTAGGCGCCCTGGCGCGCGATCTCCTGCGTCTCGACCAGGCCGAAGAAGGCGACGGCGGCGGGGATGGCAATGGTGCCGCCGAGGATGATCTCGACAAATTCATTCGTGGTGGCGGTGGACAAGCCGTTCAAAGTGAGATCGGCATCGCGGCGGATGTACGACGCGTAGGTGGTCATGATCCCCATGCTGATCCCGGTGGTGAAGAAGATCTGGCCGGCGGCGGCCAGCCAGACGGACGCGTCGCCCAGGCGGCTGAAATCGGGATTCCACATGAAGCCCAGCCCACTGACCACGTTGCACTCGGGGTGAGCGGGGTCGGGAGTTCCCAGAAACAGCACCCGGATGGCGAGCAACACGGCGAACACGAACAGCAGGGGCATGCCGTACTTGGCCAACACCTCGATGCCGCGGGAGATGCCGCGATAGAGGAAGATGAAATTGATGCCCAGAGTGATGGCCAGAAAGATGATCAGGGTGGCCGGCGACTGGAAGAACGCATTGCTTTCGGCGCCCTGAAAACCCCGCAGGAACTGGCCCATCGCCTCGCGGGAGGCGTGTCCGAAATATCGGCCGGTGGCGGAAAACCATGTGTACGCCAAGGTCCACGATTCGATCACGTTGTAATAGACCACCACGACCAGCGGCAGGAAGACGCCCAGTGCACCGAGATATTTGGCAGCTGGCCGACGCCACAGCAGGGCGAACATGCCGGGAGTGGATCCGTGCCCGTGCTGGCCGCCCATCCGGCCGATCGCCCACTCCATCCACATCATCGGGATGCCCAGCAGAAGGAACGCGCAGAAGTATGGGATCAGGTAGGCCCCGCCGCCGTTGGAGGCAGCCTGGACCGGAAAGCGCAAAAAATTGCCCAGACCGATGGCGTTGCCGGCCATGGCCAGGATCATCCCGATCCGGGTGGCCCAGTAGTCCCGCTGGGGGCCCGCTGCCGTCTCCGGCTGCCGACGGCGGGCACGGATCAACCGGATCACACAGAACGCGGTCAAGGCGAAAATGCTCCCCCATCCGGCCGTCAGGAAGCACCAGCCCCAGGTGTTCAAGCCGCCGTCCATTGTCATCTCCTGCTGATCCGGATCTCAATCCCGCCGGCGCCGGCAGGTCAGGACCAGCGTGGCAGCAGCCGCTCCAGAAAATGTGTGTCGTAATCGCCGTGGACGAAATCATCATCCCGCAGCACTTTCTGGAGGAGGGGGATGGTGGTCTGCACACCCTCAACCACAAACTGCTCCAGGGCCCGGAGCATGCGCACGCGCGCTTCCTGCCGGTCGCGACCCCAGACAATCAGCTTGGCGATGAGGCTGTCATAGTAGGGCAGAATCCGGTAGCCGGCGGAGACGAAGGTGTCGATCCGGACTCCTGGTCCGCCAGGCAAACACCAGCCGGTGATCAGGCCGGGGCAGGGCCGGAAGCTCCGGGGATCTTCAGCGTTGATCCGGCACTCGATGCTGTGGCCGGAGAAACGGATGTGGCGCTGGGCCAGTCCCAACGGCTCGCCGGCGGCGATGCGAAGCTGCTGCTGGATCAGGTCCAGGCCGCTGATCATCTCCGTGACGGGGTGTTCCACCTGGATTCGTGTGTTCATCTCCATGAAGTAGAAGCGGCCTTCGGCGTCGACGATGAATTCGACAGTTCCGGCGCTCTCGTATCCCACGGCCGTGATGGCCCGGGTCACCTGCTCGCCGATCGTACGGCGCTGGTCGGCGCGGAGCAGGGGTGAGGGCGCCTCCTCGATCAGCTTCTGGTGGCGCCGCTGGACGGAGCACTCCCGCTCGCCCGCATGAATCACATGATTGTACCGGTCCGCCAGGATCTGAAATTCGATGTGGCGGGGGTTTTCGATGTATTTCTCCACATACAAGCCGGCGTTGCCGAAGGCGGCGCCCGCTTCGCCCGAGGCGAGCGCAAACAGGTTGTCCAACTCATCCGCCGAGCGGACGATGCGCATGCCCTTGCCTCCGCCGCCCGCGGTGGCCTTGAGAATGACCGGGTAGCCGATGGTGTCGGCCAGGCGGCGCGCGGCGGCGGCATCCGGCAGGAGCCCGTCACTTCCAGGGACGACGGACAGCCCGGCCTCGGCCATCCGCCGGCGGGCCGCCGCCTTGTCGCCCATCAGGGCGATCGCCGGGGCTGACGGTCCCACGAACTTGATGTTGCAGGATTCGCAAATCTCGGCGAACCGGGCGTTTTCCGCCAGAAAGCCGTAACCGGGGTGGATGGCGTCGACGTTGGTGATCTCGGCGGCGCTGATGATGGCCGGGATGTTGAGATAACTGCGATCGCTGCGTGCGGGGCCGATGCACACCTTCTCGTCCGCCAGACGGACGTGCAGGGCGCCGGCGTCCGCATCCGAGTACACGGCCACGGTTTCGATCCCGAGTTCGCGGCACGCGGTGATCACCCGGACGGCGATCTCGCCCCGGTTGGCTATCAGCACTTTTCGGAACATGGAATCAGTCCAGGCGGACGGTGAAGAGATGCTCACCGTACTCGACCGGCTCGCCGTTCTCCACCCAGACCTTCTCGACGACACCGGCGACGTCGCATTCGATCTCGTTCATGATTTTCATCGCTTCGACGATGCAGAGCACGGTCCCGGGCTTGACCCGATCGCCGGGCTGGACGAACGGCTCAGCCCCCGGGCTGGGGGCCCGGTAGAACGTGCCGATGAGCGGCGAGTTGACCAGGTGTGCCTTGGCATCGGCAGGCGCCGCTTCGGTTTCGGGAGTCGCCGGCACCGAGGCGGTCCCCGGCACGACTGCGACCGGTGCCGGAGCACTCGCGGGGGGCTCGGGCGTCGTCCTGGTGCGGTTGTCGCCGCGTCGCGTGCGCAGGTAGAACTCGCCGTTTTTCAGTTCAAATTCCTCGAACTGGCTGCTGGAAATCATTTTCAATATTTCTTTCAACTCTTTCAGTTCCACGGCGTCTACCCTTTATCCGGATTTTGTGCGTTGATGGTAACATCGGCCGGCTCGAGGTGTCAAACGGCGAAAAAAAAAGGAACCGACAAGCGGTTCCCTTGGATGCATGGCCGATGCGGAAGGCCTAAATCCGAAAATCTTTCTCCAAAATGATCTTGGCTTTCTTCAACTCGTAACGGGCGCGTCCGAAGTTGCCGCCGGGTTGCAGGATGAACATCAAGAAGTACTCGCTGGTGATCATTTTGATCAGGAAGTGAAGCTGCTCCGTGAAGATGGTCATTTCCTGAAGCATGCCGATTTCGACATCCTCGGCGGTGCGGACGGCATTCTTCAGCAGGGAGGTGTACTCCGCCGCCAGTAGATCGAAATTGAGCCCGTCTTTGAGGTGATCGGGATGGACGGCCCGGTCGATGATGATTCCGTCCACCCCGACAATGAGAACGAGGAGAGCGCCCTCCACTCGGGCGACTATCTCCTCGATTGTGTCTCTGAACAGATTCATTGACGCGTCCGTCGGGTCAGCGGATGATTCTCGGCGTCAGGAAGAACAGGATTTCCTTCGTCTCCTTGGACTTGGAGTCGCGACGGAACGCGTATCCCAGGATCGGGATGTCGCCGAGCAGCGGCACCTTGTCGTTGTTGGTCTGATCGGAATCGATCAGGATGCCGCCGATCACGGTGGTCCCGCCGTCTGCCACCAGCACCTCGGTGGAGGACATGCTGGTGATGATCGACGGTATGTTGTTGACCGTGTTGACGAAGTCGGCCCGGTTGTTTTCCACGGTGATCTTGAGCAGCACCGTGCCCTCTTCAGTGATCTGCGGCAGCACGCTGAGCTTCAACGAGGCGGAGAAGAAGCGCACCGAAATGGTGTTGTTTTCCACAACCTGGACCGGGAACTGGAGACCTTGCTCGATCATGGCCTGACGGTTGTTCTGAGCCTGCACCTTGGGCTGGCTGATGACCCGCACCAGGCCGCTGCTTTCAGCGGCCGTCAGCGAGGCGTCCAGCAGGAAGGTGTCGAGAATGTTGCCCACGGAAATGCCGATGCCGCTGGTGGCCTGGGCGGCGGGGAAGGACCAGTTGTAGTTGCCGGTCCGGTTGTTCCCTTCCGTGCCCACGCTGATGGCGGCGTTCTCGGAAGCCTGGGCCGAGGCGGCGCCGCGGCCGGTGCTGCCATCGCCGGCGTTATAGCCGGATTTGGGGGTCTGGGATGGCCGGGAGCCGCCGATCGTCCCGTAGGTGTTCGGGCCGCCGATGGTGATCCGCTCCAGGTTGCCCACCACGAAGCCGACCTGGACGCCCAGGCTGCGGGCATAGTCGCGGCTGGCCTGCACGATCCGGGCTTCAATTTCCACCTGGTGCTCCGCCACATCCAGGGCCTTGACCAGCTTGCGGATCTCGGCGATACGTTCCGGAATGTCCCGGATGACCAGCGAGTTGGTCCGGATGTCGGTCTTGATCTCGCCCGACTCGGTCAGGATGGGCACCAGTTTGTCGAGCAGCTCGGTGGCGGTGGCGTAGTTGAGCTTGATGATGTCCGTGACGGTTTCACGGGCCCTTTTCAGCTCTTCCCGAGACTTCTCTTCCGCCTTGAAGGCATCCAGAGTGCCGATGCGCACGACGTTCCCCTCGATGACCTTGGCCAGGCGATTGTTTTTCATCGCCAAGTCGAACACTTGGTCCCATGGCACGTTGTCGACCTTGATCGAGATGGTGCCGGAGACGCTCGGATCGACGACGATGTTCAATCCCTCGATATCGCTGATCAGCCGGAAGAAGTCGACGATGTCCGCTTCCTTGATGTCCAGGGTGATGAGTTCGCCGGTGTACTGCACCGTCTGCTGCTCGTCATCCTGAACGTAATTCACAGCGTTGGCCGAAGGGCCGGCCTTTGCCAGCAGCATCTTCGGAGCCTCGCCCAGGACCAGAGACGGCGTGTTGTCCAGGGGCTTGCTCTCCAGTGCTTTCGGCTTGACCACCGGTTCGGGGATTCGGACGATGCTGGCGTCCGTCATCTCAGCCTCGGTGGCGGCAGCCGGCGGGGCGGCCGCTGCGGCGGAGGGCTGGGTGGGGATGACATCCACCGGAATTTCCTGGGCCGCAGGCGCAGAATCAGTCCGGACCAGGGTTTCCTGGCCCACCGCGATCTTCAAACCTTCCGCCACCGGCAGCACCTGCACGTCACGCACGTCCCGGGTCAGGTCCAGCACGATGCGGATTGTGCCTTGGCCGTCGTTGTTGAACTTGGATACCCGGATTTTCTGGACGATCTCGCCGTTCACATGCAGCACGTTCTTGTTGTAACGGGTCGCCGTGTTGGGCAGATCGACCACCAGGCGGAAGGGATCGGCCAGCCTGAACTTGCGGAATTCAGCAAGGTTCTGGCCAACCAGCGTGAGTTCGAAGATCCCGTCGCGAGTCGAGAACTGGACATCATTCAACTCGCTGGGCGTCTGGGCGCCGGCCGGTGCGCTTTGAGCGATCGCGAACACAGTGGCCAATGCACTCATGATCAACAGCGAAAGGAGCAATTTATTGGACCGCATCAAGTGCCTCCTTATTACAATTATTTGCATTCTACTCATGGAGATCGACCGAAACGACGCTCTTCTCGACGCGCTTGTCCAGATAGCGCTTGAATTCTTCGAAGACCACGCCGTCCTTCTTTATCTGCTTGACTTTGGCGTTGAACAGATCGTCACCCGATCGGATGAAGTGGGCCTTCTTGTCAACGCCTTCAAAGTAGGCGACATTGCCGTCCGTCTTGGCGACGATGCCTTTCAGCGCAAGTTCCTTGATCAACATGCCCCGGACGCCCGGAAACTGCTGCTGCCGCTCCTCGAAGGAGGGCACAGGCTCCAGTTGCGCCTCGGCGTTTTTCTGGCGTTCGATTTTCTGGACGTCCAGATTGATGAAGGGATCCTGGCGACCCATCATTTCGAAGCGGATGGTCTTCTTGACCACCACGACGTCGGATTTCTCCGACGTGTCATCCTGTTGGGCCACCAGCATCGAGGGAACCATCAGGAGCAAGCCCGCGGCAAAAATGCATTGGATCAGCTTCATGGCCGTTCCCCTTCTACTGGATTTTCTCGGTGGCATCGCCGGTGTACACGAATGTGCTGGCGATGAAACCCGCTTTGAGGGTGGGGCGGGCATCGGAGCCCTGAGTGGTGGATTCGAGCTTGAGGTTGTACACGTTCAAGATCCGGTCGAAGTTCGCCACCTGTTCGAAAAATTGCCCGATGGAACTATAGCTGGCCTCGCAATTGATGGTGATGGGCCACTCGTAGTAAAACTCGTGATCAACGGGTTTGTCAGGCCGGAACAGGGTGATCTTCAAGTCCCTGGATTCGTGGGCCAGATTCTCCAGGCGCCGAACCAGTTCGTCCGTTTCGCGCTCTTTCGGCAGGATCCTCTTTTCGCGCTCCAGTTCGGCCAGCCGCGAATTGTAGATCTGTTCGTTGAGCGCCTTCTTCTGCTGGAAAGCCTGGGCTTTCTTGACCTTCAGATCCAGCTCGGCGATCTGACCATCCAGCTTGCTGAGTTCGTCGTTCATCTTGTCGAACACGTACATCTTCAAAACGAAGAAGCTCAGCGCGATGATCACGATCACCAGAGCGATCTGCAGAAGCATGGGCGTTCCGCCCTTCTTTTCACCTGTTTTAGCCATTTTGCGCCTCTTCTTCGGCGGGTTTCGCAAAATTCTTCCGACAGTCAAACTCGAACTTGATCGGCAGCTTGCTCTTGTCGTAGTACAGCCAGTCGATCATGGAATAGAAGTTCTGATTCTTGAGGCTGGCGTAGAAGTCGGCGATTGCGTTCACCTCGTATGCATAACCCACGATGTGCGTAGTCTCGCCTTCGCCGTCGCGCGTCTGGGTCATGTTCTCGATCCACAGTTTCGGGTCGGTGCCGGGCAGGCTTTGGATCAGGCCGTTCATCATTTCGACGGGACCGGTCTGGTTCGCTTTCAGCTGTTCGATGACCTTTTTCCGCTCTTCCAGGATCTTGTTGATCCGCTCGTACTTTTCAACTTCTTCCTGAACGGTCTGCAGCCGGTCCGCTTCCTGCTGCAACTCGACGGCCTGCTGGCGCTTTTCCTGCAGCTGATTGTATTTGGACCACCAGTACCACGTCCCCAAAGCTACCGCAGCGACCACGAGGACAGCGATCACTAAAATCGCCTGAATGGGTTTCGGCTCGATGGGCGCCCGTTGGACGGGCTGTTCGACAGAACGCTCGCGTAACAGGTTGATTTTTACCATTTGTCCTCCGTATTTCTCATTGCCAATCCGACCGCGATGGCAACTCGTGGAGAAATATCGTTAATAAACGATGAATCGAATTTCTGAGGATTGTAAGTGATCCGCTTGAACGCGTTGAAGATCTCGACCGGAACCTCGAATTTCTGGGACAGATGTTCCGACAGACCACGGGTCCGGGCCGCCCCGCCGCTCAGGATCATCCGATCGATTCGATCGGTGGTGGTGGTGGCCTTGAAGAAGTCAAAGGTTTTCTGGATCTCCAGTTCGATGATCTCGGAGACCGAGTCCATGATCCGATGGACTTCGGCCTCGTTCACACCGCCCACGGCGGCGCCCCGCTTGACTTTCTCCGCCTCCTCGAAGCTGATGCTGAGGCCTTTCTGCAGGAAGTCCGTGTACTGGTTGCCGCCGATGGAAATGTCGCGTGTGAACAGAAGTTCGGCGCCCTTGGCGATGCACAGGTTGGTGATGCTGGCGCCGATATTGAGGAGGGCCGTGACCGTCTGCCCCGTCGGCTGATAATTGTAGACGTAGGAGGTGAGCAGCGCGAACGCATCGATATCCACGATGGACGGCACTTTGCCCGCCAGGTTGATCACGCTGGTGTGGTCGGAGATCTTCTCCTTCTTGACCGCGACCAGGAGCACCTCGATCGTTCCGGTGCCCGGCACGCTTTTGAGGATCTCGTAGTCAACGTTCACGTCGGAAATATCGAAGGGGATGTACTGTTCCGCTTCCCACATGATCGATTCGGACAGTTCTTCCGGGCTCTGGGCAGGGAGGTTGACTTTTTTGACGATGACGGAGTGTCCGGAGATCGACGTGGCGACATTGTTGACCTTGATCCCCTGCAAGTTGTAGATTCGGTTGATCGCTTCGGCGACCGGAAGCTTGGCCATAATGGCTCCGTCCACGATCGTGTCGGGAGCCAGCTGCTCCAGTCCAAGGTGCACCAACTCAAACTCGTTCTTTTTGCCGGGTTTTAGTCCAACAATCTTCACGGAGGTGGAGCCGATGTCGAGTCCGACAATTTGTTTTGATTTAAACAGCATAAATTCCTCTACGTTGGAATTTCGTGTTCACCTGTCTGTTATTTAAGTGTTTATGTAGTTTAATTAACAGAGGACGCGCAATTTTGTCAAGGAAATAATTGAAAAATTTTACAAAAGATCGATATTGTTTTTTATAATGAACCTTCAATTTCCGGCATGTTTCCCGATGCAGGGTTCAATATTGTGATGCCGATCGTAACAAGCGGAGGTGCTTGATGGAGCAGGCGGATGTTCTCAATGTGTTGCGGGATTCGGGCGCATTTCTCTCTGGCCATTTCAAGCTGAGTTCCGGGTTGCACAGTGCTCATTACCTTCAATGTGCGGCGCTGTTTCGATTTCCCAAACCGTCGGCGGAATTGTGTGCGGACTTGGTAAAACAGATACAGACAGCGGGCATTTCGTTCGATTGTGTCATTTCACCGGCTCTGGGCGGTGTGTTGATGGGTTACGAGGTGGCGCGCCAGGCCAACGTGCCCAATATCTTCGCCGAGCGCGACACCAGCAATGCCATGGCCCTGCGCCGGGGATTCGCCATCGAAGCGGGGCAGCGCACCCTGGTGGTTGAGGATGTCATCACGACCGGTGGATCCGTCAAAGAGGTGATGGGGTTGGTGCAAGCCGCCGGAGGCATCGTGGCGGCGGTGGGCGCCATCGCCGACCGAAGCCGCGGCAAGGCTGATTTCGGCGTCCCGTTCCTCTCGCTGGTCCAACTGGACTTCCCGGCCTACGAACAGAGCCAATGTCCGCACTGCGCGGCCGGCGTGCCGGTGGAAAAACCAGGCAGTAAGAAATAGCGAACGGTGCGTTCGCTTCGGGACCGATCCGACCGCGTGGTGGCGCGTGCTGAATTACCGACTGGACCTCGCATATGTGGGAACCCGCTACGCAGGCTGGCAGATCCAGCCGGGGGGGCAGACCATCCAGGGGATCGTGCAGGCAGCCCTGGAATTGCTCTACGGAGAGCAGATCCACCTCGTGGGCTCGGGGCGCACCGACGCCGGCGCCCACGCCATGGGACAGGTGGCCAGCTTTCGGGCTCCGGCAAAGCTTCCCGAAGATCGCTTGCCGCTGATCCTGAACAGCCGTCTCCCTGCCGACATCCGGGTGTTGCGGGCGATCCGGATGCCTGCTTCCTTCCACGCCCAGCGTTCGGCCCGGTCCAAGTTGTATCGGTATCAGGTGTTCAACGGCCGTATTCTCGATCCATTCCAGGAGCCATACTACCACCGGGTGTTTCAGACATTGGATGTGGCCGCGATGGCCGAGGCTGCCGGCGGCTTCCTGGGACGCCACGACTTCACATCGTTCTGCGCCCATGCCGACGCCGAGGCGGATCACGTCCGGGAAGTGTACCGCTGCGCGATTGCCAGACGGGGGCCGCGGATCACTTTTGAGGTCGAGGCCAACGGATTTCTGCACCACATGGTTCGAAACATGGTGGGCACGCTGCTCGAGGTGGGGCGGGGGAAGCGGGCTCCGGCGGACATTCCCGGCATCCTCGCCGCCCGGGACCGCCGGCGCGCGGGGCCCACCGCCCCGGCCTGCGGCCTGTTCCTGGTTCGCGTCTGGTACCGCCGGCGGTCAAGCGGAGTCCGCCGGAATGTGATTGAACGGGCGGATCTATTAGAGTATAAAGATCCAGTTTGAGCCACCCCGGGCATTTGGGCGGGTGGCGGTTGCAAATCGCCGGAGGATCCATTGATCGGCTACCTCAAGGGCACGCTCAGGGACAAGAAACCGGATGTCCTCTTGCTGGATGTACACGGTGTGGGTTACCGGGTGCACATTCCGCTGTCCACATTCTATCTGCTCCCGGGACCGGGCGAAGAGATGGAGCTGCTCGTGCATACGCATGTCCGCGATGACCAGATCACCCTGTTCGGCTTCAGCCGCCAGGAGGAGTTGGATATCTTCCGCGCCATCACCTCGGTGCGCGGCTGTGGGCCCAGGATCGCCCTGACGGTGCTCTCGGGGATGGAGCCCGACGCCGTTCTGGAGAGCTTGACCTCCGCCGATGCAGCGCGCCTGGCCACCGTGCCCGGCATCGGCAAGAAGACGGCTGAGCGGCTGATCTACGAGCTGAAGGAGAAACTGTCCCGCTACCTGAGTGTCCGGCCAGCCGCGGTGTCCGGAGCGGAGAGCCAGCCGCCGCCGGCGCTCATGGACGACCTGCTCTCGGCCCTGGTCAATCTCGGCTACCCCAAGGCGCAGGCCGAGAAAGCCGTCCAGCAGGCGTACCGGGACCAGCCCGAGGCGGCGTTCGAGATCCTCCTCCGTAAGTCCTTGCGGCACGTGATGAAGCGGTGACATGAAAGAAATCCGCGGTATCTTCAATCCCAACCGCACCGAGGAGGAACTCCTCGAGGTGCAGCTCCGGCCCCGGACGTTTGTCGATTACATCGGCCAGCGCAAGGTGACCGAGAACGTCGGGATTGCCATCGAGGCGGCCAAGGGGCGCAAGGAAGCGCTGGACCATACCCTCCTGTATGGCCCCCCCGGCCTGGGCAAAACCACGCTGGCTGTGGTGATCGCCAGCGAAATGGGTGTGAACCTCCGTACGACGTCCGGTCCGGCCATCGAGAAGAAGGGCGACCTGGCGGCCATCCTGACCAACCTCGAGCCCATGGACATTCTGTTCATCGACGAGATCCACCGCCTGCACTCAACCATCGAGGAAATCCTGTATCCGGCCATGGAGGATTCCTCCATCGATCTGATCATCGGGGAAGGGCCCTCGGCCCGTTCCGTGCCCATCCCGCTGCCGCCGTTCACCCTGATCGGCGCCACCACCCGGCTGGGGCTGCTCACCGCGCCCCTGCGCGCCCGGTTCGGCATCGTCCACCGGCTGGAATTCTACGAGGACGATGACCTCTACATCATCCTGCAGCGCTCGGCCCGCATCCTGAACGTCCCGGCGACGGAGGACGGCCTGCGGGAGATCGCCCGACGGGCCCGGGGAACCCCGCGCATCGCCAACCGGCTGCTCAAGCGCGTCCGCGACTTCGTCCAGGTTCGTTCCCACGGCACCATCGACCGCGACAATGCCTGCGCTGCCTTCCGCATGCTGGATGTGGATGACAGCGGCATGGACGATGTCACCCGCAACCTCATCGAGGTGATCGTGGACAAGTTCGGCGGCGGTCCGGTGGGCATCAACACGCTGGCCGCCGCCACCGAGGAAGAGAAGGATACCATCCAGGATATTTACGAACCGTTCCTGATCCAGAAGGGATTCCTCGACCGGACACCCCGGGGGCGCATGGCTACCGCGCTGGCCTACCGCTACCTGGGCCGACCCGTGCCGGCCGGCTTGCCCGACAACCAGAAAAAACTGTTCGAGAGGTGACGCCCATGCCCGGCCCCTCGCTGTTCCTGATCGACACCATGAGTCAGGTGTACCGGGCGTTTTTCGCCATCCCGACGCTGAGCACCGCCGACGATTTCCCCACCAACGCTTTGTACGGTTTTGTGAGCATGCTGAACCGGATCGTCGCCCAGCACCATCCCGATTACATGGCGGCGGCGGCCGAATCCCGGACTCCGACCCGGCGTCACGAGGCGTTCAGCGGCTACAAGGCCACCCGCAAACCCATGCCACCCGAGCTTGCCCTGCAGCTGCCTTTTATCGACGAGCTGTGTGCGGCGTTCCGCGTGCCGATCCTGCAGCAGGACGGCTTCGAAGCGGACGACATTCTGGCCACTCTGGCCGACCGCGGCCGGGCCGAGGGATTCACGGTCGGCATCGTCACCTCGGACAAGGACATGTACCAGTTGGTGGACGATCGCGTCACCGTCCTGGACACCAAGGCGGACATCGTGTACGGTCCTGAGCGGGTGCTTGAAAAAATGGGCGTGAAACCCGATCAGGTGGTGGACCTGCTGGCGCTTATGGGCGACACGTCGGACAACATCCCCGGAGCGCCCGGGATCGGCCCGGTGAACGCCCGGAAGCTGCTCAATGCCTTCGGCGACCTGGATACCTGCTACCGGCGCCTCGACGAGGTGGAGCCGAAGCGCATCCGCGAAATCCTCCGCCAGCACCGCCAGCAGGTGCTCGATTCCCGGGCACTGGCGACGCTGGACCGCCGGGTGCCCGTGCAGTGGGAGTGGGCGGACCTGCGCACCGGCACACCCGACTTGGAACACCTGCGCGATCTGTTCACCCGGTTCGGTTTTCGAAGCCTGCTCAAGGAGCTGCCGAGCCGGCCGGCGACCGCCGCACCGACCGCGCGCCTATTGGACGGCGGCGCCGAACTGCGCCGAATGAGTAACAGCCAACCACTCCTGCCCGTTGCGATGATGGTCTGGGGCCCCGATCGCGCGTTGGCGCAGACGGCCGGGGATGCGGACATCCTGTCGCTGGACCGGCGGCGGGAACAGCCTGCGATCCAGGCCTGGCTGGAGAGGCCGTCGCCGAAGCGCTTTCATGGCCTGAAACGCCTTGCGCTGGAATTCGAACTCCCGGCCGGCTTCGAGGGACATGTGGATGACGCCGAGCTGATCCACTATCTGCTCTGGCCCCACATCGAGGACCACTCCCTGGAGCGGATCGCATTGGAGCTGAGCCGGAGCGTCCCCCCGGCAACCGAGGGCGAGTCGCTCCTGGTCGAGCCGCTGGCGGCGCGGCTGGAGGTCATTCACGCGGCCTGCGCGGAGTGGTTGCCGCGACTGGAGGAGGCCGGACTGGGAACCATTTACCGTGAGGTGGAGTTGCCGCTCCTGCCTATTCTGGCCGGCATGGAACGCACCGGAATCCTGCTCGACGTGCCCTGGCTCGAGTCACTCGCCGCCGAACTGGCCGGCCGGATCGTCCAGCTGGAGAAGGAAATCTTTGCGCTGGCCGGTGAGGAGTTCAATATCAACTCGCCGAAGCAGCTCGGCGAGATTCTGTTCGACAAGCTCCAACTCCCCTCGTCCAAGAAGACGAAGAAGACCAAGTCGTACTCCACCGGGGTCGAGGTGCTGGAGTCGCTGGCCCCGCTGTACCCGCTGCCCGCCCGCATCCTGGACTACCGGCAGCTGACCAAACTCAAGTCCACTTACGTGGACGCGCTGCCGCCGCTGGTCAATCCCGCGACAGGCCGTCTGCACACCACGTTCAACCAGACTGTCGCGGCCACCGGCCGCTTGTCCAGCACCAATCCCAACCTCCAGAACATTCCCATCCGCACCGAGGAGGGGCAGAAGATCCGGCGGGCGTTCGTCGCCCCGCCCGGCTGGCGTCTCGTGTCGGCCGATTACTCCCAGATCGAGTTGCGGATCATGGCCCACCTGAGCGGCGACGAGTTGCTGCTGGCCGCCTTCCGCAGCGGCCAGGACGTGCATTCCCAGACGGCTCGCGACGTATTCGGGGCCGCCGCCGAGGCCAATCCGTCCGAATACCGGCGCCGGGCCAAGATCATCAACTACAGCATCCTATATGGGAAGAGCGATTTCGGTCTGGCCCAGGATCTCAAGATTCCCCAGCGCGAGGCGAAGGCTTTCATCCAGTCTTACTTCGCCACGTATCCCGGCGTACGGCGCTGGCTGGACGAGAATCTGGCGGATGCCGCATCATCCGGAGCGGTGCGCACCATGTTCGGCCGGATCCGGCCCATTCCCGAGCTTCGGCACTCCAACTGGAACGTCCGTAGCACAGGCGAGCGCATCGCGGCCAACTCGCCGATCCAGGGCGCGGCGGCCGACATCATCAAGCTGGCGATGATCCGCCTGGCTCGGCGCCTGGAGGGCAGCGGCCTGCAGGCCCGCCTGCTGCTCCAGGTGCACGACGAGCTCCTGCTGGAGTGTCCCGCGGAGGAGGTCGACCGCCTCCGCGGCATCCTGCGTGAGGCCATGGAGGATGTGGCGCCGCTGAAAGTCCCGCTGGTCGTGGATATCCACGATGGGGCCAACTGGCTGGAGGCCAAGTAGGGCACCCCATGCGCTTCACCGACGATTCACTGGCCAACCTGGAATTCGGCCGGCTGCTGGAGCTGCTGGCGGGCCTGGCCACCTTTGAAGGCGGTCGGCGAGACATCGCCGCACTGGCGCCGCAGGCCTCGGCGGAGGAGTTGAAGCGGATTCACACGCTGGTTGGCGAGATTCGCCAGGGGCTGGAACGCGGCGAAGGATTCAACTTCAGCGGCCTGGGCGACGCACGGTCGGCGCTGAATCTCCTGGACGTCGAGGGAATCGTACTGGAGCCGGGCGACATCCTGGTGATCCACCAGCTCATGACCGTTGCGTCCGAGACGGCCCGTGCCCTGACCGCGGTGGAGGACCCGGCGTCGCCGCTGCGGGAGCTTGGCGGCAGCTTTCCGGTGCTCCGCTCCGCGATCCGGCTCATCGAGGACAAGCTCGATCCCAGCGGCGAGGTGCCGGATCGCGCGTCACCGGAGCTGGCCACCGTGCGGCGCCAGTTGCGGGACCTCAACGAAAGCATCCAGCAGGCATACGCCCGCATCTTGGACCGGGCGGCCCGACAAGGCCTTCTCCAGGACAGCTACGTGACCGTCCGCAACAACCGCTACGTCATCCCGGTGAAATCGCAGGGGCAGGGCGCCATGGAGGGGATCGTCCACGGCACCTCTTCATCCGGACTGACGGTGTTTCTGGAACCGTTCGACATGGTCTCCCACAACAACCGGTTCATCGGCCTCCGCGACCGGGAGCAGGAGATCGTCCAGCAGATCCTGGCCCAGCTCACCGAAGTGCTGCGGGCGAGCCGGGACGACCTGGAACGCGCCTGGGAACTCCTGGGCGTCGTGGACAGCCTCACGGCGCGAGCCCGCTTCGCCGTCCGCTTCCGGGCCATCGCCCCGTTGCTGGACACCGGCCGCTACCTCGTGCTGGAGGAAGCCAGGCACCCGCTGCTCGAGGACAGCCTCGTGCCGCAGGGCCGGGCGGTGGTGCCCATCAGCCTGGCGCTCACTCCCGCCGAATCGTGCCTCATCATCTCGGGTCCGAACACCGGCGGCAAGACGGCGGCGCTCAAAACCGCCGGGTTGCTGGCCCTCATGGCGCTGAGCGGCATTCCGGTGCCCGCGAAGCAGATGGAGTGCGCCGTGTTCACCCGCGTGTTCGCGGTGATCGGCGACCAGCAGTCGCTGACCGACGACCTGAGCACCTTCGCCTCCCACGTCCTGAGCCTCAAACACATGCTCGACCATTACCGCCATCCGGCGTTGCTGCTGGTGGACGAAATCGGCACCGGGACCGACCCGGAGGAGGGCGCGGCGGTGGCCATGGCCGTACTGGATCACTTCCAGCGGCTGCGGGCGCCCCTCATCGCCACCACCCACACCCAGGCGCTCAAGGAATACGCGCTGACCACCGCCGGTGTGGTCACCGCCGCGGTGGAGATCCATCCTGACACACTGGAGCCCACCTACCACCTGCACCTGGGCGCTCTCGGGAGCAGCCGCGGCCTATTCATCGCGCGGAAGCTGGGTTTGCCCGAGCCGGTGGTGGCCGACGCCAACCGGCGCCTGTCCGGCGGCCGGCAGCTCAGCGAGGAGGTGATGGCCCGGCTCAACGAGCTGGTCCGCAAGCGGGAAGCCGAGCTGGCCGATATCACCCGGCTCAAGCACGAGCAGATCCTCCGCAAGATCCATCTGGAGCGCCAGGCCGAGGAGCGGAAGCGGTCCGTGATGAGGGAGCTCCGGCAGGAGTTCGACTCGGTGCGCCGGCAGTTCGAGGCGGAAAAGAAAGCCCTCTTCGAGGATGTGCAACGGCAGGCGGGTGCCGCCCTGGCCGCCGACCGGATGCAGCGGCGGGCCGAGCGGCTCCTGGATGCCGTGGAGCGGAGGCTGGAGCCGGTGATCCAGGAAGTGCCCGCGGCGAGGCGGCCGGCATTGCGACCCTTGTCGGCCGGCGAGCTGGCCGTCGGTATGGCGGTCTATGTGGAACCGCTGCATATGTCGGCCACCGTGCTCGACTGCGGCCGCGACGGCGTGCTGGTCCAGGCCGGCGACAAGCGCGTTCGCGTTCCCGTCGCCTGGCTGTGCCGGCGGGAGGAGTCCGCGGCGCCGCCGCCGGAGGAATCGGTGCCGCCGCGCCCGGCCGCAGCCGCCGAGGCGGCGGATGACACGCTTGCGGCCACCGAGTTGCACGTGATCGGCCGGAGCGCCGAAGACGCCCTGGCCGAGCTGGACCGGTTCCTGGACTTGATGTTTCGCCAGGAGCAGCGAAAAATCTCGGTGGTCCACGGCATGGGACGCGGCATTCTCCGGGCGGCCATACATCGCCGCCTGCGCGAGACACCCTTCGTCCGGCATTTTTACCACCCGCCGTATGCCGACGGCGGGGAGGGGAAGACCATCGTCGAACTGGATGTTTGATCCAAATTTCTCTTTACTTATTGACCTGATTTTCATACAATTTCTGATCTTTTGCCCGGCGGGCGGAGCCAGGCGTCACCCATGCGCATTTCGTCCCAGTTCGTCCAGCAGTTGAAGCATACCCTCAACATCGTCGAGGTGGCTGGGAATTTCCTGAAATTGACCCGCAAAGGCAAGAATTACTTCGCCCTCTGCCCCTTCCACACCGAGAAGACACCCAGTTTTTCGATCAACGAACAACTCCAGAGCTATCACTGCTTCGGCTGCGGCAAAGGCGGCGACGTGATCCAACTGGTGATGGAACTGGAGAACCTCACCTACTCCGAGGCCATCCATTTTCTGGCGGACCTGGCCCATTTCCGGGTGCCGGCGCTGGATCCGGCCGAGGAGAAGCGATACCGCGACCGGGAGCACCTGCAGACGGTGATGGCCGAGGCGTCCAAGTTTTACCAGCGCTGCCTGAAGGACCCGGAAGGCGCCGGCGCGCGCGATTATCTCGATGGGCGCCAGATCGAACCCGGCACCGTCCAGCGGTTCATGCTCGGGTTCGCGCCCGGCGACGGCCAACGGCTGGTGAGTTACCTGCGCGGCCTGGGCATTCGGGAGGCGCTGGCCCAGCAGGCCGGGCTGGCCCGTGTTTCCGAGGTCACGCAGCGCAGCTATGACCTGTTCCGCAGCCGGCTCATCGTCCCCATTCAGGACATGCACGGTCGCGTCATCGCCTTCGGCGGGCGGATTCTCGGTGAGGGCGAACCGAAGTACCTGAATTCTCCGGAAACCCCGCTGTACCAGAAGGGCTATCATCTGTTCGGCATGGGGCATGCCCTGAAGGCGATCCGGCAGGCGGACCTGGCCATCCTGGTCGAGGGGTACTTCGACATGATCGTGCCCTTCCAGGCCGGAGTCGAGAACGTGGTCGCTTCGCTGGGCACCGGCCTGACTCCGGCCCAGGTGAAGCTGCTGGGCCGGTTCACCCGCAACATCGTGATCTGTTTCGATCCCGACGCCGCCGGAGCCAATGCCGCCTTCCGTTCGGTGGAGCTGTTTCTGGAGAACGAGTTCGACTGCCGGGTCGCCACTCTGCCCGGCGGGCATGATCCCGACACGTTCGTGCTGAAACATGGGGCCGATTCGTTCCGGGAGGCGGTCAAACAGTCGCTCCCGTTTCTGGATTTCCAGCTCCATCACAAGCTGCAGGCTGCGGGTGCCGACCTGTCGGTGGAGCGGAAAGTGAAGATCCTGGAGAGCATGTTCCCCTTCCTGGCCCGCATCCAGCAGGAACCAGTCCGCTCGAAATATCTGGCCGGCTGGGCGGACCGCCTGGGCATCCATCGGGACGCGCTGTTCAACCAGTACAACACCTTCGCCCGCTCGCGAAAGGTGGACAAATCCGCGGTGGCCCAGTACAGTCAGTCTCCCCTGACCGCGGCCGAGACCGAGCTCATCAATTTTGTGCTGCATTTTCCCGAGATGGCACCGAAGCTTTTTTCTGGTGTCGCCGTAACTTTTGAAGGGTTGGCGACATCTAACATTCTGACCTGTATTGCGCAGCAGGTGCAGGAGGGGGAGTCTTTCCGCTTGGCTGAAATCGAAGACACGCTCACCGAAGCCGATCGCACCCTGTTGCATCAGGTGATGTCGCGCACGACAACCGTGGTTTCCGAAACCGAGGCTGTCAACTGTCTGCTGTCGCTGCACCAGCGGTCCCTCGAAAAGGAGCTCGAGCGTCTGACTGCAGAGTGCCAGCAGGCGGAGCAGTCCGGCGATATGGACCGTTGCCGCGGCATCCTGGAGCGGCGGAAACGAATCATCATGCAACTCAATAAATGACGGAGGAGGCGCACTTGTCTCTCGAGGATAAATTTGATGAAGTCCGGCAGCTGATCTCCCGCGGCAAGGAGAAGGGTTTTCTCAGCTACGAGGAAGTCAACGACCTGCTGCCCAGCGAACTCAGTTCGTCCGAGGACCTGGACGACCTGTTCGATCTGTTCGGTTCCAACGGCATCGAGCTGATCGAAGGCACCAAGGCTTACGCGGACGGCATGATGGCGGACGGGAAGGGATACGGCGGCGGCGACGACGCTGAAGGCGCCGCCGAAGCCGTGGAGAAGACCAACGATCCGGTCCGGATGTACCTGCGCGAGATGGGCACCGTCCCCCTGCTCAAGCGCGAGGGGGAGATCGAGATCGCCAAGCAGATCGAGCGGGGCCAGAAGATGGTGCTCAAGGCGCTGTCGCGCTCGTCCATCGTCGTGCACGAAATGATGGCCCTCCAGGAGGTCCTGCAGGGCAATCCGGGCAAGCTCAAGGACATCGTCAACCTCAATGACGACGAGTATTCGGACGAGCTGCTGGCTGAAAAATACCGCGAAACCATCACCCGCATCGAAGAGGTGGGCGAACTCGAGGCGAAGGCCAACAAGATCCTGGCTCAGCTCAGCAAGCCGGGGCTCACCACCCGTCGCGAGCGTCTCCTGGCCCTGAAACTGGCCCGCTACAAGATCCCCATCGCCCGGATCATCCGCGAGCTCGACTTCGCCAACATGCAGAAGGAGAGCTTCCGCACCAGCGTGCTCAGCGTCAAGCTGCAGATCGACGAGCTGGAGCGGGAGATCGAGGTGTACAAGCGCCGGCTCAACCGGACGGACAAGGAGCACATCAAGGCCGACCTCCGCCGGAACATCAAACGCGTCCAGAAGAAGATGCGCGCCATTGAGTTGAAGTACAACACCGGCCGCGAGGAGATCAAACGGACCCTGGACAGCATTCACCAGGGCGAGATCATGGCCAACGACGCCAAGAGCCGCCTCGTGGAGGCCAACCTGCGCCTGGTGGTGTCCATCGCAAAGAAGTACACCAACCGCGGCCTCCAGTTCCTCGACTTGATCCAGGAAGGGAACATGGGGCTCATGAAGGCCGTGGACAAGTTTGAATACCGACGTGGATACAAGTTCTCGACCTACGCCACGTGGTGGATCCGCCAGGCCATCACGCGCGCCATCGCCGACCAGGCCCGCACCATCCGCATCCCCGTCCACATGATCGAGACCATCAACAAGCTGATCCGCACCAGCCGCACGCTCGTGCAGGAGTACGGGCGGGAGCCCACCTGCGAGGAGATCGCCAAGAAGATGGGCATGCCGGTGCAGAAGGTGCGCAAGGTTCTGAAAATCGCCCAGGAGCCCATCTCCCTCGAGACGCCCATCGGCGAGGAGGAGGATTCCCATCTGGGCGATTTCATCGAGGACAATGCCGTGATGAGCCCGTCCGAGGCGGTGATCAACCTGAACCTCAAGGAACAGACGATGACGGTGCTCCGCACGCTGACTCCGCGCGAGTCCGAGGTCATCAAGATGCGCTTCGGCCTCGGGGACGGCAGCGAGCACACGTTGGAAGAAGTCGGCAAGAAGTTCAACGTCACGCGCGAGCGCATCCGGCAGATCGAAGCCAAGGCGCTGCGGAAGCTCCGCCATCCGTCACGGAGCAAGAAACTGCGGCCGTTCCTCAACTCCTGAGCGCCGACCGGAGGAGTTGACATCGGCTCCGTTTTGGGGCATAACGGACGCGTTTCCCGGGGCCCATAGCTCAGTTGGTCAGAGCTACCGGCTCATAACCGGTTGGTCCCAGGTTCGAATCCTGGTGGGCCCACTCACTCTTCACTAACGGGGTTGTTTTGCATCGCGACATCAGCCGATTATGGGATCTTCAAACCATCGATTTGAAGATCATGGAACTGCAGCACGACGTGGAGCGCATACCCGTCCGGCGGGCCGAGGTGGACGGCGAGATCGCCAAGCTCGGCGACCTGTCGGCGCG
>Ga0209605_1000311_pt1 | contig 64507 bp, 71 predicted proteins | sample AD_UKC035_MetaG_FD_184408 | JGI IMG/M metagenome (GOLD analysis project Ga0209605, IMG submission 184408) | Active sludge microbial communities of municipal wastewater-treating anaerobic digesters from USA - AD_UKC035_MetaG (SPAdes) (version 2) | ecosystem: Engineered > Bioreactor > Anaerobic >...
AACGTCTGGGTGCCTAGTCGAAGGTGATGAGGACGTTATCTCCATTGCCGCCACTCGGCTCAAGGGCAACCTCGTCTACCTCGACACACCCAGCCAAACAAGCACCGAGAACTTGATAATGGCAGCGTGCCTCGCGGAGGGCGAAACCATCATTGAAAACGCCGCTTGTGAACCAGAGGTCGCCGATTTTGTAGACTTCTTAAGAAAGATGGGAGCCAGGATTTCAGGTGAGGGAAGCAGAACACTTCGCATTCAGGGAGTTAGCCGACTTCACCCCACCGAGCACACCGTGATGTCTGACCGACTCGATGCGGGTCCACTCATGATGGCCGCCGCCATCACAAACGGCGACCTCAGACTGATAGGTGCCCGCTTAGATCAAATGAGGATACTTACTGTAAAGCTCCAGCAGATGGGAGTTTCCGTTGAATCCAACGGGGAAGTAGTCCGTGTAGAAGGCATCAAACAATTGAAACCCATTAACGTGGTCAGTCAGCCCTACCCGGGCTTCTCGACCGACTTCCTCCCTGGCCTGATGAGTCTCGCGTGCGTGGCCGGCGGGCGGAGTGATTTTCGGGAGAATATCTTCCTGGATCGCCTTACTCAAGTAGACGGCCTAAAGGCGCTGGGAGCAGATATTGAGAAAGAATCTCCGACCCATGCAATCGTAAGGGGAGTCGAGAAACTGGCAGGGACCCAACTCGGTGCTCCCGACCTTAGGGCTGGAATGGCGTATGTACTCGCCGCCCTCCGCGCCGAAGGGAGGACCGTGATTGACAATGTGTACCAAATTGAGCGCGGCCACTGCAACATTCCCGAGAGGCTAAGGGCGGTCGGCGCTGACATCCAAAGGGTGGCAGAATGAAGAGACCCACAAAGGAACTTGACCAACAAAGCTCGATTCCTGTCCTGTCGAGCCCCCCAGGCACCGCTCTAGTTCCCGTTACTCTCAAGGCAGATCAGGTTGGCGTCTTTCGCTGCCAGAGGACGAAGGAACTGTCCGGTAGGGTTAGAATGTCCGGCTCCAAGAACGTGGGACTGAAAATCTTGGCGCTGGCGCCTCTTTTCAAAGAAAAGCTCTCGCTCGTTGGAGTCCCACGCAACAGCCAGGTAAGGTTCTTTCTGGATTTACTCAGATCCGGAGGCGCTGACATCGAAATCATAGGTGACGGAGATGATGGGTTCAATTTAGCAGTCGACTGCTCTCGATACGCAAAAGCTTGCTTCTCAGACGATGACATCTTGCGCTGTCGCCACACTTTGCTGCTTGCCTTGGCAACCTTGCTGCGACGCGGCGCTGTTGACGTCGCGTTGACAGGGTACAGCCATTACGGACCGAGACCTATTGACGGCCAGATTAGCACTCTTCGGAAGTTTGGCGCAGTGGTAACAACCCCGGAAAACGGAAGCATCAGGATTGAATTACCCAGCAAAGGACTTGCCGGAACAGATGTGTTTCTATCTTTTCCATCGAACGCACAGACCGAAGCCGCCCTGTGGCTTGGAGCCTGCTCCAGAGGGGTTACGCGCCTCTTTGGGGCCGCCCGAGAACCGGAAACTCTTGAATTGATCAAGTTCCTGAGAACATCTGGCGTGAACGTCCTGCTATCCGACGCCGGAGTGATTACGGTCGAGGGCGCTGGCGCGGATCGTCTTGTCCCGCCTCGAAACTTCGTCATCGCCCCAGACCGAATCGAAGTCGGCACCTTCGTAGCAACAGTTGCTTTGGTATCTGGCGAGGTTTTGTTGCAGGGGTTAAATTTGGATGTTCTAGGGTCCTTCTTCGCAATCGGATTAGCTATGGGTGTTGAAATGTCACCTGTAGGTGATAACGCCCTCCAAGTTAGGAAGCAGGGAAGACCTCTGGCTACATCAATCGACACATTCCCTTACCCCGGCTTTCCAACAGATTCGCTCGGCCCATTTGTCGCCGCACTCTCAGTTGCGAGCGGTAAGTCGATTGTCCAGGAAAAGGTTTGGCCGAACAGGCTGGCACTCGGTATGGAACTGAAGCGAATGGGGGCAAATATCGAGTATCTTAGCGGTCAGATTATCGCCATTAACGGAGTTGAAAGACTATCAGGAGCTCTGGTGTGTGGAACCGATCCACGCGCCACCGCCGCACTAATCAATTCAGGCCTCTTTGCTGACGGCGTGAGCGTCGTAACTGGCACAGACTTGCTGGACAACGCGTATGACGGCTATGACCGCAAGCTACTTGCGCTTGGAGCGAAACTGGAGCGAACCTTTGTTCCCGCCGAGCGCGTGACAAGGGAACACCCCAGGTACGGGCGATTAGAGGCATTCTGATACATTTCGTGGAGCGTTAGGCAGGCACACCTTCATGAAGTGGGGGCGTGCGATGCGGTAGCACTCAGCCCGTTTTTCAGCGCGAGGGTAATCGAAGGGAACCGATGCCCACTATGCTGCTCATACGGTACGCTACGGTCCGCCCTTGATCAGCCCCTTTTCAACCGCAGCGGCACGGAGTTCATTGAGGAGGGTGATAGCCGCCACCAGTCCGTCATTGATCGCCTGGACCTGCGCTCGCGTCGGCGGATCGCTGATGGTCTGCGAAACGTAGGTGACGGCAGATTGGGCGGCCCCGGTTCGCTGGGCTGTCGATGCGGCGCCGTGGAAGCCAACCTTGGCCGAGGCGCTCGCCCCGACGGTGATCTCCCACGAGTAGGACCCGGCGTGGCGTTTCACCGCGCCATCGGTGACGTTCCAAACGAGGTACCCGGTCGGGATCGTGCCCGATGACGGATCAGCCGTCACCGCCGCCGGCTTTGCCTGCTTCCATGTGCCTGGCGTGCCGGCAAACGTGCAGACCCATTCCCCGCCTAGGGCATCCCGCCAGAACTCGTTCAGGGCCCGCGTGCCGGTAGTCGGCGGGCCGATGATCGTGGTGGGATTGCCGTTCTGGTAGGTGGCAAGCCGCTTGGCCGATTCCTCGGCCAGGATGGTGAAGTTGTCGGCGGTCAGTTCGCGGAACAGGGCCGCGTTGCTGACATCATTGAGCCGGGGATGTGGAGGGATGGTAGCCATAGAATTTGGTCAGGGAGTGGGGCGCAGAGATTGAACAAGCCGGGTCAGGGCATCGACGGTTTCGGCGACGTTGGTGGCGCCGTGTTGGGCGAGGGCGTCGGTGCCGAAGCTCTGGGTCTTGTCGGTCTGGACGGCCTTGATCTTCGAGACCGTTTGGGCACTCGAGAAGAACGCGGTGCCCGAGATGCGCGTGGTGATCGTGCGTTCATTGGAGCTTTCATCGATTTGGGTGACGCTGAAGCGGGCGCAGCCGGCCAGGCCGAGCAGTGCAACCACGACAGCGGCGAGGGTTGTGGCGGGGTTTCGGTTCATACTTTGCAGACGGTGATAACGTCGAAGTCGAGGCTGCGGTAGCCGCCCAGGGCGAGGTAGGCCCGGACGGTGAAGTCGGTTTCACTACCCAACGCGGCGACCAGGTCGGCGTTGGTCAGGGTGTACGGTCCGTCCCGGCTGACGGTGAGCGTCGCCTTGAGGATGGCCCCGGCCCAGAGTTCGAGCACGCAGGCGTCGGCGCGGCATTCGAGGTCCACCTCGGGGTCGCTGCCGGCGCGGGCTTCGCTGGTTAGGGTCCAGTCGAGCACAACGTCCTGGCCGGTGGCGTAGGTCGGATGCGCGCCGTCGCCGTTGGCTGTCAGGTTGGCCGGCCCCAGGGGCCGTAGCGACCGGCGCTGAATCATGTGCGTGATCTTCGCCACGTCCGCCAAGCTGACCTCGCTGTGCAGGAGCCGGGGCTGGATCTTCAGGCCCACGGACACCGCGTCCTTGGGCGGCGCCCATTCGAGCATCGGGAGTTCGGCCAACTGGACGCACCAACACTCGTTCCCGATCCCGTGCTGCCCGCGTGTGGTGCCGTACTGCGCCCGGAGAAGGTTGACCGTGTAGCGCCCCGCCGAGACCAGCGTCGGTTCCCAGCCCAGGAGGATTTCATCCCCGATGAAGATCAGGAACCGTTTGGTCCCCACCCCTTCATCGAAGGGCATGTCATCGAGGTCGTCATCGGGACTGGTGAACGTCACGTCGAGGCCTGCTTCGTGGTACAGACACCCTGTGGCATCGAGGGCGGCATTCAACGTGCCCCGCCGCCCGAACACCTGGCCCGTGCCGGCGGTGGTGAAGCTGTCGGTGGCCCGTTCCCACCAGAGCGTGAACCCGCTCGACAAACGCTCGCCACGAGCCGGCAGGACCAGCAGACGCGGGTTCACATCGGCCGTCCAGGCGTAGGGCGGCTCGAACACCAGCACGTCATGACAGGGAAGCGGCGAGTACTGGACGGCCGCCAACGCCTCATCCGCCGGCACCGGGTAGTCATCGACCACCAGGTGGGCCGTATCCTCGCGGACGGTCAGCAGTACCTCCGCCGAGTCCGGGCCCGGGACCTCGACGGCCAGCACCCGGAACCGAACCGCGTTGATGCCGCTGTGGGCGTAGGTGAGCGAGACGGTGTCGCCCGGACGCAAGTCGGCCCCCACGCCGCGCCGAACGCGCAGCCGACCGTCCAGCCAGGGCAGGCTGCGGCTCTTGCCGTAGGCCATCGCCACTTTCCAGGCCACGGCGGGGTCGGTGATCCAGTCGCATTCGATGGCCTGGGTCAGGGGTCGGCCCGTGACGGCGTAAGCAGCGGGATTGCGCCAAGTCAGGGCGTCGGTCTGCCAGCCGCGGTCGCGGTTGCGGAACCGGACGACGACTTCATTGACCGTCTCGGTCCAACCGTGGGCGGTGAGGTCGGGCGGTTCGAGCAGAGCGTCCGTGTCGATCGGCACTGGTCCGACGGGGTCGCGCAGGAGCCGGAGGCTCAGTTTGCCGTCCGGCGTGTGGAACAAGGCGGCGTCGAGGTACTCCAGGAAGTCATTGAGCAGGGCGTCCAGCCGCTTGGCGGTGTCGAGGAACACGGTGACGCTGAACTCATCGGTGGCGAGCTGCCCGGCGACCGCGTCCCAGCCGTCGGCATCGAGCAGCGCCACAGGCAGTCCAGCGCCGAAGCGCGAGTTGGTGAGCAGTTCGGCCAGGGCCGCCACCGGGTTGACCTCGCCGTTCAAGTCGGCGGCGGTGCCCAGCCAGTCCACAACAGGAATGCGCGACAACTCGAACTCCAGGTTGGGCACCTGGGCGCGGTTCTCGCCCAGCAACCAGTCGTTGAAGACCGCGTAGCATTGCCCACGATAGGCCGGGTGGGTCACGCCGCTGGCCGCTAGGTCGGCATCGGCAGTCTGTGCGGCCGTGCCCCAGTAGAGGGTGAGCGCGCCGCGCCCCTCGACCGTGATCTCGGCGTGGTCGTTCGTGCCGGCCTGAAGCGGACCGTTCCACGCCACCTCGTCATCGACCAGGATGGCGTGCAGCGTCTGAACCGGCCCCAGGCAAAGGAGACCGGCGAAGCTCGCATAGTAGTTGTAACCGGTGGTCTGGGTCTTCTTCCCGACCTTCTTGCGGATTGGCACCGAGCGCACGCCCCAGGGTTCACTGATCCAGGTCAGGCCCAGCCGGGCGCGTCCGGCGAGGTAGGGCACGGGGCGGCCATGCTCATCAGTCGAGAGCGTGGCCGGGTCCTTGCCCAGGGTCTTGGGCGGCGGGGCTGGGGTCAGGTCGCTGGAGGAATTGAACATGGCCGGTAGGCCCGGACCCAACGCCGGGCGTAGGTGGGGTCATCGAGCCGGGAGATGAGGACGCCGTGTCCGCGCAGGCAGTGACAGAACCGCTGGTCGCCGAGGGCGACGCCGACGTGGTTGGCGACCTTCCCGACCCGGAACACGACGACATCGCCCGCCTCGACTTCAGGAAGCGGCACTGCCGCCCACTCCGGGTGAACGTCGAACCAGGCGAGGACAGGCGACGTGTCGGCGTGGTCGCCGAAGTCCACGGCGTAGGGCGAAAACGCGAGGCCGGTCGCCAGGCCGGCTTCCTCGATCAACGCGGCGGCCAGTTGAACGCAATCGACCCCCGCGCCGCAGATGCGCGCCCGCGCCTGAAAGGGCGTCCCCTTCCAGCGCAGCGCAGCGGCATTGAGGTTGACGGCGGTGGGGTTCACTTCTTGCCTCCGTTGATCTGCGGGATGTCGAGGGCCTTGATGGCGAGGTTGCGGAGGGCGAAGCGATGTCCGCCGTAGTTGGCGGTGTTGGTGAACTTGCTCTCGCAAGTGACCCACCGCCCGTCGCAACCGGGCACCAGGACGGTGGTCGCATCGACGCCGTTGAACCGCAGCGGGGCGTTGAGCGTAAGCACGAGGGTGGTGGCGCTTTCGGGCGGATGCTTGAGGATCAGGCGGACTTCGCGGCTGAGGCCGGACCCGACTTCGAGCCAGCCTTCCGCGAACCAGTTGGCCGGCAGGCCGGTCAGCGACGCACCCACCACCGTCACGTCCCGCCCGTTGAGCGCCGTGATCCTGACGGTGTTCTGCCACGTAGCGCGGGCCAGGCCGCAGGTGCCGATGTCGAACACGCGATACTGACACCGGCCCGACAGGTAGAAGGCCGGGACGCTCGACTGCGCGCCGCCGCCCAGCGCATTACAGCGCGCCCGCAGGCTCTTGCCGTCGGCCTGAACCGAGGCCACCACGCCGCGAAAGACCGTGGTGACGGTTTCCAAGTCGGGGTACTCGGCGGTCTGGATTTCGATGTTGAGCGGCTGACAGCCGTAGGGCGGGAACAGCAGGGCGAAGGGCGACTCTTCGGCGCGCTCGACCTCGATCTGAACGCCCTGCCGGATGCCGGTTGTATCGTACTGGATCGAACCGTGGGTGATCCGGCGGACCAGGTACGTCTGGCCATCCACTTCTTCCAGGTCCAGCGCGAAGCTGGTCCAGTACCAGTTCACCTGCGCATCGCCCTCGCCGACCCAGAGGTGGTAGAGGAAAACCGGACGGGTGCCCGTCTCGGCTTCGGCGTAGTCGAGCGGCAGTTCGACCACCTGCACCCTGCGGACCTGGCGCTGTTCGGCGATGAATTCGGCTTCCTCGGCGTCATCGGCCAGGCGCACGTACGCAAGGTCCCACGCCTGCCAGGTCCCATCGACGGCCACGGCTTCCTCGAACGTCAACCGCGTCGTGCCGTCGCCGTTTAGGGCGACCGCGACAACCTCCGCGCCTCGGGGCGTTTGGCCGTCCTTGGTCAGCCAGACATAAGCGCCGGCTTCATCATCGAACCGGGCGGCAAAGCCCTCGCCCGCGATGTCGCACTGCTGGCCTGAGACGCCCGCCACGATCTCGAAAGCGGCCTGCGGCGCGGGAAACCAGAACCCGATCAGCCGGCCCTGGAGCGCGGCGGTGAAGGCGTCGAAGGCCTCGATCTCATCCAAGTCATCCAGCCACACGCGACCCGTCCAGGCCCGCACGACCTTCTCCTGGTCGGAGTAGATCAGTTCGGCGCCGAAGCCAGCGGCGACCTCGCGCTGTTCGAACTCGAAGCGCCCTTCCTGGCTGGTCTGCCAGTCAAGGGACCACGGAAACACTGGGCGGTCGCGGTAGGTCATTCGAGGAGGACGGTGTCGAACCAGCAGGGCCAGGCGTGGTCGGCATTCCAGAGTTCCAGGACGATGGCGCCCTTGCTGGTGGTAGTGAACGTGAGCGAAAGCTCCTGCCAGTCGGTGGACCCTCCCGCCGTGGCAGTCACGTCACTGGCGACGCCAACCGCCGGGTTGCGCCGGACGCGCATGAAGGGGCGTTGCGCGCTGGCGTGAGGTTGGAGCACTTGCGCCCGCACCCGTCGCGAACCGATCTTGACCGCCAGCCGGAACGAGAAGAAGCCGTAGATGCCGATCTTGAGCGAGGGCAGTTCGGCTCCGACGACATCCTCGCGCCCGGAGTAGGTCATCAGCCGGTCGGTGTACGGGACCAACACGGACAGCGAACTTGGGGACACCAGGCAGGAGGCGAGCGCCAGCGAGCGGGCGGAATAGGCGAGTTCGGCCATAGGATTTCAGTCCGGGTTCTGGGTGACGAGAACCAGCGCGCCCGTGGCGGTCGAAGTCGAGTAGCCGGCGTAGGTGAGCACGGTCTTGATGACCTCGAACCGTTTGCCCGACAGGGCGCCGGTGCCCGAGAACGTGTCCCCGTGCGCGAAGGCGGCGGCCTGGTGGCGCGGGACGTAAAGGAAGCGGAGGGTGCCGCGATGTTCCCACAACGTGCCGTTGTACGTCTTGACGGCGTAGGGCCAGAGATGGATGGCCCCTCCGCTGGGCATGGCCAGGTCCCCGCCGATATATGACTGCAGGATGACCGAGTTCCAGGAACTGCCGTACACGTTGGGACCGGCGTTCAGACGCAGCGGCTTCGATCCCAGAACCCCCGGCAGTCCCTTGATGAACAGCCCGAAATTGCTGCCGTCCGCCGGGGCGGAACAGCCGATGAGGTCGAATGTGCCCAGGGCGTTGCGGATTTCATCGGCGTTGGCCCAGAAGGCGCACAGCGCGGCGAAGTTCGTGTCCCCCGGTACATCGCTGATGCCATCGCCCATGTACAGGCCCACCTGCCAGTAGGTGGACCCTTTGAGGGCCATAACCGCCGTGCGCTCATCGGCCAGCAGAATCCAGGGCCGGGCGGTCGTGTCGGCGGTCGAGGACTTGTAGGCGTAGATGCCGTCACCGGCGATGACACTGCTGGTGGGAAACTCGCCGGTGCCCGCGTCCACGCTGGACATGGCGTCATAGCCCCGGATGCGCGCCCAGGTGGTGCCGGTGTCGGTGACGCGGTAGTAGGAACGGGCAACGGCGGTGACGGCGTTCCGGTACACGGCCTTGCCGGTATCGATGAATGGCTTGGTCCAACCGGCGGCGGGCAGCGAGCCGTAGCCGTTGATCAGGCAAGCGTCGAGCAAGGCGGTGAGGGAACCCGCGACCCCGCAGAGCGAGGGCGCGCCGGAATCGGTGGAGCGATAGACGTTGAACATAGGTCAGTCGAGGTTGTGAACCGGGGCGTCCTCCAGCCAGTGATCGAACGTGATCCTGGTCGGGTTCCCCGGATCGGGAATGGCGGCGTCATTCAGCCAGTAGGTGAAAGTGAGGGTTGCGGGCGTCTGCTCGGGCGGCGGTTCGGGCGGTTCTTCCGGGGACTCCGGCTGAACGGCAAGTTGGCTCAGGCTGACGGTCAGTGCGGCGTGCCAGTCGGTGCGCTGTTCGATGGCGCTGAAGGCAGCCCGGCCAAAGAGCAACGGCCAGGCCCAATGCCCCGCGCCCCACACCGACGCGAGCGGATCGGCCAGCGTGATGGTATCGCCCGCAACGGACTCCACTTCGGCGATCTCGAACGCTTCCCCCGTGTCCGGTTCGGCGAGGAACAGGAAGCTGCCCGGTTGCAGGTCGGCCCACGCATCGCGGGCCAGTTCCACGGTATCGTCGCTGGCGGCGATCAAGGGGATGCCGCGGCCCCAACTCGGAACACAGGCCAGCCCCGCTTTGAGCGCGGCGTCCACGCGGCCCAAGAGCAGCGTCAGGTCATCGGCATCGCGGGACTCGACCCGGAAGCTCAGGCGCTCGCGCGGTTTCGGGCGCAGGGCCTGGCGCGACTCGAACCCCGTGAGGGCGCGGTCCACGCTGGTCTGCCAGACGCGTGCCCGCTGCACGTTCCGGGACCAGTCCGGGTAGTGCGGCAGCAAGACGTGGCCGTTGACGGTGGCGAGGGGCATCAGGTTGGAACGCCGAACTGCATCCGGCGTTTACGGAGGATGTCCACGAGCATGGCCTCGCCCTCGGCCGATTCGAGGAACTGGCGGGCCTGGTTGCGCGAGTCCACCAGGACCAGGCTGACGGCGGCGGAGCGGCTTGAAGCCGACCCCGCCGCCGCGGTGCCCGGAGCGCGAGTGTCCTGGGCAGAGCCTGCGCCTGGTGGCTGGGAGTAGAACCGGGCGGTGCGGTTGTTCATGGCGTTGACTACGCCCGCACCGTAGTGGCGAACCGCGGCGGCGTTCAGGACGCCCTCGCCATTCGAGAGCCGGGCCAGGATGGTGTCATCCTTCGGCCCGCCGGGACCGCGCACGATGCCGCCTTCGGCGAAGGCGCCGCTGATGGCGGCGATGGCAGCGATGAGCGCCACCGTGCCAACCAGAGCCGCGACGCCGTAGCTGGAAATCGAGGTCATCAGCGCGCCGGGGGCCTTGGCGGCCGCGTCCGCTGAACCCTCGGCGGTGCTGAAGGCGATGTTCTTGGCGGCCATCAGGGCGCGCTTGATGATCCACTCGGCGAACATCCGGCTGATGGCGGAGATGACGCTGCTGATGATCGACGACCCGATATTCCGCAGGGCGTCGCCCCAATCCATCGTGCCCTTGATGAGGCCTTCGATCCCCTCCTGGATGCCGTCGATGGCGCTGCCGATGACGTTGCCGAACTGGCGGGCGACCGACTGGGCGGTAGTGCCCATCCGGTCTTCCAACTCGGTCATCGTGGCCAGCATCTGGTCACGGTAGGAGTACGGGTCGGGGGAGTCCTCGACGCGGTTCAGTTGGGTCTGAACGCCGTGCCGTTCGCCTTCCAGCCCGCGCATGGACTGGGTGAGGTTTTCGCGGACATCGGCGTCCGGCTCCACGGCGAGGCGCTCGCGGAGCCGCTCGATCTCCTGGTCAATGAGGGCGATCTCCTGCCGCAGCAGGTCGATGCGCTGCCGGTGCTTGTCGGCCTCCTTGCTGCCGAAGTCGGAGTCGAGCTTCGCCATCTGATCGGACACGGCCTGGCGTCGCTGACGCAACTCGAATTCAGCCTCACGCAGTTCCTTGGCAATCCGCTTGCGCCGGTCATCGGCGGGGTCCAGGTCGAGGTCGGTACCGCGGCCAGTCTGCTGGGCCGGTGGAAGCGAGGGCGGAAGCCAGATCGAGACCATCGCCGCTTGCAGTTCGGCGATGCCCTTCTTGCTCTCGTCGATGAACGTGCCGAACGTGTTGGCGGCGCTCTCCCACGGAACGGCCATGACATCCGTCAATGCGTCTGCACTCTTGCCCAGGCTGTCCACCACCGCGCCCGCCGCGGTCTTCATCGCCTGGGCGATTTCCAGTCCCGCGGCCTTGGCCTTCTCCTTGGCTTCGCTGAAGTGGCCCTGAGCGAGCAGGACCATCGCCTGGGCCAGCTCCCCGACCGCCCGGATGGCCGCCTTCATGTACTCCAACCATGCGCGGATGATCTCGATGGGCTGCTGCCACACGCGGGCGATCAGGCGGCCGAGTGCTTCAACCCCTTTTCCGACACCTTCGATGTAGGCCTCGAACGTCCGCCAGAGAACCCGCACCACCACAATCGCGGCCTGCACGTCGAAGATGAGATGGCGCATCGCCTCCGCGAGCAGTTCGGCCCCGCGTCGGACCACGTCGTTCTGCTTGATCCACTCGATCAACCGGTTGGTGAGGTCGAGCAGCGTGGGCAGGAGTTCCGCCAGCGCGGTCCGCGCTAGTCCCTGAACGGCCAGGCGCAGCTTCTGGAAGTTGTCATTGAGCGCGTTTGCGCCGGCGGCCGCGTCCGGGGCCACTACCAAGCCGAACGCCCGCGCTTCGTCCATCATTTCCCGGATGCCGTCGGCCCCCGCGTTCAGCATCGGGATCATGGTTAGGCCCTGCTTGCCGAACAGTTGGAGGGCGAGCGTGGTCTTCTGGACACCGTCGGGCATCGCGGCGAACCGCGTCGCGAGGTCGGTGATCAGTTCACTGTGCGGACGGAAGCGGCCGTCGGCGTCTTTGACTTGCACGCCCAGGGTCTGCAAGGCGTCGGCGTTGGACTCTGCGGCCTTGGCGAGGAACTTCAGCGCATTGTGCAACTCCTCGGCGGAGGACTCGGAGATGGTCGCGGCGTAGTCGAGGGCGGTGAGTTGGTCCGTGACGATGCCGAGCTTCTGGGCGGTCTCGGCCGCCTTATCCATGTCGGCGAGCGCCTGTTTGAGTTCGGCCCCGACGCGATAGACCGACATCCCGGCCAGTAGCGTACTGCCAATGGAGAGCGCGAAGCTGCGCATCCGGCCCGCAGCCATTTCGAGCGGTCCGGTGACCGCTTCGCGCAGACGGCGCATGCCCGCCTGGACCGTGGCGAGTCCAGTCAGCTTGACGACAACTTCAACGGTGTCGGCGGGCATTGGGTCAAGTCCCTCCGGTCAGCAGACCCGCGGCGAGCGCCTTGCCCGCGAGCGCAGTGCGCTTGGAAGCGGCGTCCAAGAACGCCAGGAACTGACGCAGTGTCAGTCCCATCACCCAGGCGGGCGGGTAGCCCTGCCAGACCAGGAAATCGACGGCCCGCGTCAGCGGGCGTTCGCGGTCACAGTGAACACGCCGCGCAGGGACTGCCCCACCCCCCGGAATTTTCCCAGCAGGTCCTCCCGGAAGTTGGTCTGCACCGCCGCTTCGAGCAGGGTGAGCGCCTGCGAGGCGGACAGCGCATCCAGCCGTTCCTGGGGCAGGCCGGTCGCCTTCGCCAGCAGCGTATTGGCCAGCTCTCCGCTGGAGAGCACCGCCTCACGCAGCTTCTCGGCATTCAGCCGGAAGGACCCGTCGGGACCGACCGCCTGCGCGCCGAGCACATGTTCGATGCTGTGGGCCAGCTTTTCGAGGAACCGCAGGGTGTCCACCCAGCGCAGTTCCCGCACTTGGACCTTCTCGGTCCCGATGTCCACGACCCGCACGGGGTCGAGCAGTTCCAGTTCAGTTTCCATCGCGCTCCAGTTGATCGGGGGCCGCCTGACGCGGCGACCCCCGTGGGTTTAGCCCGCGTCAGGGCTGGTAACGGCGTTTGATCGTGGGCGCCGAGGTCGGCGTGGCGCGCACGGTGTACTTCCCGAACTCGCCAGTCTGTTCGGGCCAGGCCGTAACGGTGAGGCAACCAGTGAAGGAAATCTCGCGCAGCGGCACGCCGCTGAACTGATTCGTTTCGAGGATCCTGACTGCCCCGCGGAACAGCACCTGGCTGTTGGCCGTGTAGCTCTCGAAGGTCTGCGCCGCATTGCCGAACGTCAGGCTGATGTCGTCGCCATCAGTCAGCGTCGAGCCGGTGGCCAGGATCGTCAGGACGCCCGTGTTCAGGTCGATGGTGTAGTCGGTGCCTTCGACCAGCGTGGTGACGCCCTTCTTGACCACGACCGTGTTGAGGCCGACCGCGCCGGCGAAGTAGCAGCGGCCCTTCTTGATGCCGGTGATGGATGCCGTGCCCGCCGGGGCCGTGGCCGCCGCCTGGCTGACACTAGCGGGGGATTGGGCCAGGTGCAGCAGCCGGTGGTTGAACACGTCCATTTCATCGAGGGTGAACTCCCAGCGGTCGTGGACCGTGTCGAGTTGCTCGTCATTGACCCGGCGGAAGCCGCCTTCGGCCACCATGCGGGTCTTGTACTGCTTCTCGGGCGCGTGCTTGTAGTCGGCAACGTTGCCGCAGTCGATGTAGCCGCTTTCGCTCGACGGTTGGACGAACAGGCGAGCGGTCAGCTTTTCATGGGCTTCGATGTGGCCCAGGGCGATTTGAGTAGGCATAGGTCAGTTTGTGTCGGGGGTTTGGGGTTGCGTTTCGGTTGGGGTGTCGCCTTCCGCCTGCCGCAGCCGCCGCCGGTGCGGGCCTGCCTGCTGCACCGTGCTTGGCGCTGGCAGGTCCGCACGCAGACGGGGCGGCGCAGGCAGATCAGGAGCCTGAGCCGCGCCCGCCTCGATGAGGTTGCGGGCGCACGGTTCGGGCAGATCGAGGATGGTGCCAGTGGTGAACTTCCGTCCGTTCACCCAGTGGTCTTGGAGCAGTTCGATGTTCATCGGGTGCGGGTGGCTTGCGCTTCCTTGAGGAGGCGCTGATAGGTGGCGTCGGGCGTCGCGGAACGGGTGGCGGCCAACGCAGCCGGCTTGGCCGTCAGCGCCAGGTCGAGGCCGGACCGGGCGCCGACGATGAAGGCGCGCACGTTGGCGTCCCCGGAGAGTTCAACCTGCTTGCCCAGGATCAGGTCGATGAACATCACCCCGCCGGTCAGGGCGAGGTTGCCTTCCGGGCTGGACAGCCAGTTCAGGCCGTTGGTCGCGGCGATGCTCGCGGCGGTGGCGATGTCCCACTTCTCGGAGGCTTCCAGGGCGGCGAAGCCGTCACGGGCTTTCCCAAGCTGGGCGCGGGAGTCCGGCTGCTTGATGAGGAGCGCCTTCGCCGACGAGTAGGCGGCCAGTCGCGTGACCGTTTCGATGCGCGAGGGCGTGACCCAGTCCGGCAGCGTCTTGCAGCCGACGGCCAGGGCGATCAGGACAATGGGCAGGAGGGCGAGTTTGGTTTTCATGGTTTGCGGGTGTGGTGTTCGCGTTCGCGTTCCGCCTCGCGGTAGAAGCAGGGACGCGAACGAAGTTCCTCGGTCAGCGCGTTGATGGTGGTGAGGGTTGCCGTCGCCTGGTTCACCATCTGGCGCACCAGCCAGGCGCTGAACAGGAGCGACACGATGGCGGTGACCAGGCTGAGCCAGACGATGTCCTTCTCCCGCGCCACGTCGGCGGCACGCAGGATCGGGTCCACGGCCTCGGTCGTCGCCGCCACCAGCGACAGGCAGGCAGCCAGCCACAGGCCCACGGCCACCCAGGACAAGCGGTGCAGAGTCTCGACGCGGTTCATAGGGCTCCGGTGGTGGTCAGAGGCTTCACGTAGGCCGTGGTGAGCAGGTTGAGCACAATCCGGTTGGTGCCATCGACCTTGCCGAGGTTCTGCCAGGCCGGGTCATACATCTGGAACTCGAAGCGCCCCTTGCGGCCGCTGAGCGCTTCCAGGCCGCATTGGAGGAGCTTCTCCCACGGCAGACCCAACCCGCCGTGCCGGTTGCGCTCGACGTTCTCTTCGATGACCACGGGGACGTACACCAGGAGTGCTGCGACGCCGTCATTGGCCAGCGCCGGAATGCCGAAACTGGCGATTTGCCACACGATCATGACCACGCCTTCGGCTTTGAGCGCCTGCTCGCGTCCGGGCGTGCGCTCATAGGTCCCGTCATCGAGCAGCACCGGAACCCCCGCCAACGTCGGATGGGCTTCCAGCCCGGCCTTTACCGCCGCTTGAATCTCCCAGAGGTTCATCGGCGAAACCCTCCCTTGCGGGCGGCATCGGCAGCCGCCTTCTCGATGGACGTGACGATGTCGCGGCGACGGGACCGGAACGCCTGGGCCAACACCCGGTTCACTTCCGGGTCTGCCGCCCACTCGCTGCGGTTCAGCATCCGCACATAGGGGGCGACGCTCTGCGTCCGGTCCTCGACCGAGCCGGTGCCGGCGTGCCGCGCCATCCACTCGGGCACGCTGCCGCCCAACTGTGTGACCGTCTTCCCCCAGCCGGCCTTCGCCCGGCCCACCCGCTCCTGGACCTGGCGGATGTAGTCACGGACCTCGCCCGCATCCGGCGTCGCCACCTTCGCCGATTTTCGCACCCGCCCGCGCGAGTCGCGCTTGGACGTGTGCAATTCCGGGCTGAACGGCTTCACGAGGAACCGGGCGAACGGCCCGCTCTTGAACTTGGCGAGCACCGCTTCCAGGGCGGAATACGCCCGCTCCCGGATCAGCTTGCGGATGCCGCGGCTCTGGAAGTCGGCTACGCGCAGCGGCGTGACGGCGCGTTGGATGTCGCGGGCGACGGCCTTGCGGCCCTGGGCGCGGGTGGCCGGCGGGGTGTACTGGATCAGGCGCTTGCCCAGGAGCATCGACTGATACCGCACCGCCTGGCGGGCGTCCTTGCCCAGCGCCACCACGTAGCGGCTGACCGCGTCATTGAACTCGCGGGTCTGGATGGTCAGATCAAGCATGGCCGACCTCCACCGTGAAGCGGACCAGCAGGTTGTTGGGCGTGTCCTCGACGGCGACCACGCGGTGGCTTCCGCCCTCGCTGGTCAGTTCGTCGCCGACAGCCACCTTGGGCAGGCCCTCGCGCAGGGCGTAGAAGCTGTCCTGGCTGCGTTCCTCGGGGCCGAGGGCATACTCGCCTTCCGCCGCCGGGGCGGCCTTGAACCCCGGCGCGTGGTCGGCCAACGCCGTGAACTCAGTCCCGCTGCGGACGTGAGTGAGGCGACGTCCGCGCACCAGCAAGTGGGCGCGGATGCCGGCCAGGCGGCACTGTTCGATCATCGTCACGCGCCTTCCGTGGTTGTGCTGGCGGCCACCTTGGGCTTCTTCATTTTGGCCACCGGCGTAGCCGGCTGGGGTTGATTCAGCAGCCAAGCCACGTCACGGTTGCGCCGGGCCAGCCGACGAAGCCGGGCGTCACGGCCTTTCTCGACCTGCATGCGCTGTACGCGCTTCAAGTCCAGCGCCGTCAGCGCCACAGGTTCCGGGTAGGGATCGACTTTGGGAGTGCTCATGGATTGGTGGCCGTGCGCAGCACTAGCCGTTGGTGCGGATGCAGATGGCACCCACGCGGTTGGCGGTCGCCAGCACCAGGTTCCAGTTGGCGATGGTCCCCAGTTCGGCGTTGCTGGGGCTTTCCGCGGCGGGCGTGCCCACCCACTTGGTCCCGTTCAGGTGCATCACGAACCGCGTGCGGTCGTAGATGATCTCGTTGTTGAGCCCGAACTTCCGCTCCATCTGGAGCGCGGCCACGTCCACCACGTCGGTCTTCTGCGGCTTCTCGCCCCGGGCGATGATGCCCTTCGCCAGCAGGTAGGTGTCGTACACGAAGCCGTTGGTCGTGCCGGCGCGCACAAGGGCCTCGCTGGTGTAGATCGGGATGCCCCGGTAGGTGCGCACCGTCCAGGGACCCTGGGACGCTTTCGAGAAGCTGGTTTCATCGGCCAGTTCAAGCGCGGCCAGGATCGTGGGGTGCAGCCAGAGGGCGCCGTCCATGAGGTCATCGGCCAGTTCGCCCATCAGGCTCTTGGCGTGGATGAACAGTTCGATGCTCATCAACTGGTCGGCGGTCGCCCCATCGCCCGACTCATCGAAGGCGTCCACGCGGACCGCTTTCAGCGGAGCGGCTACCCCGTTCGCCCCGGCGGAACCGAACACGCCGCGCACCATCGCGAGCAGGGTCTTCTGCCGCTGCTTGAGCCGGCGCTGCACCATCTGGGCGATGATCTCCTCGACGGGGCGCTCGCCCGAGAGTTGCGCGGCGAACGCCGTGGCCGAACTCTTGCACACCCGGTTGCAGGCGACGGCCTTCATCTGGCCCGACGTGATCTTGTTGTCCACGGCGGGCTCGGCATTCTCGACCTGGATTTCGTCATCCTGATCGGTGATGTCCTTGAAGAAGGGGATCATCGCGACTTCGCCCGGGCCGGACGCGAGTTCCGCGGCGCGGGGGTTATCGACGACGACGCCCGAGTTGAGCAGGACTGGGAAGGTGGCCTGCTTCTCCCGCATGGTTTGGAGCCAGATGTCCGGAATCCAGAGATCACTAATGGTCGTGGGCATAGGGGTATCCGTGTTGTTGGGGTTGGGTTGGAGGGGTTACGACTGCCGTTTGGCAGCGAGTTCGGCGAGGGAACCGACGCCCTTGGCCGCCAGCACGCGCTGGGTGGGGGTCAGGTCCGCGGTCGCGGGTTGTTCCTTGTGTTCGGCGGCCTTGGGACGCAGGCCCAGCTTCTGGACTTCCGCCGCCACCGCCTGGTTGAAGTCCGCCATCTTGGCGATCAGTTGCGCGTTCTCCGCCTTCAGCCGAGTGAGTTCTTCACCCGCCACCTTCGCGGCGGTTTCGAGGGGGCCGACACGACCGGCCAGTTCATCGGCGCGTTGGGACGCGGCAGCCGTGTGCTGCTGCGCCGTTTCGAGCAGATCGGTGGCGGCGGTCAGTTCCGCCGTCAGCCGCGTGTTGTCGGCGGTGAGTCGTTGGTTGGTCGCCAGGATGTCTTCCTGGTCCGGGATGTTCGGTTTTTCAGTCATACGTCATCACTCTCTACCTATGCTTCGATGTCCCAATTTTTGGTTCAGCGGGCCAGTCGCCGCGCGACCGCCCGGGCGTAATTCAAGTCTCCCAACGCATCCACCAACCCCACGCGCTTGGCCGCATGTCCATCGAACACCTGGCCCTGCATGGCCTCTACAGGCACGCCTTCACGGGCGCGCAGGACATCGGCGCGGAACACGTCGAAGGAGCGTTGGGCCTGGCGGGTGAACTCGGCGGCGTGATCTTCGGCGATAGGCACGCCGGGCATCCCGGCGGCTTTGAATGTCCCTTCCTTGTTGGTGAACACCTTCACCTCGATGCCGGCGTTGGCCAGCATCCGGTGGAAGTCCACCACGGAGACGTAGGCGCCGATGCTGCCCACCATCGCGCTGCGGGTGGAGATGACGGCGGAGGCTTGCGACCCGATCCAGTAGGCCAGGCTGCACATCATGCCCCCGACCCACGCCACCGTGGGCTTGGCCGATTTGAAGACCGCGTCAGCGATCTCCGCCCCGCCCACGCTGAACCCGCCGGGGCTGTTGATGTCCAGAATCAGGGCGTTCACGTCCGGGTCGGCCTCCAACCGCCGGAACGCTGACAGCACCTCGGCACTGTCCTCGAACCCGTCGAAGAACATCTCCCCAAGGTCGGGCCGGTAGGCCAGCACGCCGCTGATTTCGAGAACGCCGATGCCACCCTCGACCGTTGTCCGCGGGGCCAGAGCCTGGCGCACCTTGCGCCGGGAGTCGGGTTCGCCCAGGGCCGGTTGGAGGGTTTGGCGCAGGAGGGCCTGCGCCGCTCGGACCTCAATCAGCGGCACCTGCGTCGCCAGCATTGTCATCAGGACGTTGTGCATCTCTACCTATGGGTGCGATGTCCGGGTTTGCGCCGGGCTGACCAGTGGATGGAGTGGTTTTGGAACTGTTCAGGCCGAAGCTCGCCATGACGGTCTCGATGGGGATTCCGTGTTCGTCGGCGACCTTCCTGGCCCGGTCGAGGATGTAGTCGATTTCCTCGAACACCTGGTCGGTCTCCCGCCGCCAGGACCGGCCCCGGTTGCCGTAGTGATCCCGCCGACTCATCAGACCCCGCGCCACGTCTTCGCGCTCCTGGGCCATCTCCCGCCCGGCGTCGATGGTGATCTTGGACGGCCCGATGAAGTCGCACCGCGCCCAACCCTCTGCCGACGGCAAGGTCCCCGACGTGATGGCGTTGGCGATCACCCGCTGCCACGCAGAGCGCCCCAGCCGGGCGGCGACCTGCTTGCGCCGGTCGAACTTGCGCTGGGCCTTCCCGTTGACCGCCCGCTGGTTCGGACCGGTCAACTTCTCATCCAGGAAGAAGGCCGGCGGCAGGCCCATGCCCGCCACGAAGCACCCGGCCAGGTAGCTGATGACTTCGATGTTGTTGGCGGGGGCGCTCGGCGTGTTGACCTGCTTCAGCTCGTGGCCTTCGGGGACGGTTGGGATGTCCCCCGCGACCAGGTCGGCCACCGTGAACGCCCGTTGCTTCTCATTGGTCTCGGCGGGTTTCTCCTCCTCGGCCGAGGCCTCGCCCGCGGGTTCGGGCGGGCTGCCCCACGGGTTCTCCTCGAGCGGCGCGCCCTGGATGGCGAGAGTCAGGACGGTCGAGAGCTTCGACAGCACCTTCTGGAACCCCTTAATGTCGTTGCCATCCCGCATGTCATTCGCCCCACGACGAATCGGACTCATCCCCCGGTACTGGGTGTACCGCTCCAAATCGAACAGGTGAACGAGGGCGTTGGCGTCGAGCAGGGTCTCCCCATCGAGCCAGTAGCCCAGCACCCGGCCCTGGGTGTCGAGTTGAATGCCGTCGAAGATGCGGTCATCGGCGATAGTCGGCTTGTCGATCCGCCAGGACTCCAGAAGCTGGATCTGTGGGAATCCGGCTTCATCGGTCCACAAGGCGAAGGCCTCGCCGTCGGTGTCCAGGTAGAAGGACCCCAGCCGTTGCAGGTCCCAGAAGTCGAACCGGCCGGTGAAGTCGGCCCGATCCGCCCAGTCATCGAACAAGGCGTTGGCCGCTTCATTCCACTTCCGGTCGAGGGTCGCCGCCCGCGGGATCATGGGCGTCGAGTAGTTGGCGACCAGGTCGGTGGCGTAGAACACCAGTCCGACGTTGTCCCAGAGGTAGCGGGCGACGCTCGCCAGTTGCAGGCGGTTGAACTTGGACAGCAGCCGGTGGACGTAGAGGCCCGTGGCCGGGATCGGTGTCCGGTGGTCCACGACGTTCAATGCCTCGAAGTAGTGGCGCACGGGCGTCACCGTCGGCGCCAGGTTGGCCGGCTGCGGAGGCCGACCGGCAGCCGTCCGTTTCGGCGGTGGGGGTGGCGTGGGGAAGAAGCGACGCAGGAGGGGAATCACAGGACAGCCTTGTGGAAGGTTGGGTGCAGTCGGTTGTAGCGCGGAACGTCCAGAGGCGGGTTCTCGGGGTCGGCGAGGGTGTTCGCCCATTCCAGTGCTTCCTCCGCCATCACGGCGAGTTCGGCGGGGGTATAGGCGCGGTCGAAGGTGAACGTGACCGAACCGCCGGCCTCCGCCGCGGTCAGGACCGTCTGGCCGTTCACCACGTTGGCCGTCCACTTCTGGCTCACCAACGCTTCCAGGGCGCCGACCAAGGTGCCCCCCTCGGCCAGTTGGAGCTTCAGCGCCCGGACCAGCATCCGCACTTCGAGTCGTACACGCGCCCTCACACCTATGTCGCGATGTCCCGAGAACGGGGTGGATCCTCATCCGCGGCCGCTACCGAACGGGTGGTCAACAGGCCACAAATCACCGCTCCGACCGTGATCATCAGTTCGCAATCGAGGTAGTGATTGTCCCGGCGCTTCTGAATCCACAGCACCTTGATCCGCCCCCGCGAATCCTCCCGTTCCTCCCGGACCTCCGCCGTCATCTGGTCGATGTAGTCCCGCCCGGTCTTCTTCGGGATGGTCCACTGGCCGACTACCCCGTGCGTGAATAGCGCCAAGTGATCCTTCAGGCTGGGGTTGGACCACTGGAAGAGCGGCAGATGTCGGCGCACCCGTGCCCGGCGGGTCCCCAGGCTCGGATCGACCAGCACCCGCCGCCACACCCGCCGGATGGTCTTGCCCGTGCGTGGGTCCTGGGAGAGGAACCACTCGGCGTCATCCCCTTTCATCGCCTTCCACCCGGTGGCCAGGCAGAACCGGTACACTTCCGAGGCTTTGAAACCAGTGTCGATCATGGCGTTGACCACCGGCACGCTCAGTTGTTTGCGGATTTCCTCGAGTTCCGACGTGGTGTTGCACCGGCCGTAGGCGAGCAGCCGACTGGCCCCGCCCATTCCGAACGCACGGGCCACCCAGAAGTAGTGTTCCCCGCCACGGGCCTGGCGGTCGGCGGCGAGGAACCGGGTCTTCTCCAACGGCCACGGATCGCCGAAGTCGTAGTCCCCCATCCGCTGCTGGAGGTAGTCATCCCCGGTGACCATCCACCGGTCGAGGTCCCACGGCTCGCCCAACGTCTCCGTGACGAAGGTGAACATCGGTTCGATGTCGCCCTCGATCCGCATGGCGTCCACCGCCGCCAGGAACTCTTCGATGACGGACCGCCATTCAATCCAGTGCGGCAGGAGCGCGTTCCAGGTGTAGCTGACGCGGGAGCGCGGCGCGTTCGGGTTCTGGGGCACGAAGCGCCCGTGGTTCTCGATCCACCGCCGGTCAACCGGCGTATCCTTAATCCGGTGCCCGCACCCGACGCACTCGAACCGGATCGTGTCCGCCAGCGCATCGAACCGCCACTTGCCTTCGGGCTTGGTGGTGTCATTCGAGTCCCACTTCAACTGCTCGAACGCGAGCGGTTGAAGTCGCTGGCAGGCCGGACACTCGAACTGCCACACACGCTGGTCCCCGGCGCGGTAGGCGGTGTCCATCGCGTCGCCCTTAGTGCCTGGCGTCGAGATGAGGAACCGACGTGAGTTCCAGAAGGACCGCGTGCGCTTCAAGACCATCTCCAACCGCCCCGGCGGGTAGTTGCGGACCTCGTCGGCGAAAAGCCACCGAATCGGTTTTGACTGGAGCCGAGCCTTCGAGCCGGACCATCCCGCGTAGAATGGCATCCCATCGAAGGCGAACCCTGTGAGCGTCGGTTCTGCCATCCGTTCCTTGACCGGCCGGCAGGTCTCAAACGTCGGCGTCAGGCGGTCGCGGAGGAAGTCCCGGAGTTCATCCTTGGTGGCCGTCACCCACATGGCGGGGCCGGGGTCTTCGGCGATGGCCCAGCAGGCGCAGTTCATCACGGTCTGGGTCTTGGCGCTCTGGGCGGCGCATTGGACGGCGATGTCCCGGACGGCGTTGTTGGCGAAGTCCTCCATGACGGGCTTCACCCACGGCGAAGCGTCAGAACGCCACCGGCCCGGCAGGGGCGAGGTCTCATCGACCTGGACATGCTCTTCGCACCACTGCCACGGAGGCCGGCGGTCGGCGGGCTTGCAGGCCGAACAGAAACCTTCGAGGAACGGATGGCGCCTCATACCTATGGCGCAATGTCCGGAATCCTGCCCCTGGACCGTCGGCGAAAACTGCCTCGCCCCCGGTTCTCATCGGTTCTCGGGGCGGTTTGCGGGCGAAAGGAAGAAGCGGGAACCGGGGCCGGGTCGCCGCTTCCTGGTAGGTCAGGCGAGAAACTGTCAGGTCCCGCGGGCAGTAGGCTACCCCTGGAAGGCGGTCGAAAACCGCTTCTACCCCGGTTCTCGCCTGATTTCGGGGCGGTTCTCGAAGCCAATCGACGACGCAAGAAGGCCCCCGGTTTCCCGAGGGCCGTGGTCGCAGGCGAGGTCGCCGCCTACTTCGCCGCCATCAGGTCGAAGGCGCGGCGGAAGAACCGGGCCCGGCCCGTGATCCGGCGCACGATCTTCACCGCCTGCGCCTCCGCCAGCTTGAAGGTCGCCGCCAATTCCTTGGCGATGTCCTCCTTCTCCTTCCCGGAGAGGTGGAGGAACGTAACGAACCCGCTCTTGCTCTCCTTCAACTCGGCCACCGTGGTCGGCAGCCGGTCCGCCGGTTCCTCATCCTTCTCGACCTTCGCCGCCGACTCCTTCTTGGCCTTGGGCGCTTTCGCCTTGCCGTTGGGCACGGGGGCCGGGGCCGGGGTCTGCGGTTGGGTCTTCGCCGTTTCCTTCGCTGCGTCTTTGTTGTTCTTCATACTGTGCTCCGTTTTGGTTTTGTTGTTATTCCGCTCCGATCGTGAGCCTCGCTACGGTGGAGCGGGCCGAGGTGTCCACGGGAAAACCGAAAATCCCTCAGCGCCGTCGAATCGGTTCATTGGAAGTAGCCCATCTCGCGCAAGGATACCCAGGGCCGAGGCCGGTCAGGTTCGGGCCGGCCGACCACGACATGATCGACAACTTCGATCTTGAGCAATTGGCCCGCCCGCATCAGGTCCCGCGTCACGCGGATGTCATTTTCACTCGGGTCCGGGCAACCCGATGGGTGGTTGTGCGCGAGAACCAGCGCGGCGGCGGATCGTATGATGGCCGTGCGGAAGACTTCCCTGGGGGAACTTAGGACGCTGTCCATCGTCCCCATCGCCACTAGGTGGAAGCCCGTCGCCCGGCGGCGGGTATTGAGATGGATGGCGACCAGGCACTCACACTCGGGATTGTACCAACTCGCCGTGGACACATTGGCCACCCAGTATTCATAGATGCGCTCGGGGCAATCGCAGCAGGGAATAGGTAGCGGCAGTTCCCGGAGCCGGATCACACGGAACTCGTGGTTGTCCTTCATGGCGCTCACAGGGGAATGAAGCCTTGGTTGTGGATGCGGATCGCCTCATCGTAGGCCGCTTCAATCACGCCTTGGAGCGTGTCGCAGTACACGTCCCGCTGGCAGGCCAGGACCATCTCGGAGGGCTTGCGGTCGCGGTGCCCCTCGATCAGCCAGACGGTGTAGGTGTCGTCGGGTTCGTAGGCGATGATCAGCGTCCACGCCCGACCACGCTTCCCGTTGACCCGGCATTGCAGGCCCACCTCGTGGTCCACGAATCCCTGGCCGTTTTCGGACACCAGCCGGGAAGGCCGGCTGGACCGGCATTCGCCGAGGGCTTCGGCGCAGCGGTAGCTGAACGCGCTCGCGCCGATGTAGGTGAAGGCCCCGCGTAATCCCAGGCCGCCCGCTTGCGCGATGATCGCCTGGACCGTCTCTGGCAGTGATTCGACTTTCATCGGCGAGCGTATAGGTTGCGCGCCGATGAAAGGTCCAGTGGCGATCAGCCTTATGCGCTCGCGTCGGAAATGCTGATGGGAATGTCGCTAACTTCGGAGGGCATCACGCAGAAGATCGAGTCTCCTATCCAGCAGGTGATGGGAGAAGTCGGCGAGCCTCCGATGTTGGTCACCCCTGGTCTGAAAGACCGCGTGCGGCTCATTGAAGCCGAAGCCAAACATGCGATCTGGTTGTCCTGAAACCGTAAGGCATCTGGCCATGAATGCGCGCATCTCTCGATTCGTGAAAAGCAGAATGCAGGCGCGGTACCAGGTGGCGGTCACCCGCTTTGTCCTTCCACGATCCGGGGCATAGAGTCCGAAGAGCAGGATGAAGTCTGCCTCGCCAGGCACCGGGAACCTGTTGAACCAGGTACGGTGAGCAAAGCGCTTGGTTGCCTCTCGCTTGGGTTCATCTCCTCCGTAGGTTCGGGACGCCTTGACTTGGAATGTTATCACGTGATTGGGACCAGATCCCTGCTTCTTGAGCAAGGCTAGGTCAATGCCCTTCTCCTGACGGGAGGCAGGGATTAGCACCGAATACCCCTGGCTCTTGGGGAAGAATCTCTGAAGCCGTTCGGCGATCAGGAACTCGGGCCACTGTAGGAAGAACACCGGGTCCATGTGATTCAGGTTCCTGGGGAACTGCCCGTTTCGGAGCGGTGCAGGAGAATCATCGGCCAATCCATTCGCATGGGTGGCCGTAATAGACATAGAATGCCGCATCGTCAATCGCCCAGATGAGCCTGCCACGAACAGGATTCGGACCTGACGTTCAGGGGCCTTGCACCTCCCGCCACTGGCTCAACCGTTCATCCAGCGTGTGCAGTTGCTTCAGGATGTCGTCCTCTTCCTCCTTCAGCCGGGACTCGATCACGGGGACTGGTTGGCCTTCGAGTGAAGGGGCAGTGCGGTGGATGCGCGTCACCACCTTGCGGATGGCCGCGCCGAGTTCCGCCCCCAGGTGCGTCACCTCCTCGACCGGGATGAGTTCGCGCTTCAGGTTGCGGAGTTCGACCTTCAACTTGGCGTTCTGCAGAATGATGTGCTGGGCGCGTTCCTGGTCGTAGTTGACCAGCGACCGCTCGGGCGACTCGAACATCCACCGCAGGAGTGCGCCCAGGTACACCCGGCTGCCCCGGAACGCGGAGCATCCCTGGCGCTTGGCGTGTTTGATGGTCGAGATGGGGATGCCGGTCGCCGCGGCGCACGCGCCGATGCTGTCGTAGGCGTCGAGCATGACGCGCGAACGCTCGCCCTCGCGGTAGTACCGCAGCAGGCCCTGAATGGTGGGGACAAGCTGATACTGGCCGTTGACCGGTTTGGGGAACCAGCCCTCGGCGGAGAGTTCCCGCAACCGGCGATCCGTCAGGCCGGACAACTTGACCAGTTGCTCGACCGAGATGGCGCCCGCGTCGGCCATGATCAGCGTTCGGGTGCCGCCAGAATCCACCCGATGAACTCGCCGACCTGGAAGAAGGGCCGCGCCTCGGCGGGCAGCATCAGCGGATCGAGCGGGCGCTGATACCCCGCGAGCGAAAGTTCCTTGCGCAGGATGTCATCGGGCCGGGCGCCGACGGCGAGCTTCTGCTGAAGCGTGAGGCGGCTGAACGCCGTCCCCACGTACCCCGGCGGCATCTGGACCTTGTCCACGATCACCAGCGCCCCGCCCGGCTTGGTGAGGGCTTGCAGTCGGCGGAGGAACGCCGCCCGCGTGTCCACGGGCAGGAACATCAGGACCAGGAAGCACACGGCGAAATCGAAGGGCTGATACTCGAACGTCACCGCGTCGGCGACGGCCAACTCCGGCGGTCCCTGGTAGCGGTCCGCCATCTCCCGGCTCTCCTCAATGGCGGTGAACTTCGCCTGGCGCTGGTCGAGCGTTTCCTGCAACGCCAGCCCGATGTTCCCCGTCGAGGCCCCGATGTCGTACACCACACCACCCCGCGGAATGTAGTGCCGACCGAAGTGGGCCACCGCGTTCGTCGCGAGGTCATACCAAGGCAACTGTTCCTTCACGTGGCGGTCGAAGTGCTTCGCCACCGCGCGGCTGCGGAACGTCCAGTGCCGGGGGATTTCAAGCGAGGATTTCATCGCGGATGGTCCGGGCGATGTGGCTCATCATTACGGGAGGCACCGCCCGCCCGAGGCGCTCCCACTGCTGCGAGTAGGTGCCGGTCAGGATGAAGTCGTCGGGGAAAGCGCAGATGCGCTTCAACTCGGCGATGGTCAGCTTCCGTTTCTCCGTCGGATGCGTAACGCTGGCGATCCCCGGATGCCCGTGCGCCGCGCAGATCGTCGGGCACGGCTGGTCGGGATGCGGCCGCACCAAGTTGAAGTACCGATCCGATGCCTGGCCCGGTTTGAGTTTGTCCCATTCCCGGCCCACGGCGTAGCCGCTCATGTCCACTTCGAACTGGTTCGGCTTGGTCCCCAGGATCGTCGGGCACGGTTGGTCGAGGTCATACTCCCGTCCCTTTTCGTCGAACGCCGCCCCCGTGCCGCCCTTCAACCGCGCCTCGATCAGCATGGATTGCGTCTGCGTCGCCAGCACTGCGGGCGCCGGGCCATCCGTCAGGTCCTTACCCTCCGCCCAACCATTCCCCTGCGGCCCTTGGATGACCTTCGCCTCGACCAATTCGAGGCCCTGGTGGCTGGTGACCGGGTTGTAGGAGCGTCCGGCGCTGACCGTCGGGCTGGGCGCGTCCGCCGACTTCCACGCCGGGCCGTACTTGCCGCGCACGATCCACGGCAGTGCCTCGCGCAGGCTGTAGCGGTAGGGCAACGGCTTCGGGAACACAGGCTCCCGGCCCAGGTCCTCGCGCACGCCGATGAAGATGGTCCGTTGCCGCGCCTGCGGGACGCCGAGCCACTGCGCGTCGAGAACCTTCACGCCGACCCGGTAGCCGCACGCCTTGAGTTTGGCCAGGATTTCGAGGAAGTAGCCCTTGGCCACACCCTTCACCAACCCGCTCACGTTCTCCGCTACGAACACGCGGGGCTTCAATCCATCGAGCAATCGGACGTACTCGAAGAACAGGTCGTCCACCCGCTGGACCGTGTCACTGTAGGGCTTGGCCTTCCCCCAGTGCTTCTCCCGCTTCCCCGCGGTGCTGAAGGAAGCGCAGGGCGGCGACCCTTCCAGCACGTCGATCTCGCCAACCTTGAGGCCCGTCGCCGCGAGAATCTCCGCCGGCTGGACCTTGCGAATGTCCCGCGTGTCGAGCGGCGTCATCGGATTGTTGGCCCGGTACACCGCGGCCGCCGCCGGGATGAACTCGCTCGCCCACACGACGCGGTAGCCCGCCATCTTGAACCCGAGGCATGAACCGCCGCACCCGCTGAACGTGGACACCACGCGCAGGCCGTTGTCGGGGACGGCGGCGATCTCCGCCATGCTGGGGACGCGGTAGGGAGGTTTCTCAGTCTTCACGGCACAGGTTCAGGATGGCGAGGGCCACGGCGGATGCGCCGCACCAGCGCTGCTCATAGCGGTGTTGGATTTCGACCTCGCGCGCCCGGTCGAGTGCGGGCAGCCCCGCCCGCGCCTTCAGGGCCTGCGCCTGGTGCGACAGGCACACGCGGGAAACCAGCAACGCCGCCAGCGCATCGTCGATCCCGTCGATGGCATGGCGGAGGGCGAGCAGGTCGGCGTTGGGCGCGGGCACGTTCACGACGGCTTCCCGGACCACCGGAACGCGCATTTTGGGCACTGGAACTCGGTGGGGACGTTTTCATCCACGGACTTGAAGTCCTCCGGCGGCGTCGGCTCGGGCGGACCGGCCAGCAGGCCCGCCAGGGCATTCGCGTCGAAGCCGGTCAGGTCGAGGTCGAAGTCCGCCGCCTTCAACTCGCCCAGGACGCCCTTCAATGCGGCGCTGTCCGCTTCCGCCAACTCCGCCAGCCGGTTGTCGGCGACCAGGTGCGCCCACTCATCCGCGTCGGTGGCGAACTCCTGGAAGTCCACGGGCACAGCGGCCAACCCGAGGACCTTCGCGGCCTCATAGCGTCCGTGGCCCGACACGATGAAACCCGACCGCTTCGACACCACGATGGGCGACCGCCAACCCTGGTGGGCGATCACCTTCGCGAGCAAGGCAACCTGCGCCTGCGGGTGTTGGTTCGGATTGCGAGGGTTCGGGACCAGCTTTTCGAGCGGGACCAGTTCGTCGAAGGCGCAATTTACCGGGGGTCCCGAGGGTACCGGCGGAACTGCTGCGCGTTTTTTCGGTTTTCGTTCGTTCATGTGCGTTGTCGGCGCTGGCGCCACACCTGCTGGCCACCGGGGGCGGAAAGGAGACTTCCTACCCCCGCCAGCGGTCGTCGCTGGTCGGCTCTCCGCGTTCTCTGCCGGTTCTCGTGCACTTTCACTCGGCGCAACGTGTCGCCCTACTGCCCGCGTCCCCCGGCGGCTTCTCGCCTGCTGAGGCAGCCGCTCGGGCCGGGGTCGAGTCGGCGACTTGGCCCTCACCTAAGGCGTGATGTCCCGAATCGCGCCAGTTCCAGGCCCGCTGCTGTGCCCGGTTGCGCCACCCAAGCAGCCGGCTCATTTCGCTGGTGATGGCCGAAAGCTCGCTTCGACTCACCCCGCAGCGGGTGGCCAGTTTCCGAAGCGAGGGACTGCCCGCGAAGTAGCCCGGCGACAGCACCCAGGCCAGGGCAATGACGCGCAGCGCCACCTTGTCGAGGCGGACTTCCTGACGGGTGTTGGGCAGGAGCAGTTGGAGGAGACGGGCGGCGACATCGGCCAGGCGCTGATCATCCCGACCCTCTCGCATGTCCTGATCGAGCCGTTCGCAGAGGGCCTCCCAGTCGAAGCCAACCCCCACCATGTCCAGAGGCGTGTACCGGTCATCATTCATCCGGTGATTCCTTGGGTTGGAAATCCGCCCGCGTCAGGACCTGGACGCGGGGCTGCCAGATCAGGAGCCTGCCGCCTCGCTGCGCTTTCACCTTCCGCCAGGCCCAGAGTTCGAGCGCCGTGCCCGGCGTGCTGAGCCATTCCAAGCATTCCTGGGCGCGCTCTTCGGTCAACTTGCGGAAGTGGCCGGCGAAGTCCTGGCCGGTGGACTGGACGCCGACGACGCCGCGCTTCGGGTCGAGGGCAAGCACGTCGATGATGCCGAAAAGGTCCTGGCGGATGCCGTGGGAGCCACCGTACGGGTTCCACTTTTCGACGATGGCGCAGACCAGACCCTGTTCGCGCAGCGCTCGAAGCGTCCTCTGGGTAGGTGAGAGTCCTTTCATGGTTTCAGGCGTCAGAAAGCGTCCGCGTGCCAACCGACCAGAAATTCACACCACCCCCGTAGGGGGTGAATTTCTGGTTGGTGGGTTTTGATGGTTTTGGTCGGTTCACGAACGTCGGCGTTGTAAGTTCTTGGTTCATGGGCATTTGAGAGTGACCAGAAATGGCTACGCACAATTGTTGGTCACTGGTCGGTCCAATCCACCGCCGAAGGCGTGTTTTCAGCCCTCTGCTCACCCTTTCCGGTAAGGCGGTAGAGCTTCTCCTGGCCGTCTTCCTCGAACCTGATCCAGCCCTTGGCTAGTGCTTCCTTGAGGGCGTTCTGAACGGTATTGGGAGCACACTGAAGCATCCGGGCCACTTCGGCCTTGTAGAAGGACTGGTTGCGGCTGGGGTTGGCTCGGATGCAGTGAAGCACCTCGACGGGATTCAGTTTGCGATGACGGCCTGGTCCGTCTTCCGCCATCAGTTCCTCGACCTCCACTGGGTCGGCCTTCCGCCAGCAGATGACGCCGATGTCCCGGTGATGGGCGATGAACTGGACGGTTGTCGGCTGCTTCTCGTCATCTTCCCACCGGAGTCGTTTCCCACGCTTCGGCGCCCGCAGCTCGAAGATGGTGTCCGACCCGATCGACCGCAGAGCCAAGGCCGCCCGCGCCGGATTGATCCACTCCGCCGACCCCGCGCCCAGGTAGGCATAGTCACCCGCTTCCCAGTTGTCCTTCTCCTTCCCGCGAAGCGGCTTGTTGGTGTGGTGGGCCAAGACCAGCCCGACCTGGTGCCGGTGCAGGAGCGGGTTCAAGAGTTCGCGCATGAACCGGCTCACGTCCTTCTGGCTGTTGCTGTCCCCGCCCAGGTAGGCGAAGGCTGGGTCCACGAGCACCAGGTCGAAGGGGCCGTGCTCGGTCAGGAGGGCGTCGAGCGTGAGGGCGAACTTGTCGCTGCTCCGGTCGTTGACCGTGCAGACCATGATCCGGCTCGACGCCTGCGCTTTCTCGGCGGGCGTCAGTTCGCAGCCGGCCAGGACACCGTCGCGCATCTCGGCCAGGTCCCCTTCGTCATTCTCCGCTTGGATCAGCAGAATGCGCATCCCGCGCTCGCGGTAGGCTGTCCCCGGCGTGATGCCGAAGAGGGCCTTGCCCAGAGCGAAGTGAATGGCCAGTTGCATCAGCAGGGAGGATTTGCCCACGCCGGTTGGGCCGAGCAGCAGGCAGACGCCGCCGCGGTAGAGGAAACGGTGCATGATGAGTTCGCTGGGGTCATTGGTCGCTGGGGGTGTTCGCAGGTCATCGAGGACCCGCACCACGGGCAGGGCCTCGATCTTGACCGCCTCCTTCTCGACGTGCTCCGCGTCGGGTGTGTCCAGGAAGCCGGTCAGCAGGTGGTTCAGCGGCGAAGCTTCAGACATGGGCAGCCTCCGGCTTGAAGTACAGCACTCGCTGGCGCACGGCGGGAACGCCCTCGATCACGCGCAGGCCGCCGGGCATCCGCAGCCAACCGCAGATGTCCCAGCGGGTCAGGTCGGCGCCCAGGAGACAGGCGACGCAGAAGAACCGTACCTGGTCGCGGGCATTGTAGCGGTCCACGCGGAACCACCCGTGCAAGCTCTTCCCGCCGGAATCGACCACTAGGACCAGCGGAACGAACGTCGCCAACTGGGTGATCAGCCGGGCTTGCTGCGCCTTGGGCAGGTTCGGGTCGTCGAACTCGGCGACTAGGTGCCGGCGCAGGCCGGTGTTGTTCTGGCATCGGGGCGAGGGCTTGCCTCGGTAATTGAGCGCCGACCGCTCCCGCATCGGGTTGACCACGATGAACTGGAGCCAGTCGGCGTCGGCGAGGGTTTCCTCGAGGGGCCGGACCATCGCCCGTTCGGTGTTCCGACCCGTGCAAACCAGTTCGCCAGGGCGGAACAGGCGCGGCAGGACATCGCTCGCAGCCAGGCCCGTGTCGCGTTCGACATCGAAGGCGGGCGTCACGTCGGCGAGGACCTTGGCGATGAGCGCCGGGTTGGGTTCAGGCCAATCGACCGGATGCCGACCGAAGTTGACCTGCGCCGCCGGCCGGCCCGCGTAGGCGAACTCGACCGCCGCTTCGATCTCGGTGTCGGGCACGGGGCGGTGGACAACGAAGTCATCGCAGCACCGGCGCAGGAAGGCGAAGCACTTGTCGGCGCTCAGCAGATGGCGCAGGCCGCTGGCAACCTGGGCCAACCACCGATGCGTGCCGCCGGGGCCGGGCATAGCGCGCAGGCGTTCGGCGGTCTTCTGGGAGAAGGGATAGAGGAAGGCCATACGGGGTCACTTCGAGTAGAACGGCATCAGCTTGCCCTCGACCTTTAACGGCAGGTGTGGCGCCCAGGGCAGAGGCGTTTCCATGAGGGCGATGATCCGGGCGAGGTTGGCTTCCGCGGTCGCCTCGGGAAGCTCGAACACGAGTTCATCGTGGACGCTCAGGACGGGGACGAAGCCCGCACAGGCGCACCGTAGCCAAGCGGAGGCGAGCACGTCGCGGGCGGTGGCCTGTGTCCAATTCTCGGCGAGCAGGCCGCCGTACACCTTCACCCGCTCGCCGGCCACGGTCGCGGTGATGTCCTCATCCGAGACATGCACGTCCCGGTACAGGACATACCGCTTGGCGGCGGGCGCGTGTTGCGTGCAGGGGAGCGGCAGGGCGTAGTGGTCACCATCACGCGCTTCGCAGGCGTCTTCGAGTCGTTGCCAGAGGCGGACGATGCGCGGGTTGGAATCGCGGAACCTCTCGACCACACCCTTCGAGTCGTCCTCGCTCAGTTCCAGGCCGGCCATCACGCGAGCCACTTCGATGAACTTGCGCCACCCGCAACCGAAGCCCAGGCCCAGTACGCGGGCCTTCGCGAGTTGGCGGAGGTTCGAGCCGGTTCGGTCGCACCACGCTTTCAGCGGCTCAGGTTCCGCGTAGCCCATCGTGCGCCGGGCGTGGATTTCATAGGCGTCGGCGTCGGGGTTGTCGCGGAACAGGACGAGGGCCTCAGTGTCACCGGCCAGGAACAGCAGGACCCGGCTCTCGATCTGGCTAAAGTCCACGGCGGCCAGGACGTGACCGGGCGGGGCGATGATGGCCCGGCGCAGGTCCACGCCCTCGGCGGTCTTCCGGTTCAGGTTCTGAAGGTTCAGGCCACCGCCGCCCGACCACCTGCCCGTGCTGGCACCGAAATACTTCAGTTCATACGCCATCCGGCCCGAAGGCATCCGGCGGGCTTCCATCGACTCCAGGACCTTCGCCGTGCGGTTCGCCGACCGGACCCGCTGCATGTGCCGAACCCAGGTGGCGGCGTCCGAGTCGATGTGCTTCTTCAGCCAGCGGGCGAAGCCAGGGTCGGCGCTCGACGTGGACGGCGGCGCGGGTACGCCGATCCGTTCACACGCCGCCTCGAACTGCTTGACCGACGTGGCCGGCTTCCAGGGCAGAGCGTCGGCGATTGAGCCGGCGAGGTCTTCCAGTTCGAGCCGCTTGGCGCGGACATACGCCCAGTCAACGGCGAGGCCGTGACGCCCCATGTCGGAGGTAAGGTCGAAGAGGCGGCGCTCGTGCGGTGGCCAATGCCGCTCTAGGTGATTCCATAGGGCCAGGCACGCCAGCGCGTCTCGGGCCGCATAGCGGCTGATCTCGGCGGCAAGGAGGTAGTCTTCGCCGGGAACCCGGCCCTTGGCCCGCTCGCGAGGACCTTTGTCGAGCGTTTCGCCGAAGACCGCCTTGACCGCGCCGACCAGATCTCGCGGGTGTTGCAGATACGCGCACAGGGCCGCGCTGCACAGCCAGATTGCTGGGGCGATGCCCGACGGCACAGCGCTCTGTTCCTGAAGCCGCTCGAACACGCTGCGGTCGAAGTCCCGGTGGTGGCTGACCCAGGTACGACCCGCGATGGTCGCCCAGGGGAACCGCGACGGCGCGCAGACGCAGGTCCGCTCGCCATCGGTGACCGCCACCAGGTACGCCTGGAAGCGCGGGTCGTGGCAGTAGGCCCAGAGGCCGAGTTCCGCGACCGAGTAGGCGGCTGTGTAGAACGTCTCGAAATCGACCGCCACGGTACCGCCGCACTCGATCTCCGCCCACGCTTCCGGCGTCAGGATGTTCGGCTCGGGGATCATGCCGCCGCCTGCTGCCGGGGGTCGTAGCCTTTGATGTACCGCCAGAGCGCGGCCACCATGCAGAACGCCTGCCAGTCCCGCGCCACGTCGGGATGCTTGACCACGGCGTACCGTCCGGGTTCGGTGGTCGAGATGAAGATGTTGGCGGCGAGCAGCCGGCCCACGTTTTCCTCGCCCCAGTACGTGGCGCCGTAGGCGGCGAGCTGCATCGCCTGATTGTCATAGGCCACGACCTCCTCGCCCGGCTTGGTCTTGCGCGTCTTGTAGTCCAGGATGCCGATGCCGTGCTGCCCGAACCGGAACAGCACGTCGGCGGTACCGGCGAAACCGTGCTCCTTGTTCACGAGCTTGATTTCGCGTTCGACGATTCGGATGCCGACTTTGTCCCGCCACGCCAGCACCGGCTCGACGTAGGGGCGCAGGTCGGGGGAATAGGGTTCGCCCGCCATCGCCAGTTCGAGCGCACCATGGATCATCGTGCCCAGGTCGGCGGCGGCTTCCACTTGGTCGAAAGCCGCGTTGCGAACGCGGTTGCACCAATAGTCTTCGGATTCCTCCGCCTGCTTGGGCGTGCGCAGCGTGGCGAGGGCGACCTGGTCGAGCTTCCACTTTTCGAGACCGGGCTTGGCCAGGATGCCGAGGATCGAGGTGACGCTCGGGTAGAGCCCGAGCCGCCGGGCGTCGCCAATCGTGGTCGCCCGTTCGCCTCGACCGTCAGCGGTCGGCAGTTTGTGAACGGGGGTCCCGTCGGACCGGTACCAATGGCCCGACGGAACCTTTGACTTGGTGAGGATGGCCATACTCAGAACGGGACTTCATCGTCCTCCGCGGGGGTGACGCTGGGAGCCGCCGGGGGCAGCACGGGGGGCGGCGGCGCTGCGGGCGCGGGCTGAGGGCGAGGTGGAGGCGCAGCGGGCACCGGGGCCGGCGGCGCAGCCGGTTGACCGAAGCCAACGGGTACGGGCGAGAGGGAAGCGATGCTGGCGAACACGCCGCTGCCATCACGCCGCTGGACGTGTTCGACCGTCAGCAAGCACTGGTGGCCTTTGAGCGTGGTGTAGTCCCAGCCGTAGGCTGGCGCGCGGCCCAGCAGGTTCTTGAGGAACCCGAACAGGGCCGACTTCTCGTTACCGCTGATCCGCATGACCCGGCTGGCAACCCGGTGCTTGTTGCCTTGCGGGTCCCGGAAGCCGAACATGAAGCAGGTCAGGTCAACCTTCTCCATCTCGGTCGATTGGAATTTCTGGCGTGTGACGCCGTATTCGTCTTTCACGTCCAGAACGGTGGCGACGTAGGTGCCCGCCGGGGCGAGCGCGTCGCCGATGACCTGGGCGAACGGATTGCGATTGCTGGTGGGTTGAGGCAGAAGAGCCATAGCTGTCTGTTCCTTTCGGGTTGGGGTGATCAGTTGCGGGTGTGGCGTTCGATAACGGCGAACAACGCCCAGTTGACGCAGGTGGCGCTCAGGACGGCGAAAACGGCGACTGCCTTGGGATTGGGTCCCGTGGTCGCCGCCGCCACCCAGGCGATGCCGGCCAGGAGGGCGATGAAGGTCACCACGCCCCAGACTCCCAGGGCGAGGTTTCCGGCGGACTTGATCCAGTCGATTTTGCGGTGCGGTGTTTGCGTTTGCGGTTCAGTCATGGTGCTTATCCGTAGTTGTCACCGGCCGGGTGAGTTGAAGTTGGCGTCGGCTTGGCCGGGGAAGACCGTCGCTAAAGTGGAATTGGGCGGAGGCGCGTTCATTGCGTCGTTCGGCCCTGACAGCCGCCTGCCGGCGTCGGAAAGCTCCGCTCGCGAGGTAGGCTTCGACCTCCGTCAGGCGGTAGCGCGGGTGCGCGCCCAGGTCGTGGCCCGGAACCCGCCAGCGGCGGAGGGTTGTCGTGGAGAAACCCAAGCGCTGGGACAGCTCGGCGAGGGTCAGGAAGGGTTCGGGCTTGGGAAGTCGTCCCTGCAAGAGTCGCAGCGCCTCTTCCCGGCGCTCGGGTGGGGCCGACATGGCAGCCTGGACCAAATCCTCAAGGCCCGTCACGGTTGGTCCTCCCCGTAGCGAAAACCAAACTCGCGCCAGAGGTCGGCGACCGCCTCCGTGTTTTCCTCTAGCGCCAGGGCGAACAGTTGGCAGAAGCGGGGACCGCGGTCGGTCTTCGGTAGTCGGGGCTGTCGGCCTTTGCTCATCGGTTACGGCTTCCTGGTTCTGGCCCGCGGCTCATCTTCCGCAGGCCCTCGTATTTCCAGGCCAGACAACCAAAAGAGGCAGTCGCTTTCGCAACTGCCTCGTCATGAGTCTATTACCGAGACAACCCTGACAACCCTCGTGACAACCCCCCTGACAACCTCCTACGTTAACCCTCCCCGTCCTGCCCGTAGCTTTCCTCGATCCCCGCTCGTCGCCTCTGGGATGGCGACAGCTCGGAGAAGTTCCTCGGCTTCTCGGGTGCCCGAATCGCCTTGAGGTAGTCGGCCACCGAGGGATGCTTCTGGTTCAGCGCTTCGGCCCGCTTTCGCACCGCCTGTTTCGTGATTCCGAGCCGGGTTCCGATCTCGGTGTAGTTCAGGAACCTCGGCTTGCCGTCGGTTTCGGTGCGGGCGATCAGGGCGAAGAACAACTCCCGCTCCTTTTCCGTCAGCTTCATCTGAAGACCGGCGAGGAACCGATCGGCGCCGTCGGCCATCTCTTCGATGGTCTGTTCGCGGTCTCGTTCCTGAACCGCTTCGGCGATACGCTCCTTGCTCACGGCCTCGAAGCCGTTTCGGATCTCCCGGCGCAGGGGTTCGATCCCGTCGGTCCGTTCTCGCAGGTGCCGGCAGACGATCCCGCAGCCGCCGCGGATCGCTTCCGCGTCCGGGACCAAACCGCTGGCCAGATCAACACCGGACACCCCTACGGTCGCCAGCATCCGATCCACGTTCTCGCTCAGCTTCGGCAGCAGTGCGCATCCATCGGCACCGGCCCGGCCAATGACGTCCATCGCCCCCGCCATCGCCTCGGCTTCATTGCGCGCGTGGCAGTGGTAAACACGGCGCCGCTTCGGCCCCTGCGAGCAATTCCCCAGGCACTCGATCCGTGGCCCCACCGAACTCGACGGTCCAAGAATCCCGAGTGCCGCCCGCACCCGTTCGCGAAAGGCGTCCCCATCCAGCCGGTAGAGCTGGACATCCGCCTCGGTCAACTCGACATGGCGGTCGTAGTAGCCCGCGTCGGGGTCGAAGTTCAGCCACCAGCGCCCCTTGTAGCCGCCGACTTGGGTCATGCAACCGCCCTGCGGGTCCGGGTACATTCGGCAGTACTCCCCGGGGCAGAGGCGCAGCATGGGCCGTACGGCGTCGAAACCCGCTCCGAGAAACTGCTTCCAGCCAGCCAGCGATTCTTTCTGCTCGCGCAGGCACGCGACCAATGTCCAGAAGTCCATGTTCATACGCGCTCGATGGGGTTCTTCACGAATTTCCGCTGCCGCAGCCACTCCTCGATGATGGCGCAGTCGCCATCCCGCTCATACGTCATCGACCGGCCCTGGTGGACAGTCAGGCGCTCCCAATTCGACCGGTTGCTCAGCCGGTAGCGGAATCGGGCGTATACAACCGAATGGGCACCGGTCGGCAGCAGGCGCCCGTCGTGCCCGTTGTAGGCGAGCAGCGAAATGTCATTGTCCGACTTCCAAGTGATCTTCACCCCCGGCTGGTCAGTCATCGAGAAGCCAACTTCGACCGGGTGGATTTCCGCCAGGCCCTCGATGTCATCGCACTTGAAGATGGGCACGCACTCGCCGCACAGGGGGTCCAGGTGGATCATGTCCCGGGCCGGATCGAACACGTTGGCCTCCCCGAAAAGCAGGCGGCCGAACACGACCCGGTACTGGAGATGGTCCCGCTTGCGGTTGGTGTTCAGCCGCAGGTCGCCGTACCCCTTGTGGTAGACGATGGCGTCGTACTCTTCGGGCCGGAAGACGTGGATGGCGGGATTGCCGTCCTCATCGTACGCCTGGTGGCGCTCGACCTGCCCCGGATACCGGACCAGGAACCAGATCTCGCTGGCGAAGTCGTAGACCAGGATGTTCGTCCCTTTCCCGAGCCCTTCGCGATTGGCGAAGTAATCCTCGAGCCGCGTCCGCGCTTCGGCAATCCGCTCGGCCGTCGGCTGGATGTACCGAGGGCGGAAGTCCCGGATCATCGGGTGGTACACGTAGGAGGACTTGCCGAAGATGCGCGAGCGGGCGTAGGCCGCTTCCAGCAGGTCCTGGTTCTGGGGCCAGTCCTGAAGCCACGCCCGCATGGCGAAGTCCGGGCAACTGACACCGTCCAGACGGAAGTCCAGCCGGCACTTCCGGGACCGCGCCTCCTCTTCGATCTGCTCCTGGCCGCGCTTGTTCCCGAGGATGCTGACGAAAAACAGCACGTCATCCAGTTCGGGCGGAATCGACCCCGCCATGCAAGCGTCCCGGATGGCATCGTAGTTGAGGGAATCCCGATCCGGTAGGTCGGGGATCACCAAGCCGCAGGTCCGCAGGTATTCGGGGAACTTCCCGAGAACCGCACACAACAGCTTTTCATCCAGGCGCTTGAGCGCCCGGACCGTCACAAAACACCGCTTCTTCCCTGCCATTCACTTCCCTTTCTCCGTTTGCCGCACCGGCTGCCGCTCGCAGCCTGCGAGCCGTCGCCGCGTCGGCGTTTCGTCATCTGCGGGAGCAATGGTACAGACAGGGGAGTGTCATCCGTAGACACTGGGCAGAAGAAAAATGAAGAAGTTATTCACAACCCTCCGCCTCGGTGCGGCGGCCGCCGTTCAAGTCCCGGCCGGAGGGGAGTACCGTTCCAGAAACGCCTCGCCGGTCTTCCGCATCCGCTCCGCGAGCGCGTTGGGCCTGACCACGGTGGCGTGCGTCCCCCAGGTCAACACCCAGCGCTCGATCTCCTCGATGCTGTTGAGCCGTAGGCACAACCGTGACCAACCGTTCGGCAGTTCAGTGAGTTGCTGACTCGAATGCACGTGCCGGCCCCGCACCAGGTCCGTGGCCCAGGGGTCGAAGTCGATCACGACCTCGTAATCGTCGGTGCCCTTGAACACCGAGAGGCTCCCCCGCAGGTATTCATCGGGGTCGAAGTCCTCCGGTACGGTGTACCGCTCCTCGCCCAGCTCGGGCTCGGTCAACCTCGATAGCGAGAAGGTTCGGATCGCCTCCCGGCTCACGTCGAAGGCGAACAGGTACCAGTGATTCTCGATGCAGGCCAGGTGGTATGGATGGACCAACCGCGCCTGGGCGCTCTTGGCGCCAAGGTTCTTGTATTGGAACTTCAGCGTCTGCCGCTCCTGGAGCGCGCGGGTGACGACTTGGAACCGGCGCAGGTCCGTGTCATCCGGGGCGAACGGCCGGAATGACACCGCCTCCTGCAAGTTGCAGAGCGAGTACCGTGCCTTGGTGTCCAGTTGCCCAGTCAGCTTGCGGAACGCCATCGCCAGTGGCTTCTCGAACGGGGTGCCGTGGTACTGGGCGATGGCCTTGTGCGCCACCAGCAGCGCGAAGACATCCGCCTCCGTGATCGGAAGCCCTGGAAACCGCTCTACCGGCCTGGAGTAGCGGAAGCCGTACTTCCGCGAGTCGTACTCGATGGGCAGCTTGAGCCGCTCCATCATGAACTCGACATCCCGCTTCACCGTCCGCAGCGACACGCCAATCTCCTTCGCCATGCCAACGCAGTTGGGGTACTGGCCCGACTGGATGCGCTCGTGGATCCGCATCATCCGCACCCACGGGGGCCGGGTAAAGCGCTGCTCACGCACCGTTTTCATCGAACGCCGCTTCATAAAGTGCTCAACATCAAGGACCAAGGTTCCGCCGATATTTCTTCAAGAAAATTGACCCCAGTGTCTACATTTGTCACCCCCCATCTGGCAGAATGATCCCATGAAGAATGAACCGACTACCGATTCCCGAAGGGCATTCTTGGGCTTCTTCGTCAAGGCGCCGCTGATCCCGGCCGCCGTTCTGGCGACGCGACCGGCGGCAGCCACGCCCACGCCACCCGAGCGCGAAATCCTGATGAACGACTTCGCCATTGCCGGCTTCCGCTATTACGACGGGCCGAAGGAACTGCCCAGGCTGGTCGCCGGGACAAGGCTGACGCTGCGCGCCGAACCCGAGAACCCCCATGACGCCTTCGCCGTCGAATTCTTCCACGGCGACGCAAAGCTGGGCTACGCGCCCCGATTCTGCAACCGCCACATGAGCCGGCTGCTACTGGAAGGCGTCTTCCTCGCATGCGTGCTGGAAAGTGCAGATATACAAGTTGTTAATTGGGAGGGCGTTACGGTTCTAGTATCCTCAGTCAATTAATGCGTGGCGCCGAAAGAGGCGAACGTGGCGAGGTAGAACAAATGGCTTGCATGTTACGTCACCCATGTCACATTACATCCATGGCACGTGGCGAATCTGGTCGGATCGTGATTGAAGTTCAGCCTGAGGTGAAGCGTCGGCTTTACTCGGCTTTAGCCCTGACGGGCAGCACCCTGAAGGACTGGTTTATCAGGGCCGCAGCAGATTACTGCTCCGAGACAGCGCAGCCATCTCTTTTCCCCGCAACCCACAAGACAAAGGACCAAGTCGGAACGGATCTGCCATTTACTGGGCAACGCGATGACCGCACGAAAGGTGACAACGCATAATGGTCCCACGCCCAAATTACTTCATCCTCGTCGCAGCCGATGTAGACAAGAATAGGCTGTCGGAGCCGTCCGCCTACACTGTCGCCAGGCACCGCCTGACCATTGGGAAGTGGGGGCTGCGCCAAGGAACACGCAACCGAGTCACTATCAAACCCGGAGACCGCATTATCATCTACGCCGCAGGTAAGAGGGAGTACGGCATGCATATTGTGGGCGAAGCCAAAGTGGCATCTAGCGCCCAACCGATCAACGCGCTGCGTTCGCAATCAGTCGACTCACCAACGAAGAACACCTACGTGATCAGCGATTATTACATTCAGCTCACCGACACCCAACTCTACGCAAGACCAGTACCCCTTAAGCCAATTCGTTCAACGCTGTCTTTTGTAAAACACCCTGAGTCCATAAAGTGGGCCAACTGCCTCCAGAATGGATGCGTCCGAATCGCTCCAAAGGACTACAGACGAATTAAACAACTTTCTCGAAAGTAGCACTACCCATGGCAAAGAAGCCAATACGTGGACAAAGGTCCCAGCCCAACGCTCCACTCCAGCAGCGGGCACTTGAAGAACAGACACCAGTCGAAAGCCAAGTGCGCAAGAAGTTGGTGGGCATAGACATTTTCTCCGGCTGCGGCGGCCTCAGTATCGGGGCAGAAATGGGACTGCCCGAACTCCAAATTCAATTCGCGATCGATTATGACGGGCATGCCTGCGCGACCTTCCGCAGCAACCACCCAGACTGTCGAGTCGCCAATCAAGATGTCGCAGACCTCTCTGCAAAGAGCATTCTAGGCCAGATATCCGGGGACCGCATAGACTACCTACTGACCGGCCCGAGCTGCCAGGCGGTTAGCACGATGGGCCTGTTTTATACAAGCGACCCCAGAAACCTCCTGTTCGTGCATCTAGCCCGCATCATCACCGAGCTCAAGGCGGCGGGTGCAGCACCGAGAAACGTAATCTTAGAAAACGTTCCAGGCGTTGTTTACCAGAAAAACCTCACGCTCATCAAAGACCTTTTCCGCTTCTTCTCCGAACACGGTTACCGCGTGGCCGCCGACGTCGTGTCGCTCTGCGCACTGGGCGTACCCCAGCTCCGCTACAGACTGTTCCTGTTTGCGACTCTCGATGACCACCAGATTACTTTCCCGGCACCGCTTCACAATGAGACCAATTACGTCACGGTCAAGGAAGCAATATCTGACCTATATACCGCACCACTTCAGAGTGATGGAACACCGAGCGCGTATCCACAGGTCAGCAGAGTGAGCCAGTACGCACGGATCCTACGCTGCGAGTCTACCTTGCTTCACAATCACTGGGCTGCAAGCACCCAAGAGATTAACATCAAACGTATCACCGCGGTGCCCCAGGGAGGGTCCTGGAAGGACATTCCCAGCGACCTACTTCCAGAGCGCTTTCACCGTGTCCGCATGACGGACTACCACACGCTTTACGGTCGCCTGCACGAGGACAACCCAGCCTATACGATCTCGGCAGCATACGGGAACGTCACTTCCGGCTGCTATACCCACCCGCTACAGAACCGCCCCCTTTCCGTACGCGAGGGCTGCCGTCTCCAGGGGTTCCCGGACACCTACATCATACATGGCCCAAAGAATGCACAGTATCGCCAAGTCGGAAATGCTGTCCCACCGCTAGCACTTGCGCGTCTGATCACGCACTTCAATTCCCTTAAGAACTCTTCTGTAGCTGGCCTCGCGCCCCGCATCACTCAAGAGGTTCTCGACCAAGGCGCCACGCTACCAGTCATGACGCCCCGCTTCCTGAGCCGCGTCACGAGCCAGACCTCCGGGAAGAGAGGATACGGAAGCGGCACCTTCTGGCCCGCAGGCTGGGGGCCTCGCCCAACCACCGAGATGCCCAAGAAGCACCGGTACCGCCAAACAACAACGCCCTGGGTGTTCCGGCGAAAAGCGTGGCGTTCCCGTCGCGAAGGGCGAGACCTCCGTCCTCACTTAGCGCTCGCCGAATCCCTGCAAGTCCCCGACTTCATAATCGCCGAGATAAGAGGCACGACAATCGTCCTCTCTCCCGCACGCAACAATCAGTCCCCCGGCAGAGAAGCTTCCGATGATTTCTACCGAAACCTCGCTTCTGTAGCCGCGGTCCTGAAGCGCCTGCAGGTGGACACCACAGTGTACTGCGATTTTGCCTTCACAGCGGGCGCGCTCCGCATCTTCCTTTCGAGCTTCTTCAAGAAGACCTCCATGCCTCGCTCGGCAAGAGCAGAATCGCCGACTAGGCCCAACCCCAAGCTACGCCCCTGGCTAACAAACACACACGGCGCTCGCATCACACTCAAAACGAGAGATCAACTCCTCTCCCTAAACGGGCAGGCCGAGGAATCACTCAGTTCGCCGGCAACACAAATTCTCTTCTTCCCGTTTATCCACGCGGGCGTCGGGAAGCCGATTGACACTTGGCAAGGGCTTCACTTCCTCCGCGTTCCTGCCGAGGTAATCTTGGAGAAATGACGCTCCACATGAAATTCGTAACCACCACAGCCCTCAAGAAGGCAACGGACAAACTCCAGACCTGGCGCGCCGGCATCCCACCGAGGCCCCTACAGACGCTCTTTCGGCTACTGATCCTGAAGCTCTATAACGTTCCCGCTCGCCAAGCAGGAGCTTCAGCGCAGCCCAATCCTATCTCCTTGAATACAAGCTCCTTTGTTCAGGCTTGCGAGCGTTTTATCAAGGTCTCCTATCAAGATGATGGAACCGCGGCGCGCACTGAAGGCATTCCGAAATACTACAGCCCCCTTGATGGTGACTTTAAGAAGGCCAATGAAGGCTCGAACTTCGCTATCGGAACCATGTGGACCCGCTGTGATACGTGGGAGAGGAAGAAGATACTTCCTAAGCTCAAAGCGCAAGGCACATCCAAGCTCTTCACTTTCCACCACAGCTACATCAAAGTACTGCTCTCGGATATCAGGCACCCGATCCCGGCAGTCCCACTAGCAATATTCCTATTCCGGCGCCCCACAGACTCGCAAGTAACCGCGGCCGCGCCACGTACCATCAATGACTACGCGCAGCTCCTCAAGAAGACTTTCCACCTCAGTGCCACCGAACAGGACCAACTGTTCGATTGGACTACAGGCGACCTCAGCGACGCCGACCTCTCCGATACGGAAATGACCCGCGAGGATGTCCTGCAACTCCTGTGTTCGCCATCCGTCGCCGGTGACGCGCGGCGTGGGGACAACATCATCTTCTTTGGTCCTCCAGGAACCGGCAAGAGCCACCTGGCCGAAGAGACCGCCGGTGATTTTCCCGTACCCACCCGCGTCCTTTTCCACCCCGAATACACTTACAGTGACTTCTTTGGCGCATACAAGCCCGTCGTCGGCTCGGAAACAGGAAACAGCACAATCATCGGGGCAGACGGTAAACGGAGAAGCAGGCCAGTCTCGTACTTCGCCTTCACACCTGGTCCACTGTTAAAAGCCGTGGCAAGGGCTCTCACGGACAGCGCAAACCACCACTACCTCATTATTGATGAGATAAATCGAGGTGACTGCGCTGCGATCTTTGGAGACATCTTGCAGCTCTTGGATCGCGCTCCAGACGGCTCCAGCAAATACTACCTCTCGCTCGCCGATGAACCAGCGGCTTACCTAGAAGCGGAAGGTGTGCAGTGGATCCTAGGAGAAGAGCGCAAGCTCCGGTTTCCTGCGAATTTCACAATCCTGGCTACGATGAACACCTCCGACCAGAATCTTTACCCTATGGATTCGGCCTTCAAACGCAGGTGGCAGTGGCGCAGTTGCAGGATCGACTTCAAACCTCTCCTCGACATTTTGGATACTAGACCGGTGCTTCATGACGCCAAGGCCACTTGGGATTGGGAAGCTCTTATCAAGACGCTCAACACCTATATTGCCAGGTACAGGCAGGAAGACAAACTAATTGGACCATGGTTTATACTTCCAGCCGGCGACGGGACAATTGACAATGAGGCATTCGGCAGCAAGTGCCTCTACTACCTTTGGCATGACGTGTTCAAGGATGATCAATCTGCACTCAGCTCGCCCTTTTGCGAAGCGGCGTCGGACTGGACCTTCCATCGCGTTCAAGAGCTATTCTCGCACTCCGGCCTTGAAGCGATTTTTAAGCCTGAGTTCCTCAGAGGGGTAGTGGCAGCTAGCCCAGCCGCGGCAGCGATCGCAACTCAAGAACCCCAAGATCATGCGACCCACGCCGCCCCGCTAGCACAGCCGGCGCCACCACAGCCCACAGCAGGGCAGGCGGCCACCTAATGCCAAACTCACCCCAGCTCCACATCTTTGTCGCAGGCGATGATAGGAGCGTCGTGCAGCCACGCCATCTGTGGACACAACTAATCGAGAATGACTTCATCGAACACGGTGTCATATCAAACGTAGGCTTCTGCAGAACTGCCGATGGATCGCTCATCGTAGTGCTTCCGAAGGCTTTCCAGGCCCGCAACCTCCAGGATCGGTTGAAGCACGACCAAGATTTCCGTACCAGACATGTCTTCCGCCTAGTAAGGCTATTCAGAAAGACGATTTATGATACTAATTGCACGATCCAGTACGTTGGGGTCACGCCGGCCAACCCCGTACGGACCAAGACTGCGGACCCGCTCCTTGACAGCCTAGAAGCGGCCATCAGATTGCGTGCCGACTACCGCCGGAATGGCCTGTGGCTACCCAAAAGGCGCACCCGCGTTCGCAACTCTCCCGCCCATACGATCACGTGGCCTACAACGATCAGACTTATTGCCCCCCTCCTGGACGCTGGCACCATCATCTTCCCTGAGACCATCCATGAGAAGCGTATTAGAGACCCAAGCCACATCTTGTCCCGTCTACATGCCTACGCCCTACGAGACATTTTTGCTCGAACGGGTGAAACCCACTTCCTTCGGGATATCCCGCAGGATCCGGAATCCCGCAACAGCCCCGTCTTCCGCAACCCGATCCCGCACCTCCGCGCCCTGCGCCGCCAGATCTTTAGCGACCGCGGCCGCCTAGTCCTCGGCTACCTGGACGCCTATCTTGGTGACCGCGCCCTCCTAACCGGCGCCCAACCCCGCCCGGATGACACGCTCGGTTTTACCACAGCATTCGAGCGCATTTGGGAGCACATTCTCTCTCACATCTTTACCCCTAACGCCAAGCACCGTTTCCAGCTTCCTCAGGGAAAGTGGTTCCAGTACCCAGACGCGAATGCACCCCAGCCCACAAAGGCCCCGATGACCGACGTTGTCCTGGATGACGACAGTGCATTTGCTATTATAGACGCTAAAGATTACGCCTTATCAGACAGCCTGAGAGTGTTCAACGGTTCCCGCCTCGCTGGGTCGCACAATGACCACTACAAGCAGATTATCTACCGCCACCTCATGATGGCTCAGCACAGAAGGGACGCTACCAATATCCTAGCCTTTCCGTCGTTCGGCCAACCGGGCCTTTTTGCCCTCGCTGGGTGCCATCTCTGGGATGGTCTTCCGCAGTCCGCTGTATTTGAGGTCTACGTCGACTATGAGCGGGCAGTGAAGTCCTGGATCGGCGAAGAACGATGCGACATCGTAGCGTCCCTCCATGAACTAGTCACGAACATAAACGGCTTCAAGCGCCGCATCCACATAGCCAACCCGGCGTTGCAGCTCTGAAAGGACAAAGCTAGGGGCGATGCAGTAGGACTTTCATGGCCGACATCTTTAGTAAGCGAAAACGTTCTGAGGTGATGGCGGCAGTCCGGAGCAGTGGAAATGAATCCACGGAGCTGCGTTTCATTACCTTGATGCGCGGTCTGCATATCACCGGCTGGCGACGTCGGCAGAAACTTCCCGGCAGCCCCGACTTCGTTTTCCGTGAACAGCGCCTCGCCGTCTTCGTGGACGGCTGCTTTTGGCACGGGTGCCCGAAGCACGGCTCATTCCCATCCACCCGTCGCACCTTTTGGCTCAAGAAATTCGCTTCCAACAAGGCCCGCGACCGCGACGTCACCCGGAAATTGCGGCAGCGAGGTTGGCGCGTCATCCGCATTTGGGAGCATGAACTCAAGAACCCTGCCCGCTGCCTTGCGCAGCTTCTCGACTGCCTTTCAAGGGTACGCCGAGGTCATTAGTCGGCCGGCTCGATCTCTGCGACCTCAACCGTTTCAATCGGCTTGATGCGATAGTCGCAAATAAGCTGAATATCCGCACGCCCCTTCTCCGGATCCCGCAGGAGGATGAACCGAAGCTTCGCCTCTTCATCATCGCGCGGCTTCGAGTACTTGACGATGTCGTTTGCTTTCATGGCACAGCTACTGACGCCTATAGTCCGGTTGCCCGTCAGACCTTGTCCAGCAGTTCCAGAATGCGCGACTTGTCGTTCTTCCATGTCCGGGGGGTCACACCTTCGATGATTTCTCGAATCGCTGTTTTCGCCGGTTTCTGGCCCCCATCCGCCAGCATCTTCGGCATCGCCTTGAAGATGGCGGCGCGGAAGTCCTCCCGGCCGGGCCGGAAGTAGTGCTTCAATACGACCTCGGCGGTGCGGTGGCCGGTGACGCGCTGGACCAGTTCGAGCGGCACGCCGGCGGCGAGGGCGAGGGTAATCCAGGTGACGCGGAAGGAGTGGAAATCTCGGACCGACGCCCGGCGCTTCCCGGTTTCGCGCTCAGTCTGAAGACCGTCAGTCTTCAGCGCCCGGCGGTTGCCACGGATGATCCGGCACCCGGTGTCACGTTCGATCTCGTTGAGGTAGCCGGACACCGCCCCCCGGCTGCACCCGGTCGCCGCCATCACCTGGTCGAGCGTCTGGCCGTCCATGTACGCCGTGAATACCGCCCGCATCCTTTCCGCCTTCGAGGTGACGCCGAGGCGGTCGAGGTAGGTGAAGCCCCTGGCCCGGACCGTCTCGGCTGTCTCGACCGGCAAAGCGTGCGATTGCGGGGCGGTTTCGAGCGCCTTCGCCAAGACCTGCTTTACCCGCCAGGTGATACCGTCTGGGTTGTTGCGGTACATCTCCGCCGCTGCGGGGAAGCAGAACCCCTTCCCTCCGGTCGCCGCCCGCGCCCGTTCCAGTTCCTCCCGGAGCATCGGGAACACGGGGATGTCCACCGTCTCGCCCGTCTTGGCGGTCTTGACCGTGATGAAGCCGGCGTCGAGGTCCACGTCATCCCACTTCAGCAAGCAGCAGTCGCCCCGGCGCATGGCCGTACACATCCCCGTCACGATCACGGGCCGGATGAAGTCATCCGAAGAGCAGGCCTCGGTGATCGCCTTCAGTTCCTCGACCGTGAACGGCTCCCGGTTGACCGTTTCGGTCGCCTTGGTCACCAGGCCGTGGAACGGGTTCATCCCGTCGGTCAGGTGCGGGTGGAGGTGCTTGAACGTCGCCCGCAGCAGCTTCAGGGCATCGTTCCACGTCTTGGGCGACACCCCGCGCTCCGCCTCGGCGTCCATGAACGCCTTCGCCGTCTCGGGCTTGATGGCCACGAACTCCTCGACGCCGCGCTGGTGATCGGCGGCGAACGCCGCGAACCGCTCCAACGTGATGCGGCATTGCTTGGCGTAGGCTCCCCCCGGCGGCTTCCGGCGCGGGATCGCCGCCCAGTGCCGAGGCAGGTCGGCGAGCTTCGGGAACGTGACCTCTCGGCCGGTCTTCAACTCGGCGAGCTTGGCCAGCGTCTTCTCGCCGGTCCGGTCCTCCGTCAGCTTCCGAAGCTGCTTGTCGTGGGCCTCCATCGCTCGACCGCGGGACCGCTCGAACTCGTCATCCCCGGTCATCGTCCGCTTGCGTGGACGTTTGCCCGTGATCGGGACGCCAAGGTTGACGACGGTCTTCTTGCCGTTGACGACGAAGGTGCCGTACCACCACCTGCTGTTCTTTCGGATTTCAAGGCTCATAGCATCGGTTTGGGCGCACTGGGGCGCACTGGGCTTCACTGGGGCGCACTTTCGGGCCTCAACCAAACAATTGCCAAACAAATCCCGATCTACAGGACGTAAGTCCTTGATAGTCAGTTGTGCAGCTTTAGACTCATAACCTGAAGGTCGCTGGTTCAAATCCAGCCCCCGCAACCAATTTTCAAGGGTTTACAGCTTTTCTCGCAACGGTTTACGCCAAAAACCGTTGGCCCTTCTCCTCATGTGAAACACCCTGAAACGGTCTGCAACTCTGGGCAACATTGTGGAATAAATGTGGAACTTCCCGGGTCCGAGAGCCCCGGAAAGCCCGTGTCCGACACCGCCTGTGGGGACGGGTCACCTGATGCCGCCCTTTGCCTGGTACTCCGGCAAGTGGGCGAGTAGGATCGGCAGGTACCTGTCGAAGGGGATGACAGAGGACCGACGACCGACGATAGAGGGATGAAGCCCTTTGCTCTTCCCTTTGATTCCTTTGTCCTCCATTCCCTTGTTCTCCCGCCGTCCAATCGGTGATCCGCCCCGAATTTGTGAGGAATCCCTCCCTTTGCGGAGCCGGTCCGCGGGGGATGGCCCACAGATCCGCACAGATCGGCACAGATCAAGGGCGGCCACAGAAAGCCCGACCACGAACTGGGGCGGCTCTTGGGGCGGCCCCGGCCGGGCGGTCTGTCCGCGGGGGGCGTCGATCTCGCGGCGCTGTCGTCACTTGCTGGTGAGAACCTGCAGCGCGTGAATGAGCGGCAAGTAGAGGGCCACGAGGATGGGGAGGGTCACCAGGAACAGAGAACCCGTCGCGACGGCGAGGAAGCCGACCGGTGAGGCTCGGGTTTGGGCCTTCCTGCGCCACCGAGTTGCTGACGCCATGCGAGACGCCGAGGTCTGGGCTGGGCCGCATCAGAATGTCTCCAGCCGTGTGTGCTGCATTGACGGAGTCCGAAGGAAATCGGCAAGGACTCCGTGGCTCCAGGCCTCTATGCCAACGCTGGAGCTGCTCTGCTCCGGGCCTCCCACAAGAATGGTAAACACAAACGTACCGCTAGCGCCGCTCCTCATAAACGAGCACACGAGGTGGTGGCTGCTGATGTGATACGTGCCGCGACCGACACCGGACACCTCCTGTCGTTCCCCATCGTTGATGATCGTGCCGGTGAACGCCACGTCAGGGGAACTGCAAACCAGGGTGATCGTGAAATCGGTTGTGGGCATTCCGACGAAGTCGCTCTTCGATTCAATGTGCTTCCGTGAAGTCTGGCAACCGGCCGAGGCGATTGCCAGGATGACAGCTATTAACAGGCGGATCGCTTTCATTGCTGTGTGAGTACTGTGGTTGATGTGTAGTCTAGTGCCGAACTTCCATACTTCGAACCGCCGGTTTGCATTTCGGTGTGTTTATTGCACCCCTTGTAGCACGGCTCGAGGGGCACCGTGACTGGCTCGCTCCAAGGCTCGTCGGCTGACGGGCCGTCAGGGCGGTACTTCGTGGTTCATGCCAACATCCTTGACTTACTGCCCTGTTCTCATCGCCGCCAGTTTCGCGGTAGCGACGATAATGCCCAGTATTGCCAAGCCCCAGACATAGGGCAACCGGAGCAGAATGCCGACGGGAAGTCCGATGAGGCAGAGTATGAGTCCTCCGGTCAGGACACGCTTTCGAAACGCCTCAAACTGAGGCTCTGCGGTCTGACTTCGGAGGACATATCCGCAAGAAGGGCAGCACGCTGCCGTGCTGGAGATCTCCTTCTTGCATTCAGGGCATGAAATCAATGACATCCGGCCACTCCCGCGATTGACCGTACGGTAGTCGAATGGTGCCGCCTGATGCAAGCCCGTGCTGCGGTCTTGGGGGCTTCACGCCGCTCGCTTGACCACGCCCTTCTCGACAAGCGCCGCCCGGCTCTCGTTCAACGGTGTGACGGCGGCGATCACGCCATCGCCGAGCACCTTAGCCTGCGTCGGCCGGGGCGCTCGCGGATTGTTCGGCGACGGCAGCGGCTGTCTTTGCCCTGGAAGTAGCAGTGGCATGGTGCCCCCGCCCGTGGCGCTGCGTTTCGAACTCAGGCCCAGGGTCCCCACTGTCTTCACCGTCATGGTGAACCAGGACCGCGAAGCCGGGCTTTCAGGGGGCTGCGGTTGGCGGGGAGGCGTCGTCGTGGTGACAAGTCGGGAGCCGGTGGCAGGCACGCCACGGGGAATGCTCCGTACGAATCCATGGGGACCATTCCCCACCCTGGGGGTTGGCCCCCACGCTCCGGGGTGGTTGTTGGCTCTCTCTTCGAACCGCGGTGGCCCCGCTTTCAGGAGGCTGGGCGGAAGCGCGTGACCAGGAATTCGGCGACAATCGCCGGGGGGTACTCGTCCGGTCGGTCGAGCATCGTTCGGGCGAGGGCGTCGATCGAAGCCCAGTTGTCCACGACCAATCCCTGGGCCGCGATCCGCAGGCACCGCGGAACTCGCTTGCGAACCGGGCAACTTGACTGCCGCCGTGGTCCGAGCCGAGCGCGGCGGGCGGCTTCCGAACCGGCCAGTGCAACCACGCGCCGCCATGGTGCGGCGTGGACATCGCCCGAGCAGAGGTAGGCCGCAATTGAATACCCGGCTTTTCGATAAGCACTTGCGGGGTTGATCTGACGGGCGGAATTCATCGGCCTCGGGGGTTGCCCACGCATCATTCATGCCAAGCACGGCGGACGCGTGAAGTGCGGCTGCGTTGGGCAACATGATGGTGTTCGTTGGCTCCATCGCGAGGTGGAGCGAGCGAGCGGGTGGTGGAGGCCGAAAGGCAGGTGTCCACCCAAGTGTCCAGCTTCGAGACGCCGCCGTCCCGGGTTGCATTGACGAGGGCGGTTGGGGTATGAGTCCCTCGACCGACAAGCCACGTTGTTGAGCCCATGAAGCCGCTGGAACCACCAGACAGTCTCCACTTGGACGCCGCCCAAGGCTGGTTGACCCTGGGCGACACCGTCGAGGCGAACGAGGAGTTGGAGAAAATCGCGGTCGCTCACCGCGCGCACCCGGACGTCCTTGAGGTGCGGTGGGCGGTGCTCGCGGCAGCCAAGAAGTGGGAGGCGTGTGTCGAGGTTGCCACGCTCCTCACGGAGGTTGCCCCGGACCGGCCCGAAGGGTGGGTGCACCGGGCGTACGCGCTGCATGAGTTGCGGCGTACGCTGGAGGCGTGGGAGACACTGCAGCCGGTGATGGCGAGATTCCCGGACGCGTACTTGATCCCGTACAATCTGGCTTGCTACGCGGCGCAGCTTGGGAGCCTGGAGGCCGCAAGAGCCCTGTTGGAGAAGGCGTGTGCCGTCAGTCGGCACCCGGAGGTCGTCAGGCAGATGGCCCGGGAGGACAAAGACCTTGAGCCACTGCGGGGGTGATTGACGCGAAAGGAGGACGGCGTATTACAGGGGCATGCGCCCATCGACCGAGGCTATGACCTTTCGGGTTTGAGGCGTTGTGTCTGACGGTAATAGTGTTTTCCTCTGTGGGCGGCGGAAGGCTTTCGATAGGCCCCAAGGAAAGTGGGAGGTTCGGTAGTGACGCGGGAAGAGATCTAACGGCCGGGTGATTGGGGTCCAGCGGAATTCTCTATGAAGACGTGTCCTGAGTGCTGTAGCGAGATGCCAGATGAGGCTGAGGTTTGTCGTTCTTGTGGGCGGAGGGTCGTCGGCAAGCCATGCCCCGAGTGCGCGGAGCTCTCCAAGGCTGCCGCGAAGAAGTGCCGGTATTGCGGGCACGATTTTGCGCGGGAGGCGAGGATGGCCTTCGTTGAACCGTACAGTGCCAAGGCCTCGCTGCTGCCGACCCTGCTGTTGCGGGGGCGTCTGATCCCGCAAGAGATTCACCTGACACCGGAGAAGATCGTGATCAAGACCTGGGGCTTCTTCTGGTTGAGCCACACAGATGAAGAGATTCCGTGGGAGAAGATCGCGGGCTATCACTACCACTCCGGGTGGTTCTGGGATGGCATCGAGATCCAGACGCGTGGGCAGAAGTCCAACACCATCGGCTGCCTTCCCAAGTCCGCGGGACGAACCATCAAAGCGAGTCTGGAGCGGATGAAGGAATAGAAGGCGAGTCCTGTTGGCCGTGGCTCGACCCGGGCTGAGACCGCGGTGCTTGACAAGAAGCCCGATTGCGAACCGGGGCGGATCCACGTTTGGAGCAACACGGTGCCACGCAACAGATCGGCGGTGACGGCAGCTAAACGGTGTGATGCCATTGTGCCGGGTCCCGGAACGGCGTCGACGAACTCGCTCCTGAGGCGGGTGCTCTGCCTGTCGAAGGTTCACGGCGAGAGGCAGCGCCGCTTCAGTGCTCGACGAACGCCGTCGTGCGGCTGGGCCGTCAATGGGCCTGAGAGCGGAACCGGAGGGAATCAGCCCCAGGAACAGCGCTCACCCGGACGTTTCCCTTCCTTTTGGTGTGACCACAGATGTCCGACCCCCTCCGGCAGAATCGGCGCCATGAGACTGAAGCATGTACTGGAGTCGCTGCGGCCCCGAGAGGAAGTAGTTGCCACGTTCGGCGAGGCGCAGCTGATCCGAGGCCAGGACGGAAAGTGCGAGCTGCGCGGCGGAACGCCCGGCGACCGCCAGGAGGCGAAGGAGTGGATCTTGATGTTCTGGCATGAGGCGAATGTTCGTGGGCTGGAGTGAGGCTGGGCTCGGGAGTACGCGGTGAGCCTGCCGGGGGACGGGAGAGGACCAACAGACGCGTGGACAGGCCGAAGCCGCTCGGACCGCGCGGTTGACGCGGGAGGGAAGACGGCGTATTGCAGGGGCATGAGCCCATCGATCGCGGACCTGACACTGGCCCAACTCAAGCGTCTCGTTGCCGTCAAGGAGCAGATCGCCTCGCTGGAGACCGAACTGGCGAGGATCCTCGGGGCTGTTGCCGAGGAGGAGTCAACACCGATGCCTACGGTGCGGAAGCGCAGGCTGTCGGCCAAGGGTCGAGCGGCGATCGCGGCGGCGGCTCGGGCGCGGTGGGCGAAGGCGAGGGCCGCGAAGGCACCCAAGTCTCCCGCCAAGCCAAAGCGGACGATGAGCGCGGCGGCGCGGAAGCGGATGGCCCAGGTGGCGAAGGCGAGAGCAGCTGGGAGGAAGACCCTCGCGGCGAAGTAGGCGGAGGGTAATCGCAGTTCTTGCCGATGAGGCTGGTCGTGGTCCGGTGTGCGTCGGCGGTTGCTCCGCGGGAGGGGTGCAACTGCAACAGTGTTCCGAAATGAATACGAACTCGATCCGAAGCAGAGCGGTGGCCACCCTGGCAGTGGTTTCTATGGTGATGGTTGTTCTCGGTTCTCCAGCGGTGTGCGCCGCGGAAACCCCTGCCAAGCCGTCGAGACCAGCGATCTATGACGAGCGTGCCGATGGGGCCAAGCAGGTCGACGCAGCGCTCACGAGGGCGAAGAAGGAGAACAAGCGGGTGCTGCTCATGTTTGGAGCCAACTGGTGCGGCTGGTGCCACCGCCTGCACACGTTGTTCGAATCGGATTCGACCATCGCCGCCAAGCTCAGGCAGGACTTCGTTGTGGTCATGATTGACGTCAACAAGGGGCACAACGCCGAGCTCGATGCGCGATACGGGAAGCCGACGCAGTTCGGTCTGCCTGTGCTGGTGGTTCTGGACGCAGACGGCAAGGTCGTGAAGACCCAGGACACCGGGAAGCTCGAGGAGGGGGATCACCACGATCCGGTGAAGGTGCTGACCTTCCTCAAGGAGTTCTCGCCGAGGAGGTGACGTTGAGGGGGAGGCGTGCCGGGTGGCACGGTACTGGTGAAAGACCTGAGGACCATCTCCGGCCGTCAGGCGGGTGCGGAGTTGCCGCCCCGAGAGTTGCGCTTCCTTCCCCTGCTGGTATTGTGCTCTCGGAATCCTCTGATCTACAAAGCAACCCTCCGCGCATCCGACACGGGGCTCTTCTTCCGTCTGCGCCGTTGAGACCCGGTGCGCAGGTGGCGCTCGACGGTAGCGCAGCTGCGCTCCGCGTGCCCACCTTCCAAGTGGGGCTTGTTCTGGGCGAGTCTCAGAGTGAAGATCGCGTCGTCATGAACCGTGCCTGGACCAAGAGCGAGATCGCGCTGCTTGGCACGAAGCCCGACCACGAACTGGGTCGGCTCTTGGGCCGTCCCGGCAAGGCCGTCTGGAGGAAACGACGGTCTCTGGGGATCGATAGTGTGCCGCCAATCTACCGCCGCTGGACTGCCGAGGAGGATGAGGCGCTGCTGTCGATGTCGGTGGACAAGGCGGCCAAGCTCTTGCGCCGGACGGCGATGGCGGTGGTGCTTCGCAGGACCAAGGTCAGGAAACGGCTCGGGCTATCCGGTCCCCCGCTTCTGACGCTTCAGGAGGCGAAGCGGCGCATTGCGGTGCCTCGGTACAGCTCCGCTCAGGAGCATGATGTCGTCAAGTTCATCGCCGGACCTTACGAGCCCCCGTTGGTGCCAATCGGCCGGTGGCTGAAGTGCAAGGTCAGGGGCCTTCTGCGCGTCGGGGGGTACACGAACGCGTTGATCCCTTGGCCGACCGCCGAAGGCAATGCGCGGCAGCTGATCCTCTGCGGCGATCTGGTGAGGGCACTGCGGACCGAATCCGGACGGGCCGTGTGCTTCCACTTCGGTATTTCGCACTCGACGATGTCGTTCTACCGCAAACGGCTCGAGGTCGAGCGCTACAACGCGGGCAGCCTGAGGCTGCAGCGGCGGAACGTGGAATTGGCGCGGAGCCCCAAGGCGAGGGCGAAAATGTCGCGGCAGCGGGAGGGGCGGAAGGACCTGATGCGCCCGGCGGACCGGCGAAGGCTCTGGCGGATCCAGAAGCGGCCTAAGCCTCTGGCGTGGCGGCGGAAGATGGAGGTGTTCTGGCGGCGGCGGTATGCGCTGATTGGAAAGCCGCCGAACTGGAGCGAGGAAGAACTGAAGCTGATCGGGACGCGTCCGGACCGGGAGGTGGCGCGGACGCTTGGCCGGTCGCTGTTGGCGGTGAAGGCGAAGAAGTTCCAGTTGCTGAAGGCGAGGCCGGGGCGAGGATAACGCCGTGGATGATCAAGACCCCACCAGGGTTCACGGCTGTGCCAATCCGGCTTAGGCCGCGCCTCCTCCCGCCCCACCTCGCTTCAGCGCCTGGACCAGCATCCGGACTTCGAGTCTTGGACGTGGCGGCACGCCCGAGGGAGGAACGTGGCGCTTCAACCACAGGCCTGCGGCGAAAGCAACGTGGTCGACTGGAGTCGATTGCTTCGCCGAAGGTCGCGTTCGTCGGACGGCCCTTCGGCTCGATGTTGACGCAACTCATTCTCGACAAAGGCGTAGGGCTGGAGTATGCCCCTGTCTGACGGAATGGACCGCGTCAACTGGGTCGCCGAAATGTTCGGTGGCGGAAGACATCAGAGAATCGTACCACCCCAAAAGCGATGAATAGCACACGACGTCACCGGGTAAGCCCCATGCTCCAAAACTGCCTATTGTGTCTGCTTCTTGTGTGTTTCCCTGCTTGCTTCAAAGCGGAGAAGCCACCGTCCGAAACGAAGACAGCGCAGGAACTGGCGGCACCGGAGGATTGGCGTGTAACTGAGACACGTTTTCTAGCCATGCTGAAAATTGAGAACTTTGACGGGACATTTGATGATAATTTCTTTGACGGCATGGGGGCCATAACCGTTGGGGAGAAGTTCAATAAGATCATGGATAAGAATGAGCGTGTGCTCGCAGTCCAGTGGATTCCTAATGACCCGAAGCTTGCCAAGCTCACGGTCGATGAGATTCGCAAAGCGTGCGGAGAGCCGTACGTCTCATTCGACGAGGAAGAGTGGTGGGGACGACTTGGTTACGCCATTAAAGAGGACAAGACCATTTGGCTACAGGCTATCCGTAACATCTCACACCTCAAGAAGCCGGACAAATGAGAGGCGTAATCCTTTCACTCAGGCATGGCGAATCGAGTGAACCACCCACCGGAAGGTCGCTTGCGCTGTCCTACGTGGACGTCACTGACGTGTGACTGCCCTCTTCCTGCCCCGCCTTCAGGCCCCCCGACACAATAGCCGTCGCGTCGATCATCAGTTCGCAATCGAGGTAGTGGTTGTCCCGCTGTCGCTCGGCCCAGAGTGAATTGATCGAGCCTCGCGAGTCCTCCCGTTCTTCCAGGACGTCCACTACGACCTGGTCGATGTAGTCGCGGCCGAGGGTCTCGCCCTTCGCCCCGAGGTTCCCGTGCCCAGCCGCGGAGAGGGCGCGTGAGGATCTCCCTCCGGTGCGGCCTCATCCACGCAAATCACTCTGGACACGTCACTTGCGTCCCGGAAGCGTTCAGCCTGATGGAAACAAGTTCGCTTAACCTGACGCCGAACACCTCGACGTCCCAACGGAATATCCACCCATGAACACCACATCCTCCCCTGAAACCCCGCAAACCGTCATCGTCACCACCAAGAACACCGCATCCCTGACGCTGGGCATCATCGCGATCGTCGTCGGCGTCTTGTCGTTGCTCGTCGGCTGGGTTCCGTTCCTGGGCCTTCTGGCGATGCCGACGGCGTTCATCGGGCTGCTCATCGCCGGGGTGGGCTTCCTGATCGCGCTCTGCAAACGGGGCAAGGGAGTCGGGATGCCTGTACTGGGCGGATTGATCTGCCTTGCCGCGCTGATGGTCCCAGTACTCTCGACGGGCGGAACGTCGGTCGCGCTCACGAAGGCGGTCCAGGCCGAATCGAACAGGGTCGCCGCCGTGGTGACGAACCGACCGGCAGAGCGGGTGATCCCTGCGGAAACTCCGCCAAGCCCGGTCGCGCTGCCGACGAAGAGCAGTGACGATCAGGAGGTGAAAGCGGCCTACATCCGGGAGCACGTGGTGCTCTACGAGGTGAAGGTCGAGTACATGACCCCAGCGTTCGACGACCGGGTGCCGGGGGTGACGTTCAAGCTGCGGAACACGGGGTCGCGGGACCTGGACCTTGTGAAGGTGACGGTGTTCTTCAAGGATGCGACGGGGGCCGTGATTCACGAGGATGACTTCTACCCGGTTCAGGTGACGACGATCTCGCTGGGGGACAACAAGCCGCTGAAGGCCGGGTACATCTGGCAGATGGAGAGCGGGAGGTTCTACGCGGCGAAGTCGGTGCCCAGCGAGTGGCAGGAGGGTTCGGCCGAGGTGAGGGTCACCGATATCCGGTTCTCGAAGTGAAGGCGATGACAACGCGACGGGTCCGGCGGTTCGAGACGGCTTTGAGGCGGGTTTCGTGCGCCTGCCGGGCGTCTACCCCTGGCCGAACGGCTCCGTCAGCGCTCGCACTGGTTTGCGCCTGATCTCGGAGCGATCTTCTCTTGCCTTGATCTGCGGCGACGTGGCCCCCGGGGCGCGTGGGCGAGGGGCGCGCGGCTCAGACGCATAGACCACGGGCCGGTCCTCGACACATGCTGACCGGCGAGTACACTCGACATGCGCGCGATGAACGCTAGGGCGGACGCCCAAGGGCACGTTTTGTCCGGGATGCCCCGTCCCCTGGTCCCGGCGACCCGATCCGCGCCCCGAAACCCGGATCAGAGGTTTGGCGTATGAGCACCCGGAAGCCCCAGGAACCCTGGCCACAGACGGTCGAGGAAGCCGTCACGCGCATCGTGAGTCGACTCAGCCCTGCAAACAAGGAACAGGTCCGCGCCACGCCGAAGAGGGACCTGACCCGGTTTCATCATGGATGGGGCACCGGTATTCGTAACGAGTTCGGTCTGTGGGCGGGGAACCAGGTGCTCCTGGACGACTGTCGCCGCTCGCATCCTGACAGCGCATCGATGGTGATCATCGAGGCGGTGTGGGAGCGGCTTCAGCGGGAGGGAGGAACGCGGGAAGGCATGTGACGGCGGAGGGCAGGGGATCCTAGCCATCAGGCGGAAAGGCCGGTGGGCGGGATTCTGGCGGTCGGGCAGTAGTCTACCCCTAGGCTGTTGGTTCCGGCAGCGCTCGCACCGGTTTGCGGCTGATCTTGGGGCGGCCAGGCGTCAGGGCTTGACAGGAACTCAGACTGTAACCATATTGGTTCTAAATAGAACGTATGGTGAACTGTCGTTTTACGGTGGCGATTCACGTCTTGTGCCTGTTGGCGGCCCAGCATCCGCACGCCTTGACGTCCGAGTTCATTGCGGGAAGCGTCAACACGAATCCTGTGGTCATCCGACGGATTCTGGGGCTGCTGCGCAAGGCCGGTCTGGTGAAATCACAACCCGGCGTGAGCGGGGGTTGGGAGCTTCTGGCCAAGCCCGACAGCATGACGTTGGGAGGGGTGTATCAGATCATTCGTCCCGGCACCGTGTTCGCGATGCACAGACAGCAGCCCAATGTGCTCTGCCCGGTGGGAAGGAACATCCAAAGGGGACTCGGAGCACACTACCAAAAGGCCCAAGCTGCCATGGAGGCCGAATTGGACCGCACCACCATCGCGGACGTGCTCGCGGACGTGTTGGCGACCTCCAAATAGTGCTTTTTTTGCCTGGTTCCGTAACTGCAACAGATACAAAACGAAACCCAATACTGCGTATGAAGAACATCCTTGTCACCGGCTCCACCGGGAGTCTCGGTCGGGCGGTTGTCACCGCTCTCAAAGCCAAAGGCTACGGCATTCGAGCAGCCGCCCGCGCTCCAGGCAAGCTGCCTCCGGGCGGAGGCGTCGAGCCCGTGTTGTTCGCCTATGAAGACCAGGCCACCCACGCTGCCGCGCTGCAAGGCGTCGAGGGCGTCTTCCTCATGGCGCCACCGCTTGATCCCGAAGCTCCGGCCAAGCTGAAACCCGTCATCGACCTCGCCAAGTCGCGGGGTGTGCGCCACATCGTGTTGACTTCAGCGATGGGCGTGGATGCAGTTGAACAGGCGCCGTTGCGCATTGTGGAACGTCAGCTCATGGCGTCGGGTGTGCCCTATACCATCCTGCGCCCGAACTTCTTCATGGAGAACTTCTCCACCGGCTTCCTCGCCCCCATGCTCAAGCAGAGAGGCATCTTCCTGGCCGCTGCCGATGGCAAGACGAGTTTCATCTCGGTGGTGGACATCGCCGAAGCAGCGTCCGTTGTCTTCCAGAAGGGTCTCGTGTCCAAGGAATACAACCTGACTGGACCTGAGGCTCTCGATCACGCTCAGGTCGCTGCTACCATATCAGAGGTCTCAGGCAAGACGGTCACCTACCAAGCCATCCCGGAGGACGCCATGCTCAGCGGTCTGCGCGGCACCGGAATGCCCGAAGGGTCGGTGCAGTATGTCCGGGTGCTCTACAGCGCGGTCCGGGCCGGGTATACGGCTGCGGTAACCAATGACATCGAGGCTCTCACCGGCCGGAAACCCATGAGTTTCGACGCCTTCGCCCGTCAAAGCGCAGCGGTCTGGGCCTGATGCAGAAAGGCCCCCCGGTCGCCCGAGGGGCCGCGTCGCGGGCGAGGTCGTCGCCTACTTCGCCGCCATGAGGTCGAACGCGCGGCGGAAGAAGCGGGCCCGGCCGGTGATCCGGCGCACGATCTTGACCGCCTGGGACTCGGCGAGCTTGAAGGTCGCCTGTAGCTCGCGGGCGATCTCGTCCTTGTCCCTGCCGCTCAGGAACAGGAACGTCACCAGCCCGCTCTTGCTCTCCTTCAGTTCGGCAACCGTGGTCGGCAGCCGGTCGACCGATTCGCCGTCCGCATCGGCCTTGGCGGCGGCCTTCGTCGTCGCCTTCACGTGCTTGGGAATCGGCTTGTCGGCCGTCGGCTTCGGGGCGACAGGAGCCTCGGCGGTACTCTTCGCCTTGCCGTTCTGCGCGGGGGCGAGGGCTGCGGGGGTGGCGGTCTTGGGGCTCTGCTCTTTCTTGGCTTCGATGTTGGTCTTCATGCTGTTCTCCGATCTTTGTTGTGTTGTTGTTCGGCTCCGATCGTGAGCCTCGCTACGGTGGAGCGCTGAGCATGTCCAAGGGAAAACAGACAAATCCATGACGGCGGTGCGCAGCGAGTTTGGGGGGAGGGGCTACAGGCTCCATTGCCTGGCTGGGGTCTTGGCGGTGCGATTGGCGGAACCGGGCCGCACGGGGAGGGGGCGATGCAGCATCATGTAGACGATTGTCTGTTTTATCCTTGACAAAGAGACCATCGTCTATATCCTGCGCCTCCGAAGAACACCGAGCGCCGTGGCGTTGCATCCCGGCGCCAACGAAACGATACGTATGTCTGCGATTGAGATTCCCCCTGCCGAACGCGACGTCCTCGCGTGCATCCACCAACGTGGCGAAACCACGGCGCGCGAGATCCGCGAAGCAATGTGGAAGTACCGGCCGATGGCACACGGCTCGGTGGTTACCCTTCTCAAGCGCCTCGAAGCCAAGGGGCTTGTCGCCAAAGAGAAGGGCCCGGTCGGCAAAGCGTTTGTCTATCACGCCACGAAGGCACCGAACACGACGCTCGGCCGCATGGTGCGGGACTTGGTGCGGCGCGTATTCCGAGGGGACCCGATTCCGCTGGTGGCGTCGCTCTTCGAGACCCGGCCGCCGACGGCCGAACAGGTTGTGCAGTTGCAGGCGCTGGTGGACGAACTGCGTCGGAAGCAGAACGCCAAGGAGTCGAGACGGCCATGAACGTGCTCATTGGATGGCTGAATGAGGCCTCGCCGGTGTGGTGGCCGTATGTGATGCATGCGGCGTGGCAGGGGGCCCTGGTGGGGGTGCTGCTGTTGGGGGTTGTCTGGTGGAAGCGGCGGTGGCCCGCGCTATGGGGCTACGGGTTGCTGTTGGTGGCCCTGATCAAGTTCGCGATCCCGCCGGTGCTTCCGGCACCCACGGGCATCTTCAGCCACCTGGCACCGGGCGTTTCCAGGGTGCAAGCGACGCCGCCGGGGAGCCCACAGGCGTTTCCGATCGAAGTTCCGATCGACCGAGTGACGGTCGGTCCACGGGCAGCGGGACGGTCGGTGCCTGAGAACGACCTCCCGGAGTCGTTGCCCCCGAAGCAGATCGCCCTGCACTGGAAGTCGTGGTTGCTGATCGCGCACCTCGTGGGGGCGGGGGTACTGGTGGTCTGGATTGGGGTACGGTTCCTGCGGTTGCGCCGCTGGGTGAAGTTGGCGCGGCCGGTGGTTGACGGACCACTGGCAGAGCTCGTGGAGAGGCTGGGGCGCGAGCTTGGTCTGGCGCGTCTTCCGGTTGTGAAGCTCTCGAAGCACGTCGGGGGTCCGATTGCTTTGGGGACGTTCGCTCCGACGATCCTGCTCCCGGTGGATACGGAGAGGCGGCTGACGGAAGGAGAGTTGACGGTGGTCATGGCGCACGAACTGGCCCATTTCCGGCGGGGGGATTTGTGGGTGAACTGGCTCCAGCTGGTCTTGCAGGTGGCCTGGTGGTTCCACCCGGTGCTCTGGCTTCTGAACCGGCGGCTTCGGAGCCTGCGGGAGGATTGCTGCGACGATCTGCTCCTGGCGCGGGGCGTGACGAGCAGCAGCGGGTACTGCGACACACTGCTGCGGGCCGCGGTCGAGTTCAGAGTGGCGCAGACGGTGCCGACGGCGCTGCCGTTTGGGGAACCGCTGCATCCACTGGGGCGGAGACTGGCGCGGATCATGGACGGCACGTTGCCGCGGGCGTATCGGCTCTCGTTGCCCGGGATCGTGGCGGTTCTGGCGGTGGGGGGTGTGTTGTTGCCCGGGCTGCGCAGCGATACGAAGGAACCACAGGCGAACCCGAGTGTGGCGTCGGAAGTGGCGGTGCGGACGGCGCGGCCTCCGGTTGCAGGGGGAAGGACAGCGACAGGTGATGCTGCGCGGGGCGGAGGGCCGGTAGAGGATCTGACGATACTCACGGTGGCGGAGTTGTTCGAACGAATCGATCTTTTACGACTGAACATGAGCCGAGCGCAGGTACGGTTGGTTGGAGAACTGTCCCTCCGCGGGGATGAGGCTGTGAAGTTCCTGATGGCTGAGTTGGGCGATTCAACGACCCTGCCTGGCGGAACCCCAAGCGGACGCGAACATAAGGCATTCACGGTACTCGGAATGATCCAGCCACCGCCCGTTGCTGCCGTGCCGCTGCTAATACGTATTATGAAGGACAGGGGCATGCAGTTTGGGGAGAGCGCAGCTCGGACCCTCTTCCACATGGGACCCGTGGCGCGAGACGCTCTCCCGGCGTTGATTGAGGCGCTCCGTTCTGGGAATCGATACGCACCCAGAGCTCTTTCGATCATTGCCCCCGATTCAGAAGAAGCAGTTCAGGTGATGCTGGAGATGTTGCGTGATCCTGACCAGCCGTCATCGTTCCGGCGGGTCATCTGCATAGCCCTAGGTTCGTGTAAGGCACTCCAGAACGAAATCGAGCAAGCCCTTATCGAAGCCCATCAGTCAACGTGGCTTGATGACAAGGACGGGATCGCTATTCTTCTGGGCAGGCTTGGACCGCAGTCCCGTGAAGGTAAGGCGATCGTGAGAGCCAGTTGGGAAGAACGGGCTCGGAAGCGCGAAGAGGCCGAGTCAGCGACAACGCCAACGGTAGAGGAACTGATCCAACAGGTACGCAATACGATGGGGACGGAGGAGACCTCACCGATCGCAGTGCTGGAGTCGCGTGGCAAGGCTGCGAGCAAGGCGGTACCGGTCCTGATCGAGTGTCTCCGACAGGACAAGGGTACGATTCGAGTGGCAATTGCAGCGCAGGCTTTGGGCTCTATCGGACCTGCGGCAAAAGACGCCGTCCCTGCGCTTATTGAGGCGATTGATGACGACTTTGTGCACGTGCCTGTCATTGTAGCCCGGGCTCTATCCAAGATCGGCGAGGGGGCGGCCTCAGCGGCTCCGGCGTTGCAAGGCATGCTGCGCAATGACGATCCGTCAGAACGTCTGGCTGCGGCTCAAGCCCTTTGGGCGATCGACCGAGGGCGCATGCCGACCGAGGCGGTTTCCGTGCTGAAGGAACTGCTGGAAACTGGGGATCCGAACGACCGTATCAAAGCCACAACCGTACTCTGCCAAATGAGCGGGACTCTGGGAGACCGTGCCAAGGCCTATTTGAATGACCGTCTGGACAACGGCTCCAACGACGAAAGGAGCAACATTCTCCTCAGCCTGGGCCAGATAGGCGCCGGGGCCCAGTTTGCTGTCCCGCGCCTAAAAAAGCTGCGTGATGATCCGAATGTGGACGTCAGCCTGCGAGCGACGGCTGCACTGCGCAGAATCGAAGCGGCAAAGCATTAGGATGTTGGCGCAGGGTTGAAAGAACCCAAGCGTCGGCGTGAGGCGGGTGACGACCCCTTCCAACGGGGTTCGACAGCGAGAACAGCGGTTCTCGGCTGAGCGCAGCGGTGTCTTGCGCAGGGTGCGGATCGGCTGGAATCTGCGCTGCGGGGAGGCGATACCGGACGGCGCACGGGAGCGCCGCGTGGTCAAGCGCAGCGCTCGACGACACGCCGATCGACTCGCGATGGCGAGGGTGCTGCGAAGCGGCCAACTCCGGCCAAGAGACCATGCCCCAGGGGACAAGGAGCGCTCGACACCAGTTCGCGGAGATTGTCGCGCAACTGGTTCCTGGCTCTGAAATAGTACACGGCGTTGTTGGCGAACCCGATCGCCCACCACCAGGTGGCCGCCCCAAGGAACCAACCCAGGGGCTCATCGAGCACCAGCCCGTACAGGTAGACGGTCGGCGCAAAGCCCACGGTCATGGCGAAGAGCAGCCAGGGCCACACGAGGATCATCAGGACGGAGGCCGTGACCGCCTGCAGCACGTTGGGGCGGACCAAGCCCTGCCACAAACCCACACGCAGGAGCACGAAGAGGTCCACGCCCAGCATAACGATGAACAGCCACAGGCAGAGCCACAGCTCCGCTTGGTCTTGCGGGTCGAGCGCTCTCTGTCCGACGAGCACCACTCCCGCATCCACCAGAGCGACCAGGAGGATGGGGACCCGCATCTCCCGCAGACGTGCTTGGCGCAGACCCCGCACCAGGCGTCGGGTGGAAAGGCCGGTGACCAAGAGGAGTTCGAGTTCCCCGCTGTTGCGCAGGAAGGCGAGGCTGCTCGCGGTTCGTCCGGCGGCCATGACCTTCAGCAGTCCATGAAGAAGTGCGGGCAGGCCCAGGAGCGCGAGGAACCGGCCCTCCGGGTGCGGTCCTCCGAACTGGACCCAGGCCCCGACCCACAACGCCGTCACGGTGAGCACCATGGCAGCGCTTTGCCACGCGCTTCCCCGCCGCTTCCAGGCGAGCCAGAACCCCGGATTATGCCGGAGCGCCCTTCGGCGGGATTGTCGCCTTTCCCGGATCTCCCCATCGGTGACCGTAACCGTGTTGCGCCCTCGCGTTCGCCAGTCGCCCAGGGCTTGTTCGGTACACGCTCGGGGCAGTTGCCGACATGTGAGCCAGAACAGGGCGACCACCACCGCCGCCGTGAAAACCAAGGACTGCCCGAAGGTGCTCGTGGCCTGGGCGGAGTCCAGTTCTGAGACCAGGAAGAGCGCCTGAAGGGGACCCGGTAAGAGACAGGATTCCAGTCCTCCGAGTCCCGCAA
>Ga0209605_1000313_pt1 | contig 64458 bp, 46 predicted proteins | sample AD_UKC035_MetaG_FD_184408 | JGI IMG/M metagenome (GOLD analysis project Ga0209605, IMG submission 184408) | Active sludge microbial communities of municipal wastewater-treating anaerobic digesters from USA - AD_UKC035_MetaG (SPAdes) (version 2) | ecosystem: Engineered > Bioreactor > Anaerobic >...
GACCCCTCCCGGCATGGGTGCGTACGCTCGAACGAGTACGACGGTGGGTGGGGGCGAAGCTCATCCTCCACCACGCCCGACTGGCTGTAAGAAGAGGTGTTGCGTGACAATTAACGAGAAAAGTTGGGCAGCCCTGGGGAACCGGGAAGCATCCTTCTCGATGAGGGCCCCGGAGGGGCGACGGACGTGACCTCAACGCTACACTGCGCGTCACCGTCCGTCGCCCCTCCGGGGCTTACACACAGGTTGAGTAACAAGGCACCCGTCACCAGGGGTTGGAAACCCCTGGCAACGAACGTCGGCCCTTCCAGGGCCGCGGAACCGCACATCGTCCGAGCCCGAGCGGAAGCGAGCGGCCCGGCCGCTACTGACGACTGACAACTCTGAACGGACAACAGGCTGCCCGCCGGCCGTGTTGCGGACTCCGATGTTGGCCGCGGGGGACCGACGCGGCGGCGCTGCGTTTGTTGTGGCGTTGCCGACCACCGGTCGCCAAGGGACGCCGGCCGGCTTGTTACCGAGCCGGGGGGCAGGGCCCGCTTGACAGCAGCGCTGTCCTGCTCTAGCGTCAGCGTGGGTTGTGATGCCCAAGGTGGGTGAAGTTCGTGCATGCGCTCATGCGGGGAGACTCGTCCATGCGTCGCGTAACTGCCTGGGGGTTGGTGGCGTTGCTGGGTGCGGTGATGCTGACGGCCGGTTGTGAGCGGTCCGAGCGCCGGCAGGCACGGATGGCGGCCCGACAGAAGCCGGTCATCACCGGACAGCCCGTGCAACAGCCGGTGGATTCGGCAACTGACGAGGTGCCCGTGCCAACCGAGCCAGAGACCGGCGTTGCGGGCGCCGACGGCGCCGCTGAGGAGGTCATCCTCGACAACCCCACCACTCGCGCGGGGCGGGGAGCGCCTTCGCTGGATGTACCGGGTCGCCCATCGGCGTGGATTTACATGGACGGGCACGTGGGCCGGTTCGTCGAGGAGAACGGCCAGCCGCTGTTGCAGATGGTCATTGACGAGCCCGTCAGTCCCATGCCGACTTTCCGGGTCGAGGTCTATGAACCCCTGCTGGGCAGGCCCCGCACCGCCCGCTTCTTCCTTCAGGACGTAGGCGGCACCGGCGCGCTGGTGCGCTATGCCTTCGCCGCCAACGACACTTTCCAGGTCGGACACGACTACTACCTGTGCAATCCGGGAGAGAGCTTCACGGTGCGCGCGAATCCGCTGACACCGGACGAGGAGGAAGTCGACCATTTCGGGCCTCTGCCCCCCGGTGCTTACCTGATTGCCGTGAGCGTGGAAGGGGAGAACCCGGAAGACCAAACGGCGGCCGTCACGTTCTTCACCGTCGGCGGCGAGACCTCCGAGGCCGCCGAACAGGGCGGGCACTAGAGTGTTCGGCGTTTTCGCTTAGCGAGCCGCGGGCTGCAGTTTGCGCGGATTCGCGCGCGGCGCGGCCGTCCGGAACTGCCCCACAGGACCCGAGAGCATTGCAGCCGCCGAGTCTGGCACTTGGCCTGTCGTGGACTTAGGAACGGGCGAATCTACCCCCCGAATAGCCCCACACATCGGGGAAACCGACAACGCGGGCAGGGCGGCATGGCCAGGCGCAGCCCCGCCACGCGTTCCCGTCGACAGATCGCAGGCTGCAACCGCATGCCGGCGCCTTCGGCTTGGGCATGCCACCCTCTCCGTCTCCCATTTGCGTGGTCTTGTTCAGTCCTCGTCCATCTCTTCGAACACTTCATCCACGGCGTACGTGCCGAAGGCAATCACGTACCCTTCCAGCATGCGCAAGACCCAGTCACGGATTTCCGGAGTGGCCAGCGCGTCCAGCTCGTCCAACTGAAACGCCGTGGTGAAATGGAAGCCGCGGTCGTCACGGTAGCGCTCCACGGGTGGGTCGTACCAACCAAGCCCGGCGTCGTGAAACCCGAGCCCGACGAATTGGCTGACCGTCTCGCCCGCTTCCTGAATGCCCTGCTCGATCTCCTCATCTCTGGCCTTGTCCGTCGTGAGGAACCCGACGCGCACCTGCGGACCGGAAGGGTGGATGGCCATCTCGACCGCGCCGTACGAGCCGAGCGCGAACCGGGAGGCGAACTCGGAGTCGTCCGCCGCGTCAGCACGCTGGGCGGGGCCGTACCGCTCGTCCCCCGAAACCATGGACTCGATGTAGGTGCGAAACTCTTCGATCGTCGCGGCATCCCAGTCGGACAGCGGCATTCACGTTTCTCCTTCATCATCACCGGCAATTCTGCAACGATCCGAACCGCCACCGCAAGGGAGCGGCTGGGCGTGAGGGTCGGCGTCGCCTGGTCGCACGCGGACATCTGAGTCGTCCTCAGGCAGGTGCCCCCGTTCGCCGCGGGCGCGGCGCGGGTCAACGCGTTCCAGGACGGCCCGGCGTAGACGCTGAAGAGGTTGAGTCAAGGCCCGGTGCGTGCGCACGTACCACGGCTTGCAGTACGAAGCGGCCAGGCACTCAGGCGAAAGCTGGTCCGGGCGGGTCCGGCGCTGGAGCTTGACCAGATGGTACCGATCGCCCCCCTGAAACCACCTGGCGACCCATGACAGGGGCGGCCATGCGTGTAGCCAGCCCGGCCGGCCAATCCAGGAAATCTGGAAGTCAATCAAATAGGGCTTCCCATCTTCGCCCACGATGACGTTTCCGCACTTCTCCAAGTCCACATAGGCCACGCCGCGGCGATGCAGCGTAGCAACGAGGGCCTGAAGCCGGGGGTGAAAATCATCGGCGACGGGCTCACCGTTCCGCAGCGGCCGGCCCTCGATGAACGTCCGGACGAGCCCCGTGTCGCTCCAGCGGGCGAGCAGCCGCGGCACGCCGTCCACGTCCGCCAGCAACCGGAGAAAACGCTCCTCTCGTTGCCGCAGCCACCGGCCAATCCAGCGCATCGGCAGGCCGAGGAAGTGCACCTGCCGTCCGACTTTCAGGACGACCTTGCCGTCCTGGCCAACGTACAAGGCGGTGACGGCGAAGAAGTCATTCTTGAACGTTCGCGCGTAAGCGTAGGTGTGCCCACGGATGTCGATCCGCGGCGGCAGGGTGCCCCGACCAAGGGCAGTGAGACTGGGTGGAGTAACACGTGGCAACGGTGTCGGCCTGCTGTCGCGTGGTCGCCGCCGCGCAAGCCCAGACCTCCAACAGGCCGGCGGACCACGGCGGCGGCAATCCGGATCGCCCTTGGGCAGATTGTAACGGACGATGTCAGGCTGTCCAACCGTGTACGCAGCATCACAGCGAGACGACGCGGGTGCCCGGCTTCCCGGTGACCGCGTACGTGTTCAGGGTGCGATACAGGACAACCGGTCGCGCGACCGGTGTGGCAAGTGGGAACCACACCCGAGACTTACTTCGTTAACGGCGAGGAACGCACCTGCGGGCGCTTGGCCGTGTGCTCGAAGGGTACCTCACGTTGCAGGGCGCCGAATGACGGGATCCGTGGGGCAGGTTTCGGGGCGTCGGCGGCCTCGTCGGAAACGCTGCCGCCGGTCGCACTGCGTGGCGGAATGCCTGAACACCACCACACCCATGGGAGACCGGGAGGGTGGCACGCCCAGACCTCGTTCGGGGGGCACGCCCAAGCCCGCCCTGAGCGGGGCGCCGGCAGGGCGTCGCGGGCCGTGGCTGTTGGGCTCCCGGAAGGCATGGCGGCGCTGCGCTTGGCTGTGCCACCCTGGCCTCGTTGCCGGTTTCCCCGAGGCGTGGAGCTATTCAGCAACCGTGGCGGGCTGTTGCTGTGCCTTGTTGGGCAGCCACGGCCGTCGCTTGTTTCAAGTCGCCCGAACCCCGGTGCGTCGTCGCCGCAGAATAAAGAGCTGGTTGGCACCACACAGAAAGCGGCGGTAGTGCACGATTTCCAGGCCGGCCTTGTCGGCGGTGTCGCGCAACTGCCGAAAGTTCAAGAGCGTCTCGTGCTCGTGCATCGCTTCCCGACTGAACAGACCGAGCATCGCCCCACACTCGTGTACCCTGCGAAAGAGCGGATGGGGGGTCGTCAGCACCACCCTACCGTCCTCGGCGAGCAGCGGGGCGAGCCGCCCGAGCCAGGCAGCAGGCTCGGGCACGTGCTCGATGACGGCCAAGGCGATGACGGTGTCGAACGCGCGGTCACGCGGCCGCGCAAGAAACGCCGCGGCATCCTCGAACCGATGCTCCGGGTGGCTTCGACGCGCTTCGATCAGTGAGTCCTCGTCGGTGTCGATGCCGACGTAGTTCTCCGGATGGACGAGATGGGCCAGCGCTCCCGTGCCGCAACCGACGTCGAGCACCGGGCCGCTGCCCAGCCAGGCAGCGGAGGCCGCCAACCGGCGGCGGCGAAGAAACGGGGAGAACAGACCTGATATCTGGTCCGGCAAAGCAATGCTCCGCCTGGCAAGTCCGGCGCGTCTCAGCGCCGGTTAGAGTCAACGGGTAATCGGTCGGTCGCGGCGGGCTCGATCGGCGCCCCTTCCCGCTCCGGCAACAGCTCGTGCAGCCCCGGCGGCGAAAGCGGTGCCCTGCCATCGGGCAGCGCATCGGAGGCCGACAGGCTGTGAATGACCCCGGCCAACGGCAGGTTGCCGCGGGCCCGGGCCATGAAGCGGACCTCCTCGATCAATCGCCGATTGATGGCCAGCAGGTGCGCGACCACGCCGATGGCCAGCGAGAAAGTCCCGCAGATCGCCAGCACGCCCGAGGCGATCACCGATTGCACGTGCCCCCTGCCGGCACCCGCCACCAACGCCAGGTACAGGTAGCGCATCGCCAGCGCCGCGGACGGCAGGAAGAAGAGCGCGCTGAGCATGCCGAAGAACTTCGTCGGACAATAGACCAGGTAGGCGCTGGTCATGGTGATGATGCTATGCGCAACGTACTGACCAACGCTCTTGATCAGCCGGCTGGGGCGCCGCGGGCTGTTCACCCGCACGGGTACGGTGACGACGCGCAGGTGACAGCGACCGGCCTGGATGATGGTCTCCAGTGTGTACGTGTACCCGTTGAAAACGTTCAGGCGGCCGGCGGCGTCGGCGGTCATGGCCCGGAAGCCGCTGGGGGCGTCGCCCACGTCGGTGTTGCTGAGCGTTCGCGCCACGTGGCTCCCCAGCCGCTGCAACAGACGCTTGACCGGGGAGAAGTGCTCAATCTGTCCGATGGGACGGGCCCCGATGACGATGTCCGCGCGCTGCTCCAGAATCGGTTGGACCAGCCGCTGAATGTCCGCGGCCTCATACTGGTTGTCGGCGTCCGTATTGACGATCACGTCGGCGCCCAGGCTGATGCAGGCGTCGAGCCCGGCCATGAACGCTTTCGCCAGGCCGCGATGACCGTGCAGGGTCAGCACGTGGTCCGCCCCGGCCCCGCGCGCCACCTCCACCGTGCGGTCGCCGCTGCCATCGTCGATGACCAGAACCTCGACGCAGCGGAAGCCCTCGATCCGGCGGGGAAGCGCAGCGAGCGTGTCCGCCAGCCCGGCTTCCTCGTTGTAGCACGGAATCTGGATGATCAGCTTCAAGGCCTCGCCCCTGTCTGCGCCGCGGTGTTTTGGCGCGCCCGGCACCGCCGCCTTTCGATTATCGGTACCGCCGGAAACCGGATTCACTCCGGCGTCGAGGGGCCGCGTTTATCGGACGGAGCCGTGTCGCAGGCCCCGTCATCGGCCACGCCGGTTGATGCGGCGGCGCGGAACTTCCGATAAACCCTGCGATCGCGGGCCCCGCAACCCGGAAATCATTGAGGCCTCCTTGAAGCGTGCCCACGTGCGGATATCTGAACAGGCCGCCACAATCCCACTCCGGCGGGCGCCGTCATTGGGGCTGACCCGCTCCCGGCTGACGGCCCTGCTGGTCGCCGGACTCGTGCTGCTGCCCGTCCTCGGGTTCGTCTACAACGCCCTGCGCTACGGCCGGCTGATCCGCCTGACCGACGAGTACCTGTACTATGTTCACGCCCGCTCGTGGTACTTCGACGGTGACTGCGAGTACGCCAACGATATGCTCATGGCCCCCGGCTTCGAGACGGCCTCGCACTACGCCGGCGTGGAGACGCGCACGGGCTACACGCGGAACCACTTCAACTGTGGTACCGCCCTGGTCAGCGTGCCCTTCCTGGCCGTCGCCGACGGTATGACCCTGGTGCACAATCGCCTGGCCGATGAGCCGCTGCCGCGTGACGGGTACAGCACCTACTTCCAGTTCATGGTGCCCCTCGGGCACCTGCTGCTCGGGATCGGCGGGCTGCTGGCCGGCTACGCCGTCGCGGCCCGGTACTTCCCGCCGCTGGTTGCCGCGGTCGCGATGCACATCGTCCTGCTCGGCACCAACGCGTTCTACTACATCGCCATCGAACCGGCCCACGGTCACGCGGCCAGCATCGCCTGGGTGGCTTTCCTGCTTTACCTGAGTGACACGATCAGGCACCACGGCATCACCCTGCGCCGGTGTGCGTTGCTGGGAGTGGTTTCGGGCATGATGGTGGTGACCCGGCCGCAGGACCTGTTCTGGGGCATTGTCCCGGTCGTGCTGGTCCTGCCGACGTGGCTGCGGCTGGTGGTGGGCGAGCGGCGGCTTCTCCGCGGTCTGGCCTGGGCGGGTGCGGCCGGGCTGCTGGCTTCGCTCTGCTACGTACCTCAGGCCATCGTCAACTGGCACCTGTTCGGGGAGTTCATCCACAACGCCTACGCCGAGGTCCACGTGCACGGTCGCCCCGCCGTGCTGCACTGGACCGACCCCGACTTGACCCGGGCCCTGTTCTTCCCCTCCACCGGAATTCTGTGGACCTCGCCCCTGGTCGTGGTTTGCATGATGGGCACGGTTTGCCTGCTGAGGCGTCGCGAGTGGACACTGCGGGCGACAGCCTTGGCGTTCCTGGCGGTCTATTACCTGGTCGCCTGCGTGTGGTGGGTCTTCACCGGCTTCGGCCATCGTTACCTGTCTTCGTGTACGATCGCCTTCGCTCTGGGCACCTGCCTGGTGATGATGTGGGCCTCGCGGCGGCGCTGGCTTGCAGCCCTGCTGACCACGCTGGCGGTGGCCGGCATCGGCTGGCAAACCGGCCTGCTGCTGGCCTGGGACCGCGGCTGGTGGGACATAGGCCAAGTCAGCCCGTTGTACCGCCTTTTCTTCAGTCCTTCAGCCGACTGGTGCGAGCCCTGGGTGTAAGGGCCCGCCCAGGTCGGCCAGGCTGGCGGCCGTGCCCGTGGCACCGAGCAGATCAAGGTCGGCGCATCGCCCAACGAAACAACACGACACAAAGCGGAAAGCAGGGTGGCACGCGTGAGCGTACCGCAGGCGAGCGCCGGCACGCCGCCGAGACGCCCGCACCTACCATGTGATGGACCGCGCAGCGAGGCGCTTGGCCATGCCACCCGCGTCGGAATGCCGGTTTCCGGTTGGTGTAGACCTGCTCAGCCAGCCGTGCCGAACACCGCAAGACGTCGAATCAGCGGTTCGCCCGCCGACCGCAGCACCCGCAGACGGACCTTGACCACGGGGCCCGACGACACGCGGTCGATCTTCTTGTGCCCAATGGCTGTGCCGAGCGCCAGCTCCTGCCATTGCCCGTCGACCAGTCCTTCCAGCGCGTACTCGCGGACGCGCTCGCCCTGGGCGATGTCCTCCTGCATAATGCAGTGTTCAAGGGTCGCCGGCTTCGCCAGGGCGAGCTCAATGATGTCACCCTGGCCGGCCGTCTCGGCCAAGCTCTGCCCGAAGCGACGCCGGATCTCCGCGCCGAACTCCGCCCCGCGCCGCACGTCGGCCTCCGGGATTCGCCCGGACGGATCGGGAGTGTGATTGAGCAGCAGCACGGCCCCGTGACCGACGCTGCGGTAATACATGTCCATCAGGGCGTCCACACTCTTGAGCGTACCCGCGTTCTTGGTATTCCAGAACCAGGTATTCCGCATGCGGGCATCGCATTCGAGAGGCAGCCACACGGTACCGTCGGGATGGCCGTGTTCGGCCGTGGCCTCGCCGGTCTTGGCGGCCGCCTCCGAGACGGTGTTCCACGCCGGGTAGGGAGCCACGCCGTCTTCATTACCCACCCAGCGCATCGTCGTGTGGGGCCCCTGAAACACCATCGCGTGCGGTGCGTGCTGGGCGAGGATGTCGCCGACGGGTACCACGATGCTGCCATCGAACCAGACCTCGAACACGCCGCCCACCGGCGAATCTCCGAGCACCCGATTGATGGTGGTGAGCACCTCCGTAAGCTGCGCCCGGTAGAGCCGGTTGTACGCCTCCTGGGCCGCCGGCGTAGCACACTTGCCACCCACGGCCGCCTCGTGCTTGCGGTCGGCGGGCGACACGTACACGCCCAGCCGCAGGCCGGCCTTCCGACACGACGTCGCCAGATCAACCAGCACGTCGCCGCGCCCCCCGCGCCACGGCGTGTTCTTCACCCCGTAGTCGGTCGTATCCGTCTGCCAGAGACAGAAACCACCGGCGTGCTTGGCGACGAAGACTATGTACTTCGCGCCCATCTGCTGGGTGGCCGTCACCCAGTGGTCGGTGTCCAGTTGCGCAGGATCGAACTTGGCGAGCGGCAACGACAGATCGTCATATTCCAGATCGGTCCAGGTGTTGGGCGCGAAGTGGATGAACATGCCCAACTCGCAATCGTGCCACGCGAGCTGAGCCGCGCTCGGTCGCGGCAGGGCGGGCGGCCCACCCGGCGCCGAGGCATCGCTCACTTGACCAATCACCAGCAGGCCGAACGCACTCAACGCCGCTCGCACCTTCCACCCAATGCCAGCCATGGTTGCGACTCCCGTCTTCAGCGACAAGCGCACGCTTCGCCCGTCTGCCTACTTGTCAGACGCCAGTTTCTCGGCGCAGAGCCGACGATACTCATTCTGTTCCGGCGACCCTTCCGCCCCGGCCGCTCCTTCCTTCCAGGCAGCCTTCGCCTCCTCGTGCCGGCCCAGCGCCGCCAGCGCCTGACCGCGTCCGTACAGGGCGGTAGCGTGCTCGGGCTGGTTCGACCGGCCCACGCCCAGGTTCTCCGGGTACGTTAACGCCGCGTCGAAGTCCGCCAGCGCCGCCGCGAAGTCGCCTTTCTCATAGCGCGCCCGGCCGCGGGCGACATGGGTCTTGTTGAAGATGATCCACGTCGTTGCCTGCCCCTCCCACGCCACGAAGTACGGCGTGGACTCGAGCAGCCCAATCGCTTCGTCCAGACGCTGCTCATCCCAATACGCCTGGGCGAGCAGCAGCGTCACGTCCGCCCGGCGGTGCTTGTCTACCGGCATGGATTCGAGGGATTGAATGGCCTCGGAACGCTTGCCGTCCTCAATGAGGATCTCCGCGCGGTCGCGGTACAGAGTCTGGTCACTCGGCCGGGCGGCAATCGCCCGTCCGTACAGGGTGGCCGCCTGAGTCAGGTCCTTCGCCACCACCCGCGTGTAAAGACCGAGGTTGCGCCAGGCGATGCTCAGAGACGGCTGCAGCTCGCCGGCCGCCCGCCAGTGTTCGGCCGCCTCCTCCAGCCGGCCCAGATGAGCATACAGATTGCCCAGATGGTAATGGGCATGCGCGTCGTCGGGCTGCTGTGTAACCGCATACTCCAGGACCGCCGCGCTGTCCGGGTGGGAAGCGAAGTCGAAATCACGGTAGCGCGTGCGCGCCTCACTCAGGCAGGCTCGGGCGGTCGCCTCATCGTGCACCCCGGCCGCCCAGTACGCCACGTGGTACAGCGGTAGCGGGCTGCGTTGCTCCGCCGGTACACCGTCTACGCAAACCGCCTTGAGCAGACGCAGCGCCTCGGCCTGCAGCCCCAGGTCCGCAAAGACGAGGCTCATTTGCAGCGTCTCAAACTCCACCTCGCCCACGTAGTTGTGCACGTCGGTAGCGAACCGCTTCAACTCCTCCGCGCTCCGCAGGGCCAGCAGCTCCCGCAGCAGCAGGTCCGTCGGGTTCTCGGCAAGCTGCCGCTGCGCATCCTCCCAGACGCGTTCGTCGTTGCAGGCGTAGCGGGCGATGAGCAGATGGTCACGCGTCCGCCGATCACTGGGATTGCACCGGGCGGCCTCCGCGAACGCCTCCAACGCCTTACCCGCCTCGTGGCGGCGCAGATAGGCCCTGCCCGCCAGATCACGGCCAAGAGCATGCGCCCCGAAACAGCGGGCCGCCTGGTCCGCGCACCGCAAGGCTTCCTCTTCGTGGCCCAGCTTCAAGTGGGCAACGCCCTGGAAGTACCACGCCCGCCCGTCCTGCGGATCCCGCGTTACCGCGTGCTCCAGCGACGGCAGCGCTTTGACGTAATCGCCCACTTCCAGCGCCAGCACCGCCAGCCCGCACAGGGCGCGGACGTTGCCGGGATCCTGAGCCAGCGCCTTCTCATAATACTCCTGTGCCTGGGGGCGATTGATTTCCAGATCGTACTTACGACCGCGCAGATAACTCTCTTCGGCCGTCAGCTCCTCGTCGCCCTTCGCGGTCGACGCCGCCGGCGGCAGCACCACGGGCACCGGCAGCGGCGAAGTGAACTGCGCGAGCACCACGTCGTTCCCCGTCGTCACCGTGATGTCCACGGGCGACGACGGCGCGTTCGCCAGCGCGACCACCTGCGGCTCCTCGGGCCCCAGATCAACACGCTGATCGACCAGACTCCGCCCGTCCTGCGTGATCCGGCAGCGCGCCGCCGGGAACCGCGCCGTGGCGATCAGGCGCAGCTCCAGTCGACCGTCTGCGCGCGTCGTCTGCACGGCCAGGTCCTGCGTCGCAAACTCGAAGCCCTCGCCCAGCCCGTGCACCGGATACCAGTATTCCTGCCAGCTCACCACGTCGCGCGGCCACAACGCGCCATAGTCGGACTGCGTCGGCAGGGGCCCGGACTGCACCTCGATATACGGACCGTCCTCATCGGTGAGGTTCTTCTGGCTCACCAGGCCGTAATCCCATTGTCCCCACGTCCACGCCTTCTTGCCGCTGAGGTAATGGTGATCGGCCGCCTGCACCACCCCGCGATCGGCCTCGACGTCGTAGGCGCCGAAGAAGTCGAACGTGCACCGGCAGGCGAAGATCGACGCCCACGTCTCGTGGTTCTTCAACCAGGTCAGGTCGCGGCCCTCGTTGACGGGCCAGAAGAAGTACTTCGTGCCGGTGTGGTCGGTGCCCAGCGTCATGGGGAAGATGAAGCGGGTGCCCGGACGGTTGGGAAAGGCCGTGCAATTCCAGAAGTAGTACGGGCACAATCCGTCGGTTGGATTGAACAGTTCAATGCGCTCATCAAGATACGCTTTGCCCGGATGCAGCGTCACCCGCACGGTCCACTGCGTCCGCTGGCTCTTCTCGATGTTGCTGACCTCGAGATACGCGGAGCCATCGGCGTTCTGGCCAAGGAGGGCATCGACCGGCGAAACGCACGTCACCGTGTGTCCCTGCGGGCCGGCGTTCCACTCCACCCCGCCGCTGATCCAGGCGCCGCGCATGGCGATCATGCTTGGCTTGATGACGCTATTGAGATGGAACATCTCCTGCCCCGTGGTCTTGTCGAGAACCGAGTGCAGCCGTCCGTCGAACTGGGGCACACACGTGACCTTCAGGTACTCGTTCTCCAGAAAGAGAGCCTTGTACGTGCGGTCCACCTTCGTGCGGAACAAGTGGTCCTGCATGGTGTAGGGATAGATGGCGTTGCGGGCGACCTTCGTCGCTGTCTCCAGCGCCCAGAACTTGGGGTTCACGTCGTCTTCCCACGTGTACGTGGGCACCGTGATCGTCCCCTCCCACACCTTCACTTCCGCCGAGCTCGTCCGCGCCGGCCCCAGCACGCAGGCACCCGCCAGCACTAGACAGCTCCACCCAATGGCGAAACTGGGCGACCCAACTGGGTGGCATGGCCAAGCGCAGCGCCGCCATGCTCTCCCCTGGGCGAGGGGCCGGTTCTCGCCCCGGCATGCCGGCGCCTTCGGCTTGGGTATGCCACCCGCCTGGTCTCCCATGTCTCTGCCCCCACATGGCGCCAACCGAATCTGCAGGCTGTTTCTCATGGCTACTCCACCACCTTCTTCAACCAATCGAGTGGCCGGCCTTCGGAAACCATCGTGATGTTCTCCGCCTGAGCTATGGCCATGAATCGGTCGTAGACAGCTCGCTTGTTGTCCTCGAGCGGCCACGCCACGCCGCCCGCCTTCGCCTCGCTCCGCAGGGCGTCCCAGCGCACCAGGAACGCATACATCAGCGGCAACTGCACCACTTGTACGCGCTGCCGCAGGGCCTGATCCTCGCCCGCCGCCGTCTCGGCTGCCTGCAAGAGTCTCCAACCTTCGGTCAGTGTCTTCAACGACAGGAACTTCGCGTCCGGTGGAGAATAGCACCCGAGCGGATCGCCGCTGGCGTCAACGGCGTCATGCGTCAGCTGCAAGTACGCCCGGATCGGCTCGGCCGCGGGGCCATAGTAGCCGCTGACAAACTCATCGATGAGCTTCTGCGGATCACGGCTCGGGTCCCAGAGAAGCTTCGCCAGCACCCAGCCCCGCAGCTCCGCCATCTCCGAGCCATACGACTGATACGCCCCTTGCTCGAACACGCCCTTGACGCCGTGCTCCGCGAAGAACCGGACGTTCGGCCCCAGTACGCGCAGGTTCGGGTGGGGCAGGATGTAATGAGCGAAGTTGGTCGTGTAGTCCCAGATATACAGCCGGTTGCAGATCTTCGACCAGCCCAACAGGTCATCCCGAAACGCCTTGTTCCGCTCGTCCGCCAGCGGCTTGCTGAAGGAGCATTCGATGCTGCACAGCCGCACGATCACGTTCGGCCGCGGCCGGACCTGCGCCGGCGGCTTGCGCGTGTACTGGTAGGCCAGGGTATCAATCGCCACGTGGGGGAACTCCGCCTCCACGTCGGCCGCCACGGCGTTGACGAACCGCAGTAATGACCCGGCCGGGCTGCCCTCCTCCTTGTCGATCGCGGCGCAGCGGCTGCACTGGCAGTTGCCGCCGCAGTCGTTCTGCGACACCGAGGCAATGGTGGCGGCCGGGTTGGCCCGTAGACGCTCCTTGAGGTTCTTCACCAGCTCCCGGCGCATGTCCTCATTGGTCAGGCAGAGTTGGGCACCCTGTACCGTGCGCTGCCCATTGATCTCGCTGAACCACTCGGGATGCTCCTTGAAGTACTTATCCGGCGGAATCAGGACGTAGAACGTATGGACGAAGCCCTCGTAGGTGTGCTTGCCGCCGCGCGGCGCATCCAGCCGATCCGTGTGCCCGTTGCAGCGGTTGCGGACCGCCCAGTCGCCGTCGAACGCGTCAAACCAGAACGACTCCCGGTATTCGAGGGGCGGGACATAGCGTGTGTTGACCGACCCCACCTTCAGCGTCGCCTGCTTGGGGATCGTGCTGACCTTCGAGCTCCACCAGCGACAGCCGACCTGTTCGTCGAGAAAGGTGTACACCGCATAAAGGGTGCCCCGCGGCCGACCGCCGGCAAGGATGAGGTCCTTGCCGACCGTACGGACCAGCAGCCCCTCCTCGCCGAGGCCTTCGGTCGTGAAGCCCGGGTCTGCCAGCTTGGCTGCCCCGGCTCCCACCAGCAGCCGGCTGGCCGTGGAGTCCGCTTCACTGACGACGGCGAACTCTCCGCCCGTTACCTGGTGGAGGACCGCCGCCAGCTCGGCCGCGGCGTGCCTTTCCGGCTCGGTCGCATCGCCCGCGACGACCACCACCGCCCGGCTCACGCCGGCGTCGGCAATGGTGACCGGCTCCTCCGCCCTCGCGACACCCAGGCGAGCAGCCACGATCGAACAGAACACAACCCTGGCAGCGACACGGAAACTCATGGTTCTGACTCCGGGACTGGAAGCGTGCTCATTACCACCGCAGCCGGCATCATAAAGCGCGCTGCCGCGTATGGCGAGCCAGGGCTCGCCCCGCCGTATCGCCCTCTACCAGCAGGGAGAGCACGTGGCCTGCTCCCCGGAATCGGGTCCAAGCGTCATGAGAGCCCATGCCCGGCGGCGGCGCAGCGCCTATCCATTTTGTGCCCCAAGTCGAAGTGAGCCTCGGAATTGACCCCGCCCCCCGGGTGCGCAACCGCAGCTTCGCACCTCGCCGGCAGCCCTCGACGCGTCGGGCAGCCCATTGAGAAAGGGGTCGACCCTAAGCTGAGCGCTCCTCGGGAGCATCTGTGACGCCCCGTGCGGGTACCCGCCCCCTTCCTTCAAGGGACTGCGCAGCGACCGTACAAGCGGGCGACCTTCTGGGTATCCGGGTTCCACGTGAGAGAGGGCGGCGAAGCCGAAGGGCGCACGCAGCACAGAGAGGAGGCAGGTCGATCACTTCACCGTCACCGTCGAGTGCTTTACGACGAGCAAATCGTAGAGGAATTCAACGTCTTCATTGAACATGCGGATGCAACCGTGGGAAGCGTTCCTGCCGATGCTGTCGGGGTCGATGGTACCGTGGACGCCGTAGCGCTCCTGGCCGAGGGCTTCGCGGAAGACACGAGTGATGCCCCGGTGACGGATGCCTCCACCGGGCAGCCGCCTGACACGGTCACGGTGGTCGTAACAGAAGAGTCTGAGGTTGAGACGATCGGCTTCGGATACGCATTCGCTGAATGCGACCGGCGCCCGGAGCGGCATTCCGTCATGCCCCCGGCGCCTGGTTACACTCGACGCCAGGTGTCGACGCACACGTCGCCGGCGACACCGCATCCCGGCCGGGTGTCTCCTCCAGGATGCACTCGTACCCACCCTCGGTCGGCCGGCACTTGCGTTTGATTACCGTCCTCATGCAGTAGCATAGGTCACACTCGGTCACGCCCGCCAACGCCTGCTGGCAAGATGAGACGTAACCATATATCCATTGCTCGGTGACGCACTTCTGGGAGCCTACACCAGGCGGGCAGGTCACCCACGACACTTCCACGTCGGTGCCACACTTCTGAGAACTGTAAATCGTGACGTAGCAGTCGACCGACCGAGCTTCCCCGGTAAGAAAGAGGGAACTCACGGCACCGACGCCCAGGAACAAACCCACACGCCACATTCTCGTCTCCTTCCATTAACCGCTGCCCCTGCGCCCGCCGCTGGCACCACCGGTGCGCGCTTGCGAAGGTCGATCGCCCGCCCGCGACCCGAATGACCTGCCGATGGGGCACAGCCGCCTGCGCATCGTCGCACGGCGGCAGCCAGCCACTTCCGGTTGAGACTGCGCACAGTCCGCAAACGCGTCAGTTCCAGTTCATGAGCGTCTCGATTCCCTGCGCATCGTAGGAGACCGTAGCCGCCAAGCGCGGGAAACGCTCACACCCCGGCCCGCCGCGTCTGGGAATCTCGAAGAACTGCACGAACCGGGCGTCGTCACGCGAATACGGGCGAAAGCCGGTCACCACGAACTCGCGCACGGCGGTCACGCCATCCGCCGCGTACTCCACAACCCGGCACGGCACGCCCGCGCCGCCCGCCGTGAAGACATAGTCGCCTCGCTCGATGGCGAACCCGCTGCCACTCACGCGCGTCGGCAGGTACGCTCCCCGGTCAGTCGCGCGCTCGCCCACAACGGCAAGCTCGGCACATGGGCCTCCTTCCCCGGAGTATTCAGCGCGGACCCGCAAGACCCCGCCCGTGATTTCGGCCTCGGTCACCTCCCAATCGCGGAACGCATTGACCTCGCCGCACGAGAACTTGCGCGCCCATGCCAGCGCTTGCTTTGCCTGGTACCCAAGCTGCAGCAACCAGCCCGAGGCCGATTCCGCCACGGGAAGACGGGACACGTGAACCAGTCCCTCACTGCCCACCACCATCCAGGCCGTCTCCCGATTCACGCAACATGCCCAGGGTCGTTCATCACCATCAACGATCCAGTAATCGAGGCGCACGGCCCCGTTGGCGGCGAGGTACAGACGCGCCCGACGCCACGTCCGGTCCTGCCCCGCGCCGTCACCGGAGGCGCTCGTCACTTCGAAGTCGATGGTCCCCACGAACGGGTACAACGTCGGAGCATTCAACATCGCCCGCGCGCTCGCCCGGGCAGACGCCTCCTCGGGATTCCGCTGACTCACCAGAGCCGACCCCGGCGCACCGCCAAGATGCTCCGCACCCACCAACCCGAGGGCGCCCACGCCCACTAGAACACCACAGACAATAACAGACTTGAGGATCATGGCGTCTCCTCCCCGCAGGCGCCATCCGCCGCATGACTACCGTGCAGAGCCCACTTCGCCTGCAAGAAAGGTGTGCAACTCCGGGACTCTCTCCCGGCCACGGGCCTGGCGCGCTGCCCGAGCGCACCACCGGCCAACGGGCTGCCTCAAGTGTACACCAAGCCAACGCAAGAGCAAGCAGAAATCAAAAAAAAACAGCGGGACAACTTACGCCCCGATGAAATGCACTCCGGCGTGCCAGCGCGGCGGTCACCACCGCCGCGCGGGCCGTGAGCGAAGCCCATCGTGGGCGTATGTGTTCAGCGTTTTTGGCGTTGTGGGTGCCATGCTTTCCCGCGACCGCAGTCGCGGGTAAGCATGTTCTTACGCCCGACCCCGTGCCCACCCCCGCCTGCGGCGGGTGAGGGCATGGCACCCACGCTAAACAGGTACTCGTGGGCTTCGGAGACCCGTGGCCCAACGATGCGCCGCCCTCGGCGGCCAACGAAATCTCGCTGTGCACACTCGGGGGGAACCTTGCCGACTGCTCACTTCACCGTCACCGTCGAGTGCTTTACGACGAGCAAATCGTAGAGGAATTCAACGTCTTCATTGAACATGCGGATGCAACCGTGGGAAGCGTTCCTGCCGATGCTGTCGGGGTCGATGGTACCGTGGACGCCGTAGCGCTCCTGGCCGAGGGCTTCGCCGGACACGCCTTCGAGACCGATCCAGCGCTCGCCGAGTGGGTTCTGCGGATCGTCGGCCGCCACGATCTTCCCGCCGCGCGGCGGGTAGTAGGTGGGGTTGACCAGCTTGACGCTCACCCGCCATTCACCGGTGGGCGTGCTGCCCTCGGCCCCTAAACCCACGCGGAAGTGACGCACGAGGTAGTCACCGAGGTACACATCCAGCGTATGGGCGGCCTTGTCGACCACGGCCCGAAACGGACCCCGCACCAGCTTGAGCGTCTGCCCCGCGCGGATGAGGTTGACGTTCGAGATGCCGTTGATCGACGCGATGAACTCGGGCCCAAGCTGATGCTGGGAAGCGATCTTGCCCAGCGAATCACCCGGCTGCACGACGTAGCGCTCGACGAGCAGGTCATTGTCGCAGATGCGCGGCGAGAAGATGGTCTCGTTGGCGATGCGTACCAGGTCGGCCTGCACTTGCGACAACTCCGCGGCCGGCACGCCCAACCGCAAAGCCTCGTTCAGTTGGGTGCGGGCCGTCACCCATTCGCCACGTGCAAGCGCCTGCCGTCCCGTTGCCAGGAGGGCATCCGCGCGCGGCGTTGCCTCGACGGTAGTACGGGCGGGGGTATCAGTCGCGGCCGGAGACCCATGCTCGGGAACGTCCGGCGGGATGTTCGTGGACGTCAGGAGCTCAGGCCGATCCGTCGTGAGCGGCCGCTGGGGATCCACGAACGACGATGGTTGCGCTGCGTCTTGCCACGGGTTGAAATACCACGCGCCGCCGCCCGCCACGGCGGCAAACAGTACAAGCGCTAACCCCCAGCGGTTGTTGTGTCTGCGTCGGTACCGAGCCACGGCCACCTCCCTGCCCGCCTGTTGGACGACCGACCCCTCCCGCGGACAGCGCCGGCCACGGGACGTCGTTCGCTGCACTGACTGCCGGCAAGCATACGGCGGTGTTTCGCATCCGCAAGCATGCGGGACAGGTTTCGACGCGCACGCCTGCGCAGGCCGCGGCGCCGCTCCGCTCCCGGCCTCAGCGACGGCCGACCTCGGAGTCCGACCGTAGGCAACCGGGCACCCCAGAGCCCGAGCGGGAGCGAGTGGGCAGACCTCCCTCGGGCACACTCCAGCGGCGTCCCATGGTGGTGGCGGTGGACGGGAAGCCCCTGCGAACTACCTTGCCGATCCGGTGGGGCCGCAACCACGGTCGGGTCGCCGGAGGCTACTGCTTCCCCCCCGGCGAGCCGGGTACCCGGTACCAGTGCCTGTCGTTGCCCTCGGCTGGGGCAACGTCGCCCGTACATGTTTAGCGTCTTCGGCGTTGTGGGTGCCGTGCTTTCCCGCGACCGCAGTCGCGGGTAAGCATGCCTCTGCGGCCGCGCCCCATGCCCACCCCCGCCTGCGGCGGGGGTGGGCATGGCACCCACGCTAAACAGGTGCTGTCGCCCCGGGGCGTTCTTTCGCTGTCCCGCGGCCCGAGCTCAGGTGCACCTGCGTATCGACCGATAACCCCCTAGCGGGCCGCAGGTTGTGACTTTCCTGGGGTGCCTTCTCCCTGGGGCGGGTTCTTGAACCCCAGCGAGGGCCGCGCAAGCAGGAGCAGGCCGATGCGGATCGGAGTCGTTGCGGGAGGCTGGTGGCAGGCGGCCTGCGGGGCCCTCGGGTACGAGGCAGTGGACCTCCCCGCGGCCACGTCGGCCGGGGGCAACCCGTACTCGGCGGACGTGAGCGCGCGCCTCGGTTTGGGAAACGAGTTGGGTCGGCGGCTGGGAGAGGAGCGGCTCGGCCGGGTGCTGGACAATGGGGGCGCCGGGCTGGCGTTCGTGCGGGAGGACGGCACGGGCGCCGGGAGCGTCAAGCTCGCCCACGAGCACGCTGGGGCGTTGTTGTGCAGCCACTTCATCGACCCGCTGGTCACCGCGTTCCAGGGGATGCCCTGGCCGGTGGTCTGGCAATGCCTGCACAGCCGGCACTGGGTCAAGGCCGTTTGGGACAGGGCCCAGGCCCTGGAACTGGCGCGGTTCGGCATTCCGCAGGTACTGCACCTGCCCATGGCCGCCCCGGATCGGGCGTACTCGAGCGAGCCGGTGGACGCGGCCCGCTGCCGCCCCGTGGTTTCCTTCGTCGGGGGGCAAAACACCACCTACTTCGCCGCGCAGAATCGTGTCCCCACGCAGCACCTGCTGGCCGGCGTGCTGGCGCAGGCCGTGCGCGGGGACTTGCCGGACGTGAGCTTCTACGACATCTACCACGAGCTCTATCAGCTTGGCGAGCCCATACGCGGCGCCGACGACATGGAAACGCAGGTCCGCAAGACGCTGGCCTACTACAATGCCAAGCTGTTCTTCAACGCCGGCCTTTGCATCCGTAACCGCGACCGCTTCGTGATCTTCCTGCAGCGCCAACTGGGCGATGCTTTCGAGCTCATCGGCAAGCATTGGGACACGATGTACGGGCTGCCCACGGTCGCCCCCCTACCGACCTCCGATGCGTACTTTGACCATTTGCGTCACAGCGCCATCAACATCAACCTTGTCAACGGTAACGCGGAGACCGGGTTGAACATGCGGCATTTCGAGATCACGGCCACCGGCGGGTTCATGCTCTGTTATGATCAGCCGGAACTTGCCGACTGCTTTGAGGTCGCCAAGGAGTGCGAGGTGTTTCGCAACGAACGGGAGCTGCTTGAGAAGATACGATATTACCTCGCGCACCCCGAGGAACGGGCGGCCATTGCGTATGCGGGGCAACAGCGGACGCTGCGTGACCATCTATACAGTCGGCGCCTGGCGACGCTCCTGAAGCAGCTCGACGCCGCCGAGCCCCCGGCCGCGGCGGCAACGGAGACGCCCAGCGGCGTTCCCGCCGTCGCCCGTGCCTGAGCAGGAGCACGCACCTGGGAAACCGGGAGGCTCGCATGCCTGAGCCTCGCCCGGGTGCCTGAGCCTCGCCCGGGTGGCATGCCCAAGCCCGCCGGGAGCGGGCGCCGGCATGGCGTCGCGGGCCGTGACTGTTAGGCCAGCGGAAGGCATGGCGGCGCTGCGCTTGGCCATGCCACCCCACATCATGGGGCCGTTTCCCCGGCAAGTGCAGCTACTTGAGAACCGAGGCTTCTGAGGTCGTTTCCTAGTCTCAACAAACCCAAGGAGTCGCCAGAGTGCGCCGCCCCATTCGTATCGCCACCACCCGTCAGCTTGAGTATTCGGTCCGCGCCGCCGGCTTCGAGACGTACCTGCTGCCGGACCTGCCGTCGCTCGATTTCAACCGGTCGCTGGAGCAGCGCCTGCGCGACGGGGCCGTCTATGAGCCGTTTCTGCGCAAGCACGACATCGACCTGGTGCTCGACTACGACACCAGCGCGCTCACCTTTGTCCCGTCGCCCACGCGCGTCGGTGAGTACGCGCTGACGACGGCCGCGCTGGGCATTCCCTACGTCGCGTTCTACATAGACCTCATCACGGCCACCATGGCGCAGGTGAAGTGGGAACATCACTGGCACCTGCTCGAGAACGCCACCTGGATCAAATGGATCACCGAACGGGTGCAGGCGGAAGAGCTTACCCGCATGGGCATCCCGAACATTATCAATCTGCCGATGGCCATGGCCGACGGTGAGTTCGACACCGGTCCCCTGCCGGAACCGGACCCGGGCCCGGCGGTGGCATTCATGGGACACCCCGCCTCGTCGTGGTTTCGGTCTTCCCAGTCGGTCCTGCCGGGGCAGTTGTTCGCCGGACTGCTGGCGGCGGGCGTGCGGGCGGACATGCCGGATGTGCCGTTCCACAAGATCTATTATGATCTGTATCAACTCGGCGAACTGCCGCAGGCGACGGACCCGCCGGAGCTGCGCGCGCGCAAGGCGCTTCAGTACTTCAACGCCAAGTTCGTTTACAATGCCTACCTGGCCATCAAGCAACGGGACCGGTGGGCGCGCTACTTGCAGCTCAAGCTCGGCGACGCTTTTGAGCTGATCGGTGACTTCTGGCAGGAGAACTACGGACTCAAGCACACCCCCAAGATCTGCGACCAGCGGTTGCTGCACGAGCGCATGCGGCGCGTTCCCATCTGCCTGAACCTGCTCAAGGGCGGCCTGGAAAGCGGCATGAACCTGCGTCACCTCGAGATCACGGCCCACGGCGGTTTCATGCTGACGTACCCGAGCCTGGACCTGCCGCACTTCTTCGAAGTGGGCAAGGAGTGCGCCGTCTTCACCAACGAGCAGGAGCTCATGGAGACGATCGCATACTACCTGGAGCACGATCGGGAACGGCGCGAGATCGCGGCCGCCGGCCAGCGGCGAACACTGTCGGAACACCTGCTCAGTCACCGCGTCGTGCGGCTCGTCGAGATGCTGCAACAGGGCGGTGTCTTGCCCAAGGGCCTGCGCGCCGCGCCACCGGCGACGAGCACGCCGCAGTTGCAGGTGACGCTGACACAGTGAAGATAGCGAAGGGGGCGTCACCGTCGTCGCGAACGTCGGGACGCCCCGCTTTCTGAAGATCGCGTTTCAAAACCGGCTTATACACCCACGCGCTGGGTCTCTCACGGGCAAGTTGCCCGTGCCACGCTACGGCCGCTCCAGCTCGGGCTCCTGGAACGCACGCAGGCAGTAGCGACCGATGCACTGCAGAGCGTTGCCCAGGCCAGCATAGGCCGCGTCGTCGTATCCCGCCACGCCCGAACGCTCCTGAGCCGGCGGCCGCGGGCCCGCGTAGCCGATTCGCCGGGCCGGCGGACCGAAGCCGGGGCCGAAGCCGGGCTCGAAGCGGGCGCGTTCAGGCGAGAAGTCGGGCGGCAGGGGGCGACCGCAGCACGGACATGCCCGCTGCTCGCCGCCCCGTCTCTGCCCGCGAAGATCATCCCGACCGCCCTGCTCACGCATGATGCGCCGCCGGCCATCGAAACCGGGGGCATCCATGTCCCGTGCGCGCTGGCGCTGGGGCCCGCCGCGTTCCCTTAAGACGGGTCGATCAGCCGGACGGCGACCCTCCTCCGGAGACATCCCGCGCAGCGCACCTCGGCCGCGACCCGACCCATCTCCGGGCGGCAGCGCGTCGAAGGCACGCGGTCCTGGACCAAACCCCTGCCCGCGGTCGAACCCTTGCCCACGACCGAACCCTTGCCCGCGACCGAACCCCGGTCCCATCGGGCCACCGTCGCGACCGGAACCGCGCCCGCGCCAGGCAGCGCGTGGGGCGTCGTCGAAGTCACGTTGTGGACCCGGAGCGGCGTCACGGAATGCGCGCTCCCTGGCCTGCGGGCGATCAAAGTCGTCTCGTGCCTGACGGCCCGGGCGGTTGTCGCCGTCACGGCCCGGCCGTCCGTCCTGCCAGTTGAGCACGCGATTCATGAAGTCGCGGAAACACTCCTCACGCTCGCGCAGGAACTCCTCACGACAACGCAGGCACTGGGCCCGATAGCGGAGGCACTCTGCCTGGAAGCGCTGGCGATCGGGTACGCCGCGCAGACGGCCGTGCTGCGGGAACGGTCGGTCCTGCCCCACAGCCCGGCCCGGTCGGTCGGCGCGCGGCATGCCCCGGCGGTCACGTGGCGGGCCGTCCGCGGGGTGAGCGGCCGGGTCACGGTCGCGACGCTGCATCCGGCGAGGACGAGCATCGTCCCGCACAGGGTTGTCCGTGCCATCCTGCATCCGGTCCATATCGTCGGGTGCCATGGCGGGTGGCCGCGGCGCGTCCGGAGGCACTGGCGGGGGTGGAAGCGGGGGACTATCCTGCGCCCAGGCCGCACCGACCAGAAGCAGGACCACGACAAGACCTGACATCCTGTAGTTGAACATCGCTGTAGCTCCTTCGTTTCCGAATGTACTCACTACCCCTGGGCGATCACACGCACTACGCACCGGGCGGGCTGACGTGGGCCCGCGTTGACCGAGCCCGCCACTGCTCCCGCCTGCCGGAGCGGATGATCGCTACGTAGGGCCTAACGCCCCTGCGGCCGGATTGTTGCAGCGGCCCATATTGGATACCTTGGCGGCCCACCGGACGCTCGGCGAGTGGCGCGGTCTGCACGGCGGCAACGTCGCCGGCACCTTGTGTCTGGGGGGTGCCTGTGGAGTACCCCTGCCACGAAGCACCGCGTTCAAGAAGGGAGCGGTGGGGTATGCGCAAGCAGTTCGTCATCGGCATCGACGTCGGCACGGGGAGTGCTCGGGCGGGTGTCTTCGACCTGAACGGCAGAGCGCGCGGTTACGGCGCGCAACCGATCCGCACCTGGCGACCGGCACCGGATTTCGTGGAGCAGTCGTCAGAGGACATCTGGCGCGCCTGTGGGCGTGCGGTCAAAGGCGCGCTGCGCGAGGCGGGCGTCGCGGGCGAGCGCATCGTCGGCATCTCGTTCGACGCGACGTGTTCGCTGGTGTGCCTCGACCAATGGTGCAAGCCGCTGTCGGTCTCGCCGACCGCGCGGAAGGAGCAGAACGTCATCGTCTGGATGGACCATCGGGCGGTGGGGCAGGCGGCGCGTATCAACGCCACGAGGCACAAGGTGCTGCGTTACGTCGGCGGGGTCATCTCGCCCGAGATGGAACCGCCGAAACTGCTATGGATGAAGGAGAACCTGCCGCGGACGTGGTCGCGGGCCGGGGGATTCTTCGACCTCGCGGACTTCCTCACTTTCCAGGCGACGGGCGCGGACGTGCGCTCCCTCTGCACGACGACGTGCAAATGGACCTATCAGGCGCATCTTGGCGGCAGGCAGTCGGCCAAGAGGCGCGGCGGCCACCCCCTCACCCTGCCCTCTCCCCCTGAGGGGGAGAGGGGTGTGAGCAGAATCTCCGCTGGAGGCGACGCGGGCGCGAGGACGGCAGCGCGGGTGCCATGCCCTCACCCGCCACAGGCGGGGGTGGGCATGTCGTCGAGAGTCAGAGAATGCTTACCCCCGACTGCTGTCGCGGGTAAGCATGGCCCCCCTGCCGGTGGCGTTCCGCCGACGGTGGGGCGGTGGGATGCCACGTTCTGGCACCAGATCGGCCTGGGGGAGTTGGCGGACGAAGGTTTCGCGCGTATCGGCGTCTGCGTCAGCCCGATGGGTACAGCGATCGGTGCCGGGCTGACGTCGGAGGCTGCCCGATCGTTGGGTCTGGCCGCCGGCACGGCCGTCGGCGTGGGCGCCATCGACGCGCATGCCGGCGGGCTGGGGCTCATCGGTGCCCCCGTGGACGGTGATACGTTCTCGCCGGACACGGCACTGCGACGGCTGGCGCTGATCGGCGGGACGTCGAGTTGCCACATGGCCGTTTCACCGGAGGCCCGCTTCATTCCCGGCGTTTGGGGCCCCTACTACTCCGCCATGGTGCCCGGCCTGTGGCTTACCGAAGGCGGGCAGTCGGCCACCGGAGCGCTGATCGACCATTGTATTAACAGTAGCGCCCATGCCGTCGCGTTGCAGCGGGAGGCCCGCGCTGCCGGCACGACCATCTACGGATTGCTCAATCGCCGACTGGCGGCCCTGGCCGAAGCTGAACGGGCGACTGCGCCGGCAGGCGGCGGCCGGCACGCTGCACTGGCTGACGGCGGACGGGTGACCGACGGCGCGCGCCTGGCCGCGTTGACCACGCGGCTGCATGTGCTGGGATACCACCACGGCAATCGTTCACCGCGTGCCAACCCGCACGCCCGTGGCCTCACATCCGGCTCGACGCTCAACGATACGCCCGACGATCTCGCACGCTTGTACCTGGCGACGATTCAGGCCATCGCCTATGGCACGCGCCACATCATCGAGGAGATGAACCGCAAGGGCTACGCCATTGACACGGTGCTGGCCTGCGGCGGAGGGACGCGAAACCCCGTCTTCTTGCAGCAGCACGCCGACATCACCGGCTGCCGCATCCACCTGCCGCAGGAGCCGGAGGCGGTGCTGCTGGGTACCGCGCTGCTGGCGGGCCTGGCCGCCGGGGCGCATCCAGACTGCCTGGCCGCCATGGCCGCCATGACCCGCACCGGCAAGACCATCGAGCCGCAAACGCAGGACCGCGCCTACCACGACGCCAAGTACCGCGTCTTCAAGCAGATGTACGCCGATCAATGTCGTTATGACGCACTGATGAGCGTCCCCGCGCCGGGTAGTTGACGGTCGCAACTGCCGTGGATTGCAGGCTCGCAATAACGTAAGCAGGAGCGTGAGCCCGGGGGTTGGGCAGGTGCAACTCTGCGCCCCCGGATCGCAAGCCGCATGCAGGATCAGCGCGCTGTGGGACCGGCGGCGCGTGCTGCCGCCTCCAACTGATACCGCTGTATGCCGCAGAGCCAGGTAGCTACCCGCTATGTGCTGATCTCGCACTCCGGGAGCTTGCACCTCAGCGCGTCGATCTGCGTCGTAGAAGCCTTCGTCCTGTGCAGGGCGAGTCGCTTTAGCGAGGTCAGGTTCGCCAGGGGTGTCAGGTCGGTGACCCCCGTCCCCCCGAGGTCGAGGTCCGTAAGGGCAGTGAGCTTCGCCGCGGGTGTGAGGATACTGACGTGCGTGGCGGCGAGGTTGAGCCACTCGAGCGCGGTCAGGTTCGCCAGGGGTGTCAGGTCGGTGACCGGCGTGCCATAGAGGTTGAGGCGCTGCAGCGTGGTCAGGCTCGCCAGAGGTGCAAGGTCGCTGACATGAGTGTGAACGAGGCCAAGCACCTTGAGGGCGGTCAAGTTCGCTAGCGGAGTAAGGTCACAATCAGCAGTGCCGCCGAGGTTGAGCCGCTCGAGCAAGGTCAGGTTCGCAAGGAACGACAGATCGTTGACTTGCATCGCCCAAACGTCGAGTCCCTTGAGCGCCGTGAGCTTTGCCAGAGGTGTCGGGTCGGTGACCAGTACGCCCCAGAGGTCGAGGTTCTCGACGCGAGCAAGATCGGCATCAGTAATCCGAGCGACCGGCTTGCCGAGCTCACCCGCGATGGCGCTGAGGATCGTACGCGGCAAGTGGGCCACAGTGTCCTTCGATTGCCCTTCGCTGGATGCCAACATGGCTGGCGCGGGCGCCGGTGGCGGGACCGGGGCGGATGCCGCCATGGGGCTTTCGAGGGCGGACGGAGTGTCCGCGCCGGGTGGCCGTTCTGCCTCAGCCGCGGCTGCGACCGACTCCGAGAAGGGGATCTGCATCAGCTCCCACAGGTCATCTAGACCGAGCAGAGGATACTGCTCCTTCCTGTCGTGGTACCATGGCTGGCGGTTACGCAGAGAGGCGAACGCAATCTCTGCCTCCGGGTTGGCGGGGGGCGCATCGGCGCCTTCGAGTTCTGGCTTCCCGCGTCGGATGCCCCGCTCCTCGCGCAAAGCCGCCTTGGAACGCCAACCAGGGAACCGGTGTACGAACTGCGACCACTCAGCGAGGAACCGCAGCGCTTTGTTCTCGCGCAGCAGCCCGTCGGATTCCTGGACGTACCGGCGCAGGACGCGCTGGATAAGATAGACTTGGCAGCCTTGCGTGAAACGTTGGTGCTCACTTCCCCCAAGTGCGTCATGCCGCGCGGCTGCCGAGGCGCGCAAGAGGGCGCTGTTCAGCAGGCGCTTGATCTCCCGCGGGTTGTACTCAGCTAAGTCGCGGATCTTGCCTTCGATGACCTTGCGATACTCCGACTTCCACCCGTTGAGGTGGGTGGACCAGTAGCCCTCGGTGACCGTGTCGAGCTGCTCGATCTGCCGACTCAGGTACCCTTCCATCTGGGTCTGGCTGGGCGGGATGTCCAGTTCGACCTGGAACATCTTGGCCAGGTATTGCGCCGCCTTGCGCGGATCGAGTTCCTGCTTCTTGTAGTGCTGCCTGATGACCGCCTCGACGACGTCTCGGTCGAGCCCGACGACGAAGATCAGCCGGGGGATGTCCAGATAGAGCTTCAGAGCTTCGAGAACCTCGAGCACAACCTCCGGGAGGCAACGATCCAGGTCATCAATGAAGATCACCATGCGCTCGTCGGCGGCGAGTGCCCCGTTCACCCAGTCCTTGAGGGCGTGCTCAAACTCGTTGAGGTACGCCTTCTCCGGGTGGGCGGTCTGGCGGTAGTCCTCGGCGATCTTCGTCAAGCCCTCCAGGTTGACGGTTGCCTTACCACCGACCTCCTCGGCGCCGGCGGAGAGTTCGACGCTGCTCAGGGCGTTGAGGAAGCTCCTGCCCAGGAACAGCCCGAACTTTTTCGCGGCGTTCTGGACCGTGCGCAGGGAGGCCTTCTTGATGTCGATCGCGTTGAGGATGACCTCCGCGATCAGGCCGCGCCAGACGTCCTCGCGCTGCTGATACTTCCACGGATCAAACCAGACGGTGCGGATGCGGCAGTGGCCGGCGTGCTCACCTGACTCGCTCCAGCGGATGAGCTCCTCGCTGAGCCAGCGCATGGCCGAGCTCTTCCCGGTGCCCCAGTCGCCGTACACGGCAATGGCCAACGGCGGGCGGGTCCCCCGGTGACGGATGATGTCAAACACCGCGCCCAGGCGCGAGGCGAGCAGGAAGGAGTCCGGCTCGCGTGCGGCCGAGGGCTCATCCTCGCGCAGAATAGGATGATCCGAGAGGATCGTCATGCGCGGGGGTCGGAGTGCGAAGTCGTCCGTCATAAGACACCCGGGATGAGCAGAGAAGCATCCACCATTGACCTGGGAAGAGAACGGCTGCCTTGTGCCGGAGACTTCCGGGAACGCCCGGCCTGGCACCTGGGCAACAAGGCGGATTATCGCAGGGCTCACGGCGTGAAGCAAGGGATGGTGCCCAAGTGAGGTTGCCGGCGGTACCGGGGCATCGCATCAGCAGCTACTATGGGCGCCCTTCGCGGGGTCGAGTAGATTGGAGCGTAATGGAAGGGCAGCGGTCGCTACGTCGCCCGCGGGGGCAACGCTACCAGCCCGGACGCGTGACCGCGTGCCGATGTGGTCGCGAGTGAAACCGTGGTCCGTGCAAGGACCACGATGTTGAGGAGATGAATCCATGGTGGCGTACGCGGTGCCCAAACTCAGTAAGGCAAGGAAGCTCGGCAGGAAACAGGTTCTGCTCGTGGCCGTTTTCGCCTGCGGTACGCACGTATCCGGGCAGGAAACCCAGCCGGCCGGTAGCCCGCCCACCGTCAACGTGGCCGACAATGACGCGGTTCGCCAGGCCCTGCAGAAGCTCGACGTCTGGCTGGAAGGGCGGCTGCTGAAGGACCATCTGACGAGCCTGGCCGTCGGCGTCGTGTACGATCAGCAGCTCGTCTGGAGCAAGGGTTACGGCTATGCCGACGTGGCCCGCCAGGTCCCCGCGACCGACCAGACGCTCTACCGCGTCGCCTCCATCACCAAGCTCTTCACGGCGACGGCCGTTATGCAGCTCGTGGAACGCGGCAAGCTGTCGCTGGAGGACCCGGTGCAGAAGTATCTGAAGTGGTTCACACCGCCGGAACCAGCCGCGGCCGACCCCGTGCTGGTCTGGCACCTGCTCACGCACACGGGCGGCTTGCAACGTGAGATACCGGGCATGGACTGGGACAAGCTGGAGGTGGAGACCCCGGCGGAGGTTGAGGCCGCCGCCGCTTTGACCCCGCTGAAGTTCCCGCCGCAGGTCCGCCAGAAGTACTCCAACTACGCGTTCATGGTCGCCGGGCAACTGGTAGAGCAAGTCGCGGGCGTGCCGTACCGCGAGTACGTCGAGGCGCGGATCTTCCAACCGCTGGGCATGAGCGGCACGCGCGTGCTCAACGGTGACGAGACGGATCCGCAGCTCGCGGTGCCCTATGGCCGGCGCTGCGCGGACGGCCTGCGCCCGATCGAGCCGCAGATGCCCGGCAGCGCGTTGCAGTCGGTAGGCGGCATCGCCACCAGCGTTCGTGATCTCGCCAGGTTCGCGTCGCTCCAGTTTTGCACGGGCGACGACTACACCGGGCCCGTCCTGACGGGGCGCAGCCTCCGCGAGATGCATCGCCCGCGTTGGCTGGCGCCGGATTGGGGCCGCGGGCAGGGCATCGGCTGGTTCCTGCTCCGCCGCGACAGGACGATCCTGCTCGCGCACGAGGGCGGGCTGCCGGGTTTCCGGTCGGCCCTGCTGATCAACCCCGTCCAGAAGGTCGCTGTCATCGTGCTGAGCAACTCCGACGAGGCTAACGTGGGAGCGATCGGTGAAGGTGCCCTGGGCGTGGTGACCGGTCCGATCGAGAAGGCAGCGCAGCCGGCGGAGCCACCGGTGGCCGCGGATGCCGATCTCGCCCGCTTCGAGGGGCTGTATCGGAATCGCTGGGGCGAGCACTTGCGGGTGGCCATCGTGGGCGGCAAGCTCTGCGTGCTGGCCATCGAGGCCGATGACATCCAGGCCGGCACCACGACCCTCGAACGCCTGGGCCCCACGACCTTCCGTACCCACGTCGGCGAGCTTCGCATGGGCGGCGACGTCGAGGACGTCGTTGAATTCGCCGTCGATGCCGAAGGGCACGCCACCTCCTTCACGAAGGAGAGCGGGGCGTACCGGTTCCACCGGGTGAACTGAATCGGACCGCGCAAGAGGGAAACCAGTAGGGTGGCATGCCCAAGCCGAAGGCGCCGGCATGCGGCGGCAGAAAACAGGCTTTCGCTCGCGGGACAGCATGGCGGCGCTGCGCTTGGCCATGCCACCCCCTTCCGACTGTTGCCTTCCCTATTGCGTGGAGCTATTTAGGCGGGCTCGGCGGGTCACGCGACGCCGGCCGGACGCGTCGGCGCGGGCGCGACTGACACTGCGGGAAATGACATAACAGCGACGTTAAGGAGGTAACTCGATGCCGGCCTACACACTGCCCAAACTCAGCAAGCCAAGAAGACTCCGGGCGAAGCAAGTTCTGCTCGTGGCCAGTGGCGACCTGCGGGAATCGGCCAACCGCGTGTGCTGGGCAGCCCAGGCGGAGCTCGAGGCAGCTCTGACAGCCGCGGTGCGCGAGTGCGGCTACGAAGTCGTCCGCGCACACTCCTACAACGAGCAGGCCGGCCATGGTTTCCTCGCGTCGCAGGCCGAGGGGATGCGCGTCTTTGCCGACCTCGACCGGGGGGCGAAGCTCATCGTCGCGGAGGCGGTCTGGCAGTACTCGCACCACGTCCTCGCGGGCCTGATCGCCCATCGCGGCCCGATCCTCACCGTCGCCAACTGGTCGGGACAGTGGCCGGGGCTGGTTGGGATGCTCAACCTCAACGGCTCGCTGACGAAGGCCGGGGTGAAGTACTCGACGCTCTGGGCGGAAGACCTCAGTGACCCGGAGTTCGTCCGGAAGCTGAAGACTTGGCTGCAGACCGGCAAGGTCACCCATCGCCTGACGCACGTGACACCGCTTACGAAAGTGTCGATCCCCGCCCGTGAGCGCAAGCTCGGCCAAGCTTTGGCTGCCCAACTCCTGCACGACCAGGCCGTCATGGGCGTCTTCGACGAGGGCTGCATGGGAATGTACAACGCCATCATCCCCGACCACCTGCTGCACGCGGTGGGCGTCCACAAGGAGCGGCTCAGCCAGTCGGCGTTGTACTACGCGACCACACAGGTTCCCGACCGTGAGGCGGAAGCGGTCTTCGATTGGCTGTGCCGGGCGGGGATGCAGTTCAAGTTCGGCGCCAGCGAGGAAACCGATCTGACGCGGCAGCAGGTGCTCACGCAGTGCAAGATGTACGTGGCCGCGTTGCGCCTGGCCGACGAGTTCGGCTGCCATTGCATCGGCATTCAGTATCAGCAGGGCCTGAAGGACTGTCTGCCGGCCTCCGACCTCGTCGAGGGGATGCTCAACAACACGGAGCGTCCGCCGGTCATGGCCGCCGGCAACGGGCGGGTGCTGTATGCCGGTGAGCCGCTGCCGCATTTCAACGAAGTGGACGAGTGCGCCGGTCTGGACGGGCTGCTCACGTACCGCGTGCACCGGGCGATGGGTCAGCCGGTCGAAAACACGTTGCACGACGTGCGCTGGGGCGACTGGGACCATTCGGGGACGACGGACGAGTATGTGTGGGTCTTTGAGATCAGCGGCTCGGTTCCGCCGGCCCACCTCGTCGGCGGCTGGGCGGGTGCGGTCGGCGAGCGCCAGCCGGCGATGTACTTCCGCCTGGGCGGCAGCACCATCAAGGGCGTCAGTCGACCCGGCGAGATCGTCTGGTCGCGCATCTATGTAGAGGATGATCGCCTCAACCTCGACGTGGGTCGCGCCGGCGTCGTGGAATTGCCGCCGGAGGAGACGCGGCGTCGCTGGGAAGCCACGACTTCGCAGTGGCCCATCATGCACGCCGTCCTCTACGGCGTCACCCGCGACCAGTTCATGGCCAAGCACAAGGCGAACCACGTTCAGGTCGCCTACGCGCACTCAGCCGCCGACGCGGACAAAGCGCTGCTGGCCAAGGCCGCTTGCACCCAGGCGCTGGGCATCAAAGTGAACGTCTGTGGCACGCGCCGCGGGGGCAGGCCGTGGGCCGCCGCGTCGCATTGACGCGCTTTGCCGGAGGGCACCGCCGGGCCACGCGGTGCCGGGTGGATGCGCTGCAGGGCCATGAGCGCGTCGGCCAAACTTGCCGGCCGAGTGACGCGCAGCGCACACTCCCACGGGCAACGGGGTGACACCAGGCCCCACATCCAATCCGTGGCAACGGCAGACACTACCCAGGGCGCGAGTGCAGGTACCGTCCGGTTTGACGGGCGGCGGTAGGTCAGTAGAATACGCAACCCTCGTCCGGTCTGCTGCGGCGCAGCGGGGGCGCAGGAGGCCACGCATCGCGGAGTTGAGGTCATGGAGCAGTTCAAACGCTTGGGCGTGTACCTGGACGAGTGGCCCGACGATAAGGACGTGCTGGCTTTCACGGCCCGCATCGCCGAGCTGGGCGACCCGGAGTCGGTCCACGTCGTGTATTTCACCCGCCGCGCCGAGGACGATCCGCGTGGACCGTTCGACCACGAAGGCACGTTGCGCAGGCACCTGTCACCCGGGCTGATGCAGCGCGTGACCATGCAAGTCGAGCGACAAGGCGCCGTCGACACGATGCTGCGGGCGGCCCGACGGCTTGATCTGGACCTGGTTCTGGCGGGGCGGGTCCTGCCGGCCTCCCAGCTTGCCGTCGGACACGGCTTCAATCGGCTCGCCCGCAAGGCACCCTGTGACGTGCTGCTCATTCCGGAGGGGGCGGCGGTGCATCTTTCGCGCGTGCTGGTGCCGGTCGACTTCTCCGACCACTCGCGGATGGCATTGCGGGCGGCCGCCCTGTTCGCGCGTGCCAGCGGCGAGCCGCGTCCCCAGCTCTACGTCCAGACCGTCTTCGCCGTCGGCTACGGCTACAGCAAGGCCGGCTGCACGCTCGAAGAGGCCGTCCGGGGGCTCGAACAGATCCATCAACAACGCCTGGAGGAGTTCGTTCAGGGTGTCGACCTGAGCGGCTTGTCCTGCGAGCTACATTGCTCGGCGTCGGACGAACCGGAAGCGGCCATTGTTCAGTTCGCCCAGGCGCGGAAAGCGGACTTGATCTGCGTGGGCAGCCGGGGAATGACGCCCACTGCCTCCGTGCTCCTCGGCGGCACGGTGGACCGGCTGGTCACGCGCGCATCGCTGCCTCTGCTGATCGTGAAGCGCAAGGGCGAGACGCTGGGGCTGCTCGACGCCCTGCTGGGCAAGTAGCACGTTCACGAAACCACGGCACGTGATTCGGCCCTGCCGATTCAGACGCTCGACCTGCAGGCCGCGACCCGGGACCAATGCCCGCCCGGTGCGTTCCGCACGGGTGACCGCGAAGTGGCTCGGGAACCTGTGTTCCCGCCGCAGGGTGGGTCACGGCGACGCAGGGCACGACTCGACAAGCGCGAAGAGGAGGCGAACACGCATGAAGACAGCAGCGGTACCGTCAACAGCACGCGCCGAGACCTCCTGGCACTCCCTGCCGCTGCCCGAGGTGCTGGCGGGCGTGGAGACCACGGAGGCCGGCCTCGGCGAGAACGATGCGCGTGCCCGCCGCGAGCGTTTCGGCCCGAACCAGCTTCCGGAACAGCCCGGGCCCACTGTCCGGCAGATCGTCCTGCGCCAGTTCCAGAGCCCGCTCATCTACATTCTGGGCATCGCCGCGGTGGTTTCGGTGCTGCTGGGGGAGTTCGTGGATGCCGGCTTCATCCTCGCCGTGCTGGCGCTGAATGCCGTCATCGGCGGTTACCAGGAATGGCGCGCGGAGCAGAGCAGCAGGGCGTTGCAGAAGCTGCTGCGCATCCGCGCGTCCGTGGTGCGCGACGGCGAGACGCGCGAAATCGACGCCGAGGACGTGGTACCCGGTGACATCGTGTGGATGGAGTCGGGCAACCGCGTTCCCAGCGACCTCCGCCTGCTCAGTTCCCAGGGGCTGGAGATTGACGAGTCACTCCTAACCGGGGAGTCGCTCCCGGTGCAGAAGAACGCCGGCTGGTTGGGCGAGCCCACGACGCCGATGGGCGATCGGCTGAACATGGCCTTCGCCGGCGCGACGGTCATCCGCGGGCGCGGGCGGGGCGTGGTCGTGGCCACGGGGGCGCAGACGGCCGTCGGTCAGCTCGCCCTGGACGTGATGACGGCCGTGGGTGGCAAGCCCCCTTTGGTCGTGCGTATGGAGCGGTTCACGCACGCAATCGCCATCGGCATTCTGGGGGCGGTCGTGGTTGTCGGGCTGCTGGGCATATTTGCACGCGGACACACGCTGACGGACATGTTCATGTTCTCGGTCGCCCTGGCCGTCTCGGCGATCCCCGAGGGGCTGCCGGTGGCCATGACCGTCGCCCTGGCCGTCGCCACCACGCGCATGGCACGCCGCCACGTGATTGTGCGGCGACTGGTCGCCGTCGAAGGGCTGGGCAGTTGCACGATGATCGCCAGCGATAAGACCGGCACGTTGACCTGCAACGAGTTGACGGTGCGGGAAGTGCGGCTGGGCGATGACCGGGTATTCGAGGTCACCGGCGAGGGCTTCGCGCCCGTCGGCGAAGTGCTGGCCAACGGTCGAACGGTTCCGCCGGGATCCGAGGCACCGTTGACAAGGATCGCCCTGGCCGGCGCGCTGTGCAACGAGGCCGACCTCCACCAGCGTGACGGAACGTGGATCTGGCGCGGCGACCCGACCGACCTCGCCCTGCTGTCGCTGGCACACAAGACCGGCAGTGATCCGCGTACCTCTCTGCGTGCCCTGCCGCGCGTGGCCCAGATCCCGTTTGAATCCGAGCGCCAGTTCGCCGCCTCCTACCACCGTGACGGGCAGCACACCCCGGTGTTCGTCAAGGGCGCCCCCGAACGGATCCTGAGCTTGTGCAGCGACGCGGTGGAGCCGCAGAGGCGGGCGAAGTTGCTGGCCCAGGCGGAGGGCATGGCCGAGCGGGGTTACCGCGTGCTTGCCCTCGCGGAAGGCGTGGCCGGTGCGTCCTTCGATCCGGCGCGTCCGCCGGAGGAACCGCAGGAGCTGCGTTTCCTGGGCTACGTGGGCATGATCGACCCGTTGCGGCCGGGGGTGCGCGAGGCCATCGCCACCTGCCATCAGGCAGGGATTGAGGTACGCATGATCACGGGCGACCATCCTGTGACCGCCTTGGCCATCGCCCGTGATCTCGGCATGGCCGACGACCCGCGGCACGTCGTTTCCGGGGCGGAGCTGCTGGAGAAGCCGCGCGAGGCACTGGTGGATGCAGTCCGCACGACTCGCGTGTTCGCCCGAGTCGCCCCGCGTCAGAAGCTGGAACTGGTCGAGGCCGCCCAGGAAGCCGGGCACTATGTGGCCGTCACCGGCGACGGCGTCAACGACGCGCCTGCTTTGCGCAAGGCCAACATCGGGATTGCCATGGGAAAGGCCGGCACCGACGTCGCCCGCGAGGCCGCCGAACTGGTCATCACGGATGACAACTTTGCCACCATCGTCGCCGGCGTCGAGGAGGGGCGCATCGCGTACTCGAACGTCCGGAAGGTAATCTACCTGCTGATCTCGACCGGGGTGGCCGAGGTACTGCTGTTGGGTACCGCCCTGCTGACCGGCATGCCCCTGCCGTTGCTGCCGGCCCAGCTCCTGTGGCTACCTCGTCACGAACGGCATCCAGGACGTGGCCCTGGCGTTCGAGCCGGGGGAAGGCGACGCCTTGCGCCGCAAACCACGTCCGCCACGGGAACCCATCTTCAACCGCCTCATGCTGGAGCGTACCGTCGTCGGCGCGGTGGTGATGGCCGCCCTGGCGTTCGGGTTGTTCTACTGGCTGACCGAGCACCTGAAGATGGAGGACTATTCCGCCCGCAACCTGCTGTTGATGCTCATGGTGCTGCTGGAGAACGTGCACGTGTTCAACTGTCGGTCGGAGACGAAGTCCGCCTTCCGGCTGTCGCCGTTGCGGAACCCCCTGCTGCTGGGCGGCGTGGTCGTGGCGCAGCTTCTCCACGTCGGCATGCTGTACCTGCCGCTGGGGCAGAGGGTCCTCCACACGGAGCCGCTGAAACTGCAGATGTGGTTCACGCTGCTGCTGCTGTCGGTGACGATGCTGGTCGCCATGGAGTTACACAAGGCGGTGTGGCACGTACGTCAGCGGGCGCGACCGGCGTAGTCCGGGCCGCGCGTAGCACGCGCGCCGCAACCACGCCTGCAACTTGCGGAGTCTGCCTGACGCAGGGGCCGCGTCCTACGCCTTCGCCGGCGCCGGCGAGCGCTTCCACAGCTTGCCCCACAGACCTGGGCGCGCACCGGCCGGGCGGGCGTTGGGCTCCTCCGCGTTGTCGCTGGTGAGGCGGCGGGCCATTTCCTGGATGGCCACGCGGGCGGGGCTCGCCGGCGCGTCGGCCACAATCGGATGCCCGAAATCCAGCGAGCTCTGTACCCGGCGGTAGTCGTTGGGGATCGTGGCGAAGATCGGGCGGCCGAAGTGTGCTTCCACTTCCTCGGGCGTAATCCGCTCGAAGCTCGCCTTGCAGCGGTTGAGCACGATCTCGATCCGCTCCTCCTCCGTGTTCATCTGCAGGAGGCACTCGTAGATGCGCGTGGCGTTGCGGATGAACGGCACACCGAGTTGGGTGACGACAATCACCCGCTCTGCGTCCCGCAGGGCGGCCGCGCTGAGAAAACTGTACGCCCGCGGCAGGTCCACCACGATGTAGGGGAACATGTCGGCGAGCGCCTTGAGCACCTGCTCGACGCCCTCCGGCGTCACCGCTCGGGCGTCCTCGATGCGGTCCGGGCGCGCCAGAATGGAGACGTTACAGGGCAGCTCATGCATCGCCTTGCTGAGCAGCAGGCGGTCCAAGTCCACGCCCTCCCGGCAGACGTCGGCCACCGAGAACTTGGGCGTGCAGTCGAACGCGCACGCCACGTCGCCGAACTCGAGGTTCAGATCGACCAGACCCGCCCGGCGGTCCGTCAGGTGCCCGAGCTCCATCGCCAGGTTGCAGGCAACCGTCGTAGCGCCCGCCCCGCCCGAGGACCCGATCACGCAGAAACGCTTGGAGCCTAAGTGCATGCTCATTCGCGTCGCCCGGATGCGCTCCACCGCCTGCTCCAGGTCCGCCTGGTCCACGGGCCAGCACACGAACTGGCTGCACCCGGCACGCATCGCCGCGATGATGCTGCCCGGATCGCGGCTGCTGCTCAGGCCGAGAATGCCGCACTTGGGCGCAAGCTGCGTGATGCGCTCAACGGTCTCCAACCCCGCGCGCGTGTCGCCGTCGAGGTTGACGGCCACCAGGTCCACACTGCCGTGCTTGAGCCACTCGCGAAGCTCGTCCCACTGGCTGAAGTCCCCGAGGATGAGCGCATTCTTGAGTTGCTCGAAGGGCCCGCGAAACGGCGGCTCGCGCGACGGCAACGTATCAAACAGACACAGACGAAGGGTATCGGCCATGGGCGTTGTCCAACCTTCTTGGTGACCACGACGAGGCGCACCACCTGCGCCCCCTGCTCTTTCGAGTTGTATCGGCCTGCACTGTGCAGACGTCGCCTTAGAAAGCCGTCGCGTCGCCAACGCCCGATATTCCGGCCCCGGGTTGACGACCGCGCAGCCTCGCGCTCGGGTTGGCAGTTGCCAGGTGGCCTCGCCCCCCTCAGGCGGCACAGAAGGCGCAGGTGCCACGGACTCCCCTCGGCAGCCACACAGTCCGAGGCTACATAATGCACGTCAATCGTCGGCGTCACACGCCTATGGCTGCCCCTCGCTGCTTGATCTGAACGGCCTGCCACGCCGGCCAGGCGTCGCGCCCTGGCGAACCGGCTTGCGCCTTGGCCGGCTGCGCGGGCTTGCCCGGCCACGCACTCTCCGGGGATCCGTCTCTGACGGCGCGCTCGACGTTTGCAGAAGAGCCCCACCCGGTCCGGCGCGCCGCGAAGTTCACGATCGGACGGTTCGGAACGCCCAGCGCGTTGCCACGCCCCGCTCCCGGCCCGCAGACAGACACGAAGAAGCAGCGGTCCGCGGATCCAGCGGCCGGTCCTCGCGGACCAGGGCAAGTGCGCTGCAGCGTCTCGAAACCGCCGGCTGCGCGTCCCCGGGGCAGGCAACACGCCCGCCCGGACGAGCCTTCCGCCGACGATGGTTGCGGCGCGCGCGCACCGCGGTTCGGCGGCGTCCACAGGTGATCGCCCACCAGAGCCGTGGTTGACGGAGTCGGTATCCTGCGGGGCGCGGTGATCACGAAACCAACCCGGACTAGACCACAAGCGAACACCTACAGCGGCACCGGCACTTTGCAAGTCGCCCGTTATTCGAATGGTGCAGCGCTCGCCGGTCGGGAGCGTTCGGCCTTGCGCTGCGTGGCTGACCGCCCGGCTCGGCTGGAACAGGCACCTCCGCTCGAGCGACATCGCCCGGAGTCGGCCGGCCTCTTGGATGACGTTGACGACCCCGCACAGTGGAGAGCAGCGCGATCCGCCGGAGGCAAGCTGGTTACGTCGCTCCCCATCTCGCTCGAGCAGCGCGCCGGCGGGCAAGATGGCGATGGCTTCGGGCTTGCCGTTGCCGATAACGGAGCGGAGTGCTAACCTTCGCCCCCAAGGTCATCGAGGCTGCGCGGCGTGCTGGACAGGTGGTTCCTGAGGAACCTTTCCGCTGCCCATTCCGACTCGCCAGCGCTCGAGAGCGCCGACGCCATACCGCTGTTTCAACCCGCAGGGCGAAGGCAGGCGCGTCCAGGTGGGCAGGAAGGCGAACCCGACCGCGTACAGGCGTGGATTGAGTGCAGCGATGGACGTTCCCTCGCGGCCGACTGCCGTATCCTCACATTCCCCAGGCGGGCCCCCGCGAAGCCTGGCGCCCGCCCCGGTAACGTCTCGGAAGAGGTGACACGTGGTCGATGACGATGTGATCTTCTCGGAGCACGCGTGGGCGAGCAAAGCCGGCGGGAAGATGTTGCTCTACTTCGGTCCTAACCTCAAGGAGAATCTGAATCGCGTTTCCGTTCGAGAGTTCCTCCGTCGCCGAAAAGCCTGGGGAGCGGTCTGGAACTACGATTGGGACTGTGAAGACGGGGGACCCTGGTACACCTATGTCTGTGATACCATCGGTTATGACATTGACAAGATCACCAGCAAGAACAGCCGTAAGACCATCCGACGCAGCCTTGAGCGAAACGAGGTGCGCAGGGTTGACGCCGCCTGGTTAGCCGACCACGGCTATGAGATGTACGTGAGGGCGACCGCCAGATATAAGAACTACAAAGTGGCGTCCCGAGAGGGATTCGCCCGCGAGGTGCGCGCGCTGGGTGCGGAAACCAGCGTTCTTATCTACGGGGTTTTCGCGGACGGGGTGTTGGCGGCGTACGGCATTGCTCGCCAATTCGGGCCCACGGTGCGGTTCATTTTCGCGCACTTCGACCCCGATCGCTCCGAGACCAAGCCGATGTATGCTCTGTACTACACGTTGGCGCGGGACTGTCTTAACCAAGGTTGCACGGACATCGACGCCGGCTGGCGACCGTTCGTACACGACACCAACATCGAGGAATTCTTCAGGAGAATGGGCTGGCGCCAGGCACCTTGCCGCATCGACCTCTATCTCGCCTGGCCGCTACGTGCCGTGCTGTCCATTGCCCGGATCATCCGGGAACCGCTCGATTGCTTACTGCCTGGTCGATTCCGGGTCATGCTGCAGGGGCTCCTGGTGGCCGAGGATGTCGCACGGGAATCCCGGCGGCGTCCGGCCGTCTTCATCTCGCGCTCCGGATGAGGCGCATGGCGGTCTCCAACTGCGCCGGCGTCAGCGCGGGCCTGGTGGGAAGGGTAACGACGTGGGCAAAAGCCTGTTCGGCATACGGGCAGCAAACGGGATCGTATCCCAGTTCAGCCAACACCTCACCCTGCAACGGGTGTGCCGGAGTCGCGTACCACCCCCCGACATCGAGGCAGGCTGAGGCAGCCGCGGCCAGTAGCTGCGGTTTGGACTGGACCCAGATCGGCACCCGCAGGTACATGGGTGACGCCCGAGGATCAGGCGCTTCAACCTGAATGCCTTCCGTCTGAAGCCGGTTGTGGATGACGGCCGCCGCACTCATGCGCCGAGCCCGGATATCCGGCCAGCGGCGCAGTTGCTCGTGGGCCGCCAGCGCCTGGGACTTACAACACAGTTTGAAGAAACCCGCAGCCTCCCCGGTTAGTTGTGCGGAACGCGGCGGCACGCCTGAGATTAAACCGTGGCGGGACGCCCACCGGTAGGCGGTCCGCAGCGCCCGGCGGGTGCGCGGTGTGACCAGCCACCGATAGAGCAGACGTTGCACACTCAGGGAGGTGGCTTCCTGCCACCCGGGGCGAATGGCGTCGGCAGCGATGATCCTGTCCACCTCCCGGGCCAGGCCGGCATCCTGAAAGGTCACCATGCCCCCCTGCCCGGCACTGAAAGGCTTGCCCCACTCGAAGGCAAACAGGGCGCCCAGTCCGTAGGTTCCGACCCGCCTGTTGTCCCAGGTCGCATCCAAGGAGTGACAACAGTCCTCAATGACCGCCACCTCCTTCTTCGTGGCCCAGGCAAGAGCAGCATCAAGCTGGGACGGTACCCCGAATGTATGTTGCAGAACGAGAACCTTGAGAGGTGCTGTCAGCCGCTCCAATGCCGAGGGAGCCACGCTCAGATGCCGGTCCACGTCCAGGAAGACCGGGGTGGCACGCAGGCGGGTCACCGCTTCGACCACGCCCACGCAGGTGAAAGCGCAGATGCCCACGCGATCGCCTTCCCCCACCCCGAGCGCGCGCAGCAGGGCGTAAAGGCCCACCCGCCCCATCCAGAACGCCCGCGCCGCGACCGCCTCCTGGCACTTTGCGAACGCCGCCTCAAAATGTCGCACGGCGTCACGTGTCATCAGGCGGTAGTTCCTTGTGAAACTCGTAAATGAGGTGTCCTCTGGTCGGGACCTGTGCCACGAGTTTGCACCCTCGCTTCGTGTGGAAGGCATGGACTCGTTTGTTGGTCGAGAGAGTTAAGATAACGTACGGACCGATCAAACCCCACGCTCGGAATGCTGACTCCCTCTCGTCACACAATCGCAGCGCCAACCCGCTCCCCCGCGCCTCCTCCACCAGTGCCAAAAAGAGACCCTCCGCGGCCGGACGGGGAACGACCCTTGAGACGTCGGGGAGCGGCCGAAGACGACCTCTCAGCGCCCGCCCCAACCACACCAACACCCCCGGTCGCCACAGGTTCATAAGCACGCTGCAGGCAATAGCAACTGCGTGCTTCCTGACTATCTCTCGGTAGATTCGCGGGCGATCGAGCGTGGCCCCCGCGATCCCAAGCACCCTGCCGTCCGCGCTCTTGGCTACCCATACTTGCGAATGCTCCTGCTCCTGGATCCAGCGGATGAAACGCCCGGCAAAACCGGCGCCCATCTTGGACAAGATCGACCAAGGCATCGCCTCCCGATGGAGACGCCCGACGTTCAATATGTCGGCCTCTTCCATTGGGGTGATTCGGATTGAGCAAGCATCGACCACAGGAGCAGACATTCGGGAGCACCTCCAGGGCCCGGCGCCAGGCGATCAACCAATTGCAGCTCCTCACGCGGGAGGCTCCAACGAGGGGCGTATCCCCTGGAGTAACTGGGCGTACACCAACTCCAGACGATCCTCCACATCCTCTTCGTCAAACAGGCGTTCAGCTCTTTCGATCCCGGCCTCCCCCATTTGCCGACGCAACGAGGGATCCGCCGCCAACCCATCCAACGCCGCCGCCAACCCGGCGATGTCGTCGGGCGGAACCAGCAAACCCGTCTCCTGGTCAGACACCACCTCGTTGGTACCGGGAACATCCGTCGCCACGATCGCCCGCCCGATCGCTAACGCCTCCATCAGCGAGCGCGGCAACCCCTCCTTCTCACTGGTCAGGCAGTTTACGTCGGACGCCGCGATGATGTCCAAGGTATCCCTGCGCCACTCGGAGAACGTGACCTTGTCCAGAATCCCGAGCCGAGCCGCGGTCGCTTCGAGCAGCGGAAACTCGCGACCGCCGCCGCTGATCAGGAAGCGCAGATTCGGCGCTCGGGTGCGGGCCACCGCTTCGAGCAGACGATCGACCCGCTTAACCCGCTCGAATCGGCAAAGCATCACGCACAACACCTGCTCGGGTGACATACCAAGCTTGTCTCGCATCCGCATGCGGACCGCCGGATCGCGGTAGGGCCGCAGCGCGGCCAGGTCCACTCCATTACCCTCATACCCCACGCGCGAACGCGGCACCACATGCTCCTGGAACAGCCGCCGGTAGTCGTACTGATTCTGGCTCAGCACGTAATCCGCCCAACGACCTGCGAGTTGCTCCAACCTCTTGTAGCCATGATAGGCAACCCGGCGCTGACCATCATAGTAGGGTAGCCCATGGACAGTGTGAATGACCACGGGTACGCCCGCCAGCCTGCCGGCCAAGCGGCCCAGGAACCCCGCCTTGGAGGTCCGCGTGTGCACGATGTCAGGACGATGGCGTCTCAGAAAACGCACGAGCTGGCAAAGGGCCGACAGATCACGCCCCGGTGAAATCGGGCGCGGGATCGGCACGTCCACCAGCGTCACACCGGCCGGCGGCGTCATGGGATATCCGTCGTTTGCGGCGACGACCCATTGCCGATAGCCGCGCCGTGACAGCCCCGCAAGCTTCAGGTGAAACATCGTGGCGGCGCTGGCCCGCGTGGTCACGATGTGCGCAATCGTCGGCTTATCTTGGTTCATCCGGAGAAACCGGGATCTCGCACCGGGGTCGGCTCTAACCGACCGGGTTCTCCCGCCAGCCTTTGTTGCGGGTCGGTACTCGTCCTGCACCAAGCCGCTAGACAGCGCGCGTAGCTTCAGGTGCCACTCGAGCTGTTGCGGGCGTAACACGTTGGCCCGATACGTCCTCGCCGGTGTGAGATTCCGGGCTGTCACCTGCGTGGCCGCAAGCCCGGAGTCCGGAGGAAAGCCCGCCGTTCTCCTTCAGGAACAGCCACGGTGGTAACGTCCGGAAACTCAACGAGTTACGCACCGGAAGACCATACCGCCAACAGTCTATCGAAGGAGGAGGGCAGCGTCCAGACCGGCCGGCGCCCAGGTGGGCGCCGACCTCTCTGACCGGCGAGCCAGCGTCGAATCGCCCCTGCCGGTGGCGACCCTGATCGACCCCACCGGCAGGAAGATCGAACCCTGCGTCAGCCAAGCCGGCCTGCTCATCATCAGGGCGGTGCTGGACACCAAGGTCGAAGCGCCGGCGGGCCCCCAGGGCGTCACCACGCACGGCGGCGGGCGACGGTGCGGAAGCCGTGCGCGCATCGTCTCGACGAGGTGCGCCGGCCGGCCACGCCGGCGGACGCGGTCGCGGTTGATCCGCCAGGTGGGCACACGACCAACCTCGAGCGCGACGGGAATGCCGATCTGACGGACTTTGCCCGGCCGGCCAACACCCGCGGGGCGGCCGGCGGTGGGGCGCAAACGTGGGACGCGGAGAACCAGCCGGTGCCGGCAGGGAAGGCAGCGGCGCGGAAGCTGACCCGGGCTCGGATTCCGTTACAGGCGGACGAGTCGGACGAGGGTTGCGGATGGACGGACGAACGGATTGTCGAGGGGGTGGGGTTTGCAGCCCGTTGAAGAAGTAGCGTCGGCCCCCTGCGGCCGACGTAGAACGCCTCTGACGCACGGATCGTCGAGGAAACCAGCGCTGACGAGGCGTTCTTCAACACGCTGTTGGCCATTCGGACCGTGGAGCAGGTCCGGCGGCAGTTGGGAGGGCTTGGAGGCAACGTCGCAGCAGCATCGGCCACGCCCCCGGGGCGATCCGCGGGCCGATCATCGCGCCACCATACCGCCGGCCGCGCGGTGGTCGCGGCGGAAAGCCACCACCCCTCCTGCGGCAGCACCTCCCGGGCAGATCGCTGGTGCACACCGCCCAGCGCCGATAACATGCGGGCGTGGACGCGGAACCGGAGTCAAACCTGCTGCCGATTTGCCCGCGGTGCGCTTACTCCCTGCGTGGCCTGCCGGTCGAGCATCGCTGCCCGGAGTGCGGGCTCGCCTTCGACCGGCGCTGGCGGGTCTTCGGCGGTCAACTGCTGCCGGGACCGCGCGACGCGGGAGCCCGGCTGCCCATAATCGGCTTGGCCTACGCCGTGTTCTGGTCCCTGGTGGCAGCCGTCCTCGTCTGGTTTGCAGCCCCCCGAGGGTGGACTTCCTGGTTGCTTCTTACTGTCGTCGCGGCGGTCACGGCACTCATGGCGTGGCTGGTGTTCACCAAGCCCCGCAAGTTCGTTGCGGTCGGTCCGGAAGGCGTGGTGATCTATCACGGCCCGACGCGGACACAGCGTTTCCCGTGGACGCAGCTTGGACGGGCCGAGTTCAACATCGCCCGCGGGGGCGTAATCTTCCTCGCCGCAGGCAAACCGCTCCGCCTCGACAGGAGTACCTTCTTCCGCAGCAACTACAGCGAGATGGACCGCTGCGTCCAGACACTCAACAGCTACCCGCGTCCCCGGGAAACGGCAGCCTCCAGGAACACACCGCAGCAAACTCCATCTGCCTCTACGTAGCAGGCTGTGGCGATGACCCTCCTGCCAGGATGGCGGGAGAATGCTCTAATGCAGTCGCCCGCTGCGGAAGATCGCCCACGCCAGTGACAGGCCGAAGACGCCGGCAACCAGGTAGCCCGTCAGGCCGAACCACTGCACGGGGATGCCCAGCAGGCTCATGCTTGGGTCCGCGCTGACCACCACCGAACTGCCCACGATGATGGCGGCGATCACGACGGAAAACGCCAGCCGGTTGCTGGAGCGGTCCAGCTCCTGCACCAGTCGATCGAGATTGGCGTGCTTGAGGTTGATTTCCCAGGTGCCGGAGGCGAACCGCCGCAAGACCTCGCCGATCTGCTCCGGGGCCCGGCGCAGCATGGTGAGAATCTGGTACGTCAGCACCGCCCCGCCGCGGGCCAGTCGATGCGGCGACACCCGCCGCGCCAACGTCTGCTTCAGCTTCGGCTGGAGCAGCTCGACGACGTTCAGCTCCGGATCGAGCTGCTGGGCGATGTTGGTGGCCATGCTGAACGCCTTCACCAGCACCGGCAGCTCGCGCGGCATGACCACGCCGTGCTCCCGAACCACCTGCGAGAACTCATGGAACAGACAGCCCAGGTCGATCTGCCGCAGCGGCAGACCGTGGTACTTGTCGAGCAGCATCCGCAGCGCCCGCTGGAATTGCCGGCGGTCCGTGGTAGGCCCCAGCGCACCGATCTCCCCGAGAACGCTGACCATCAGCTCCGTTTCCTTGTGCACGGCCGCGTAGACCAGCACCACGAACTGGCCCATCAGCTCCTCGGTCAGCGTACCGACCTGGCCGAAGTCGATAAGGCCCAGCGTCGCCGGCGGTTCCACCAGCAGGTTTCCCGGATGCGGGTCCGCGTGGAACACGCCGAGATCGAACACCTGCGTGAGATACGCCTCGGCAAGCCGGCGGCCGAGGAGACGGCGATCCACGTGGGCCGCCTCCGGAGCGGTACCCGAAAGGATGCCGTTCATGTTCACGCCCGGCAGCGTCTCCTGGGTGAGCACCTCCTTACCGCACAGCTCCCAGTAGACCCGCGGGACCCGCAAGCCCTCAACGGAGGCGAACGCGTCGCCCAGCCGCGTGGTCGCAGACGCCTCGTTCACGAAGTCCAGCTCGCGCAGCAGCACCTCCTCGAACTCGTTGACGATCATCCCCGGCCGGTAGATGCGCGCCTCCGGCACCAGCCGTTCGAGCGAATCCGCCAGCCAGCGCAGCAACTGCATGTCCAGTTCGACCACCTGGGTGATGCCGGGGCGCCGCACCTTGACCATGACGTCCGCGCCGGCCAGGGTCCGAGCACGATAGACCTGCCCAATGGACCCGCTGGCCACCGGGGTCTCACCAAGCGTGGCGAAGCACTGGCCGGCGGGCCGTCCAAGCTCCCGCTCGATGATCCGCATCGCCTCGGCCGTGTCGAACGGCGGGACCTTGTCTTGCAGCAGGCGCAGCTCGGCCAGGATTTCCTCGGGCACGAGGTCCGGCCGGGTGGTCAGCATCTGCGCCAGCTTGATGAACGTGGGGCCCAGTTCACTGCACACCAGGCGGAGGCGGCGCCCCACGGTGGACGCACCGACGTCCACCTCCTCTTCCTGCTGATGTTTGCTCACGATCCAGCCGGGCACGTAGCGCAAAAGGTTCAGACGCGCGACCAAGTACCCGAACCCGTGCTGGGTGAGCACCTGGGCGATGCGACGCAGCCGGTTGAGGCTGCGGACGCTGCGTGATATCTGGAGCGGAGTCATTGCCCTACAGCGTCGCGGGAATCGCCCGCCGCGTCAAACCCTCCCCCGCAGGCATATCGGTGAGGGGTCCCTCTCGTCCCGGTAGCCATCCGGCGGCGTGCGGGCTGCGGTCCCCCTACTCCACGAACGGAACTTGCCCCCTCTCGCAGAACCGGGTACAAGCGCGGGCCCGGCATGACGCGACGGGGGGGGCCCGACGAGTTGAAACAGCCTCCGCATCCATGGCCCCAAGGAAGCCCACCTGATGCAGAAGCTTGGCGCTGACAACATGGGCGAGCCGGTCGCGGCCCACCTCCACCACGACCTGATCAGCCTGCGAGAGGACCAGACGGTCAGCGACGCGCTGGCACAGTCTCGCCGAGCGGACATCACGGACAAGATTGTCTACCTGTACGTACTGGACAAGGACGAGCGCCTCGTGGGAGTGGTGCCGGTGCGACGGCTGCTGGCCAGCGAGCCCGGCGCGACGATGAAGTCGATCATGGTTGCCCCCGTCGTGTCGGTCTCCGCCTCCGGTTCAGTGCTCGAGGCGTGTGAGACACTGCTCGACCATCGATTCCTGGCGTTGCCGGTGGTGGACGACGAGAATAGATTGCTCGGCGTTATCGACCTGAGCCAATTCACGGACGAGTTGCTCACCACCGCCCAGCACCAGGTGGACAGCGCCTTTCAGTTGATCGGCGTGCACGTGGCTTTGGGACGCCGCGTATCGTCCTGGGCAAGCTTCAAGGACCGCTTCCCCTGGCTGCTGTGCAACATGGCGAGCGGGACCATCTGCGCGCTGATTGCCGGGCAGTTCGACCTGTTGCTCAGCGAGGTCGTGATCCTGGCGATGTTCATCACGGTGGTGCTCGCCCTCGGCGAGAGCGTCAGCATGCAGTCCATGACAATCACCCTCCAGGGGCTGCTGGGGCAGCAGACGAGCTGGCGACAGATGCTCGCAGCCGCTCGGAAGGAGCTCGCGACCTCGGCCCTGCTCGGGCTCGGTTGCGGCAGCATCATCGGACTGACCGCCCTGATCTGGCGGGGAACCGTGATGGAAGGCGTGGCCATCGGGGCCAGCATCCTTCTGTCGATTGTCTCCGCGTGCCTGCTGGGAGTAGCCATCCCCACACTCATCCACAGGCTGAGGATTGACCCCAAGGTCGCTGCCGGACCGATCGTCCTGGCGTCGGCTGACATCGTCACGCTACTCTACTACTTCAACATCGCGCAGCGCCTGCTCGCCTAGCGGCGTCTTGAAGAAAGCCCCGTCAGCGCTGGTATCCTCGACGATCCGTGCGTCAGAGGCGTTCTACGTCGACCGCAGGGGGCCGACGCTACTTCTTCAAGGGGCTGCTAGACGGCTGCTCGGGGCACGACCGATGCATGCAGCAGACCGCCGCTGCTTCGGCGGCTGCGCCGTGCCCCCGCGTGTTCGTCACGCCCCGGGCAGTGTTCGGAGGCATGGCGGGGCGGCGGCCCACTTGGGCGTCACTCGGCTTGGGTAATGCCCCCCCTCGGCAACCGTGCGAAGCCTCTGCCACAGTTGCCCAGAGCAACTACGTGAAGCCGAGGGCCAGCCACCACGTTCCTGAGAGCAGCCGAACGAGATGTGTGCGTGGGCATCAAGCGAGGTGTCGCACACCAGTGTGGCCAGCTAAAGTACCACAGCAACTTGTGTAGGCCGCGGGCGGTGAGCGGGCCCGCGACCCCCACGTCAACCAGCGGTGTCCGCCACCCGGCGCGGCGAGAATCCCCCGTATCCGTCACCCGTCACAGGCAAGTAACAACAGAGACGCCGACTGATCCGCAGGCCTCACAGTTCTGGTAGAATTGCTCTTTCTTGTGTCGTAGCGGCCGACAAACGTGTACGCCTCCCCCAAGCTCGGCGGTAGTGAACCCTGGAGGTCCGAGGCCGCGGAGGAGGTTGGTTTGGTCTTCCGTTCGTAAGGAGCACGGCATGCAATGCTCGAGGCGCTTTCGCGCAGGCCTTTGCCTGACAACGCCGGTGTGTCTGGGGCTGTTTCTGGTCACCCTGGTAAGCGCGGTTGCCATCGCGCAAACGCCCACAGGCTCCGCAGGCCAGTCTCCCCCGCCCGCCGACTCGAAGAGCGCGCCGCCGGCGCAGCCGCCGACGGACCCGGGAACGGGGCAGGCCCAGCCCACCTCGCCCACGGCAAACGCGCAGGCTCCGGTGCCCAAGGCCCCGGACGCGAAGCCACCCGGACCCTCCACCCAGGGTACGGGCGCCGGCAAGCCGGCAGGGGGCGGCGTTCCGACACAGGTCAAGGGCAAGGGGGCCAACGAGTTCCCAATGGACCCCAACGCCAAATGGGCCTGCGAGGTAACCACGGTTACCCATGAACCCGTCTGGCGTGTCGCGGCGGGGGTTCCGTTCGCCTTCAAGATTAAGAACGAGGGGACCGCAGAACTGAAGATTCGCGCGCAGGGTGGGTGAGGGACGACCTACAACGGTCGGGCCGACCGTACGATCAAGCCGGGTGAAACCGAGGAGTTCATCATCACCCTCAGTTGCCACAAACTGAAAGGCGAGTTCAGCCGGGACATCCGCGTCCAGACGAACGACCCCCAGCATTCCGACGTCGTGCTGACCTGCAAGGGGAGGATTCTGGAGGTGGCCAAGGTGGAGCCGGAGCAATTCAACTTCGGCCAGGTCCCGCGCAAGACGCCGCCTCCGCCCCAGAAACTGACGATCCGCCGCGCCGACGCGGGGCCCCTGAAGCTGGCCCTGGTCGATCAGCCGGATCTCAAGAGCGTCAAAGTCGAGCTGCGTGAGATCGAGCCGGGCGCGCAATACGAACTGGAGGCCGTGCTCTCGCCTCCCTACGCGTCCCTCAACCTGCGCCAGGTCGTCAAGCTGACGACGGGGGCCGAGCAGGTACCCAATCTGGAGGTTCCGCTCTATGCCATGGTGGCACCGCGCGTGGCAGCCCGGCCGGCACGGCTCTTCATGCCGCGTGAACGCCGGACGGCGTGGCAGCAGGAGATCCAGCTTGTGTGGGACGACAACAAACCCAGCAAGATCCTGGCCGCCACCGTGAATGACGCGAGCCTCACGGTGCGTCTTCTGGACAAGGACAAGGGGCAGAACATCGTGGTGGAGGCGCCGGCCGGCGCCGACCCCGTAGCGAATGACTGCGCGTTGACCATTCAGTTCGAGGACGAGGATGCCCGCGAGCTGCGGGTTCCGATCGGCGTAGACGTGCGAACCACCGCGGTACCGCGGCCACCGAAGCCTGCTGACGCGGGGAGGGCCAGGCCTGCGGCCGTTGCCGGTAAGGTCGAGGCCCAGCCGGCGGGGGGTGCGGAGGCCGGGAAGCAGGCACGTCTGCGCCCGAGTGCGCACAGGCGCTCGACGACACCCGCGGCAGCAGGCTCGACCACGCCGCAGGCACCGCCGCCCGCGCAGCCCGACGAGCAGGCGAAACCTCAAAGCGAACCCACGCCTGCCGAGCAGAAGAAGCCCGCGGACGAGAAGCCGACCGACGAGAAGCCGACCGACGAGAAGCCGACCGACGAGAAGCCAACGTCACCTCCTCCGTAGTGCTCCGGCGCGCTCTGGATGTGGCGGGCGATTGGCGTGGGCGTGGACCTGCGAATGGAGCCTACCGCCCGCCCCTGGGGGGCGCCGACCTGCCACGTGGAAAGCGCCGTAAGGGCCTGTTACCCTGCCGGTTCGGCACCGAGGAATGGCTGTGCGCACGGTGACTGGGCCCCATGCTGGTTGACACCGCTACCATCTTCGTCCGCGCCGGGAAGGGCGGGCACGGTTGCCTCAGCTTCCGTCGGGAGAAGTTCGTACCCAAGGGTGGGCCGGACGGCGGGGACGGCGGGCACGGCGGTTCGGTGTTCGCGGAAGCCTCGGCGAATGTGGAAACACTGCTCGACTTCACCGGTAAGCACCACTGGATCGCCGAGAACGGGCGGCCGGGCATGGGCAAGAACATGACCGGGCGCAGCGGTGAGGACCTGGTCCTGCGGCTGCCGGTGGGCACCCTGATCTACGATGACGAAATCGGCATCCTGCTGAAGGACCTCACGCAGGAGGGCGAGCGCGTGTGCCTGGCGCGCGGTGGGCGCGGCGGGCGGGGAAACGCGCGGTTCGCCGCCCCCGACCACCAGACCCCTCGGGAGTGCGAGCCGGGCGAACCCGGCGAGGAGCGCCGCCTGCGCCTCGAACTGAAGCTTATCGCCGACGTCGGCCTGGTCGGGTTCCCCAACGCCGGGAAGAGCACGCTACTTTCCCGGCTGTCCAAGGCCCACCCGAAGATCGCGGACTACCCTTTTACGACGCTTACGCCGCAGCTTGGGATCGTGGAGCTGTCAGATGCCCGGCGGTTTGTGCTGGCCGACCTGCCGGGGCTGATCGAGGGGGCGCATCAGGGGGCGGGGCTCGGGCACACCTTCCTCAAGCACATCGAGCGGACGCGGGTGATTCTGCACGTGGTGGACGTGGGTTCCCCCCACGGTGAGCAGACGCCGGGCGAGGCGTACCGGGTCATCCGCCGGGAATTGCAGGAGTACAGCCCGGAGCTGGGCGGCAAGGACGAGCTCGTGGCCGCCAACAAGATCGACCTGACCGGCGGCGCGGAGGCCGCCGGAGTACTGGGTGAGGAAATCGGGCAGGCCGTGTATCCTATCAGCGCGGTGACCGGACGGGGGCTGCCGGCGCTCGTGGAGGCGCTGTGGACCCTGGTGCAGCGCGCCCGCAGTCCGCGCGAGCCGGCACCGGAGCCGCCGCGGCGTCTGCCGCCGCATCGGACAGCATCGGAGCCCGTATGAAGCACCGTCCCCAGCCCTTAGATCCCAACGCCCCGGTGGCGGTGCTCGACATCGGTAACACGTCGATCCACCTCGGCCGCTGGCAGCGTGGGCAGGTCAGCGCGCAGCTCGCGGTGCCGGCTCGCGACGCTGCCGCGTTCGAGGAGGCGTTCGCCGCCCAGTTGGCCACTTTTCCCACAGGGCCGCCGCCGGCCGTCGTGGCGTGCTCCGTCGTGCCGGAAGCACTGCGGCGGGTGCGCGCGCTGGTTGAGGCGCGGATTGACCGCAAGCTGCTCGTCGTTGGCGAGGCGGTGCCGTATCCGCTGGACGTGGCCGCCTCCCTGTTGGCCACGGTCGGCGCCGATCGCGTGTGCGCCGCGGGCGCGGCCTATGATCGCCTGCAAGCCGCCTGCGTCGTGGTGGACTTCGGCACGGCCGTCACGATCGACCTCGTTGATGACGATGGAACGATGGTAGGCGGGGCCATTCTGCCCGGGCTGCGGCTCCAGATGCGGGCCCTGCACGAGCATACGGCCATGCTGCCGCTGGTTGAACCCGGCGTGCCGGAGATGCCGTACGGGCGCAACACCGTTGAGGCTATTCAGACGGGCGTCTGTCGTGGTCTGGCCGGCGCCGTCCGCGACATCGTGGAGGGGTATGCCACGTTCCTGAACCGCTGGCCGCAGGTTGTCGCCACCGGCGGCGACCTCGCCTTCATGGCGCGCCCATGCAACTTCCTCGACTCGCTGGTGCCGGACCTCACACTGCGCGGCGTGGGACTGGCGCATGCCAGGCGTCTCGGCGCCGGCAGCCCGTGAACCCGTTGCCCCGGCGGTTCTGCAGCCGTCGCCGCAGCGGTCCCGCGCGCAGGTCACCACGCGACGCCGGCTCTTGCTCTGCCGACACGGTTATGCTATAAGAGCGGCATACGGCAGCAGAAGAGTGTACGGGCAACTAACCCCAAGGAGCGGGGAGATTGCGTCTCCGCTCGCGACGGGGCGCGGCGCGTACCGGGTGTGCAGCTACTACCGCAAGGCATCTCACGAGGCAGGCGGGAAATCGCGTGGACCCCCAGGATTGACTCCGGGGGAGGAGAGTGAACCATGATCAAGGTGGTGCGCGCATACATACTAACGATGGCTGGCTCCCTGGCGTTGGCCGTGGCGAGCCCACCGGGGCCCATTGACGGCCAGAACATCCCTTCGGACTTCGCCGGGGTTACCCCCGTTCTCCAGAACAACCACACGGGCTTTGGGGATTATCAGATCAGCTACGGTGCGACCCTTCCTGGGTCGGAGACCGACGAGTTGTTCCTGGCCGGGTCGAGCACACACCTGTACGTCGGGATCACCGGCAACCTCGAGACCAGCGGCCACGCGTGGATGATCTGCATTGGTGATCCGACGCGTGTGGGGCAGGGGGAGAACCGCACGGAAGGCGTCGGCGGGCCACCGACCACTCTGCAGGACGCCGCGCGGGAGATCGCTATTGACGACGGCGGCACGCCCGAGGACCCGAGCGATGACACCTGGTCGTACGGCGCTGGCGGCATGATTTTCCCGTGCGACACGGACTACGTCATCGCGGTCGACACGTACGCGGGCTGGGCCCACTTCAGCCTCTACACTCTGCACGATCCCAACGGCGCGCCGGTTGGAACCGTTGATCCGACGCCTGACAACCCTGCTGATCCACTGCTCAACGTGTACGCGGAGCGCCTCTACGTCGCCGACACGGAGCTCAACGACGGCGATGCCCTTCTCAACGAGCAGAACTACTCCGGCTTCACCACCGGTGGATTCGACAACAGCAATCTGCTCGGCGTCACGGATACCGACGGCTCGACCGCGGCCACCGCGGGCACCGGCCTCGAGTTGGCCGTGCCGCTCGCCGCGCTGGGCCTGAGCCCCGGCGACACGATTTACATCTACGTGCTGATGCTCAACGGCGCAGGCGGCACCGGCAACGGCACGGTTGTGAATCAGGTGCTGCCTCCGCTCACCAGCGGGTCTTCCTGTGACCCGCCGGGTGAAGTCGGCAAACGCGTCGACCTCATCGCGGTGATGAACTGCCTGACCGTCAACCTGGCGGCCCTACCTGCATTCAACGGCCTGGCTGACGGCGTGCTCGTCGATTCCAACTACGGCAACCTGCGCCAGGCATTGCAGACGTGTCCGACACCCTACGGCGATCAGGTGTACGACCCGGACCTGCCCGTGCGTACGGGCGGCTCTGAGCTGGACGCCCTTTACGTCACGACCGACGGCAACAGCCTCTACCTGGGCATCACCGGCAACCTCAAGGAAGCCAACGAGGGGCACCGGTTGAATATTTGGATTGATAGCGTGGCCGGCGGTGAGAACACCGTCAACTGGGACCCGATGTGGGGGACACCGGGCTCCGGGATGGAGGGCGACACCCTCCCGCCACGTGCAGACCAGGTCACCGACGTGTTCTTTGATTATGTCATCTCGCTCAACATCTGGCCGGGGCCGCCTAACGGGTACGTCTTCGTTGATCTCTGGGACCTGCAGAATGATTCCACCAGCAACCGCGGCAACTGCGTCATGGAGAGCGGCAGCGGAACCCTGGCCAACGGCAACAATCGGTGGGACATGCAGGTCGCCCTCGACAACCGCAACACCGCGGGCGTCGCCGGCTGCGGTTACTATGAAGAACCCTGCTGGTACGATGCGGACACCGCGGTGAAGGCGTTGGCCGGCACCGCCACGAGCGGCACCGAAATCCGCGTGCCCCTGCCCGACATCGGCATCGACCCGTGCGGTGGACCCGCGACGGTTCATCTTTGGGCCAACATCACGGACAAGAGCGGGTGGCGCTCCAACCAGACTCTGCCGCCACTCCGGGGAACCGATCAGGCCGCGGTGTGGAATCCCAGTGATCTCGTCACCGACTGGTTCGTCGATGAGTACGTCCTGCCGGAGACTTACTATCGCGCCGTGGCGTATACAGTGACCTTCACACCGGGGGCCGTCGAGATTGACTGTAACGAAAACGGCATCGAGGACTACTGTGACATCCTGAGCGGCTTCTCGTACGACCGCAACATCAATGGGGTTCCCGATGAATGCGAGGTACCTGCCGAGTGTCACATCGTCAGCAGCGATCCAGTGAGCGGCTGGATCGATGCCCGCGTGCCCGTCAGGCCGACGCCGCCCTACGTACCGATGGGCTGGACGGAGGTGCAGATCACTTTCAACACCGAGTGCGACGCCGGCGCGCTGACAGAGGACAACTTCGAGCTCAGCGAAACCTGCCTGCCCGGCGCCTGTGACGGCATGCCCCCCGGAGTGCTTTCCGTGAGCAGCAGTGGCAACGTGGCCACGGTCACGCTCACCGATCCGATTGATCCCAAGACCTGGACGACGCTCAGCCTGCTGGGCGGCGCGCCAACCGACAAGGTCGTACTCGGCTTCCTACCGGCCGACTCGGACGGCAGCCGCACCGCGAACGCCAACGACATTGTGCAGGTGATCAACCGCATCAACGAAGCATTCGGGGGGGGCACGCCGGCGCCGCATCAGAGCGACATCAATCGGTCCGGTATCATCACCGTGGCCGACCTGGTAACGCTGATCAACCTGTTGAACGGGTCGTCGCCGTACCCGGAGGCGTATTTCAACAAACGGCTTCCGTCAATGCCGTAGGGAGCGGCGCGGGCAGTACTGCATGAGTACCGCGGCGGGTGCGGCGCGCCGCACCCGTCGCTTGGAGGGAGATGCCGACCGGGGCGGGCGGTGTGTACCAGGCCTGTTGACGCTGCCGGTTTCACGCAGCACTGGGCCGCCGGCCCCCGGCGGTTTCAGGGCCTGCCGGGTGGCGGGCCGGCGTAACCTTGGGCATGCGCGCCCGGCGACTCAATCGCCGGTCTTCTCCCGCCGCTGCAAAAGCCGGGCCGCCCCCACCTCCTCGAGGCGCGACAGGTCGGTCCAGAACGTACCCTCGCCCGCGAAGACCAGTTGGATCGACTCGGGCTGGAAGTGCTCGGCGAACGTGTACAGGTTGAACGCCTGGGCCGTGCCGAACGCGTTGATGAGCAGCTTATAGCCGTCCGCCTCCGCCTGTTTCTTCATCTTCTCCACGTCGGTGCGGGCGCCGCCGAGGATTTCGGTCCGCCGGGCGTCCAGTTGGGCGACCTCCTGCTGAATCTCAGCCACTTCGAGGCCCGCCTGGGCATCGGTCTGGGCGGCGGACTTCTCGCCTTCCGCCAGCGTGCCGGCCACCAGCACCCGGGTCTGGGCGGCCACGGTCTCCTGGGCGATGCCCACCTCTTTGCGCACCTCTTCCAGGTGCGCCTTGACGGTGGCGGCCTCGCGCTGCTTCTGCTTGGTGAGCTGCTTCTCGATGGCGATGTAGCTCTGCTGGATGGTGCGCTTCAGGTCTTCCGTGACGTCGCCCGTGTCGGGGCTGCCGGGCGGAGCGTGTACCTCGATCTCCCGGATGAGCGCCAGCAGGACCTCGATGTTCTTGGCCCGGCAGACGCGCTGCAACTCCGCGGTCAGGGCGCGCTGGAACTCCTCCCGCTTCTCGCCATGGATGAAGTCGCGGGCGGCGTAGGTCGAGCCGATGTTGCGGCAGATGGAGCGCAACTGCGGCCCCACGACCTTATCGAGCACCCCGTCGATGTTGCCATACGTGTTGATCGTCTGGGCGGCGTGCCGCGGGTCGATCCCCCAGATGACCGTCACCTCCACCTGAATCGTGAACCCGGTGTCCGAGGGGAACACAATGCGGTAGCTTTCCTTCTCGTTGACCTTGACCTGCGAGTACTCGTTGAAGCCGATCTCGATCGGCGTGACCTTCTGCAGCTTCGGGTTGATGAAGTACACACCGGGCTGCAGGACGTCCTCGAGCGTGCCGCGCTCACCGGGCTTGGCCAGCGGGCGGACCATGCTGATCAGTTCCTCGCGCTTCGGCGCGGGCGGCAGCGTCGTCGCCGTCTCGCCGGCCTCAGGCGCGACCACCGGGGGCGCGGCAGGAACTGTCTCGCCGGCCGCCACGGCCATCTGCGCCGGCTCGGCGCCGAAGAGATTGGTCACCACGCCGACGAACCCGGCCGGGATAACGACCGCCGGACACAGCTCCACGTCGCAGACGTAAGGGTTGATCTTGTACGTGCCGGGCGTGAGCACCTCGCGGAGCACGCCGCGCACGCCGCTGCCGCGGTCCACGACCACCTGCCCCGGCTCGGGATCGCGCCCGATCTTGTAGGTGACCATTCCGGTCTGGGGGAACTCTCCGGAGAACCCGGATTGCCCGGTGCGCACCATCTCCTGGCGGGCCGCACCGTGCTCGCGTTCCCACTTCCAACCGCCCGGGTTGCCCGCGGGGATGACGGTCAGCGGCTTGAGTTCCCAGTCCCACACGATGGGGTTGTAGAAGTACCGGCCGGGACCCAGTACCTCCTCCTGGATACCCCGCTGTCCGGGCTCCGTGGCGACCATCTGCTTCTCGCCCAGCGGCTTGCCCATCTTGCGTATGAGCACCGCGCACTGATCGTCCGCGACCTCGATCCGGCACGCGAACCACAGGGTGGCCAGCACGATGAGCAACACGATCCATGTCGCATGCACGAGAGGCATAATCAGCCAGCGCTTCATGGGGCACCTCCCTTCCCCGTGGTTGGGGTGAAGTCCTGCAACTGCCGGAAGATTTCCGCAAACGGGCCGTCCGTGTTGGCCAGGATGGAGCGTACGGCCGGGGCGATCTTCTGGAGGAAATGCATCTGGGCGTACGCCTGGCCGTCGCCGAAGGCCTGGACCGCCTGCTGTAACGGCTCCGCCTGCGCCTGGTATTCCAGCAGGATGACCTTGGCATCGGCGGCGCCGCGGGCACGGGTGGCGGCCGCCTCCTTCTCCGCGGCCTCCAGGGTCAGCTTGGCCACCGCCAGCGCCTGGTTGGCTTCCGTGACGGCGACCGACTTGCGTTTCTCCGCTTCCTTGACCAGCGTGACCACCTGTCGCCGCGCGTCGCCGACGGACTTGTTCTGTTCCTGCATCTCCTGCTGCTCAATCAGGCGGGCCTGGGCGCGGGCTTCCTCCATCTCGTTGGTGAAACGCTCGATTTCCTGGTCAGCCTGTTCCCGCTGGCTGATCAAGGCGGCGATCTCTGCCGGCGGATGGATGTCGCGCACCAGTGCGGACTTGATGTCGATGCCCTGGTTCCAGCACTCCCGCTTCAACTGGGCCAGCAGGCTGTCCTGAAACGCGGTGCGCGTCCTGCCGCTGATGAACTCCCGCGCTTGCAGCTTGGAGCCCTCGATTCGCGAGATGCTGCGGGCGTTGGGAATGATCACTTTGTGCAGGATATCGTCCTCGTCCCCGTAGGCCACGATCACCTCCGCCACCTGGTCGGGCCGGATCGCCCACTCGATCGTTCCTTCGATGGTGATGGTGAAGCTGTCGTTGGACGGGAACTGGATGGCTTCCTCACCCAGCAGATCATACTTGTGGCTGCGCAGGTCGATCGTCTCGATGCGCTGCAGATAGGGGTTGTAGTACGCCCACCCCGGCGGCAGCGTCTTGCGTTGTACGCCCTTCTCACCCGGCTCGACGGTATACGTGTTCTTGGCAACTGGGTCAGTTCCGCTCAGCAGGGTGACCACGCCGACGTGTCCTTCCGGAATCTGCACGGCCGGGAACTTCAGGACGTCATACGCCAGCAGGTTGATGTTGTGGCGCCCGGGCGTCAGGTACTCCGCCACCGGCCCGCGCTCGTCCGGCTCGGTGGCGACGGTCTTGGGGAAGGGCAGCGCCCGCCCGAACTTGCGTATCAGGACCCCCATCTCATTCTGGGAGATGATCGTAGCCGGCATCTTCACCTTGGTGTACGAGTACGGGTTGATGAAGTAGCGGCCTTCGGGCAGCACCTCCAGGTGAATGCCCTTGTAGGCTCCCTTCACCTGCTCCTCGGTCTGCCCGGTACGCTGGACGATGGCCTTCAGCAGTTCGGGATAGAGAACGACCTGATCGCGCAGCTCCGGGGGCAGGTCCGCCGGCAGTTTTCGCCCGGTCTTCTGGACCAGCACCAGCAGCTCGTTGGCGTTCACCTCGATCCGCACCACGAACCACAACAGCATGACCAGCAACACCAGCAGGCCAATGCCGCCGGCCAGCAGCGGGATCACCCACGACGTCCACCGCGTCGGTTGACGCCGGCGGACTGCCACGCCCACAACTTCCGACATGGTTCATCTCCTACTTCATCTGGTCCAGCCAAAAGGCTGTGTTGCAACGGGTCCGCGGCCGCGCTCCCGCGACGACCCCCGCGACGGCCGACTGCTCCCCTCACGCCAACGGCTGTCCGCACTGGGCGCAGAACCGGGCGTAGGCTGGGTTGTGGTTGCCGCAGCGTCCGCACGGCCGCGACCGCCGATGCTGCTCCGCCTGCCTGGCGAGCACTTCATGGATGATCAGCACCAGCGTGCCGATCATGCCCGCCGCCAGCACCAGCGTGATTAAGGTAGTGATGGAGATAATGGCCTGTACCTCCCCGCTTCTGTCCTCCGCCCCACCCGGGGAAGTATACCGCACCGTCGCCGACCCCGCCCTTCCAAAATTCCACCGGGTTTGGAACGCGCCCGGCTGGGGTGCGGCAAAGGGGCAGCAGACGCCGGCGACAGGCGTGTGAAGACCGGCTAACAACGAGCCGTTCAAAGCCACCCGGTCGCCGCGAGCGGCAACGACCAACCCGTCACAGGGCCTGCGCGGCCAACACCGGGCCTTGCCAGCACTCACGCCTGAGCACACCATCGGGGAGCCGAACCCTGTAGGGTGTCACCGTGGCTGTGCCCCTGGTCTCCTCTCCGTGGGTTCCCTGTCGCCGGCCGGCCGGGGGGTGATTACAATGCCCCGCCTATGGTCCATCGCCTGCACAGCGTCGCGTTCGATGGGATCGAGGCCATCCCGGTGGAGGTCGAGGTCGATGTCTCGCACGCCGGGTACGCAGGGACGGCCGTCGTCGGGCTGCCGGACCCGGCCGTCAAGGAGAGCATCGAACGCGTCCGCAGCGCGCTGCAGAACTCCGGTTACCAGTTCCCGCGCTACAAGACCGTCGTGAACCTTGCCCCGGCCGATCTGCGCAAGGAGGGGCCCATCTTCGATCTACCGATCGCGCTGGGGATTCTCTTTGCCGACGGGGCGGCGGTGCCGGACCGGACCGAGCAGTTCCTCGTGATCGGCGAACTGGCGCTGGATGGTCGGGTCCGGCCGGTGAAGGGCGTGCTATCCGCGGGGCTGCTCGCCAAGGAGCGGCGGTTCACAGGCATCATCGTGCCGCGGGAGAATGCCCCGGAGGCGGGCGTCGTCGAGGGGCTCGAGGTCATCCCGGTGACGTGCCTCACGGAGGCGGTGGGGTTCCTCACCGGTCAGTTGCCGCTGGAGCCGGTGGCCGTCGATGTCAATGAGGTGTTCCAGGCCGCGTCGTGCTACGAGTGCGACTTCGCCGAGGTGCGCGGGCAGGAGGCCGTCAAGCGGGCGCTTACGATCGCGGCGGCCGGCATGCACAACGTGCTCATGATCGGCCCGCCGGGCTCCGGCAAGACGATGCTCGCCAAGCGGCTGCCGACGATCCTGCCGCCGCTGACGCTGGAGGAGTCGCTGGAGACGACGCGGATACACTCGGTGGCGGGCGAGCTGAAGGCCGGGGTCGCGCTGCTGGCGACCCGGCCGGTGCGGAACCCGCATCATTCCGCCAGTACGCCGGCCCTCGTCGGCGGGGGTACGATTCCGCAGGCAGGCGAGGTGTCGCTGGCGCATCACGGGGTGCTGTTTCTCGATGAGTTCCCGGAGTTTGCGCGGGCGGCGCTGGAGGCGCTGCGGCAGCCGCTGGAGGACGGCGATGTCACCATCGCCCGGGCGCACACGACGGTGCGTTTCCCGGCCTCGTTCATGCTGGTGGCGGCCATGAACCCGTGTCCCTGCGGCTACTTCACCGATCCGCACAAGCCTTGTAAGTGTACGGTGCCGCAGATCGACAAGTACCTCTCGCGCATCAGCGGGCCGCTGATTGACCGCATCGACGTGCACGTCGAGGTTCCCGTGGTGCCGTTTTCCCAGCTCCGCAGCGTGCAGGACGGCACCTCGTCGGAGACGATGCGGGGCAGCGTGCTTGCCGCCCGGCAACGGCAGCAGGCCCGCTTCGGCGCCGACGGCCGGCTGACCAACGCCCGCATGACCGGCAAACAAATCCGCAAGCACTGCCAACTCGATGACGCCGGCGAACTCATCCTGAAGCAGGCCATGACCGAACTGGGCCTCTCCGCCCGCGCCCACGACAAGATTCTCCGCGTCAGCCGCACGATCGCCGACCTCGACAACCGCGACGCCATCGCCGCCGAACACGTGGCCGAGGCGATCCAGTACCGGAGGTTGGATCGGCGGTTGTAGGGACTGCGCCGCGAGGCTTGCCGACTTGGCCTGGATATGGGTCGCGCTGAGCGGCGACGACCGGTCCCGCCGGCATGTGCGCGGGCCGACCAAGTAGGCACGAAGGTCCGGGATCGGGAGGGCCCCAGGGCATAGAGACGAAGGTTGGAGGCACATCTTGTCAGCATCAGTTGCCTACTCGCCTCGTCGGTCCCGGGTGCGGGGCTGGGCCCGGATGGTCCTGCGCGAGCTTGCCGCAGGCAGGCGTGTGCTCACGCGTCAGACACTTTGCGGGGACAAGAACATGGAAAACGGACGTTTGTTGGGTATTCCGATCATGGCGATCGGGCTGTACTTCTTCGTCTGCGCCACGTGGAAGCGAGATTTCGTTCTGTATCGGTGGAAAGTCGCGCGGGCGAAAGCGTGGTACGGAGAGAACTTCACACACATCTTCTATCAAATCTTGGGCATTGCGGGGTTTGTCGCTGGCGTGGCCAAGGTGCTTTGCCTGTTCTAGTCACAGTGGCGCTGCGCCAGGTGCTTCAGAGCAGATCGGGCGGCGGGTCAGCCCCAAACCGGTAGGGGGCACGCACTACCAGACGTACGACTGCCCCTTGTACCGCGCGGCCTGCTCCGAAGGGATTCCGCTATGATGGAGTTTGCGAGAAGCGCATTCCGGCGAGCCCAGCGCACACGCGCCGGTACGTATGCCCCTCGTTCCCGCTCGGGCTCGGATGGCGTGCGACTCTGTGGCCCTGGAAGGGCCGAAGTCGGTAGCCAGGGGTTTGCAACCCCTGGTGGGCGATGACCCACCCTATTCATCTCTGTATAAGCCCCGGAGGGGCGGCAGAGCGGCGCACGGCGCTACACTGTGTATTACGCCCCGCCGCCCCTCCGGGGCTTGATAGATTCATCATGCGTCGCGCGTTCCCAGGGCTGGCGCCCTGGGCTACCGGCTTGCACCCCCTTCGGGGGTTGATTGTGTGGGTTGCCGTGGGGGACCCCGGGCTCGCGCCCGTGGCTCCGAACAGGCGCGACTGGGCACCCGGTATGGAGCGGTCGGGGGAGCGTCGAATCGCGGATGCAGCGTGCGAGGTAGGGTCGCCGGGAGCGCGGCTTCCCGACGCACCTATTGCGGAAATGTGGGCAGGGTAGTACACTCCAGGCTGCTCCGAATCGGGACCGCAACGATGGTCAGGACCGACATACTCGCTGAGATCAAGGATCGCCTGCGGCGGCGGCACGGGGCGCGGCTGCGCGGCGTGGTTCTATATGGGTCGGAGGCGCGCGGAGAGGCGGGTCCGGACAGCGACATCGACATCCTGGTTATGCTGGCCGAGCCCATTGACTATGGGCGGGACCTGGAGGCGAATCTGGATGCCTTGTATCCGCTGGCATTGCAGATCGGGCGGCGGATCAGCCCCAAGCCGGTGGGGGTCACGCACTACCAGACGCACGACTGCCCCTTGTACCGCGCGGCCCGCTCCGAGGGGATTCCGCTATGATCGAGTTTGCGAAAAACGAGTGGGAGCGAGCTTGGCGGACCCTCGCTTCCGCCCGGTTGCTCGTGGCGAGCGACCCCGATTCCGCTGCTTCGCGCGCGTACTACGCCGCTTTCCACGCGGTGAGCGCCCTGTTCGCCCTGCGCGGGAGGACCTTCGCCAAGCACGCCGCGCTGCGAGCGGCCGTCCATCGCGACCTGGTTCAGAACGGCTCCTGGGATCCTGACCTCGGCAAGGCCTTTGACTACCTGCTCGAACTGCGCGAGACCGCCGACTACGGCGGTCCGGTCTCCGTCACGTCCGACAACGCCCGGGCAGCGCTGGAACGTGCCGAGGTGCTGCTTGAAACCGTCGCGCAGACGTGTCCCGACTTCCCTTATCCGCCGCACGAAGCTCAGGGGACGCAGAGCTAAGGGCGGCAGCTTCGCTGAGTGCCCCGCGTTCCCGCTCGGGCTCGGCAGGCGTGCGGCTGTACGGGCCTGGAGCGGCCGACGTTCGTTGCCAGGGGTTTGTAACCTGGTAGCGGGTCGCCCGCCCTCACCATCTCTGTATAAGCCCCGGAGGGGCGGCGCAACATTGTGCATTACGGTCTGTCGCCTCTCCGAGGCTTGATAGATTCGTTTTGGATCGCGGATTCCCAGGGCTCCCGCCCTGGGCTACGGACTTGCACCCCCTGCGGGGGTTGGCTGCGCTGCTTGTTCTGGGGACCCGGCGACCACGGGCTTGCGCCCGGTGCCCGTTTAGCGTGTGCGGCCAGAGGGGTGCCATGCTTTCCCGCGACGCCAGTCGTGGGTAAGCATGCGCTCGCGCCCGACCACATGCCCACCCCCGCCTGGGGCGGGTGAGGGCATGGCACCCACGCTGAACACGTACTGCGCCCGTGGATCTGAGCGGGCGCCTGCCCTGCGGCCGCGCGACGGGCTTGCACTGGCACAGAACCTGTCGGCGCGGTATACTGGCCGGACTCGGGCCGAGACGTGCCCGGATTCGAGGCGGCAGACCGGTATGACGAAGAGACATCCAAAGATTCGCAACGTCGCGATCATCGCGCACGTGGACCACGGCAAGACCACACTGGTCGATCAGCTCCTGCGCCAGAGCGGCCAGTTCCGCGCCGGACAGCTCAAGGGCGAACGCATCCTCGATTCCAACGACCTGGAACGCGAACGCGGCATCACCATCCTCGCCAAGAACATCTCGATCACGTACCACGGCGTCAAGATCAACCTCATCGACACCCCCGGCCACGCCGATTTCGGCGGCGAGGTTGAACGCGTGCTCAAGCTGGCCGACGGCTGCCTGCTGCTGGTGGATGCGTTCGAGGGACCGATGCCGCAGACGACCTTCGTGCTGCGCAAGGCGTTGGAGTACGGTCTGCGGCCCATTGTGGTTATCAACAAGATCGACCGACCCGGCGCCCGGCCGAGGGACGTGCACAACGAGGTGTTCGATCTGTTCATCGAGCTCGGCGTCGATGACAGCCACCTGGATTCGCCGACGGTGTATTCCTCGGCCACCGAAGGCTATGCCACACTGGACCCGGCCATGAGGACCGGCGACGTGAGCGCGCTGTTCGACGCCATTATCAAGCACGTACCTCCGCCGACGGGCGATCCTGCGGCCCCGCTCCAGATGCTCATCACCGCGTTTGACTATAGCGATTACGTGGGGCGCATCGGCATTGGCCGGGTGTTCAACGGGACCATCCACGCCGGGCAGACGGTGGCCGTCCTGCACCGCGATGGCTCGCGGCAGGATGAGCGCATTAACGAACTCCACACTTTCGACGGGCTGGGTCGCCGCCCAGTGGAGGCGGTGTCGGCCGGCGACATCTGTGCCGTCGTCGGGCTGGAGTCCGTGGACATCGGCAATACCCTGGCCGATCTCGAAGAGCCGCAGCCACTGCCGCTGATTGCCGTTGACGAGCCGACGCTGAATATGACGTTCCGTGTGAACGATTCGCCCTTCGCAGGGCGGGCGGGCAGCTTCCTCACCAGTCGGCACCTGTGGGACCGGCTGGTGCGGGAGAGGCAGCACAATGTGGCCCTGCGCGTGGAGCCGGGCCACACGCCCGAGGAGTTCCTGGTGGCCGGGCGCGGGTTGCTGCATCTGTCGATCCTCATCGAGAACATGCGCCGCGAGGGCTACGAGCTGGCGGTCGGCAAGCCGAAGGTGATCTACCACGAGTTGGACGGCAAGAAGACCGAGCCGATCGAGCTGTGCGCGGTCGATGTGCCGACCGAGCATGTCGGCCCGGTAATGGAGCACTTGGGCAATCGCCGCGGCATCTGCCGGAAGATGGCGGCCCGGGACGACCGTACCTACCTGGAGTTCCTTGTTCCGTCGCGCGGACTGATCGGGTTGCGGACGCGGCTGCTCAACGCCACGAACGGCACGATCATCATGCATCACAACTTCTATGAGTATGAGTTCATGCGCGGGGCGCTTCCCGGGCGCGCCAACGGTGTGATGATAGCCAGCTCGACCGGCCAGGTGACCGCGTATGCTCTCGATCAGCTCAAGGATCGCGGCGATTTCTTCGTCGGTCCGGGCGAACAGGTATATGCCGGGCAGGTAGTGGGCGAGCACTGTCGCGAGGATGATATTCCGGTGAACATCTGCCGCGGCAAGAAGCTGACGAACATCCGGGCGGCCTCGGCCGACAAGACCGTCGTCTTGCAGCCGCCCCGTCGGCTGACGCTGGAGATGGCGCTCGAGTTCATCGAGGCGGACGAGCTGGTGGAAGTCACGCCGGACGCGCTGCGCTTGCGGAAGCGGATTCTGGACGAGGTGGACCGCCGGCGCGCCACGCGGGTGCCGGAGAAGGCCGAGGAAGTGGGAGCGAATGCGAAAGTGGCCCTGCGCAAACGCGAACGCAAGGGGACGTAGAGGAACAGCCGCGGCAACGCGCTGGTGTCCTGAGAACACCTAATACAACCCCTCTCCTTTTTGGGGGAGAGGGCAGGGTGAGGGGGATGTCGAGGTGATGCGACGCTGGAAAGGCCGAAGAGGGTTTGTAACGCCTCGTGGCGGACGCCTCCCCTTAATCTCTGTATAAGGCCCGGCGGGGCGGGAGAGCGCCCCACCGTGCAACACTGTGTATTACGATCTGTCGCCCCTCCGGGGCTGAACAGACTTGTTTTGCTTTCCGCGTCCCAGGGCTCGCGCCCTCGTTCTTCTACACATCTTGAGCCGGTGGTGCTAGGGTGGTCCCCGTAGGAGGCGGGTCCAGGGACGGGCCCGGGGTTTGGGAAATGAGTCAAGATGGACTCCAATGGTGGCTGCATGGGTCATGGAGGAAACGAAGACTGTGGACCTGAAGGACCGACGCCTCAACCACCGCCTGCGGGAGGTGCTGTCGCAGTTGGGAGAGCATCCCACGGCCAGCAT
>Ga0209605_1000314_pt1 | contig 64353 bp, 47 predicted proteins | sample AD_UKC035_MetaG_FD_184408 | JGI IMG/M metagenome (GOLD analysis project Ga0209605, IMG submission 184408) | Active sludge microbial communities of municipal wastewater-treating anaerobic digesters from USA - AD_UKC035_MetaG (SPAdes) (version 2) | ecosystem: Engineered > Bioreactor > Anaerobic >...
CGGCGGCTGCCTCTTCCAGATCGATCGTAGCCAGGACGACCGCACGCTCCTGGAGGGATTCACCATTACCGGCGGGCTCGGCGCGGGCATTGACATTTCCAGTGGTACCAGCCCGGTCATCCGTGGCAACATGATTACCGGGAACTCGGGCTGGTGCGGCGGCGGAATCTACATTTCCGGCAGCTCGCCGCTGATCTGGGGCAACGTCATCACCGACAACACGGCCACCAGCCCACTGGACGGTGGCGGTGGGGGAATCTACTGCGAGGCCGGGCAGGGCCAGACGTGCATGCCCCAGATCGTCTGGTGCACGATCGCCTGCAATGAGGCGGCCGCGGAGGGCGGCGGGATTTGGATCTCCGGGTGGGCCCGTCCGCGCATCAGCCATTGCCTCATTGAAGGGAACTCGGCCGCCAAGGGCGGCGGGGTGTTCCAGCAGATGGTTAGCTCGCTGGAGCCCGAACGGGCCGTGGACTGCGTGGCGGAGGAGGACCGCAGCCCCGTTATTGATGACTGCCTGATTATCCGCAACGGTGCCAACCTGGGCGGCGGTTTGCACTTCGATGACTGGACCCAGCCGACGGTGATCAACTGTACGCTCAGCGACAACTCGGCTGGCATGTTCGGTGGCGGGCTGTACGCCATGCACGCCTGCGTCTACATGGATAATTGTATTCTCTCCGGCGATACGGCAGCGGTTTGGGGTCCCGAGGCCTACCTCACCAACGGCGCGTATATGAAGTTCCGATACTCAGATGTACGCGGTGGTTTAGGTGTCATGTATGTCAATCCGGGGTTACCAGCGAGCGAACTTTACTTTGGAGTTGGCTACGGTGACATCGACGCCGATCCCCAATTCCGGGACCCGGTGCGCTGTGACTACCACGTGCGGCCGACCTCGCCCACCGTCGATGTCGGCAGCAACGAGCTGCTCCCGAACGACGACGTGGACGTCGATGAGGACACAGTCACAGACGAGGTCATGCCGCTCGATCTCGACGCGAACCCGCGCATTCTGAACCTGATCGTGGACATGGGAACCTATGAACTGACGGGGGCGGTGGCGGGCTGCCCGCCGGCCACCATCGGCGGCGCCTACCCGCCCGACCAGACCGTGGATGCGCGACAGCCGCATCCGATCAACGACAACTCGTGCGCGGCCCAGCAGGGCATCGGGCAGGCCTCGCCGCCGGAGCCGATCCTGATTGCCATGACGCCGCCCGTCGAGGATGCGGGCACGCTGGACTGCTGGGCTTTGTGCGAGACGGGCATCACTACTGTGTGCGGGCCCAACGCCATCACCAGTGTCACGCATCTGGGCAGCGGGGTATACCAGATCGAACTCGCCCGCCCGATCACGCCCGGGCACGTGACCACCATCGAGTACCTGGGGGACGACAGCTTCGTCACGTACTATGCCCATCCCGCGAACGTGGACGGCGGCAGCATGGCCACCGTCAACGACCTCAGTCAACTCATCAACTTTCTCAATATCTGCATTCCGAACCCCGGCGATCCGAGTTGCCAGGGGGCGGGCGTGTACAAGGGTGACATCAACCACACCGGGGGATACGCGTGGAGCGATATGATTGCCGAGATCAACCTGCTCAATGGCAGTGGGCTCTTTGCGCCGGGGTGGATGAACACGTCGAAGCCCGTACTGGATGGCTGTGCGCCGTCGCCGCCGGACTTCTGCACCATTTGTACCGAAGAAGCCCCCGAGAGTCGTGGGGGTCAAGGCGAAGCTGAGGGGCAGGGTGACATTATCGATGCCGGCTGCTGCGGGGCGGCCTTTGCGTTGTACCTCACCCGCGTGGACCTGGCCGACCGCACCGAGGCGGAGTACTTCCCGCTGCTGGTGGAGGGCCTCACGCAGGTCGCGCTGAATGTGTTCGATGAGGAGCAGCGTCACGAGATTGCGTGCGCGCTGCTTGATCCCCAACTCGTGTTCCTTAGTCCAACGGTCGAGGCACAGGTCCCGCAAATCGCGGCGCGCCTGGACCCCTAAACTACATGGTACCCCCTGAAGGAGGACTCCGATGATTCGGTATTCCATTCCCCGTGGTCTTGCGCGACTGCTGACCCTCGCGTGCGTACCTCTCCTGTGTCTCTCCGTCCCGGCCCAGGCGGACCTCGAACTGTGGGCCAGTGGGCAGATCTCGGCACACTTCGACGGGTACACGGGGGAGTATCTTGGCGACCTGTTCGCACCTGCGCATACCTACGGTCTCGCTTTCGGGCCCGATGGGAACGTGTACGTAGCGTGGGCCGAACGGGTCTTGCGATACGACCCTGAGTTACTGGAGTTGATCGATGTGTTCGTGGCGCTAGGTGGCGGACCTAACGTAGGAATGTGCGGCTTGGTCTTTGGCCCGGACGAGAACCTGTATGTATGTGGCGCGACCTCGGACAACGTCGTGCGCTATGACGGAAACACCGGGCAGTACATAGACGTGTTTGCCAGCGAAGCACTCGACGGCGCGTATGGTTTGCGTTTCAGTGCGAACGGCGACCTGTACGTCAGTAGCTTCCTCACCGATAGCGTACTGCGCTACGACGGTCAAACCGGGCAACTTGTGGACACGTTGACGGCGCCGGGGAGCCTGGAAGCGCCGAGTGACCTGTTGTTTGGGCCGGACGGCCTGCTGTATGTCAGCAGCTACCTCACCGGTAGCGTCGTCCGGTTCGACCCGGTTACGGGGGACTTCGTGGGGACGTTTGTACAGCCCGGCAGCGGCGGGCTGAATTGGCCGGTGGGGCTTGCCTTCGGGCCCGATGGGAACCTCTACGTGGCCGACGAACGTCGCACGCAGAACGAGATTCTGCGTTACGACGGGGTCACCGGGGCGTACCTGGGCGTCTTCGCCTCCGGCGGCGACCACCCGACGTTCCTCGCCTTCGTCCCCGAACCGGGGAGCCTGCTGCTGCTGGCGGGCGGGGTGCTGCTGCTGGGGCGCAAGCGGCGAGCGTAAGAGCCTCCAATACCACCCCTCTCCCCCTCGGGGGAGAGGGGTCACACGCCGTGCGCGCCGTCGGTTGCCCAACCCTCACCCCTGCCCCTCTCCCTGCGAGGGAGAGGGGTCTGGTCCTTGGCTATTGGCCGCGGGGGCCGACGGTAGGCGGACAGGGCACGATGCCGTGGGCACTTGCCGCGCCGCCGCGAGCGCGGCATAAACATGCTCACGCTGCGCGAGAGCGTGGCACCCGACAGCGGGCGCGGGGATTCGCAACTTCTGCGTCACAGGCTGGGATCGTGGGGCAGGTCCTGCAGGGGGCAGCCTGCGCAGAGCGCGCGGGCGCGGCAGTGGTGTTTGCCTGCCGCGACGAACAAGGCGTGATACTCGTTGTACACCGCTTCGTCGGGCGGTACCGCGCGCTGGAGTTGCGTGCGCACGTCCTCATAGCTCGCCTTCGGCTCGATCAACAGATGCCGGCGCAGGACGCGCAGCGTGTACGCATCGACGACGAACGTCGGTCGCTTGCCCACGTAGAGCAGCAGAGCGTCGGCCGTCTCCCGCCCGACACCGTGAATGGTGAGCAGGCGGCGCCGGGTCTCGTCCAGGTCACCGTCACCGGCGCACATCGCCTTGAGCCGTCCGCCGAAGTCGTCGAACAGCACTTGCACAAACGCCTTCAGCCGTCGGGCTTTAACGCGGTAAGTTCCCGCGGGGCGAATCAGTTCGGCAAGCTCGGCCTCCGGCAGGTCGCGCAGCTTCGTCCAGTTCAGACAGCCGGCCCGCTTCAGGTTCGCCAGGGCGCGCTGCACGTTGCTCCAGGCGGTGTTCTGCGTGAGGATCGCCCCGACGGCCACCTCGGTGGGCGTTTTCCCGGGCCACCAATGTTGCGGGCCGTAGGCGGCCAGGAGGCGCTCGAACATGTCGTGGTAGATACGATCCGCAACCGGCACGCGGCTCCCGGCGGCGGCACTCGCTCGCGGCGACCGTGGAGGCATCAGCAGCATCCTCCCGGCCTTGCTTCGCGTGCCCTGTCGCTGCACGATACGCACGTCATGGCAAAGTCCTCCGAACGCAAGGTCAAGAAGGAGCAGCCCCGCCGCGGCGTGCTGGCCAGGCCGCTCGACGCGCTGGTCTTCCTGCTACCCCTGATCGCATTCTATCAGGTGGCCGTCTGGCGGGCAGGCGAGCGCGTGGTGGCGTTTGACCTGCTGGGCAAGTTCTTCGAGCTGTTCGGGCAACTGGGAAGCTGGGCGCCCGCCCTGGCGGTCATCATCATCCTGCTGGCCACGCATGCCGCGTCGGGGGAGCGCTGGCGCGTGCAGCTTCGGCAGGTGCTGCTGATGTACGGTGAGGCGGTGGTCCTGGCCGTGCCCATCCTGGTTCTGAACCGGGCGATCCGGCTGGCCGCGGCGGAGCCCGCCGGCTTGAGCGCCTTCGACGAGGTGGCCCTGAGCGTGGGCGCCGGCATCTACGAGGAACTCGTCTTCCGCCTGGTGTTGGTGACGCTGCTGGTCATCGTGGGGGTGGACCTGCTGCGTCAGCCGCAGGGTCCGGTGGCGGCGGTGGCCGTCGTGGTTTCGTCGCTGGCCTTCGCCGCGCATCATCACCCCCCGCTGGGCGCGGAGCAGTTCGGGCTGGTCCCGTTCATCTTCCGGACGGCGGCCGGCGTCTACCTGGCGATGGTTTTCTGGTTCCGCGGCTACGGGCCCGCCGCCGGCTGCCACGCCGCCTACAACGTGGCAGCCGTGCTGGTGGGCACGTGAGAACAGAAAGGAGGAAAACGGGGACGCAGCCAGTTTCTCTACGCAGAGCCACGCGGATGGGAAACCGTGAGGCCGGCATGCCCAAGCCGAGGGCGCCTGTCTGCCGACAGGCTGTTGTAGCAGCCTCCGGTGGGCGGGAAGGCATGGCGGCGCTACGCTTGGCCATGCCACCCCGGCCTCGCTGTCGGTCTCCCCGTTGTGTGGCGCTAGGCAGCGAACTGCGGACTGCCCGGTGGAGCAGAAACTAGCTGCGTCCCCGTTTCCTAATGAGACGATCCGAGATCAATTCAGCCATCAGGACCATGATGCAGTTCGCGCGAGAGCGAGGGTTTGCGCTGCCGGCGTTTTCGTATTGGACGCCGGCCCACTGGGCGCAGGCGGGTGCCGAGCATGATGAGATTCGCCTGGCACGGCTCGGTTGGGACGTCACCGACTTCGGCAAGGGCGACTTCGCGCGCGAGGGGCTGACGCTGCTGACGATCCGCAACGGCATCCCCGGCTCGAGGGGCAGCAAGCCGTATTGCGAGAAGCTCATGCTCGTCGGTGAGGGCCAGGTCACGCCCATGCACTTCCACTGGTCCAAGACCGAGGACATCATCAACCGCGGCGGCGGCAACCTGGTGTGCAAGCTCTACGCGGCCGGTCGGCAGGAGCAACTCAGCGACGAGCCGGTACACGTCAACTCGGACGGTACATTGCAGGAGGTGCCGGCCGGGACCGAGCTGACCATCGTACCCGGGGCTTCGATCACGCTGACGCCCTACCTGTACCACGCGTTCTGGGGTGCCCCCGGGCATGGCCCGGTCCTGGTCGGTGAGGTCAGCAGCGTCAACGACGACGAGCGCGACAACCGCTTCCTGGAGCCGCTGCCGCGTTTCCCGGCGATCGAGGAGGACGAGCCGCCGCTGCACCTGCTCTGCCATGAGTACCGGCCGGCGGTGTGATTCCCCATCCTAAGTGGGGCTACGCAAGTGGGACAGTAGGAACTGGAAGGGGGTGGCATGGCCAAGCGCAGCGCCGCCATGCCCTGGCGCGGACGAAAGGGCGGCTCTTGCCGAAGCATGCCGGCGCCTTCGGCTTGGGCATGCCACGCGCCACCGTCCGATAAATGCTTGCATTGAAGCCACATTTCTGTCAGAATGTTGATTCACGTCTGCTACGTAGTAGAGGAACGGTCCGCCGATCGGACCACGGTTGGAGGGGAGCAAAGAAGCGGGCATCCCGCTTCCTGGCAGAGGGGGTAGGCACCGCTTACCACGGAGGGCATCGGGCACCACCGTAGTGGGCACCGCCCACCGCGGAGGGCATCGGCCACGACCGCTTCTGCCGTTGACTGACCGACACAGAGGGAGACACACCTATGACAGCGAGATGGAAGTTCCGATGCATTGCGGCTCTGCTGCTGGCACTGACGGGAGCAGCGTATGGGCAGGCGCTACCCGGCACGGCGTTTACGTACCAGGGGCAGCTTACGCAAGGGGGCGTGCCGATCGACGGCGAGGACGCCGCCGACTTGCGGTTCACGCTGTGGGATGCGGAAAGCGAGGGGACCCAGGTCGGGTCGGCCAACACGTATGAGGAGGCCGACTTCGACCAGGGTCGTTTCACGGTGCTCCTGGATTTCGGGGCCGAGATGTTCAACGGTCAGGCCCGCTGGTTGCAGGTGGCCGTGCGCGTGCCGCCCGGCGAGGGTCACTCCTACACCACGCTCAGTCCGCGGCAGGAGCTGACGCCGGCACCGTACGCCCTGGCGCTGCCTGGGATACGGACGGTGCAGCACACCACCAGCCCGAATGTGGTAGGCGGGCACAGCAATAACACGGTGGCCCCCGACGTCTGGGGGGCGGTGATCGCCGGGGGTGGGGACGCCGGTCTGCCCAACGAGGTCACGGCCAACCTGGGAGCCATCGGCGGCGGCCAGGCCAATCGCGTCAGTGGGGACGGCGGCGTGGTGGGCGGGGGTTTCACCAACGAAGCGGGCGAGAGCTCGGCCACGGTGGCCGGCGGCTACGGCAACCTGGCCGACGGCAATTATGCATGCGTAGGCGGCGGTTGGAGTAACAGCGCCGCCGCTTATGCGGCCACGGTCGCCGGGGGCTACTACAACCAAGTGATCGAGACGGGGGGCACGGTCGGCGGCGGGCAGTTTAACAGCGCGACCGCCCACTCCAGCACCGTCAGCGGCGGTGAGGTGAACAACGCGACGGGCGACTACGCGACCGTCGGCGGAGGGTGGTGGAACGATGCTGCCGGCGAGCTCAGCGTCATCGGCGGTGGTCGGGGGCACGATGCCAGTGGCTACGCCAGCAGTCTCGGTGGCGGCGAGATGAACGCGGCCACCGGCAACCATGCCACGGTGAGCGGCGGGTACCGGAACGACGCCACGGCCGAAGGCGCGTTCATCGGCGGTGGTCAGGAGAACAACGCCGGCGGACAGTACGCGTGCGTTCCCGGCGGGCGCAAGAACTTCGCCAGTGCCGACTACAGCTTCGCGGCCGGGCGCCGCGCTAAGGCCAACCACGACGGCGCGTTCGTCTGGGCGGACGCGACGGACGCGGATTTCGCTTCTACAGCTTCCAACCAGTTTGCGGTTCGCGCCAGTGGAGGTGTGAACCTGTATGTCCGGAGCTCCTACTCCGATCAGATTGGCGGTGGGCTGCGGATAACGCCCCCTTTGGCTCCGGACAACGACGGCAATCGCACGCCGAATGTCATCGGGGGATACCAAGGCAACATCGTCAACGCAAATGTGGTGGGGGCCACGCTGTCCGGAGGTGGCGCCTGGTATGAAAGTTATTGGGTCAACGGCGAAGCTCCCAACAAGATATTCGACCACTTCTGCACCGTTGCAGGCGGATGGCTCAACAAGGCCGGCACGCCGGGTTCCGAGGCGGACGACGCAACGAACGCCACGGTCAGCGGCGGAGCATGGAACGTGGCTGGGGCCTGGTGTGCAACGGTCGCGGGTGGCCTGGCCAACTGGGCGCTGAATTCCCAGACGACTATCGGCGGAGGCGGCGGCAACCGCGCCCTCGGAGAAGTCGCGACGGTCGCCGGAGGTGGTGACAACATTGCAGACGGAGATTACTCCGCCATCGGGGGCGGCGGGAGCAATACTGCGGAGGGGATTCACAGCAACGTCAGTGGCGGGCAGTCAAACGGCGCGCTGGGAGACCACGCTACGGTTGGGGGTGGCCTGAACAACGAAGCCGGCGGCTACGCGGGCAGCATCGGTGGCGGTGAGAACAACACGGCCGCCGGCGAGCATGCCATTGTCGCCGGCGGTTACTCGAACGACGCTACGGGCCAAGGCACCTTCATCGGCGGCGGACTGGCCAATTCGGCGCTGGGACCCCGATCCACTATCGCCGGTGGCGAGTTCAACCTGACGCCGGGGGGGGAGGACGGGTGGTACGCCGCGATCGGTGGCGGAAGCAACAACGAGGCCGGCGTGCAGGCGACCGTCAGCGGTGGGTTCTGGAACAAAGCGACCGCCTGCTACAGCACCATCCCCGGTGGTGGCTACAACCAGGCGGGTGGTGACTACAGCCTCGCGGCCGGCCGCCGGGCCAAGGTCCGCAACGCCACGCAAGTCGGCGGCGGCGACACGGACGGCGACGAGGGCACCTTCCTCTGGGCCGACTCGACCGATGCGGACCTCACTTCCAGCGGGCCCAACCAGTTCCTCATCCGGGCCAGCGGCGGCGTGGGCGTCAACACGAACGCACCCGCCCACCAGTTGGACGTGAATGGGACGATCCGCGCCGCCGGGACCGGTGCAGCCGCGCCCATTTTCATCATCCACGACTCCAACGGCAGCAACGACCGGCCCGGCATTCAGTTCACCAACAACTCCATGCTCTACATTTGCGGTGATGATGGTTCCGACGAGAATTTCGGCTTCTACTCTGTCTTCGGCAACACGCGCACTTACGGCGCTACACTCACCGTCCACGGCCCGGCCACGGGCTCGTGGGGCAAGTACATTCGCCTGAGGCACGACGGCACCGATGGCATCATCGACACAGATGCCGGTGACCTGGTGCTGAGCCCCGCCGGCGGCAACGTCGGCATCGGCACTGCGGATCCGACCGCCAAGCTCCACATCGGCGGCACGGCCGGCACCGACGGGCTCAAGTTCCCCGACGGCACGCTGCAGACCACCGCCTCCCGCGGCCTCACTGCAGCCGCGGTGAGCGTTGATCCGCCGAGCCTCACCTCCGGGGCGGCCACCACCATCAACGTAACCGTCACCGGTGCCGCCACCGGCGACGCTGTGATCGCCAACCCCGGGGCCAATCTGCCCGACGGCTATGGCATCACGTTCACGCGCGTCAGTGCGGCCAACACGATCACCATTGGCTTCATCAACGGCAACGCGTCATCGCAGAACCCGGCCGCCAGCACCTGGGCCATCCGGATCATCAAGTAAGCGTGCCAGCGCTGCGGGGGACGACGCACGCCAGGCGTTGTCTCAGGCACGTCGGCACGAGTGTCAAGGCAAGGCACGGAAGGGAGATGCGGAATGAAACGCAGGCAACCATTAAGCATGCAAATCCTGGGGCTCGCCCTGCTGCTGGTCGCGGGCTGGTCGGCGGCCGCGGGATACGAGATTGACTGGTTCACAGTGGACGGCGGCGGGTGGATGTGGTGCGCCGGGGGCGACTTCGAACTTTCCGGCACGATCGGCCAGCCGGACGCGAGCACCACGGTGATGACCGGCGGTGATTTCGCGCTGGTCGGTGGATTCTGGACCCCGGGCGAGGAGCCTGGCCCCGGCGACTGCGACGAGGACGGCGACGTAGACCTAGACGACTACGCTTTCGTAGCGGACTGCCTGCTCGGTCCCGATGCTGAGTTGGGCGACGCCTGTGCCTGTGTCGACCTCGACGGCGACGGGGATGCGGACTTGGCTGACGTCGCTCTGTTTCAGCAGGGATTCGATGGGCCATAGGAAAAGGTGTCAGGTTGATTTTATGGCTGTTTTGGGCGGGCGCCCGCGTGGTCTCAAGGTCGGCTGCAAGCCCAAGCGACCCGCCATGCGTACCCTCCACTGGTCGGTCCCCAGCGGCGCGCCCCGCGCCACGGCTTGACGAATGTCCTGCAAGTGTTCGTTTGCCAGGGGGCGGTTGACCGCCGCCAGCCAATCCCGTGGCCGCTCCACGGGCCACGGCATCAGCCCGTCCGCCAGCTCCACGTCGCGACCCCGCCGGACCCACAGACTGCTCCAGCGCCAATCCTCAGCCCGACTCACCAAACCCGCACGCAGCGCATTGCCTTCCACGTAGCGGCATACAGTCAGGAAGTGGCCATCCTCCTGAATTGGAAAACTCTTAAAACGCCCCTGGTAGAGCGGCCCCTCGCCAACCAGTCGGTAGTGCGCGTGCCAGCGATGCGTATGAGTCACCGTCACCCACTGCATCCACGTCGACAGGCTTGTACCGGCAGACGCCTGAACTACGAGATGCCAGTGGTTGGGCATCAAACAGTAGGCCAACAACCTTGGAGCGTCCGGACGCCCCAGTGCCCGCGCGAGTACCTGCTCGAACGCCGCGTAATCCGCGTTCTTCTTGAACATCGGCAACCGCATCACTCGCCGGTTCAGCAGATGATACACCACCCGCGGTTCCGTCCTGCGTAAGGCCCGCCCCATGATCACCTCCTACCCACCAGCCACCAGATGTTCAGCCCCCCCCAAGAGAATGACCCTAAAAAAAGCATCCTGACACCTTTTTTGACCGAGAAACTCATCCTGACACCGTTCTCCGACGTCACTTTCCCACGGCGGCACGCTCGTAGACGATCTTCCCGTCCACGATGGTGACCGCCACGGTGAGCTCGCCAACCTGCTCAGCCGGAATCGTGAACGGGTCGTCCGAGAGGATCACGAGGTCTGCCAGTTTCCCGACCTCGATCGTGCCGAGGCGATCGGACGCCCCGACCGCCCGAGCAGGCGAAACCGTGTACGCCCGCAACGCCTCCTCAACCTTGATCGAATGTTCCGGCAACCAGACGTTGCCGGCCAGCGTGCGGGCATTGACGGCCGAGTCGACCCCGGCGAACGGGTTCATCTCCACCACCGGCCAGTCGCTGCCGAAACACAGCAACGCACCTGCGTCCAGAAGCTGCCGATAGGCGTAGGATCCGCGGAGCTGCTCCGTACTGAGCGCCCGCTCGGCATACCGACCGTCGTCCGCCTTGTGCAGCGGCTGCATCGAAGCTGCCACGTTCAGCCGCGCAAAACGCGGAATGTCCTCAACCAGCAGGTGTTGTGCGTGTTCGATGCGGTTCAGCGTCACGCTGGGACGCTGCCCACGACGTGGCAGGGCCTCGTAGGCGTCCAACAGGATGTGATTGGCCTCATCGCCGATGGCGTGCACCGCCAGGCGCAGTCCGTGCGCGTCGCCGATGTGCAGCATCTGCCGGAACCGATCAGCGTCGCCCGCCAGCGCCGTGAGTTGGCCCCGCGGATAACGCTCGTGCGGCGCGGCATCCCGGTACGGCTCGCGCATGTACGCGGTGCGACTGCCGAGGGAGCCATCCATGAAGGCCTTGAAGCCGCACATGGCCAGGTGTTCTTCCCGCGCCGTCTCCGCCAACTGACCTGCCCACCGCGGCCAGTCCTGCTCGACGTGCAGATACACGAACACCCGCAGGGTCAAGTCGCCCTCGGCCAGCGCCCAACGGAATACCGCCAGGTCGTCCGGCTCTGACATGTCATGCACCGACGTGATGCCCAGGGCATGAGCATGCGCCACCGCCCGACGCAGTGCGGCGCAGCGCTGCTCCCACGTCGGCGGCGGGATACGCGCCGATACCAGGTCCATCGCCGATTCCTTGAGGATGCCGAGCGGCGCCCCGGTCTTCGGATCGCGCTCGATCTCACCGCCCGGCGGGTCCGGCGGGCCCGAAGCATCGATCCCGGCCAACCGCAGCGCGGCCGAGTTCACCAGCGCCTGATGACCGTCCATCCGCACCAGGTATACCGGGACCGCACCGGTCACCGCGTCCAGCATGGCTGCATCCGGCGGTTGGGGGTCGGCCCAACTGTCCACCGTCCAACCGCGTCCCAGCACCCACTCTCCCGGACGCCTGTCGCGCGCGGCCGCAGCCACGGCCGCCAGGAAGTCGGCATGGCAGGACAGGCCGCGGAGCATGAGCTGCTCCAGTTGCAGCCCACCGCCGATCAGGTGCGTGTGGCTGTCGGTCATGCCGGGTATGACCCGCCGGCCGCTCGCTTCAATGACCCGCGTGCGCGGGCCGATGAGCACCCGGACAGTCGAGTCGGCTCCCACGGCCACGATCCGCCCGCCACGTGCCGCGACGGCCGACGGCTCGCCGTCCCGGCCGTCAGCACCGGCCCCGCCGGCATGCGTGCCCGTGCCGGTCCAAATCCGGGCGCCGAGTGCGACCAGATCAGCTTGCTGCGCGTAGGTCATGGCGTTCTGCTCCCCAGGGTCGGGCATCTCAGCGGCATACATCCTCCCGGCGACGACCGACGTCGATACAACGGCGGGCATGATCGACAAGATGACCAACAGGCCCGGCACGCCGTTGCCACCTCTGCGTTGTGCGTCGCGTCGCATGTTCAAGTACCGCCACAGGGCCCAGGCTTGGCCGCGTGAAGCCGTCCCCACCGGATGGTAGTATACCGCCCGCCGGGACGGGGGAGGACGATGGTCCGGCGAACGTCGCTGGCTTGGTGGGAGTGGTCGCTGCCGTGCTGCACACGGAGTCGCATAACGCCCTGGTGATCCGCGCCGCGCGGGTCATCGACCCTGCTCTGCAACGCGATGAGATCGCGGATGTCATCGTCGTCGATGGGCGGTACGCGGAGCGGGCGTCGGCGGCAGCCCATGTGCTTGAGGGCCAGGGGCTGATTGTCTGTCCCGGCCTGATGGACATCCACGTCCATCTGCGCGAGCCGGGTTTCGAGCACAAGGAGACAATCGAGAGCGGCACGGCTGCGGCCGCCGCCGGGGGCTTCACGTTCGTCGCCTGCATGCCTAACACCAAGCCGCCGCTCGACAACCCCAAGACCGTCGCGTTGGTGCTGGAGAAGGCGCGGCAGGCGGACCGCTGCACGGTGGCGCCGATCGCCGCCATCACGCGCGGACGAAGGGGCGTTGACCTGACGCACTTCGCCGCCCTGCGGGAGGCGGGCGCCGTGGCATTCAGCGATGACGGCGACGGCGTCCAGGACACGGCGGTGATGCGGGCGGCGTTTCAGCAGGCCACCAGGACGGAATCGACTGTCATTCAACATTGCCAAGACAACCAACTGGCCGGCAAAGGCGTGTTGCACGGCGGTTTGGTCGCCGCCAAGCTCAAGCTGCGCGGCATCGACCCGGCCGCGGAGGAGACCATGCTGGAGCGAGACCTCGCTTTGTGCCGCGAGACCCGGGCCCGCTACCACGTTGCGCACGTCTCTACGGCCCGAGCGGTCGACCTGATACGGAAGGCCAAGGCAGAAGGTCTGCCGGTTACGGCCGAGGTATGCACGCATCACCTCGCCCTGACCGACGAGGCGTGCGCCGGCGCGGACCCCAACACCAAGATGAACCCGCCGCTGCGCCCGCGCGCGGATGTTGAAGCCTGCCGTCGGGGGCTGGTGGACGGGACGATCGATTGCATCGTCACCGACCATGCGCCGCACTCGCCGGCCGAGAAGGCCGTCGGTTTCGCGGCCGCCCCGTTTGGCGTCATCGGACTCGAAACCGCGCTGGGTGTCGCCGCCGGGGCCCTCATCCAACCCGGTCTGACGGGCTGGCCCACGCTGATCGCTCGCTTCACTGTCGGACCGGCCTCCGTCCTGCACCTGCCGTTGCCCCATATTGCCACCGGCCAGCCGGCCAACCTGACCCTCATCAACCCCGCAGCGCCGTGGACCGTCGACCCTCTGCTCTTCGAGAGCCGCAGTCGCAACACCCCCTTTGCGGGCTGGCGCCTGGCCGGTCGACCGGTCTGCACGCTCCGGGGCCACCGCCTGACCCGGCCGGCTTGGTGACAGCCGCCCGCTTCCCCGAGCAACACGTTGCAGAGCTCGTGGTCCGACGCGACTGCCCGGACACTGCGGCATCGCCAGCCGGGCCGACGAGCACATGCAGACGCCCGAATCCGCAGGCAGACTCCCAGCGGACGTCGGGGCCGAACCCACAAACTTGAGGCCCACGCGTTGACAAATCCGCACAATCTAGTATGCTACAGCAGCATGGAGAACCGTCTCGACCGTAGCCACCCGCGCCCCGGTAACGGTCCGGGCGCGGTGTATTGCAGCTAAGAGCACCAGACGATGCCCCAGATTGCGCGAACGTCTCCGTCGCCCGGGCCCAGCCCCGCTACCGCCCCCGTGGCGGACGATGCCCGTGTGAGTCAGCGTCGGAACGTGGTCGTTGCTGCCAAGCTGCTCGGCACTGGCGCAGGCACTCCCGTGCTGTGCGCGGCCGACAACATCAGCGAAGGCGGCATCCACGTTCAGGTTTCGCAGCGCTTCGCCGTCGCCTTGGGCGAACGGATCGAGGTCGTCCTCGACCCCGGCCCGGACGCCCCTCACCTGGCCCATTTGCGGGGAGAAATCCGCTTTGCCACGGTGGTGCGGACGGAGCCCCAGCGCGACACACTCCCACCCGGAGTAGGTTTGGGCTTGCGCTTCGACCAGCCCCTGTACCTTTAAGCCACCCTGATCGCGCGGTCGACTTGGGGTCCTCCCTACGCACCCCAGCCAGCTCGGTCCGTACCCCCAGAGCAGGCTTGCACGGGACGCTGCTACCTTCTAAACTCCCTATAGGTCTGGTCGTCGTTCATTGGAGTGCAACCCTTGCTGTCACAAACCTGCGAATATGCGCTTCGGGCCGCCTCCTACATTGCTGCCCATGCCGCTGGGCGACCCGTGCTGGCCAAGGACATCGCCTCCGACACGAAGATTCCCCTCAAGTACCTCCAGAAGATGCTTAGCGAACTGGTGCGCCGAGGCATACTCAGCAGTACACGCGGGATCGGCGGTGGCTTCCGCCTCCTTCGGGCTCCCTCCGAAGTTCACCTCGCGGACGTCCTCGGTGCCTTCGATGACACGCTACGCCGGACCACCTGCCCGTTCGGGAACGAGCACTGCGGTGACGACGCGTTTCCCCCTTGTCCTGTTCACCACCGATGGAATAAAGTTGTTGCAGCTTACAAATCATTCTTGTTCAGTACGACGTTGGCCGATTTGACGGGCAGCGGGTTCGACACTAGCGGGCCGATACCCGTCGGTCTTCCCAGTACACCCGAGCGTCCGCCAGTCTGATAAAAAAGATCCGTCAAAACGCTTGCATCGTCTGCGTCTATAGGATATATAGACATAGAGATCGTGACGTCGCGTCGGGCCGGAGGGAGGTTCTTCCGCGACGTGTCCAAGCCGGGTTCCAGGCAGACGACTGCGAGGAGCAACCCCGCGAGGAAGTAACCGGACCGGGCCGCCGAGTCGGCCTGGTCCCACCTGTACGCAAGACGGAGGGCCCTGCGCTGACGGGCGGTTGCGGTTTCTGCTAGTGGTCGGGGGGCGACCGCAGCCGCCCTGTCGGTGCGGAGGGTGTCCGTTCCGCGAAAGAGTGACCAGCGGTGAGGGCGCCGGGTTCACAGTCCGCGTGGGCTGCCGGCGCCCGCTTTCGTTTGTCGACGACGCCGGACCAAGGTGTGCGGATAACGTCTCTCCGCCCCACTGCCAGGCGTAGCCCCTCGTAAGAGAGTGTCCAACCGGGGTCGAATCGCGCAATTCCTGCCCGCCATAGCGACCCGGAGTACGTCTAGATACCAGGCAAGGTGTCGGGTTTGCGACTTGCACGCGGCCATCCTGCGTTCATACTTCAGGAAGGCGACTGCGGGCGATGACCATATCGTCACGGGGAGGTCGGCCGTGAACGAGATGGACGAGTTTGTTGTGTGCCTCCGCCAGCGGGAGTGGGGACTTCGGCTCAAGGTAGCCGGAATGGCGGCTCTGGGCATACCCTTGTCGCTGCTTGCACCGGCGGTAGCAGCCAGCGTCCTGTGGCCAGGGTTCAGATTCGCGGCGGTTTACTCTGCAGGCCTAAGCTGGCTGAATTGGGTCGTGCTGTTTGAACTGGCTGCGTTGGCTTTCCTGCCGCTGCTGTACTGCGTGGAGATCCACCGGGATCGGCGTGCAAACGAGAAGGCGCGCCAGGAGGCGGATCCTTACGCACAGGTGGAAAACGCGTTGCTGCCGGCGCCCGCCCGGGAGCCGGCGAGGTTCGGAGGAGTGACGGCCAATCCCCGGCCGGCCGCCTCGTTTATGGACGCCTTCTTGTGGGGACCGCGCCTGGTGGTGGCGGCCGTCCGCCGCGGGCAGAGCGCGTGGTACCTGCGTCGGGCCGACCGTGTCCGAGCCGCGGAGGTGCTGCGGGTGCTGCTCGCGGAGCCGGCCGGCGTGGACACGACCAGTCGGTTCTGCCGGGAGGAAGACCTGCCGGTCTGGCTGCCGACCCTCGCGTATCTGACATTCTACCGCTGGGTGGGCATGCGGGACGCGTGGGAACACATCTGGCTGTTCTCGGAATCCCGCACTCTGCTGGCCGCGTGCAACGGGGGACCCGCGAGAACCGCGTGCGGGCAGTCGAGGCCGGGAGGTGAAACAGGGGGGGCAAGGCGGCGATCGACGCACCACGCGGCGCGGAACACGGCATGACGCCGCATCCTCTGAGTGACGTCGCGCCGGTAGCTGTCCTTTCGGATATCCACGGGAATCACTGGGCGCTGGAGGCCGTCCTGCGCGATATTCGCGGCCGCGGCATCGCGCAGATTGTGAACCTTGGGGACAGCCTGTATGGACCGCTTGCTCCCGAGCGGACGGCCGATGTCCTTCTGAGTCTGGCCCTGCCCACGGTGCGCGGGAACGAGGATCGTCTCATCACCGACATGATGACGCCGGCCGCCAGCGGATCGACGCTCGCCTACGTGCGGGACGTGTTGCGGGATGAACACGTCCACTGGCTGGAGGCTTTGCCGGCAACGACCGCGCTAGGCGGCGCATTCCGCCTGTGCCACGGCTCCCCGCGACGCGACGACGAGTACCTGTTGCGTGCGGTAACGGCGGCCGGCGTGCGCCCGCGGCCCACCACCGAGGTGGTCGGCGATCTCGTGGGGGTCGCCGAGCCGGTCATCCTCTGCGGCCACGATCATTCTCCGGGGACTTTGCGGTTGCCCGATGGACGGCTCGTGGTCGACCCCGGCAGCGTCGGGTGTCCGGCATTCGAAGACGCCCTGCCACACCCGCACGTCATACAGGCGGGAACGCCACACGCCCGCTACAGCATCATCACCCACGACGAGGGGGACTGGCACGTGCGACACGTTCTGGTGGCCTATGCCTGGGAGACGGCCGCGCGGGCAGCCGAGCGCAACGGTCGCACCGACTGGGCCACCTGGCTGCGGACCGGGCGGGTGGGCGTCTGAGCAGCGCCGGACGCGCGCGGGGCACCTACGAGGCGGACTGCGAAACGCCCTGGCCGTGCGGCTCGTTGTCCCAGACGACGCGGCACTCCGGCAGCGCGTCCAGGAACAGGCGACCGTAGTGCTTGGTGCGCACTCGAGGATCGAGGATGACGACGATGCCGGTGTCGTCGCGGGTACGGATGAGCCGACCGAAGCCCTGCTTGAACTTCAGGATGGCCTCGGGGAGTTGAAACTCCATGAAGGGGTTGCCGCCCCGGGCGCGAATCTGCTCGACGCGGGCCTCGATCACCGGGCGGTCCGGCACGGCAAAGGGCAGCCGCACGATGATGACGTTGCTTAGGGCCGGGCCCGGCACGTCCACGCCGCCCCAGAAGCTCTCCGTGCCGAAGAGGACGCTACGGGGCGTCTTGCGGAAGCGGGCGAGCATCTGCGAGCGCGGCAGACCGGCCCCCTGCACCAGCAGCGGCATCCCGTTCTGCTCCAGGAATGGTGCCATGTCATGGGCACAGCGTTCGAGCATCTGGTAACTGGTGAACAGCACGAACGCCCGGCCACCTGACAGCAGCAGATACTTGCGGAGCGCGCAGCCCACGGCGGCGCGGAAGGCCTCCGTCGCAGACGGGTCGGGCATGGCGGTGGCCACGTGGACGGTAACCTGCCGCCGGTAATCAAAGGGAGATCCGAGGGCGAGGGCCTCACCGCTTTCGAGGCCGAGGCGTGCGCGAAGGTAATCGAAGGAGCCATCGGCGGCAGCCGCGGCCGCGCCCGCCGCGCAGGGCTCGTCGGTGTTCCGGCCCGTGCTGAGCGTGGCCGAGGTGAGCACGACGCCGGGGATCTTCTCGAAGACCAAGGTTTTCAGCGACGGTGCCACGTTGATGGGTTGCCCGCGCAGCGTCACCTGCGGGCGCTGGGTGCCGCCGACCTCCAACCAGTACACCCAGTCGGCGGTGGTCTGCTCGTGCAGGGCCTGGAGGGTCTCCGCCTGCTCCCCGCAACGCCGGGCGAGTCCTTCCAGCTCGCTGCGCTCGTCGTCGCTCTTGGCGTTTTCATACGCTGCGCGCAACAGGGCCGCGAGGTTGCCGAGCGTGGGCGAGACCGTGTTCTGCACCGGGGGCAAACCGCTCAGACGCCCGTTGAAGCCAGCCTGTTCTACACACCAGCCGGCCAGCGCGGCGAAGTAACTCTGGCAGGTCTCGTGGGCGGCGGCCACGGCATGCTGGGCCGCGTGAAAGCGGCGCTCGCGGAGGGTGCCACGTTGCGTGCGGGGGTTGTACAGCATGCTGAGCAGGAGCCGCACCTGTAATTGCGAGAGGCTCAAACCGAGATGATCCCCGGCCACCTGCTCAACGGTGTGGGCCTCATCGAGGACGAGGCAGTCATACTTGGGCAGGAGGTTGGCCCCGCGACTGCGCAGCGCCAGGTCCGAAAACAGCAGGGCATGATTGACGATCAGCAACCGGGCCTGGGTCATCTCCCGCCGGGCACGCTGGTAGAAGCAGCTTCCGAAGTGCGGGCACTTGCGACCCAGGCAGTCGTTGGCGTCACTGTGGACACGTTCCCAGACCGTGCGCTTCGGCGGTGGCACCAGGTCGGCCTGCGATCCGTCCTCCGTCTGCCGGGCCCAGGTTTCGATGCGGCGCAGCTCGAGCTGTTCCGCGTCGGTCTCGAAGAGTTGGCTCTGCCGCTGGCTGGCGCGGGCAAGGCGGCGCAGCCCGAGGTAGTTCGTGCGTCCCTTGACCAACACCGCGGTGAACGGCTCGGCAAACACCTGCTGCAGGAACGGGATGTCCTTGTGGATGAGCTGCTCCTGGAGCGCGATGGTATGGGTGCTGACCACGACGCGATCATCCGAATGGAGGATACGCTCGATGGCGGGGATGAGGTAGGCGAAGCTCTTGCCGACTCCGGTACCCGCTTCCACCACGAGGTGATGACGCCGCTCAAAGGCGTCCGCCACGGCGTGGGCCATGGCAAGCTGCTGGGGGCGCAGCTCGAAACGTGGCAGCTTCCGGGCGACGGCCCCGCCCGCGGCCAGCATGTCCTCAACCACGGCCACCAGGTAGCTCCGCACCACAGAGAAACCGACGGCGAGGCCTGCATAGCATGGCGGAGCGCGGCGCCGCCATACCTTCCTGCCGACGGGCGGCGGCTGCAACAGCCGCGGCGCGCCGGAGCGCTATACCCGAATCGGGTCAGTCTGGCAAATGGGAACGCGGGCGTGGCGCAGAGAGAAAGGCCTCGCCAAGTCAAGGGCGATAACCACGAAAACCGGCGCGTGCGACGGAGTGGGTGGATTCCATCCCGGAGCACTCCTAGAGTTGGGGTGCAGAAGGGGTGTTTCTGCCCACCACAGGACTCGGCATCGGGGAGGCCGAGCACAGCGGATTCAGGGGCCCAAGGCGGGGAGATTGTCGGGTGGGCCCGGGGTCCGCGCAGGCGTAAGCGAACAGGCGCCATGGGCGTTGAGGTACGTCCGGTCCCCGCCGGTCGCGGTTCGGATCGCGGGGCGAGACGCACGCGGAGGAGTTTCAGGAAGGAGGAGGGAGAAAGATGTCACGGCTGTCGGCATGCGCCAGCCTGGGGATGCTGTTGGCGCTGGCCGCGGGCCCAGCGTCCGCGGAGACCATCTACCTCGACCATTTGCCGCGTCCGGACAACGGTACCGACGTCGTCACGCGCAGCGGCCCGTTCAAGGTACAACGGCGGGAACGCTCGTCCGCCGCCCGCGCCTCGTTCGAGTTGTTGTACCTGGTGACCGACGCCACCTGGACCGCGCGCGGAGCGGACGGGGCCGGCGGCGACCTGGGGCCACATGAGGACCTTTCGCTCGAAGAGGTCTGCCGCTGGAGCAACTTCCACGGATTCCCGGACCGCATCATGCACATCGGGTGCGACGTGGTACCACCGCCGGGTGAGGAGTCCACCACCGCGGTATTGCGGCGATTCAGCCTGCGCGTGGGCGGCAGGTTGTTCGTCCTGCCCGACGAGATCGTGGTGCAGTCACGGACCGACATGACCGGCGAAGCAGTCTTGACCCTCGAGCCGGGCTTCGCGCTGAACGACCGATCCTCGCCCGCGAAGGACTCCTTCCGGATCAGCGGGGAAATCTGCGCGCCTCCGGGGACCAGCGTGGTGCTGTACCTGACGAGCGTGCCGAAGGAAATCGTACTCGACGAGGGTGGGCCGGCGGGGGAGTCCGTAGCGAGCGTGTTCGGTCTGCTGCCGCCGGCCGTCTATCGGGATTTCGAGATTCTCCTGGGCGCCCGGAGTGGCACCGGGGGGCTCGGTTTCGGCGGCGGGATGGCGGCCAGTCCGCGGCGTGCGTTCCGATCCCCCGTGTCGATTCCGGCGCAGACGGCCGTCGATCACCCCAGCACGCGTCCGTTGCCAACGGAGGATACGGAGGAGCCGGTGACCCCGACGGAGCCGGAGGAGCCGGCGCCGCTACCGGAGGACCCGCCGACGCCGCTGACGCCGCCGGACAGTCCCATTCCGCCGGATATTCCGGTGAAGCCCGACGAGCCGATCACGCCGGAGGAGCCCGTCATACCCGACAAGCCGATTCCCCCGAACCCACCGATACCGCGGCCGCCGATTGTTCCGGAGCCGGGGACGCTTGCCCTGCTCATCGGCGGCGCGGTCCTGCTGCTGCCGAGGAGGCACACCCAGCGGTAGCGACCGACGGCATCCTGACATGCGACACCCGTTGAGCGGCACCCGCGGGGATTGGCCCCGGCGGGTGTCGTTCTTTGCAGGGCTCCACAAACGCGGCAGTTCATGCGATACTGCCGGCGATGAGCGTCGCCCCTGCTTCATCCACCGGCAGCCGAGGCGGGACGGTAGCGTTGAGTGTCATCAGCGCCGTCTTTGCCTTGCTGACGCTGATCGGCCTGCGCTGGGGGCTGCCCGACCGGCGTTTCGACCGCTTTCTTTTCGGAGGCGAGGATGCCTGGTCCGGCGAGAGGATCGCGGGCCTGATCGACGTCTCGCGGAAGTTCGATTCCGCGCGCGGGGCGGACGTGGACGTGGACCCAGCCGCGGTTCCCCCGGACGCGGGGCCGGTCGACAGGACGGCCTCGCCCGCGGACGTGGCCGCGATCTACCTGCGCTACCGGCTCTTCACCTGTCAACCCGATGAGATGATCACCATGATGGCGCTGGCGCGGATGCGTCCGGCGCAGGGGCGGCTGGACCCGCAGCTCTACCAGTACGGCGGGCTGTTCATCTACCCGGTAGGCGCGCTCGTGCGGCTGGGGGGGCTGCTGGGTCTGGTGGAGGTACGGGCGGACGTGCCGTATTACGTCGATCGGCCGGAGGAGTTCGGCAAGTTCTACCTGGCGGCCCGGCTGTACGCCGCAGGCTTCGGGATGCTGGGGGCGTGGGTAGTCTTCGCGCTCGGGCGTCGCCTGGGCGGACCGGGGGCGGGCGTCGTGGCGGCCCTGCTCTACACGCTGCTGCCGGTGGTGGTGTGCATGGCGCACGAGGGCAAGCCGCACCTGCCCGGGGCGGTATTGATGCTCAGCGCGGTGCTGCTGGGCATGCGTTGCCTCGGCTATCAGGCGAGAGCAGCCCCCGTCGTTGCCGGTCCGGAAACGAGCGGGGCCGGACTCCTGTGCCACGGCATGACACCGTCGCAGCGCCGGTCCTGGTGGCTGATGTGCGCGTGTTGTGGGGCGGCCTTCGGCATGGTGCTGTCGTCCTGGCCGATCTTCGTACTGATCCCGCTGGTGGCCGGAATGAAGGTGTTGGATGCACGCGCCCACGCGCGCGGTAGCGCTGACCTACGCCCGCTCCCGGACGGTCGCGGTTCGGATCGCCCGCGCGGTTTCGCCCACGGTGGTCCGAGCGGAGATCCAGGCGTGCCCGCCGGGCGGTCGGCTGGACGCGAGTGGTCCGCGGCCACGGTGCTCACCGTCGCGGGCGTCGGCCTGGGCGTGGTCGTATACCTGGCAACGAACCCTTACCTCGTCATCAATGCCTTTGCCAATCGCGCGGTGCTCGCCAGCAACTTCGGCAACTCGCTGGCGATGTATCAGCTCGGGCGTCTGGGGGAGGGGCTGTGGCGGGTGCTGGAGCTGTCGGCCGAAGGCGCGACGGGACCCGTGCTGATGCTGGGGGTCGTGGGGCTGGCACACGGGATCGCGCGCGGCAAACGGCTCTGGTTGCCGCTGGCGGTGCCGGCGCTGGTGTTCTTCCTGCAATTCGTGGCCATTGGGGCGGGCAAGCCGGCCGAGTACGGACGGTTCGGGGTCTTCCCGGACACGGCGTTGGCGATCAGCACGGCCTGCTTTCTGATGGCGCTGCGTAACGGCCGAGTCGCCGCCTCACCCTGCCCTCTCCCCCTGGAGGGCAGAGGGGTAGTGCAGCCGCCGGATGCACAGCGGGGGAGCCGACTGACGGTGCGGCTGGTGGTCATTTTCACACTGGTCATCGGCTGGACGGCCGTGGGGGCCGGGCGGTATCTGTATGGCTTCGCGGTCGACGCCGCGGGCCGCGGGTCGCGGGCGCGCCAGGCCGAGTGGATCGCACGGCAACCTGGAGTGCCCATTGCCGTATTGGCGGACCCGGCGCCCTATGGCTGCCCACCGTTGGCATTCGCCGATCGGCCGGTGCTGAAGTTCCGCAGCGTGCCGGAGGTGCTCCAGTACGCCCGCGCGCACGAAGTGATCTTCGTGGGGCCGGTGGATTCGCCGGCCGGGTGCGCCGAAGAGTTCACGCAGCGTGAGGCGCCGCCGATCCACCAGGAGTGCCAGGTAACCATGAGTGACGTGGCCTGTTGGATCGATAGCCCTATCAGTTGGGCGAACAAGCCGTTTTGCGCGGCACGCCTGGAACCGGTACCCGGAACCGAAGCGCTGTCGCCCAAGCGGAAGTGACGGGCGTGACAGATGCCATGGCGCGCGCCCTGCGTGGCCGTGGGGGGACGTGAACAGCCGACGCAAGGAGAACGGTACATGGCGAACCCACTATGCCATTTCGAGTTGATGACCGGCGACATGGCGGCGTGCAAGGCGTTCTACGGGGGCTTGTTCGACTGGCAGTTCGATGACCGGTCGATGCCGGGTTATACGCTGATCAATGCCGGGGTGGAACCGACCGGCGGTATGATGGCCAAGCCACCCCAGGCACCGGGGTCCTGCCTGAGCGTGTACTTCCTGGTCGATGACATCGACGCCACGCTGGCGAAGGCGTCGGCCCTGGGCGGCAGCGTGATCGTCCCCCGCACACCCATTCCCGGCACCGGGGCGTTTGCCATGATCGCTGATCCGGAGGGAATCGTCTTCGGCATCCTGAAACCGGCGTAGCGGCGGCCAAGGCGTGACTGTTGGCGGGGACTGGGTTGCAGGGTACGCGGCCGAGACCCCCGCGAGAAAGGCAGGACCGGCGATGGTTGGGAACGCGGATTTGCCTCGCTCCCACCGTGCCGAGTAGTCTTGCAGGCATGGTCGATTATCGCGGCAACCCCGTCGCGGGGCCTTTGGACGCGGTGGTGAGGGTCCCGGGCTCCAAGAGCGTCACGAACCGCGCGTTGGTACTGGCCGCCCTCGCGGACGGAACCAGCCGGCTGGGCAACGTACTCTTCGCGGACGACACCAGCCACATGCTCGCGGCACTGTCCGCCTTGGGGATCGAGGTCCGTGCGGATGAGGCCGGTCGTCGCGTGGAGGTAGACGGCTGTCGCGGGCACGTGCCGGCCGGCAGTGCGCGCCTGGTCTGCGGCAACTCCGGAACGACAATCCGCTTCTGCACGGCGCTCTGCGCGCTCGGGCAAGGCCGGTATGAGCTGGACGGCGTTGAGCGCATGCGGCGGCGCCCCATCGGCGCCCTTGGTGAGGCGCTCGGGACTCTGGGCACGGGGATCGAGTATGGGGGCGTGGCCGGGTATCCGCCGGTGATTGTGCATGCCCGCGGGCTGCGCGGCGGGTCGGTGCAGTTGGCGGCGCCGGAGTCCAGTCAATTCATCAGCGCCCTGCTCATGGTCGCGCCGTACGCGGGCTGGGACGTCCGGATCGAGGTGCGCGAGGGCGTCGTCAGTCAGCCCTATCTGCGCATGACGACGGCGCTCATGGAACGCTTCGGCGTGCCGATACTCGAGCAGTACGACGCGGAGAGCGCGCGTCTCATCGTCGAGGTCCCGCGTTGCTACCAGGCACGGGAGTTGAGCGTGGAGCCGGACGCCTCGAACGCCAGCTACTTCCTGGCGGCCGCGGCCGTGGCGGGCGGGTCGGTGACGGTGGAAGGGCTCAGCGTCGACAGCGTGCAGGGAGACGTGGCCTTCGCCGACGTGTTGGACCGGGCGGGCTGCCAGGCGGAGTTTGTGCCCGGGGGACTCCGCGTCACGGGGCCGCGGCCGGGTGAGCGTCTACGGGGACTCGACGTGGACCTCAACGCCATGCCGGACATGGTGCCAACGCTGGCGGTGGTGGCGATCTTCGCCGAGGGGCCCACCACGGTCCGGAACGTGGCCAACCTGCGGCTCAAAGAGACCGACCGGTTGCGTGCGTTGGGGACGGAATTGGCCAAGCTCGGAGCGCAGGTGGAAGAACGCGCGGACGGGCTGCGCATCGTGCCGCCTACGACCGTGCGTCCTGCGGTCATCGACACCTATGAAGACCACCGCATGGCCATGAGCTTCGCCGTGGCCGGGCTGAAGGTGCCGGGGCTGGTGATCCGCGGGGCAGAGTGCTGCGGGAAGACGTTTCCGAATTTCTTCGAGTGCTTCGACCGTCTGCGGACGGGCGGCCGCCTTGCTTCGTGAGCCGAGCAGCCCGACGTGACGGGGAAACCGATCGACGTCGCGGGGTGGCATGGCCGAGCGTGGCGCTGCCATGCGCGTTCGCGGCGCAGCCGTCCACGGCAGCCACAACATGCCGGCGCCTTCGGCTTGGGCATGACACCCTCTCGGTTTCCCATTTGCGTAGCCCGACTTGGTCCCCCTCAAGTCCGAGAACGTAATCTCCCGATATCCCCGACAGGTGCGGAGGTTGTGCGCGCACGCGGGACACAGGCATGGCGGACGTACTCGATCAAGCGGAAGTTGATGCCCTACTGGCGGCCGTGGACCAGGGCGGGGTCGAAGGGCTGGAGGCCCAGGCCGTCGACCGCTCCGCGCGCCAGACGAAGGAGGTACGCACCTACGACTTCAAGCGTCCCGAGCGCGTCAGCAAGGAGCAGATGCGGGCGCTGGAGGGCATCCACGAGGCCTTCGCCCGCAACCTCGGCGCGTCCTTGTCAGGCTTCCTGCGGACGATCGTCGAAATCCGCGTGGCCACCATCGAGCAGCTTACCTACAGCGAGTTCATTCATTCGCTGCCCAACCCGACGAACTTCAACCTGCTGACGGCCGACCCGCTTGAAGGGCAGATGTGCCTGGAGATCAGCCCGCTCATTATCTACCCGATCATCGACCGGCTGCTGGGCGGCTCCAACTCGGACCTGTTCATCCCGCAGCGGCCGCTCACGCTGATCGAGCAGCGCCTCGTGGGGCGCATCACGGACCGCGCGCTCAGCACGCTCAGCGAAGTGTGGACGGAGTTGGTGGCCGTCAAGTTCGTCATCGTGGAGGTGGAGAGCAACCCGCATCTCGTGCAGATCGTCGCGCCGAACGACGTGGTGGTGGTGATCGGGTTTGAGATCAAGATGGGCGGCCGGGCGGGCACCATGAGCCTGTGCATTCCCTTCAACGTCATCGAGCCGGTCATCGGCAAGCTGGTGGCGCAGGGCTGGCTGGCGTATCAGCGCCGGACAACGGTGGAAGACAAGTCCACTGAGATCGCGCAGGGGGTCGGTGCCACACGCGTGGACGTCGTCGCCTACCTCGCGGAGACAACCATCAAGCTGCACGAACTGCTCCATCTCCAGCCGGGCGACATCATCCAGACCACCAAGCCGGTCGGCAGCGAGATCATCTTGCAGGTAACCGGCAGGAACAAGCTCGCCGGCAAGCTCGGTCGGCACAAGGACCACATCGCCATCAAGATCACGCGCCCGGCCGAAGTCGAGGAAAGCCTCTGACTGCCGCCCACGCAACACGGGTGCCGTCCGCCGTGGCCGCGCCGCATCGGGCTTCCCTGGCGTGACCCACCCTACCGCTCGCCCGCCTTCGAATCGCCAAGACTAGCTGCGTGCCCGTTTCTTCGCAGCACGTGCCAGACCCAGAGGATGCCGCCGCCGGCGGCCAGCAGCAACAGCAGCCAACCCTCATAGCGCTCGACGTCCTCAAGCAGGACCTCCATGGCCCGCCCGAACAGGAACCCCGCGCCGCCCAGCACAAACGCCCACAGGCCCGCTCCCAGCACGTTCCACAACGCGTAGCGCAGCGGACTGTACCCGCTGGCACCAATGGCAAACGGCGTCACCGTCCGCAGCCCATAGAAGAAGCGCATCGCCAGAATCACCAGGTGTCCGTAGCGGTCCAGAATGGCCTGCACGCGCCGGGCCCGCACCTGCCAGTGGGGTCGCTTGTCGAGGAAGGAGCGGCCACGCAGACGACCGACGAAGAACCAGAGCTGGTCCCCCGCCAGCGACCCCGCAAAAGCGGTCACCATGACCCACGGCAAAGACAGATAGCCGCGGTGGGCCGCGAAGCCCGCGAGGACCAGCACGGTCTCCCCCTCCAGCACCGTCCCCACAAACAGCGCCGCGTACCCGTACGTCTGAATCAGCGACTCGAGGGTCACGATCGATCACGCTTCCTTCGGAGCGCCGGGCACGCCGCTGAGCAGGCGATGGATCTCCTCCAGGGCGTGGTTCTGGGCCGCCAGGTGTTCGAGTACGGCGCGGATCTCCGCCTCGGCCTTCTCGTTGATCTCGTAGTCATGCTGGGCGGCCAGACGGTCGCGGGCCGCCAGACGGTTCTGGCTCATCATGATGATAGGCGCCGTGTAGGCAGCCTGAAGAGAAAGCACCAGGTTCATCAGGATGAACGGATAGGGATCCCAGTGCCTCAGGAACGCCGTGACGTTCAGGACCACCCACACCAGCAGCAGACCGGACTGAACCAGGATGAAAGGCCAGCAGCCGACGACGGCCGCGACCCGGTCCGCGGCCCGTTGTCCTGGAGTAAGCCTCTCACTCACCAGGTCGTTGACGTTGCGAACGGGAGGATGCTCGTGCCGAAACGGAGACGGGAAGGTGAGTGTCTTCATCGTGTCTCTCCAAGCACCCGGCGCGGGCCCCGCCCCCGTCCCCACCGCCTCCAGAACGCGAACTCCTTTCGGTCGGAAGCTGCCCCGCACGGTCAGCGCAGTATCAACCTGCCGCGACCCGGTGACAAGCACGCCCCGCGGCGGTGCGCGTCACGCCTTGACCAGTGCCATCAGATCGGCGACGCAGAGGTCGCCCAGCCGGCCCACGATCAGATCAGCCCCCGCAAGCGACTCCCGTGGGTGGTGCATCAGGACGGCCACCACGCGCGTGCCGGCGGCGCGGGCGGCCTCCACGCCCGCCGGTGCGTCCTCAATCACCACGCAGCGCGCGGGCGCCAAACCCAGACGCGCGCAGGCCAGGGCGAAGACCTGCGGGTCCGGCTTCCCGCGGGTCACGTCCTGCTCGCTGACGATAACCTCCATCAACCCGGCGATACCCATGCCGTCCAGCACAGTCTGAACGTTGGGCAACGGTCCGGACGAACCGATGGCAAGGTGAACCCCCGCGGCGTGCAAGGAACGGACCAGGGCGACGGCCCCGGGAACAGCGGGAACACGGCTGCGGATGATCTCTCTATACAGTTCTTCCTTGCGCCCCGCGAGCGTCTGCAGCCGCGTCGCCGCCCCCGGTCCAAAGAACAGGGGCACGATATCGCGGTTCTGACGCCCGAACGTCGCGGCAAAGGCATCCCGCGTGATGGCGACGCCGTGCTCCTCCCCCAGTTGACGCCAACTATGAAAATGGGCGTCAGCGGAATCAACAAGCACGCCGTCCATGTCAAAGATGACGCCCGCCGCAGAAACGGGACACGGCCGCTCTGGTGTTATGTGCACGGTACCGCCTTCCGTGTCGCTCGCTCCTCGTGTTGCCGCGAGAAAAAACGAACCTGTCCCGTTTTCTCAGAAACCCGCGGTCGGGACCACCCGGTACACGTGGCCTACCGGCTCACAACGCACCCGCCCGCCGGCGTGCCAATCGCGCAACCACTGCGGCGTGTTCTGAGGTGGAATCGCCGTCGTGAACAGCAGCCCGGCCGCACACTTCGTCCCGCGCAGGGTCGTCCAAGCCTCGTCGGTCTCCACAGCCTCGAGCCACGCCTGTCGCGCGATCCAGCAGTCCAGCCGCACGTCGCGTCGCAGCCCGTCAACGGCCTGCACGTAGTTCAGCGGCGGGCACAGGGTGGCATCGACAACCAACAACGCCCCCTGCGGTAGCGCGGCCAGCGTCTCGCGGGCGAAACGATCCGCCCCATCGTAACCGCGTCGCCACGGCCGGACGAACCACGTCCACGGATCACGATAAGGAACCGGACGGGTCGGGATGATCGTCAGCTCCGCGGCGTGCTTGCGCAGCAGGGTCGGCAAGGCAGCGTACACGGCCGGCGCGGGCACAGCCAGCAGCAACAGCAGCACCCGCACCGCACGGGCACCCCGCCACGCCACGCAGGCGTCCACGCCCGCCGCCAGGAACAGCGCCAGCAACGTGCACACCGGCGCCAGGAACGTATGCTGGTCGGGCACATCGTACCGACAGACGAACGCGAGATGAACCGCCGTCGCCCCACCCAGCACCCACCACACAGGCCCCGCCGAGCGCCGGTACAGGCGAATGCTCCCGGGGACAACAAGCAGCCACAGCGGCGTCGGGAAGTTCAGCAGCGCCGCCAGCCCGGCCCGAGCCGCCAGCGCGGGCAGACGCTCCAGGTTGGCCACGTGGCGCCCGTAGTGTCCGACCAGGAAGGACTCGAGTGTGCCCGCGAGACTCCCGCGCGCCAGCCAGTCATGCACACCCAGTACCAGGACCGGCGCCATCCCCAGGAGCAGACCGCCGCCCGCCCCCAGCAAGGCCTGCGTCCGCCGCCGGGCAAACGTCCGCTGCCAGCGTAGCGCCACCAACGCATACACCGGCCACATCAGCAGCGCAAAGTTGTGGTTGGAGACACCCAGCCCGTTGGCCAACATCGTCAGGACCACGAAGCGCACCCGATGCGTCTGCACCGCCCGCACGAGGAAGATAAGCTCCGCCGTCAGCAGAGCGGAGGAAGTGGTAACGACCTCGGCCGACGTGCTCAGTTGCCAGTGCGTGTGTGCCAGGGCCAGCATCCCCGTCGCCGCGACCACGCTGACCCGTTCGCGCAGCAGGCGGGCCGCCAGCCAGGCGACGTTCGCCACCGTCAGCGCGCCCATCACGGCCGACGTGACGTTGCCGGCCAGGGCGGCCGGCAACGCCCAGAGCCAGCCCAGCCCGCGCGCGACGGCGTAGTACACAACGTGCGAGCGGACGATCTCACCGTTGACATACCAGCCGCCCAAGTACACGTGCAACTGGGCTTCCCCGGAGTCGCCCCAGAGCACCCCGGGCGCGAGCGTGGCCGCATACAGGGCCGCGGCCGCGAGGAGAGCAGTCCACCACGCCTGCCCCGGCGCGACGGCCCCGATCGCCAGTGGCTCCAGTGCCAGCGGCTCATTCTGTGTGTCCGTAGCGGGCATCCTGGTGATTCTCCGTCGAGATCGGGCCGGCGGTCAAGCCTTGCCCGTGGCGCCGGTCGAACCTGAGTCCGTGACAGACGAGGCGGGTTGCTGGGCGGGGCAGGATCGGTGCGTTCGTAGCGTCGCCCCCCCGGCAGGCGACGCAGGCGGCGGAAACGTCGCGGCGTATCACGTCGGCCACGGGGGGCCGACGCTACCTTTCCTGGCCGCTGCGCCCGCCGCTTCTGTCACCCACACGTCAAACCAGTCCCGATAGCTCCTCGTACAGTCTGAGATGTTCAGCGACCAGACGCTGATCCGTGAACTCGGCTTCCACGCGCTGCCGCCCGGCCCGACCCAGCCGCTGCCGCAGGTCGGCATCGCGCAGCAGTTGTTCGAGCGAGCGAATCAACCCGGCCACGTCGCCAACGTCGACGAGCAGCCCTGTCTCGCCGTCCCGCACCGCATCGACGCAGCCGGTCGTCCGCGTGGCCACCACGGGCAGACCCATCGCCGCCGCCTCCAACAAGGTGTACCCCCACCCTTCACGGTACGTCGGCAGGACCACGACGTCCATGGCCGCGTAGTACGGCACCGGGTCCCAGTCAAAAGGGGCATGCCGGATGCGCGGATGACGCCGAATCGTCTCGACCGCGTCGGCGGGCACTGCACCGCGGTACGATTCATGATCGCCCAGCAGCAGCAGGTGAAGATCGTTCCGTCGGTTCGCCAACTCGACAAACGCCTTCACCAGCAGGTGGATGCCCTTGTCATACACGAGCCGGCCCACGAAACCCACTACCAGGGAGTCCACAGGGATGTCGAACTCGCGACGTTTGCGCCGACCACGCTCCCGCACGTCCGCCGTCGGCGTGAACCGCTCCAGCGACAGCCCGCACGCGGTCCCGGCCCCGAGAACCAGCGTCTTGTCCGCAGAACACAGACGCAACTCCACCGCCCGCCGACGCAGGCTCTCGCTGACCACGCAGACCCGCTGCGCCAGGCGGAAAGTCAGACGCTCAGCAGACCCGAGCAGGTGACGGGTCAGCCCCCGGGCGGTCTCCAGCGGCAGACCATGCAGGGTGTGCAGCCGGTGCCGGACGCCCGCGAGCCGGGCGGCCGACATGCCCACCAGCCCCCCCTTCGCCATGTGGCTGTGCACGATATCCGGTCGCTCAGCGCGAAAGAGCCGCACCACCCGCCGCAGCGATCGGGCGTCCAGCACCGGCGAGATGCGCCGCAACAGCGGCACGGCGTAGACGCGGGCCAGACTTGCGCGCTCTAACGCATCGAGATCCGCATCGCCGTTGGCCACGACGATGACCTCCGCCCCGGCCGCGTTCAACGCGCGGAGCAGCGGCAGGTAGAACGCCCGCAGCGTCGAGGCCTGCGCACTGACGAAGGCGATTCTGACGCCAGGTTTCAACCCCGGTCTCCCTGCGCAGCCCGCGCCGCCCCACACCTGGCGGACGCCTGATCCAGTGCCTGGTAGAACACGCGGCGTCGCTGGGCCAGCGCCTCCTGCACGTACTCTTGCGCCAAGGCCAAGTTGCGCCGCGCGCAGGCGCACAGCCGGTCATTGTCCGCAAGCATTTCCGTAATCTTCGCCGCCAGCACCTTGGCGTCGCCCGGCCGCACCATGTCCTCTGCCGGCAACAACTCGGGAATGCCCCCTACCGTCGAGCCGAGACAGGGCAGGCCGCGGGCCATCGCCTCGATCATCGCCCGGGGCAGGCCCTCCTGCCGCGACGGCAGCACGAAGAGGTCCGCAGTATCCAGCACCTCGCGGACCGCGGCCCCCGCCGGCAGCCGACCCGCGAAGGTGATGCGGTCGCGCACGCCTACGTCGCGTGCCAATGCTTCGAGCCCCGCTCGCTCCCGACCTTCACCCACGATCGTCAAACGCACCTCGTGTGGTCGGCATAACGCCAGCGCTCGGATGAGCACGTCAGGCGCCTTGTACAATACCTCCAGGGTGCCCACGTAGACCAGCCGATGCCCAGCCCCCAGGTTCGTCCGCGGCTCCACCACGAACGCCTCGGGCGGCAACTCGATCGACGAGTAGTGCGTGGTAAAGGCACCCGGCGCGGGGGGATAGTGCCGCTGAAGCATCTCCCTCGTCACGTAGGCCGTTGCACAGGCGGTCCGGCACTGGGCCCGCAGGGCGCGCACAGCCGACCAACGGGCCAGGGGTCGGGCAAGCGAACGCACCGCGCCGGCACCCAGCGAGTCCGCCGGATCCCCCACGACTTCCAGGCCAAACGGCAGGCCCCGCCGCCGCAATTCATGCCAGATGAGCGTCGCGTTGGCACAGGGGACGCGGAGGCAATACGCGTCATGCTGCCCGACGGCCGCACGCACCCGGGCCCCCAGACCCGCCCGCCGCGCCAAGTACTCCCACGGACCCAGGTAGTCGGGCAGGTCGAGAAACTCCACACCCGGCCCGTCGGCCCGGGGCAGGTCACCGGGAACGCTTGCTCGTCGCGCCACACGCGCGACCACGCTCACCCCCTCGAACACCACCAAGTAGCGGGTCCAGAAGGCGTAGCCCAGCAGCGTCTCGGGGGAATAGACATGGCCATCCGGCCCGCGGACGAAGTGCGACGTGTGGGTTGCCAGCAGGCTGCCCATGCTCGACCCTGATTCGGCCAACCGGAGGGGCAGGCCCCTCCGCCGGCGTCAGCCACGGCGCGCCGCCGAGCGTGTCCGGGGGCCCCGACCCAGCTTTTCCGAACGGCGATGGGCCATCCGGCACGCGGACGGCTTGGCGGCACGGCGGGCGGACGTCAGGCAGGCGTCCTGCCCACCTCCGCGCAGACGAACCAGTCCTGCCCGCGCCCCGGAATGTCCTTGATGACGTACTGCGCCAAATGACACGCCCGCATGATCTGTACCACACGCTCGTCAGTGTAGTAATACACGGGGCAGTTGCGTAGCCTGTAGCGCCAGCGGCGTAAGGGGGCCCGCAGCAGATCCCACTTGGGGAAGCTCGCCATCCACCGGCCACGGCAAACACCGACCATACGCTCCACCCACGGTTCCGGCTCGCGCAGGTAGTCAAACACACCCATGGCGATCACGACGTCGAAGGGTTCGTCCGGACGGTAGTGGTTGAAGTCATCGACCAGGAAGTGACAGCGGTCGGCAACCTGGAGCCGCTCGGCCTCGCGCCGAGCCAGGGCGATCATGTTGTCCGAGAGGTCGACGCCGACGACCTCGGCCGCCCCGCGCTGGGCGAACTCGACGCAGTAGCGCCCGGAGCCGCAGCCGATGTCCAGAACCCGCTTGCCAGTCACGTCGCCCGCGTGCTCGAACGTGAGCGCGTAGCGGACGAAGATGCTGGCCCGAAACTTGCGGTCGAGCCAGCGCAACACTGGTCCCTTGCCCTCGTAGATGCTGTCGAACTGGGCCGCCTGTTCCCGGAAGTAACGCTGGACGTCGGCGATTTCACTCATGAGCAAGCACCTCCGTCAAGGGGGCGAACCGGAACTCCGTCATGAGGCGCGCCAGCCGTCCGCGCACGCGCCCCCGGAAAAGCGACTGATGCACGTACCGTTCCCGGCTGATGGGCCAACCTTGTCTGCGCAATTCGGCCACTTCGGTCACGTCTAACTCGTACGGATGCAGGTAGACCACGGCGGGGTGCCGCAGCCGGTTGACTTCCCGGATGGCGCCGGCCACCAGCGCATACGGCAGCAGGCGCACATACCCACCCCCACAGACAGGCCAGTTGCGCCCGAAACGCCGCACGGTGGTCAGGGGAAACTCCAGCAGGTCGCAGGTCGGCCAGCGATGGGGAAACCGCGGCGCGTCCGGAATGCCGTAGCGCCCGCCGGCAATCGGAAAGATGCTGGAGCTGTAGCGGATGCCCAGCTCCGCGAGAATCGGCCCCGCCCACAGGGAATCACGCGTAATCGAGAACGCGGGGGCCCGGTAGCTCACAGGGCGGCGTCCGATCTGCCGCACGATGAGGTCGATGCTGCGCTCGAGATCCTCCCGGAAACGGGCGGGCGTGATGCTATAGAGCAGCTCATGACCGTAGCCGTGAGTGCCGATCTCGTGCCCGGCCTCGGCAACCATGGGCAACAGCTCCGGATAGCGCTCACAGACCTTGCCCAGCGCGAAGAAGGTGGCGTGGACATCGTGAGCGGTCAGCAGGTGCAAGACCCGCTGCGTGTTGCGCACCACCCGCGCGGTAATGGGCAGATGAGCCCCGAGCGTACTCTGGGCCCAGTCCTCCAGGTCGATGGTGAGGGCATTGAGGATGGCGCCGGGCCGTTGGCTCATGGATTCCGGTAGCCTCGCTCAGGACCTTGCCTCGATCCGCCGCTCCCCCCGACGGGGCGCGGCCCCTCCCTGCCGCCGCGCCCCCCTCATCGGAGCTGCCCCATGAGCTGCTTGTACTTCAACAACCTGACCAGCCGCAGCAACCCCAAGGCACCCGGCACGCGCGTGCACACCCGCGCCGGCAGAGCGGTCGCCTCGAAACCCAGTGACACCTTGAACTTCTCCAAAGACGGCGCCGTCGACTTGATGGCGTAATGCACCTGCGCCACACCAGGCAGCCGCTGCGCGTTGCGGACGAACGTGTACACCAGCGCGTCGTTCGGATTGCAGTGCAGCAGTTCGGACGCAGAAGCGAGCGTGTCTACGTAGGCGGTGCGCCCGTAAACCTTAGTAATCAGGAAACCAGCCACCTGCCCGGACTCCCTGTCGAAGGCCATGATGGTCGTGGCACCGGGCAACCGGAACAGGTCCTCCCAGCGGCGCCGCAGGGTGCCCGCATCCAGGGGTCGGTTCCAGCCGCTGCGCTGGACGAGGTCGCGCCAGCAGCCGGCGGCGCCGACGAGCCAGCGCTCGTCGACGGCTTCGACTGCAACTACGTCACACGACCGCAGCCCCTTGCGCACCGCGTTGCGTCGCTTGTCGTTGATGGAAGACGGCCCGTAGGCCGCCAGATCCATAATCGTGTTGATCACCAGCTTGCCGTTGGCCGAGGCACCCTCCGGCACCGCGTGTTGATAGCCCCAGTAGCTGCGGGCCAGCGGTACCCGGACTTCAGCAGCAGGAAGCGGCTCCAGGATTTCCACCGGCCAGGCGAAACCCGGCAGGGCCTCATACCACCAGTGCCCCGCCCGGTCGCGAAACGGCAGCGAGAAGTTCCTGCCGCGCCACCCATACCGCCCCCACCACCAGAACGGCAGCTCGCCGCGCTCATGCAGGGCGGTGCAATATTCCTCCGTGGTGCAGCGCCTCAGGGGCACCTCGGGGAACTCAATCTCCTGGGGAACCGGCACTATCTGGTCTCCTTCCAGGCGCTGCGGTTGCCCGGCATTCCCGCCGGCGCTTCCGCCTGCTTCCGGCTCCCGAACCACACGCCCCCGGCACCCAGGAGCTGCACCGCCGTCGCCAGCGTAGGCGCCGAAAGCCTGGGACACATCGGCACGGTCACAACGTGCCGGTGCGCCTCCTCGGCCCGGCGGCGCGCCCCGCTTGATTACCCACACCGCGACCGCAGAGGGAGGCAAGGAGCGGCCCACGGACGAGGACCACCCCGCGATGTCCACGCCGGCTCGATCCGCGGTCGCCGGCACTTCCTCCTTCCGCTCCCTGCCCGTGGGGCAACGCCAGTATATCGGCGTCGCCGGGGCTGGGGGTGGGCAAAACGGGATGCCCCGCCGGCTGGACTCGTCGCGCAGCTCCGCCGCGGTCGCTTGGCGTTCGGCAGGACTGCTCGGCCAAGCCTGCAGGGCCGCCAACGACCGCAGGCCCGACTCCCGCAGCCGATGCAGCGAGTCAGCCGCGATGTTGGGGTGTTCATCAACGTCGAGAAACACCCATCAGCGCACGTTGACGGTCGCGTGCGCCTCCCATACCACCAGCGGGGACGGCTTGGCAGCGGCCCCAGCCGTCCCCGGCCACCTTTCAACCCCCCGAGACCCGGCGCAGATGCCGGAGGAACTCCAGACGGCGCTGGCGCAGCACCTCCGCATGATAGCGTCGCGCCACTTCGAGATTGCGTGCCGACGCCTCCGTCAGCCGCTCCGGGTCACCCAAGACCTCGATGAGCCTGTCCGCCAAGGCCGCGGCGTCCCCGGGCGGTACCAAGTCCTGCGGCGGCAGCAGCTCGGGGATTCCGCCGCGGGGAGATCCGAGGCAGGGCAAGGCCCGCCCCATTGCCTCGATCATCGCCCGGGGCAGCCCCTCCTGACGCGAAACCGACACAAACAGGTCGGCTTCGTCCAGTTCCCGCCGCACCAGCTCGCACCGGGCCACGTGGCCCACCAAGACCACCTGCCGCTCCACTTGCAGCGTGCGGATCAGATCCTCGATTTCCGCCCGACGCTGACCGTCGCCTAGTACCCTCAGCGTCACCGGCAGTCCGCGCTGCGTGCACAACGCCACCGCCCGCACCAGCACATCGGGGGCCTTGTAGAAATGCTGCAATGACCCGACGTGCACGAGGCGGCACGCGGCGCGGGCGTAGACACGTGGCCCGCTCACGTAGGCCTCGGCGGGCATCTCAACCGACGAGTAGTAGGTGGCGTAAGTCTGACTGCCTGGCGGATAGCGCTGCTGGAGGGCTTCCGCGGTCACATACGCAACGCCGGCGGCCTGCCGACACGAGGCGCACAGGCTCCGCACGCAGATCCGCCTGGCCAGCGGACGCACCACGCTCCGCACCGTGCCCGGTCCCAGAGCGTCCCACGGATCAGCCACCACCTCGACGGCATAGGGTCGGCCACGCCGGAGAGCCTCCCGCCGAATCAGCTCCGGGAATCCCCCGCCGCCGGTGCGCAGAAGACACGCGTCCGTGTCCGCAACGGCCTGCCGGCAACGTCGCCGAAGCTGGGGCAGGGTCCGCAGGTACTCCCACGGACCCGTGTGGTCCGGCAGGTCAGCCACGCGCACCCGCGGGCCGTCGACGCGTGCCCACAGGGGATCGACCGCTGGCGCCCGGTACACCCGTGCCACCACCAGGACCTCCTCGAAGACCTCAAGGTAGCGATCGAAGAAACCTGCTCGGTGGGGCCCCCCCGTGTACACGTGCTCGTCCGGGCCGCGCACGTAGTGTTCCGCAAGAGCTACCAGCAGTCTCACGCTTCTGACCTCTGGGTGGCAACCGGCCGACGCGTCGGTCACTTCAGGGCTAATCAGGCCGGCATGGCCGGGACACGCTCGCGGTGGACGCAGGCATCCCAAAGCCCCAACATCATCAACGTCCACGTGCGGCGCGCCCAGCGGGAGATATCCAACCCCTCCTCGTTGCGCAGCAAGCGCTCCAGCTCCCGCCGCGCGAAGCGCTCCGCGAGCAACCCCTGACGCGCCAGCACCACATCGGCCGTGAAGGACCGCAACTCCCCCCGTAGCCAACGCACTACCGGCAACTCAAACCCCCGTTTCTGCGCGACCTGCACCGACTCAGGCAGGTAACGCCGACTTAGATCACGCAGGATGGGCTTCGTGCGTAGCCCAGGGAGCTTGACGGCCTCCGGGAACCGGGCCACCCGCTCGGTTAGCACCTGGTCCAGCAGCGGGGAGCGCCCCTCCAGACCGTGCGCCATGCAGGCGATATCCATTTTCACCAGCAGGGCGTGCGGGAGAATGGTCTGGTAGTCCGTGCCGAGCATCCGGTCAACCGGGCCGCAGCCGCGCAGGCTCTCCAGGTAAGGACGCACCAACCGACCACTGGGCTCCGTGTGCAACAACCACCGATTCGCGGCAGGCTCCGGCGCCGCCGCCGTCTGCCCCTCCAGCCCGGACAATCGGAGCTTGTCCTCCTCCGACAGCATGTCGACGGACCAGGCCAGGTAACGCTCGACCGGGTCGGCGCCCAGGCCGCGGACGAGACGATGCGCGAACGCGTATCCGGAACGATGACTGCGGGGAGTAGGCAAGCAGCGACCCAACAACCGCCAGCCGGCCCGCCCGAACGCGTGGTCAGCCCACCCTACCCAGCGGCTGATCCGTCCGGCCACGTACCGCCGATAGCCGGCGAACAGCTCATCGCCTCCGTCGCCATTCAGGACCACCTTCACGAACTGGCGTGCCGCCTGGGCCACGTAGTACGACGGCAGGGCCGAGGAGTCCGCGAACGGCTGATCGTACGCCCGGGCGATCTTGGGCAGATCGACCGTGGCGTCCGGCCGGATGACCACCTCATGGTGCTCAGTTTCGTAGCGCTCCGCCACCAGCCGGGCCAGTGGTCTTTCGTCGAACGCCTCCTCCGAGAAGCCGATCGTCACCGTAAGCAAACGGGAACCCTGTTCCCGTGCCGCGAGCGCGGTAATGACCCCGCTGTCGATCCCGCCCGAGAGAAACACCCCCACCGGCACGTCCGCGCGCAGCCGCAGACGGACCGCCTCGCGGAGCAGTTGATCCACCTCCTCCACCGCCTCCGCGGGTCGGATGGGCGTCTTGGGCGACAAGCGGAGCTGCCAGTACTTCTGCCGGGAGTGCAGCCGGCGGTCCCGGACAACCAGAAGTTCCCCCGGCGACACGGCCCGCACCTGCCGATAGATCGTCGCCGGAGGATGCACGTGTCCCCATGCCAGGTAGTCCGCCAGTGCCTGCTCGTCCACGTCCAGCGCCGTCGATGGGGCTGCCGCCAGGGCCTTCAGCTCCGAGGCAAACAGAAACTCCCCGGCGGCTTCCTGGTAGTACAGCGGCTTCTTGCCCACGCGGTCGCGCATCAGCACCAGGCACCGCTCACGCTCGTCCCATAGCGCGAACGCGAACATTCCGCGCAGCCGGTGAACCAGTTCCGTACCACACTCCTCGTACAGGTGAACAACCACCTCGGTGTCGGTCTGCGTCGCGAAGCGGTGTCCTTGCGCCAGCAATTGCGTACGCAACTCGCGGTAGTTGTAGATCTCGCCGTTGAGAACGACGACCACACGCCCGTCCTCGTTGGCCAGGGGCTGGTGCCCGCCGGCCAGATCGATGATCGACAGCCGACGGTGCGCCAACCCCAGCTCACCGCCCGCGCCGGTCCAGAATCCCTCGTCGTCCGGGCCACGATGGCGCAGAGCGTCCGCCATGGCCTGGAGGCGTGGTCGGCTGGCGTTCCCCCAGATGCCGGCAATCCCGCACACCGCACGACCTCCCGTCTTCCCGTAGCCGCCTGGATGGTCCGCGCGGGCGGACCGGAATCACCGTGCGTCATCCGGCGCCCGCGATCTGAATCGCGATCGTCAGGTAGCGGCTGAATCCCGACGCCGCTGATGCGTGTTCGCGGACACGCATTCAGGACCCGCGCTCGCTTGCCATGCGCTCAAGCACAGCTCGCAAGCGGGCCAGGCGCCGCCGCACCTGCTCATCGGAACCCGCCTCGCGCTCGGCCCGGGCCAGATGCTCTTCGAGGCGAGGCAGAATGACGAGGTGAGCGGCGACCTTCTTCTCCTTGGCCCGAAACGCCTCGGGCGTCGAGGCGCCCACCACAACGCGCCATTGCCCGGCGGCTTCCCTGTAGAGCGTCTCCACCGCGCGCCAGCCGGCCCCATAGAGATCACGAAAGTAGTCCTCACGCAACCGCTGGGCATCGGCGGTCGGATCCCAAAGCAGCTTGGCCGCCACGTAGGCGTCGGGACCGCCCAGCTCCATCTCCGGGGCGATGTAGAACAGCCCGCCGGCGAGCCCACTTGCCGCCAGCAAATGCATCCGCCGGTCAACATCCTCCCAGAGCGGCGCGATCATCCCCGGCATCTGGCCCGCGTGGTAGAGGATGTCGTAGACAGTGGTACGCGGGCAATAGCGCCCCCACGCCCGGTAAAGACGTTCCGACCGCGCCCACTCGGCCGCGTTGCCGCTCGCCCAGGCGTTGTTGGGGGCCAGCGAGACCCACACGTTGGGATGCAGTTGCACGCCGGCGGGCACCTCAATGTACTCGTTGTAGGCGTAGCCGCCCACGGGTCTGCCGGACCGCTCCGCTACCAGATTGTAGAACCCCATGATCCGATCGGACAGGTCGCGCAGCCCGGCATGCCTGCCGTCCGGGATCAGCCGCCCGTTGTCCAGCGTGCGGCAGCGCTCACACTCACACTGGTCGCCGTAGCCGTCGTTGGGAGAAACGCTGAACATCGGCTCCGGCGACCGGCGGGCGGCCTCCACGAAAACGGCCTGCACCTCGGGATTGCTGACGCACACTTGCCCGTGGTGGTGCTTACCCTCATAGCGGGCCTGCCGCTCGCCCTTACGCAGGGCGGCATACTCAGGATGCCCGCGGCGGGCCCAGTCCTCCACGTCCAGAACGGGCCACCACGCGTGGTTGAACTTCATGGCGAACGAGGCCCCCAGACGCAGACGTCTCCCCCAGATGCGACTGGCAGCTTCGTCCCAGTTGCTCACCATGCCGGGCCCGTGCCACAGTTGGCGGAGCGCGAACCGGGGCTCCTGCCGGACGTCCAGTTCCCCCGGTACCGTCAGGGTGTCCCGCCGGGGAACGATCGTTCCCAGTTCATCGGGCCAGTAGAAGCGCACCCCAAGGTAGCGCTCCAGGAACTCGTACACGCCGTACAGCGTGCCACAGGAAACGGGCCGTTCATAGTCGATCCGCTCAGGATTCCCCGCGGTGTCGTGGCCGCTGATGATCAAGTTCGCTCCTGCGACCTGAAGACGAAAGGAGTCGCGAGGAAGACTCTCGTCGGGTCGCAGCTCGAGCGCCGGCCGCCCCGGCTCGGCGGCAGCCAGGATGCGCAAACGGGCACCAGTCGCGCGCTCGATGAAGGCCTGCAGCTCAGTCGCCGCCAGCAGCGTGGCCGGTGCTGAATCCCTTGCGCATACGATGCAGTAGTCGGAGCGGCCGGCGTGCACGATGGTCAGCGGGGTCGCGTTCAGCGTGGAGTCTGCCGCGGCAGCCGGGGGACTGGTCGACGGCGCCTGGGCCTCCGCAGTGGCTGCCCCTATCCAAACCAGCATTCCCCCCAACAGCGCTCGCACCCCCCTGGCGCATCGCCAGGCGCCCCTCCACGGCGCGCGACACACCCGCAACTGCGACAGCGTGAGAGAGCGCCGTTCACTACCTGCCCAGACCGACCTGTTGTTGATACACAGCATCGAGGCGACTCTTCATGGCATCGCACAGCTCGGCAATCGGCTTGGCGATGGCGGGAAACTCCCGCTTACCCACTGAGGATCGAAACACCCGCTCCACCATCCCCGGATAGAAACCCACCTCCAGGAACGCGCAAACCCTCGCGAACTCCCGCTCGGCCTGCGCCACCGCGGCCTCGTAGTTCACCAGCAGCACGTCCGGGTGATGGTCCAGACCCTGCTCGAAGAACGTGCGGTTACGCATGTACCAGAACAAAGCGGCTGCACCATGGTCCGTAAGACTCTCCGCACAGGCCTGCCGCACCTCCGCGACACACTCCGCCGTAACCTTCTCCTTGTTCCACTGGCGCACTCCCCAGTCGCCGCCGCCCTGCAGCAGGTCCTCCAGCCACCGGCGGGTCTTGTCCCCCCAACGCTCGACGGCGGAGTTGGCCACGTCCTGATAACGGCGGTACATCCAGACGGACTTGCTCAACGCGTGCTCCGCCAGCAGTTCCGCAACGCGGTGTGAGTCGCAGACTGGTTTGAACACGACACACTTCGCCGTGCTGGCTTCCACGAGGCTGGCAAGCACAGCCTTATCCCGGATGCGCCGGTCGTCAAACGCCCGTTCGTCAACTTCCTCCAACACGTCGACATCCAGGGAGCGTCCCAGCGTCCGAAGAGCCATGTTGGTCCCCGAGCGCTGGCACCCCACCACAAACGCCGTCGTCTTCCGGGCGGGCACGCCGGACTTCCGCCGGTGTCTGGTCTTCCGGCGTTCCAGGAGGTACGCCGTCCATTGGCGATCGAGCTTGACCAACACCCGCTGCCACACACTACCTTGTTGGACATCCTTGGTCACGACGAACCCTCGGGAAGAAGACCAGGCAGGTGCTGCTGGAACGCCGCCTTCAGGATCGGCAACCTGCCCTCGTATGTCATCGACGCGACCCGCCGGTAGCCGTTGGCCACGAGACGCCGACGGAGGTCGGCATCTTCGTATACTCTGCGCATCGCCCGCGCCAGGGCAGGCTCATTGCCGGGGGGCACCAACAGCCCGTCCTCTTCGTCGCGGACGAGCGTGGGGATGCCACCCACCGTGGTCGCCACAACGGGAGCCCCCGCCGCCCAGGACTCCAGAATCATCCGGGGCGTACCCTCATAGTGCCCCAACGAGGGCAGCACCGCCATGTCGGCCCGGCGGAAGTGCGACCAGAGTTCCTCCCCACCCCCCGGGATACCGCCGAGAAAGCGGACCTTGTCATCGAGCCCCAGTTCGGACGTCCGCTGCTTGAGGTCCTCCAGGTAATCACCGACGCCCGCAATCTGCGCGCGCACGTCCAGCCCCTCGCCACCCAGCAGCCGCAGGGCGCCCAGCAGATGCTGGATCCCTTTTGACTGCACCATGCGTGTGGCAACGAAGACGTTGAGGCTCTCTCCCGCGCACGCGTTGTCGCGCTCGAAGATGCACTCCTTCTCGATCATGGAATGCGAAACCACCACCCGGGGAGCCCGTGCGTCAGGAATCGTCCCGTGCAGATGAGCGCTCACCGCTATGAACAACTTGGCATGGCGCGCGATCTTTCGCTCCAACCGTTGATAGTAGACGCGCGCCACGTCCGCATGCCACGGGCGGTCGTTCCGGGGCGCCCCGGGCGGTTCGTGCAAAGTGGCCCCCATATCCAGGTACAACGTCTTCCGGTACTGCACGGCCGCCGCGCCCGCGATAAACCCGAACGTACTGATGTGCTGAATCTGCACAAACTCCGCCCGGCGCACCAGATCCCTGATGACCCGCCGGCCGCGGACATACGCCAGCGTACGCCGCAACAGACTCCGCGTGGTGAAACCGGGCAGGAGAATCGGCCGCAGTCGCTCATCCAGCGGCACCGCCACTTCCGGCGAGAGGTTCCGGTCCTCCGGGAGCACGACGACGGTGCCCGGCACCAGTTCCCCATAGGCCCTGAAGTTCCCCTCCCAATGCGAAGGCAGGAACACCCGCTCCCCGCGCCGCACCGCCATCGCGGAGGCGAAGATCACATGATGCAGTGGTCGGCCGGCCGCCTGCACGGACACGGGATCGTCATCACTTTCCTGTCCCATAAGCACTCGAGACCGCTCAGAGTCCCCGTCTCCGCGGCTGCCGCATCGTCTCCACGAACCTGCCGCCCCCGTCGCCCCAGGCGTCGACGCCCGCGTGCGGCCGCGACGCAGCATGAGCCTGGCCCCGCCGGAAGTGAATACGCTACTACACCTCGCCCTGTTCGGCAAGGCGACCCCGCGTGCCTGCCCCCCCCACGGCGCGGAGGCACGTCGTTCACCGCGCAGCGCGCACATCCCCTGGGCAGGCAGTCCGCCACCTGCCGGGCCGCGTTTCCCAAGGCGCGTGGCCAAACACGCGCCTGCGGCGTTGGGCTGCCGCCGGTCCCTCACGGTCGCAATTCCCGTCGCCGGCGCCGAATCGCGCCCGGTCATTCAGGACGCGCCACCTGGGGCCAGTACATCCCGCGGCCCCCGGAAACGATTGGCCACCAGTCTCAGCGTCGTGGCCACAACGGCAAGCCGCAGCAACAGCCGCGGCCCGGGCAGCACATTGGGCGGATTGACGAGGGACTGGGCCACCGCATGAACGATCTGGAACACCCCTACCGGCAGCAGACTCCCCAGCCTCGTACCGGGGACCGTTTCCTGAATTCGGTCGGCCGAGCAGATCTGCGTAATGGTCTGCTCCAGCGCCCGCACGTCGAAGAACTCCGCCATCAGAGGATTGTCCTCCAGGATCAGACGCGTCACCGCCTTCCTCTCGCGTTCCGCCGCGCGCAGCAACGGACCGTACGATTCCCTCTCCTTCTCAATGGCGCGGGCACGGGGAATGGCCAGCAGGGCGGGGTTCGTTTCGACGAGCGTCTGGTGGAACAGTTGCTTGCGCACCCGGTAGCGCCCCGGCAACCGGCGCGTGAACTCGAGGACGTCCATGTCCAGCAACGGGTTCCGCACGTGCAGCCCGTAGCGGGCCAGCATCCGCTGCTTGGGCTGCAAGTGATGCAGCAAGGCTTGCTGAAGGTAGAGTTCATCCACCCGGTTGACGCCGCCCTGGGCACGGCAGTCGGCCAGCAGTGCTCGGCAATCGGCGCCGGAGAGCTGCGCCAGCGTCCCGCGGACGTCCGCCCGGAACAGGCCCATCAGGCGCTCAATCCTCCCCAGATCGTAGATCATGTCCGCCGCCAGCACCCGTTTCTCCGTTGTGAATCCTTCACACCAGCCCATGCACTCGTCGCCGCGCAGCAGATACTCCGCGTTCGTCGCGTCGCGAATGTGCTCCCACACGTTCTGGTACACGAAGCCGGCCGCCCCGTCGGAGGCATAGACCGACTCCTGCAGGTCGTGGGCAAACCGCGTCGCGTCGTAGTGCGCGACGGTCAGGGGCATCCCCACGTGAGCGGCAACCTGCTCCGCCACCACCCAGTCACCCAGCGGGTGCCGGTTCTCCTTCGTCCGCGCTGTGAAGGTGGCCGCCGGCACAGTGGCGGCATCGTCCAGAAAGGCGAGAATGCCGCGCGAGTCGATTCCGCCGCTGAGTAACAGGGTGAAACGCCCCTTGCGTACGCGACGCCGGACGGCCTGCCGCAGCAGCTCCGCCAGCTTCCGCCGACATTCGGCCGGGCCCGGGTCCCTCTCGGGCTCGATCCGGTACACCCAATAAGGCCAACTTCGCACCTGCCCGTCCTGGACCAACACCACCGTGGCGTTGTCCACCTGTTGCACGTGCTGGAGAATCGTGCGCCGCCGCAGGAAGAACCCGCAGCCCGCCTGCGACGCCAGCGACGCGAGGTTCACGTCCATAGGAAGCTCCGGCAGGGCCGCCAGCCCCCTGACCTGCGAGGCGAAGCAGAACCAGTCGTCGCAGCGGGCCGTGTAGAGCGGGCAGGAGTCCACGTGATCGGTGACCAACGCAACAGCCCGCCGCGCCGGATCCACCAGCGCCCCCGCAAAAGAGCCATGCAGGCCCTCCGCGAATCGCTCCGCCCCCCGGTTGGCATAGCGCTGCGTGAAGTAGTCCACACTGGAAGCGCCCGCCGCCATGTCGTCGTTGTAAAGCTCCCCGATCCAGAGACTCCGGGGAGCACCGTTCGCCGGTGGCGGTCGATGGACCTCGTCCCGGTCCGGCCCGTAGGCCAGCCTCCCGAACACTCCCTTCACCTCGGGACACGCATGCGTCTCCACCGTGAAAGGCACGTCGGGCTGCATTGCCTCCAGCATAAGCTCCAACCGTTCACGAGGCACCGGCGTGCGCCCGGTCAACGACACGATCCCAGCTATTGCCGACATCGGAATCTCCTTGCAGACCGCCTACCCTACTTCGGGCAGCAGAGAAGAATCAACGTGCTCTTCGACCTGTGACCGCGGGAAGCTGTCACGTCACGACCGCCATCCCATCCTGGAGGGAAGCAAGGCGAGGGGCGACGCACCGGCGACTGCAACCCTCCCCCAACCCCTCCCTGCCAGGGAGCGGGTTAGGAAACAGGCTCTAGCGTCCCTCCGGCGTTCGGGAGGTATCGGCCCGACCCCCGCGCCCTCGGCGCCAGAGAGCAAACGCGGCGCCCAGCATGTGCGCTCGATCATCGCGCGTCAGAACCACGAACCAGCCACACGCCAACACCAGCGCGCCGCAACCTGCCAACTGCCACCCGAGCGTCCACCACGTGGTGGCCACATGATAACGGTTGAGCAGATACGCGGCAATCGCCGCCGGCACACACGCCAGCGCCGGCACTGCCCACCCCTCCCACAGGAACCTGCCCAGGGGTTGCCCAGCCTCCCGACAACAATACCAGGGCAGCACCACGGCCCAGGGGACCACCATGGGCAAGACGACGCCCCAGGCCACGGCGTCGATCCCGACCTTGGCTCTGCACACCAGCACAGCCACCACCAGCATCGACGCAAGTCCCACGGTGAGTGCCACGACGGCCGGGAACTTGTGCCGCCCCATGCCATTCACCACGTTGAACGCAGGTAGAACCAGCCAGAACGGAGCGTAGGCGATCGTGAGGATCCGCAGGGTCGTGGCCACCTGGGCTAGCGTCGCCAACCCCGCCGCCCCCGGGTACTCACCGCCCACCCACAGCCGCAACAGCACCTCCGCGAAAAACGTCAGGACCACCACCCCCGCGAGGGACACCAGCGCGCAGTAGCGCGTAGAGCGCAGCAGAAGATGCCTGAGCATCCCTTCGTTTCGCGCGCCGTCGTATCTGCTGGCCACGACGCGCGTGCTCATGCCGAACGCGCACACGAAGGTATGCCCTGCGGTCAACAGGATCACCGCCAGCGAGAAGTCCGTCGCCTGAGCGGTCGACATCTTGGCTCCGATGAGAATCTGAGCGAGTTGCGATCCAACCGTCAGCGACATCGTAAAGATGATGCTGTTGATCCCGAAACCCAGCATTCCCCACAGCAGGCTGCGATCCCCCCGCCAGGGCCGCCACCTGACGTAGGGGCACAGGCGTAGCGCCGACAACGTGCGCAGGGTGGATCCGAGCACTTGCCCGCCACCCATGGCCAGCCCCAGCACCAGCAGCCCCCATCCCACACCCACGCGCGGCAGCAACACCAGAATGATCCCCAGCCGCAGCAGGTCATCCAGAATCGTTGCCCCCGCGATGATGTCGTACCTCTGGATGCCGCCCAACATGGCCGCGTAGGCGTTCTGCAGTACCCCGTACGCCAGCGCCAGCCCCGCGCACAGCACCATCGCCCGCGCGTGCCAGTGGTACTGTGGCTCCACGTCGAACCACTCCGTGTAGAAGCAGACGACCACGCCGGTCAGGATCACGATCACCAGGCCCACCAGCCCCAAGTAGGCTCCCGCCGTGTTCACGTGGCGGTCCACCTTCTCCGGCTCCCCGCGTCCCAGGTGAAGAGCCACCTCGCGGGCGACCGCCGAAATGAGCCCCGCTTCCAGAATCCGCACATAGGCGAACATCTGACCGACGACCACCCACAGACCGTAGTGGTGCTGACCGAGGATCCCGATGGCGAAGGGAACCAGAAAGAAACGCACCACGACGCCGACGACTTGGGCGGCGACACTGACCAGCGAATTGAGGATCAGCCGGGTCTTCTGACGCATGCGAGTTACGTTCCGCCCAGTCCCGCCGTACCCTTCCCCTCCCGGCGCCGGCCGGCCCCGTCCCCCTGGAGTTCACAGTGGCCCACCCAACCCCGGGGCGGCCGAAAGGCACGACCGAAGCGGGCACCCACTTCGTCTTGGGCCACCGCCTCACCGTCGACGAAAACGCAAATGTCGGCGGGCGCGAGCTGCACCAGCGGATAACGATGCGCGGCAAACGCCTCCCGGATCACGGGGATCACCCGCGGCTGCAGGCCCATCAGCAGCGCATGGACCCACTCCGTCGTCGCCGGGTTGCTCCCCAACGTCATCATCCCCAGAGGCACCGGCGTTGCGGAAAGCGGGCCCTCCCCCTCACCCGCCATGATGGCGTCCGTGATGGAGATGACCGCCCGCTGCACGTTGTCCGCCAGCGTCCCGTCGAGCCGGCCATAGTGCAGGATACGCTGAAGATCCAAGCACATCCGCCACACGGTATCGTTGCCATACCAGGAGCCCGAGTAGTTCGGGTCGCCGCCCAGCAGCCGGGCGAGCAGACACGCTCCGCGGACCCCCGCGGCGTAGGCTCGACCCACCACCGGGCGCCGGGTCCGATTGGCCGCGTCCAGCAGGCCCTCGATGCACTCCTTCATCCGCGACCGGCCGAGGTAACAATCGCCTCCCCGCAGGGAACCGCCCTTGCGGTGGTGCGGCAGAAACTCCTTGTTGCCGTTGATGCCGACCAGGTTCTTCAGCGCGCCGGTGATGCCGGCCTTCTGGTGGGTCTTGAGCTTGGGAACGTTGATGACCACGTCCGCCGCGATGACCTCGCGGGCTATTAAGTACTGATGTCGGCCGGGGGCGTGGCGCTGCCGGAGCAGGTCTGGGTCATACCGCGTGACGCGGAACTCGGTGTCGGCAGTCGTGATGGGCTCCAGCGCACTGTCGCCGCCCAGATCAAAGAGGACGAACTCCAGCAAGGGGCGCTGGTCCTCCCGCTTCCGCCCCCCGAGCTTCCCGTCCGGCAGGATCGTCCGGCGGAAGTCCGTGAGGCACGGCTCCCGCCCCTGCCGGTCCACGATCCGCCGCAAGGCGCCGATCTCGCGGTCCGCGCACAAAGCCGCGAAGTCACACCGCTGGACCGGCGCGTCGCCCACGACCACGCTTGCCGGATCGGCCTTGCCGACGTACCGCAGGATGCCTTCCAGCACGCTCGTGTGCGTCACCAGGCAGTCCATCGTCGCGCCCGAGAGGTTCTCGTGCAGCACCCAGTTGGGCTTCACGACCACGCGCCGCCCTGACCCGATCAACTCGCCGAGCGGGTTCCAGTCGGCCGTCCCCACCCGGGCTGCATCCAGCCCCGCCTGGATGAGCAGCCGCCGGAGCGTGAGCAACGCGCACGACGCGTTCTGTTCACCGCCCAGCTCCGGGAGATCCGCTCTCTCCGCGTGGCGGTAATCCACCCACGGCGAGGTAGCGCAGAAGACATTCCCCGGTCCCAACACCGTAATTCGCTCACCCGCAGGAGAGATCATCAGTTACCGAAGGAAAACGACCACGGATACTCTCACCGCAGAGCGGGACTGTCAAGGCACCGATGCGCGGCAGCATGCCCAGCCGACCTCCCGTGCCCCATCTGCCACCCCCAGGAAGACGGAAACCAAGCCCTCGGGTGGCAACGGCACACAGCACCGGCGTCCGGCCCGACTTTCAGAACCCGCCGCGCAGGGTCCATCAGCTCTCACGGCCGAGGACGGATTCCCGAAAAGCGCTCGAGCAAACAGCAGAAGCGCTCGCCCCAGAAGTGGCACGCTCTACTCGGCGGAAGGGACTTGGCCTCTCTCCCCCTGCTGATTGCGCGCCACCTCCGCGACGAGATCCTGGAGTATGGCGTCCTGCGGCCAGTAGTGTCCCTCGTGCCACCGCAGGTCCCGGTCCCAGTACCCCGGCGTGTCGTACACTGCCTTGGCCAGGTAGCCGTAGCTCATCTCGACAATCTTCGGCTCCCCCTCCGGCGTGCGCACAAAATCCACCGCCAGACTCTGGGCGCCCAAAGCCCGCGCCAACTCAAACCCGAGGCCCACGCAGTCAAGACCGACCCGCTGTGGATCGTACACAATCGCCCCGCTCCCCGAGGCGCGGAAGTCATTGGGGCGGACGTTGCGTGTGAAGCCCCAGGCACGCTCCCCAACCACGGCAATCCGCGTGTCGAACGTGTTGCCGGGCATGAACTCCTGAAACAGAATGCAGCCCTTCTCCCGCCACGCCAACCTGCCCTCAGCCCGGTGCTCTCGCAGCCGCTGCGGCATCCGGCACAGCTTGCCCCAAAGCCCCACCAGGTTGCGCGCCTTGCGGAACTTCGTGCGGGCGTCTGCCAGGTAGCCGGCAGCACCCGGAAACCCGCGCCCGAACGCACGGTCGCACAGCCGCCGCGCATTCCGATAGCTGCGCACCAGCCGCACGTTGCACGAGCCCGCTCCCCCGCGCAGCTTCCACACCAGAGGATAGGTGGCCTCCTTCAGCCATGCCAGCGCCTCCTCTTTGTGGTAGAAGACGTACGTGGGCACCAGGGGAGCCTGCACGGCCTCCAGCGCGTACTTCTCCGCCACCTTGTCGTCGTAGTACCAGACCGTCCGTTCGTTCGGGAAGACCGCCAGTCCCAGGTACTCCGCGGCCCGCAGCACGTGCTGCGCCACCACGCGATGGATCGGTCGGCCGTAGTAGATGTGCCACAGCAGCCCGTCAAAGCCCCGCAACCGAGATATCACGTCCGAGCGGTAGCAGTCCACCAGCTCACATTCAATGCCATGCGCGTGGCAGTACTCCACCCACCGCGGCTCCCAGCGCTCGATGGACTCCCCCAGACTGTCGAAGATCGCCAGGCGAATACCCAACAACAACCTCCCCGCCTCCGCCCGCCGCGGCGCCGCGGACTCTGCCCCTGCTTCCCTACGACACCAAACCGGGCCGCCGCCCCGGAGCCCCACCGACCGCGTAAAGCCGACTGGCCCAACCGGCGGACGCCAGGCTCAGCGCCGGCACTGCCCGCGCCTGCCTGCTCAGGTCATGACTGCGCTCCACCACAACGGCGTAGAAGAGCATGGTGTACTGCGGCAGGAAGGTCAGCAGCATGTCCAGCGTCAAACCAGCCACCGCCCACGCCACCATGCTCCAAGCCACCGCCGATGCATACGTGGAATACGGCTGCACCCCCATCCGGACCGTCGCCCACGCCCGACGCCCAAACGTGGTGAAGAACGCCAACGCCCAGATCACGCCGCCCAGCCCCATCAGCGCAATCACGGAAACGTAGGTGCTGTGCGTGTGCAGACCGTAGCGAATCATGCCCACGACGCGCCCCTGTCCCAGTAACAACGTCTGGGCATCGAGACCCAGAATGTAGGCCTCCCACACTTCGAACCGGGCCGCGGCATTCCCGCCCCACTGCCCCCCCACGGCCGGGTTGTACACGTCGAGAACGCGCTCCCGGTACTCCCAGAACAGGTCCGAACGCAGCACCATTGCGCAGATGATGCCGAAGACCAGGGCTCCCGACCACAACCGCGACCGGCTTGCCACGCACATCAACGCCAGGGTCGCTGCCAGGGCGAGTCCTCCCGACCGCGATTGGGTTAGCACCATCGCCGCCAGCAGCACGGGGATGCACCCCAGCAGCACGGACTTCACCCAGATCCTGGCAGGAAGGCGTGTGCACACGAGGCAGAACAACACCGCCATGGCCAACAACGCACACCCGGTGTTGGCACTCTCCAGCGAGCCTACCGAGCGCGGCGCGATGCCCCACCACTGCTGCGCACGTTCCACATCTTCCGACGAGGCGAACAGCACCAATTGGGCGGGGAAAAAACGGTACAGGATCACCGTGAACGCCGCCGCGGTCATCGTCAGGACGTAAACCAGCGACATCTGACGCAGGTCTCGCTCGGTGTTGATCGTGTGCACCATGCAGTACACGAACAGCACGAAGACGAATCCCTTCAGGATCGGCTTGAGGATCACGATCGGCATCTCGCTGGGTACGCGTGACCAGCCGCTGAGATTCGCCACGACCAGGAGCGCCGCCAGGGTCAGCACTCCGATAAGGCTGAAGCTCATACGCAACGGCGTCTGGCCCAGGAAATTGGAGCGGACCGCCACCACCAGAAACAGCACGCAGATAAACAGGTCGTCGATCCCGATGTTCCACGGCAGCAGCCCCAGTCGCACCATGTACATGTGCGGGTAGACGAACAGAATCGGCAAGGCAAGCATCGCCCCGAGCTTCGGGCTCACGATGCAGACCGTCAGCGCCAGAATCGCTACCCCAACCAGGAACCACCCCAGCATCAGCAGTACCCCGAACAGCCTGGGCACACACCGGTTCTACGGGGCGTCGCCCTGGGAGCCGCCCCCCAAGGAAGCCCGCCCGTCGTACGGGTGCCGCACCTGCGGCGTCGCATCTAGTTATCGGTTCCGCGAACACCCCGCAACATGTTGGCGCAAATGCAGCATCCGGTTCCCCTCCCCCCGCCGCGTCGCCACGCCGTGGCTCGTCTTGGCGCGTCAGCCCGTTGACTTTGGACCACGTTCTCGCGTACAAGACTCATCCGTAGGTGAATCCCTGCCGATGCCGCAGGGACCACCGCCGACGTAGCTCAACGGTAGAGCACGGCTTTCGTAAAGCTGAGGTTGAGGGTTCGAATCCCTCCGTCGGCTTCTCCCGTCCCCAGACCCCCTTCCGTGTGTGCATTTGCACTAGCTGTGCACTCTAGCGCGGTAGCCGCAGCCAGCCTCGCCTGGAGCGTGGCCGTGCGCGCCCGGCGTATGTCCTACCCGCGTGGGCAGGGAGCGCGCCCCGAGTTAGAATCTCAGCGAACACGTTTGCGCGTTATTCAAGAGGGGTGCCCCCTCTCCATCCGCCGCCTGCGGAAACCCTGAACCGACGCACCGGGGCGGGTCGGCATCCCGGTTGGCTCCGGAGAACCTGCGATGCACCAGAACGCGTGTGGCACCCGACCCACGAACTTCCCAGGCCGCCGACGCCGTCGCGGCTTGCGGATCACCGCCGTGACCGTGAGCGCGGGCGTGCTCGGTCTGCTGCTGCTGGCAACGGCGTGCACCCCCGGCCTGCGCCGACTGCGGGGCGCCGCGGTGGAACTAGCCCCACCTGCCGACGGCCCGCTCCACATCGCGACCACCACCCGGGTGAAGCCACGCGTGTACGACCTGCCCGATGGCAACGACGCCGGGGCGGTCATCCTCGGCGCGGATGACATCACCGTGGACTTCCAGGGTGCCACGCTCAACGGTGCGCCCGATGGACGCAGCCCTGATCGGTACGCCGGCAAGGGCATCGTGGTTCGCGGGCGGAACGTCACGCTGCGCAACGCAAACGTACGCGGCTACCAGGTCGGCATCTACGCCGAGGGAGCCACGGGACTCACCATTACCGGGTGCGACGTGTCCGACAACTACGCCCAGCGTCTGGGGAGCACGATCGAGCGGGAAGACGGAGCCGACTGGCTCTACCCCCATCACAACGACGACCACGAGTGGATGCGCTACGGCGCCGGCATCTACCTGCTCGACTGCGACGGCGCGACCGTTCGCAACTGCCGGGCCCGGCACACGCAGAACGGTATCGTCCTCGACCGGGTCAGTGACGCCCGCATCTACGGTAATGACTGCTCGTTTCTTTCCGGGTGGGGCCTGGCGATGTGGCGTTCCAGTCACAACGTCATCACGCGGAACGCCTTTGATTTCTGCGTCCGCGGCTACAGCCACGGCCTCTACAACCGCGGGCAGGACTCCGCCGGCATCCTCATGTTCGAGCAGTGCTGCAACAACATCATCGCCGAGAACTCCGTCACGCACGGCGGGGACGGCATCTTCGCCTTCGCCGGGCGGGAAGCCCTCGGCGAAGCCTGGATGGATGCCGAGCGTCAACGCCTGCGCGCGGAAACCGGGCGGGAGAACGTGGACGATCTGATTACGGTCCCCGCGGCCGTGATGGAGGCCGCCCGTCGCCGCGGCAACAACGGCAATCTCTTCATCCGCAACGATCTCTCCCACGCGGCCGCTCATGGCCTTGAACTTACGTTCAGCTTCGACAACCGCATCATCGAGAACCGTTTGATCGGCAACGCGATCTGCGGCCTGTGGGGAGGGTATTCGCAGGACACTTTGGTCCTGGGCAACATCTTCGAGGGCAACGGGGAGGCCGGCTACGGGCTCGAGCGCGGGGGTATCAACATCGAGCACGGCCGGGGTAACCGCGTGCTTGCCAACACGTTCCGCGACAACGCCTGCGGCATCCACCTGTGGTCGGACGATGACGGCAACCTGCTCAAGTTGCCCTGGGCGCTGGCCAATCATCAGGGCTCGACGGACAACTTCATCGCGCTGAACATCTTCCGAGGCGACAAGCTGGCCGTGCACCTGCGGGAGTGCGCGAACACGGTGCTGGCCGGCAACAAGTTCCATGATGTCCCGCGCGAGATCGACGCGACCGCCGGGGCCGAGCCCGTCGTCCGGGCCGAGGTCGAAGGAGAGGAGACGCCGGAGCTGTGGCAGGCGCACCAGTATCCGGTATGTGGCGAGACCCGCCTTGTCGGGGCGCGGGCCCGCCTGGCCGGGCGGCAGAACATCGTGATGACCGAGTGGGGACCGTATGACTTCAGCGAACTGCGCGTGTCGCCCGCGTGGATCAGCGGCGGGCCATCGGCGAAGTTCCATCTGCTGGGGCCCGAAGGTGAGTTCGAGATCACGGATGCGCATGGTGACGTGATGGTATCGCCGACGTCGGGCCCGTTGCCGGCCGCGCTCGTGGTCGAGACCACCGCGACGGGGGCGGTACCGTTCGCCGTGGATTTTGCCACCGGCGATGGCCGCGCAACTGCCCGGGGGATGCTCCTGAATACGCAGTGGAACGTGAGCTTCTACACGTGGTCGCCCGACGTGGACCCGCGCGGCAGTGCCGACAACTGGCAGCGTATCATCGAGCAGGAGCCCGTTGACCGGCTCGCGGTTCCCGCGCTCGATTTCGCGTGGCGCGGAGGCCGGCCGACGCCGAACGTGCCCGGCGATCACTTTGCCACGGTGGCCACCACGCACGTCACGCTGCCGGCCGGCAAGTGGCGCATCCGCACGGTGTCCGACGACGGCATCCGGGTGTTCGTGGACGGCCACGAAGCACTGAGCAACTGGACGTGGCACGGCCCGACGCCGGACGAGGCGGTCGTCGAGCTCGCCGCCGGTCCGCACGACCTGCGCGTCGAGCACTTCGAGATCGACGGCTACGCGTGGCTGGCGCTGACCCTGGAACCACCGAACGAGGGCACGCCCTGACACCAGCCGGATGTACCGGCACCCGGCAATGGCACAATGTGCACCCGATGCTCACCGAATACTGTAGAGCCTCCGCGTGAAGTCTCCCGGTTTCAGCCACCGCCTGATCTTCCCCGCCTTTGTCGGTCTGGGCGTCGGGCTCATTGTATTGACCCGTTGGGCGCTGATTGCGGGGGAGAGCGGGGCGCCGGATGGGGACGAGTGCGTCGTGGGGTTGATGGCGAAGCACTGGGTGGAACGCGGCGAGATTCCTGTCTTCTTCTGGGGGCAACGGTACGGGTTCTCCTTGATCGAGGCGGGGATCGCGGCTGCGTTCTTCAAACTGTTTGGAGTATCGGTGGCCGCCCTCAAAGCGGCAACGGTGGTGCTCTGGACAGGCGGCTGGCTGCTCATGGTCCTGGCGATGCGGCGTTGGGTGGGGACGCGGGCCGCCTGCATCGCGGCCATCCTGGTCGCCCTGGCGCCGGCCTGGGCCATCTGGTCGACCAAGGCGCGCGGGGGCTACGTCACTGGCTTTGCCCTTACCTCGCTGGCGTGGCTGATTGCCGCACGCATCTATTACGAGCGGCGGACGCTGCCGATCAGTTGCGCCCTGTTGGGCGCCGTCACGGCCGTCTGTTACTTCTGTCATCCGGGGTGGCTGCTGGCCGTGGCACCGCTCGTGTGCTGGCTGCTTTATCGACGCCGGCGCGCGGGTGAGGTGGCGTTGGTCGCGGGCGCCTTGGTTCCAGTGGCCGGGGTTCTGTTCGTGCTGGCGCAGCGTCAGCTTGCCTCGTGGGCCCCGCCGGTGTTCGCGGCCCCGGCCGGGCTGCACGCTCTGCCTTACATTCCCTACCGTGCCTGGGTGAACCTGAGCGGCGCCTACTATTACTATGAACGCCTGCCGGCCGGCGTCTTCACAATCACGGCGGCGACCTTGTGGGCGATAGCAGTCGTCTTCGCCCTGGTCCTGCTCGTCCGTCGGCCGCGCGGGGTCACGGCGCGCGGCCTGGCGCGGGTGGTGGCCGTGGGGCTCCTGGCGGTGCTGGCGACCAACCTGGCCGTCACGATTAACTGGTACGCTTTTCGCTACCTGTTGCCGCTGGCGGGCCTGGCCGTCGTACCGGTTTCCATAGTTGTCGGGCGCTGCCTGCGTCGAGACGTTCAAAGAGCAACCTGCATGCCCCCTCTCCCTCCCAGGGAGAGGGTCGGGGTGAGGGTAGAAGGTAACGGATCTTGCATGCGCCGTCCCGCCTCCATCCGAGAGACAAAGGCCTTTCCGGGCCCGCTGCGACGCGGGGCAGCGGGAGTCTGCCTGCTGGCGTTCGTGGTTTTCGGCGCCCTTTCGTTCCAGGAGTTGCGGAAGCTCTCCTACGCCGGTTCCGTCCCGGTGCCGGACGTGACGAACATGCAGGCATTGAAGGATTTGGCAGACGGTCTGGTGACGCGTGGCTACCGGCACGTCTACAGCACCGGCTCCACGCTGCAATGGACCCTGATGTTCGTCAGTAGAGAGCAGATTGTGGCGCGCTGGCAGAAGCTGGATGAGCGCGTGCCCGGCCTGCCGCGGGCGGTGGATGCCGCCCTCTTTGCCGGCGAGCGGGTAGCGCTGGTCGGCAGGATTACGGAATGGGAGACGCTGGCGGTCCATCTGGAGCGGCAGGGCTTCCCAGCCATGCCGGTATACACGATTCGCGGACACTATTTCGTCCTGCCTGATCCACCGGTGGAGGTTATTCGCGCGTTGAACTACGAGTTGGCGCCGTGACGGCGGCCTGCATTGACGAACACCGGCGGGAGGCAGACGCCTCAACACGGCACACATCGTGGCACGGGCGTCTCGCCCGTGAACGGTTGCGTGGGCGGTCACACGGGCGGGACGCCCGTGCCCCAGACGCGATGCCCGTGCGGGCGGGACGGGGTCCGGTGTGCGTGACGCACGCCGCACTCGACGCCGCTCGCTAACGCTCGCGGTTCAGACAGGTCGCCCAGGAACCGGAAGGCCTGGCCGAGCCAAAGGCAAGCAGTCTGCCCACCCCACCTGCTCACGCTGCGCGCGGGCATGGCACCCGACGGCCGGCGTGGGGTTGCCCGGCGACTGACGCAGGAGTCCGGTTGAGCGTGGCATTTACGCCGCGTCGGCTTTCGGCTACTCTTCACCCGCGTATGGACGCCGACCGCTCCAGACAACTTGCCGAGTTTGTCGCCTACGCGAGCACCCTGCGCGGGGACGAGAAGGGCGAAGCCCAGGTCTTCGTGGACCGCCTGTTCCGCGCGTTCGCCCGTCGCGGCTGCAAGGAGGCCGGGGCGACGCTCGAGATGCGGGTGCAGAACGACCGCGGGGGCACCGCGTTCGCCGACCTCGTCTGGAGGCCCCACCTCCTGCTCGAAATGAAGAAGCGAGGCGAGGACCTTTCTCGGCACCTGAGCCAGGCCTTCGACTACTGGGTGCGGCTGGTCCCCGGAAGGCCCCGTTACGTCGTTCTCTGCAACTTCGACGAGTTCCGTGTCTACGACTTCGACGTCAACATCAATGAACCGCTCGACACGATCGCACTTGCGGAGCTGCCCGCCCGCTACGGCCCCTTGAACTTCTTCTGGCCTACGAACGAGCGGCCCGTTTTCGGCGTGGATCGGGAGGAGGTCACTCGCAAGGCAGCCGACAAGCTCGCGGCCGTCTACAGGCACCTCAAGGTCAGGAATACCGTCGGTGCGGAGGTCGCCCAGCGTTTCGTACTCCAGTGCCTGGCCTGCTTCTTCTCCGAGGACATCGGGCTGCTGCCCCGGAGCTTCTTCACCGCGTTGCTGCAGGAATGCACCGACCCACCCAAGGCCTTCGACCTGTTGAACGGGCTCTTCCTCGCCATGAATCAGCGCGACGGCCCTCGCGGCGGGCGCTACCGCGACGTGGCCTATTTCAACGGCGGCATCTTCGCTCAATCCGCCGCGGTCGAGATCGACCCTACCCGCGAGGGAGCGCTGCTGCGCGAGGCGGCCACGTACAACTGGGCCCACGTCTCACCGGACATCTTCGGTACGATCTTCCAGCACTCGATGGACGAGGACGATCGCCATGCGTTCGGGGCTCACTACACCAGCCCCACGGATATCATGAGGATCGTCAAGCCCACGATCGTCGATCCGTTCACACTCGCCATCGAGCGGGCAGACAGCCTCAAGGAACTCAATAGCCTCCGTGCCCGCCTGCAGAGCCTCCGCGTTCTCGATCCGGCCTGCGGCAGCGGGAACTTCCTGTACATCGCCTACCGGGAGATGCGCCGGCTGGAGGCGATGATCCTCACACGCGAGAACGAGCTGTCCAAGCGTCAGGCTGCTGGGCAGACGGCCCTGGGAGGCGTCTCTCCTCACCAGTTCTTCGGGATAGACATCCTCCCCTTCGCGGTTGAGCTGGCCAAGGTGACGCTGAGCCTGGCTCCCAAACTCGCCAGTGACGAGCTGCATACGACCGAACGCACGCTGCCGTTGGACAATCTGGATGCCAACGTCGTTTGCAGGGACGCACTCATCAACACCGACGGGACCTGCGCCGACTGGCCCGCGGCGGACATCATCGTCGGCAACCCACCGTTCCTGGGGGCCAAGCGGCTCAAGCCCGAACGCGGTGTGGACTATGTCAACGCCGTGCGGAAGGCGTATCCCGAAGTTCCCGGCATGGCCGATTACTGTGTCTATTGGTTCCGCAGGGCCCACAACCACCTGCCGGTCTGCACGCCGCAAGACCCGTTTGCAGGCCGGGCGGGCTTGGTCGGCACGCAGAACGTGCGTAACAATCAGAGCCGCGTGGGCGGGCTGGACCATATAGTCAAGTCGGGGATCATCGTCGAAGCGGTGGAGAACATGCCGTGGAGCGGCGAGTCCAACGTGCACGTCTCCATCGCCAACTGGGTGAAGACCGACGGGCAGAAGAAGCACGAAGCCGCCCTGCTTGTCCCGTCGCCGCGGCGGTTGTGGTCCAAGGTTGATGAAGCCCTGGCAAACGTGCAGGGCGAAGATGAGACGGCCCGCCCGAAGGTGGAGACCATCGGCAAGCGCGGCAAGGCGCTCCACGCCAAGAGTTACGAACTAAGCGTGCGCAAGTGTGCGAGGATTAACTCGGCCCTGTCAGACGCCGTGGACACCAGTGTGGCTCGGACCCTCGCGTGCAACTGCGAGCCACAGCGATCATTCAACGGTCAGATGCTCGGGCACAGGGCCTTTCTTCTGACCGCAGCAGAGGCGAAGACGTTGATTGCCCGCGACGAGAGTTCCCGCAAGGTCATCTTCCCGTACCTGAACGGGCGTGAGTTTCTGTCTACCAGCGATGCGTCGCCCGAGCGATTCGTGCTCGACTTCGGTCAACTCGATCAGCTTGAGGCCATGCGGTACAGTGCGGCCTTCCAGTGGGTCAAGACCAGGGTGTTACCTGACCGCAGGCGAAAGGCAGAGCAAGGCAAGGACGCCTCTGGCAAGCAGCGATCCCACCACAGGGCCTTTCTCGAGCGCTGGTGGCAATTGTCCTTCGGTCGGCCCGAGCTGACGGCGCGCTTGGCCGAGCTTCCCCGATATCTCGCCTGTTCGCTGGTGACGAAGCGCGCGGTGTTCGTCTTCATCGATAAGATGATCCGGCCGAGCAACCTTCTCCAGGTCTTCACATACGCTGACGACTACTCATTCGGCGTGCTCCAATCAGACGCTCACTGGGTTTGGTTCCGCTGCCTATGTTCAAAGCTGAAATCTGACTATCGTTTCGGGGAGAGGGTCTGGAGCACGTTTCCCTGGCCGCAATCGCCCAGGAAGAAGCAGATCCGCGCGGTCGCTGGCGCCGGGCGTGGGGTCCGGCGCATCCGAGCCAAAGTGCTGCCCACAATGAAGGGCGGCCTACGGGCCCTGTACCGCACGCTCGAACTGCCCGGCAGGAACCTGCTCAAGGACGCCCATGCCGCGCTCGATGCTGCAGTTCTCGACGCCTACGGGTTCAACCCGAAGAAGGACATGCTCAGGCAACTGCTCGATCTCAACCTCGCCGCGGCCGGCGCGATCGACCGGGGCGAACCTGTTACCGGCCCCGGCGTCCCCTCAGCGTATGGCGACGCCAGCGACCTGATCACCGAGGACTGCATTGAGCCTTGAGCGACGAGGAGAGCGAAGCCGCGCAGGAGGCGGCAAGATGAAGATCGGGTTGCACCCACACGCCCGGGCCCGCCTGGCGGAACACGGCGCCAGCGAGGAAGATGTTATCGCTACGGTACAGGCGGGCGAACGTTTCCCGGCGAAGTTCGGACAAACTGGGCTTCGCCGGAATTTCGCCTGTAATGGCACATGGCACGGCAAGACCCACTCCACAAAACAGGTGGAGGTCATTGCCGTCCCGGAAGGCGGTGGGCTCGTGCTCACGGTGCTCGTGCGGTTCTTCTGAGGAGTGATTGCAGCGAAACTCACCTATGACCCGCGCTACAACGTGGCCTACATCCATCTGCGCGACAAGCCCGCGGAGATGGAGACCCTCCGCATCAGCGACGAGCTAAACATCGACCTGAGCCCCGATGGGACCATCTACGGGCTGGAGTTGCTCAATGCGAACCAGCAGTTGGCGGTGGGGCCGCAGGGGGAGTTGGTCATCATCAACGAGTCCTCGGGCGCGCGGACGGCCGTCAAACTGCCTGCTTGAGCGCGCCGCATTGCTGTCAGACAACACAAGAAGGCCGCTCGCTTACGCCGGTGGTTCGCAGAGCCCCCCTTGTGTGAAGACCCGAACTACCCGACTCTTCCGTTGGACCGTGCTCACGCAGTCGTCTCGCCGATGAGCAGGATGCGGTTCTTGCCGGCGCGTTTGGCGGCCAGCAGGGCCTGGTCCGCCTGGTGGAGCAGTTCTTCGCGCGTGTGGCCGTCCCAGGGATAGGTGGCCAGGCCGCCGCTTACCGTGAGCCGGCCGATGCCGGCGGCGCCGAGCTTGGGGAACTGCTGCTTGCGGAGCGCCTCCTGGAAGCGCTCGAGCACGGCCAAGGCGGAGTCCGGGTGTTTGGAGCCCGCGACCCGGGGTCCGTCCGGGTCCCAGAAGACGACGGCGAACTCATCGCCGCCGAAGCGCGTCACGATGTCATGCGTGCGACACTGGCGGCGGAACAGCTCGCCGGTCAGGCGGATGATCTCATCACCGGCCTCGTGCCCGAACTGGTCGTTGTAGGTCTTGAAGTCATCCACGTCGAAGATCAGCACAGTGACGGGGAAGCGCTCGGCCGACGCCCGCGCCAGGATGCGGTCCAGGGAACGATACAGGTAGCGACGATTGGGCAGGCCGCTCACCTCGTCAGTCAGCGCCAGCTCGCGCCAGCGGCGCTGGCGGGAGGCCGTCTCGAGCAGTTGCCCGACCACGGCCGCGTAGCGTTCGAGTTTCCGCACTTCCAACGGGCCGTACGCGGCACCCGCCGGCACGCCCAGGGTAATCTGCCCGGCCAGGCGCGGCCCGCTACGCACGGGGACGTGCAGTACGGGGTCAGCGACTTTGTCACCGGCGGTAATGGCCGTGCCTTCCACGACCAGCGTCGCGCCCCGCGCACCAAAGGCATGGCGGATGAGTTCGGCCATCTGTTCGAGCAACTTGCGGGGCGGCCCGTCCACGGCGGCCAGCATGGCCTCGAAACGCGCCAACTCCTCCGCGCCGAGTCCGGGAAGCTCGTGGCGAACCTGCTGCGCAGTGCCCTCGCCTGGCACCAGCCCGAGGGCCCCGGCCAGCTCGTCACGTTGCAGGGGGTAGAGAAGGTAGTCGTCCGCGCCGACACTGACGAGCCTGCGGGCGAGCGGCTCCGCGGCCGGAGCGCAGCACAAGAGCAGACGCACGTCCCGTCCGGCAGCCTCGCGCAGCCCGGCCACGGCATCCTCCGGATGGGGCACTGTGGCATCGACGCACGCAACAACCGCGCGTGCCGGGCGGCGATTCAACTCCGCGATCCCGCCCAGGTACGAGTCGCAGGCACAGACCTCCCACGCCGGCAGCCGCCCGCGCAACTCGTCCACGAGGGCGGCCCCGGCGGCATGCTCGGCCACCACCACGAGGCGGTCGCGCTCGAATGGATCACACCCCTCCTCGATCTGGAGCATCATGGGATCTCACACCTTTCGTCGGGGTCGGGCGGAACAATGGAGGAGATGTCGTCATCGCGTTTGAGCAGGGCGTTCCACTCCTCGTCAGTCAGCAGGGGCGCGAAGCCGCGCTCGTCATCCGCGGGCTGAGTACGGGAGGCGGCGGTCGGCGGCGGCACGGCCTCAGCGGGATGGGACGGCGGCTCGACACGGCGTGCCTCGTCGGGGGCGTTCTGGGCCCCACGGGTGCTCGCGGCGGGCGAACCTTTGGACGGTTGCTCACCGGGCGTCCGCTTCGGCTCAGCAGCGGCGCGCCGCCCGCGCGAGGGCGGCTGACGTACCGGCTCCTCGGAGCCACGCAGCCACGGGACGCGCACGGGGCGGGTGATCTCGTCAGTGTCCTCTTCGAGTTCCGGCTCTTCGGATGCCGGCTCTTCGAGCTCCGGCTCCGCGTCCTCGCCGCCGGCCGGGGGTGCCGGGGCCCCAGGGACCGGGGCGACCGGCGTGGTAGAGGCCGCGGCCGGCGGCGGTTTGGCGATTCGCTCGGTGGGCGCTGTAGTCGGCGGGTAAGGAGCAGCCACGGCCGGGGCGGCGGCATCGCGCATCGTGGTCGCAGTACTGGCCTCGACCGGCGCGTGGTGGACCGACAGGGCCGCACGTAAGGCGGCGAGGGCCTCATCCGACAAGCGGGCGGTCGCGCCGAGCTCGAGGGCGCGTTCGACCTTCTTCTGCGACACAGCTTCGGCGTAGACGAACGCGGGCAGGGTGCGCGGCAGGCGGCCGACGATGCGGAAGAACTCGAGCTCCGCGCCGCCCAAGCCATCCACACCGACGACGATGGCGACGGGGCGCCGCTCGTGCCGCGGATGCAGGCGGGCGAGCCCACGGTACACGTCGCCACAGCGCTCGACGACGAAACCGTGCGCGCGCAACTGGGTGTCCGCGCGTGCGGCCAGTGCCGCCGATCCGGAGGCGATGTGCAGCACCCACGCGGTCGATGGGGTGGAAGTGTCGAACACAATATAGGGCCTTGCGCAGGTACAACCGGAGCGGAGGTGCAACGCCTCCCCTCCCCTACCGAATGAGTGTATCGCCGTTGGGCCACGGGGTCAATCGGGGGGGAAAGCCGAGGAGAATGGGCGGCGTGTCCATTGGCGATTGTCGAGTGACGATTGGTGATTGAGCGTGGCAGCCACGTCAGACACGTATCGGGCGGGATGCGCGGGGCACCGACACACCCCACGGGCGGGGTGCTTGTTCGGCGTCTTCAGCGTGGCGGACGAGCCCTCTTGTACGCCAGGAGCGACTGCGTGTCCGCCGCCTTCCCCCCGCCCCTCTCCCGCCGGGAGAGGGGTTCATGCGGCACGCTTGGCTATGCCTGCGGCGGATGAGGGTGGGGAGGAACGCTAGACACGTGGCGGGCGAGACACCCGGGCCACGGTTGGGCGCGCCTGGCGGCGCTGCGCTTGGCCATGCCACCCTCTTCTGCCCGCAGGTTCTGCTGGGCGCCGTGTTCCAGCCACAGACGCTGCCGGCCGGCGTGCCGGTCGGTTCCGCGTGTGACGCGGAGGTCGTCAAGCCAGCGGTGGCGTGAAGAGCGGCGTGGACAGGTAGCGTTCTCCGGCGCTGGCCAGGATGGCTACGATGACCTTGCCGCGGTTTGCGGGCATCCGCGCGACGCGGTCGGCGGCGCAGAGGGCCGCGCCCGACGAGATGCCGCACAGGATGCCCTCTTCGCGCGCGGCGCGCCGGGCCCACGCAAAGGCGTCTTCGCTGGTGACGCGCACGACGTCGTCGATGACGTCAAGGTTCAGGATCTTCGGAATGAAACCGGCGCCGATGCCCTGGATCATGTGCTTGCCCGGCTGGAGGGGCTTGCCCTCCCGCGTTTGCGTAATGACGGGTGAGGTCTCGGGCTCGACGGCGTAGCACTTGAACGCTGACTTGCGCTGTTTGATGACCTCGCCGACGCCGGTGATGGTGCCGCCGGTGCCGACGCCGGCGACCAGGATGTCGGCCTTGCCGTCGGTGTCGTTCCAGATTTCCAAAGCCGTGGTGCGACGGTGGATCTCCGCGTTGGCGGGGTTGTCGAACTGCTGAGGCATGAAGGAGTTGGGCGTTTCGGCGATGAGCTTCTCGGCGGCCTGGATGGCCCCGCGCATGCCTTCGGCGGCCGGGGTGAGGACGATCGACGCCCCCAGCGCTTGCAGGACCGTCCGGCGCTCGATGGACATGCTCTCCGGCATGGTGAGCGTCAGCTTGTAACCTCGGGCCGCGCAGACGAAGGCCAGGGCGATGCCGGTGTTGCCGGAGGTCGGCTCCACGACGGTGCTGTCGCGGTTGAGCCGCCCGTCGCGCTCGGCCGCGTCGATCATGGCGACGCCGATGCGGTCCTTGACGCTGTTGAGCGGGTTGTAGAACTCCAGCTTCGCGTACACGGCGGCAGGCGCGTCGGTGAGCCGCTTGATGCGTACCAGAGGCGTCCGCCCAATGGCGCCGGTCACGTCATTGAAGAGAAGACCCATTAGAAACCCATCCTTACAACAGGGCAACACCTAGAGCCAATGAGGCGGCCGTTCCCGGGCAAGACAAGCCCACGTGTCCGACACGTGGCCCGAGTGTGCCCCCCGGCCGGCGCGCGGAACGGCAGAAGCCTCTGCCATGCTCTCCACTGCCCGAACGCAGCTCCCACGCGGGAGGGTAGAGAGGCAAGCAAACGAAGTCAACGGCAGGTGTGCGAGACCGCGTTGATTAAGCGATGTGTGCATGTCCCTCAGGCGGGGCAAGTGAACAGGCGGATCATGGGCGGCACACCGGACGACAGTCACGGAGAAGGGCCAGGTTCGGGGTTGGGACCGGTGGTGCTGAAGCGCTGGCGTGCTCGAACTGAAGGTGCCTGTCTGCCGGCACGCGGGAATGGCTTAGCCCAAGTTAGACAGCAGTGGGGATTTTTCGGTTTTTTTGTGGGGCCGAGGGCCGCGGGCGCGGTTGCCAGAGGCGGTGGCGGGGCGGAAGCGCGA
>Ga0209605_1000318_pt1 | contig 64062 bp, 41 predicted proteins | sample AD_UKC035_MetaG_FD_184408 | JGI IMG/M metagenome (GOLD analysis project Ga0209605, IMG submission 184408) | Active sludge microbial communities of municipal wastewater-treating anaerobic digesters from USA - AD_UKC035_MetaG (SPAdes) (version 2) | ecosystem: Engineered > Bioreactor > Anaerobic >...
GGCAGCAGCTGCTTCTGGTGTCGATTCCCGTAGCGTAACGCCATGCCGGTGCTCCTCAGGGTCGGGTGATTCATTATATTAATTTTTTCTCGCCGCTTCAGCTGTGGCGTTCGTTCATCATCATTTTTGCGGGACAGACCCTACAATGCAGAGGGAATTGTGACACAGCCTCGCAGCCCCTGGTCAGGCGCCTCCACCTCGCGCGCCTGTCTTCCCCACCCCGAGCCCCAGCGGGGCGGCATCGGGGCTGCGGAACCACCCGCTCACCCTCCGAATTCGTAATCGTGATCGTAATCGAGGCTCGAGACTCGCGGCTCGGGGCTCGGGGAGAGAAAGAAATTCGAGCTTCGACGACGAGCACGATTACGATGACGATCACGAATTACGATTACGAATTACGATTACCAATTACGATTACAGACTTCGAGCACTTGCAGAAGCTTCCACTTTTTCTCTCCTATCTCCTTTCTCCTATCTCCTCACTGTTCACTGTTCACTGTTCACTGTTCACTGTTCACTGTTCACCGTTCTCTGTTCACTGTTCTCCGTTTACTGTAAAATATCGCCATGGATTTCGAGCGCGGGGCGGTCATCGGCAACTACCAGATCGAGGAGCGGCTCGGCCAGGGCGGGCAGAGCCAGGTCTACCGGGCGCTGGACCTGAGCCTGAAGCGGACCGTGGCCATCAAGTTCCTGTCCGACACCCACCTCGACGACGACACCTCCCGCAAGCGGTTCCTGCTCGAGGCGCAGGCGCTCTCGGCGCTGAACCACCCGAACATCGCCACCGTGTTCCACATCGGCGAGCACGGCGACGTTCCGTTCATCGTCATGGAGTACGTCGAGGGCCCCACCCTGACCCACTTCCTGCGCGCCCGGCCCCTGTCCATGTCGGACAAGCTGCGGCTCATGATCCAGATCACCGCTGCGGTCGAAGAGGCGCACCGCCAGGGGATCCTCCACCGCGACCTCAAGCCCGGCAACATCCTCACGGACCGCGACGGCCGCGTCAAGCTCGTGGACTTCGGCCTGGCCAAGGTGACCCGCGGCGTGCTGCGGGACCGGCTCGAGCAGGCCGATGATTTCACGGCCACGGGCAACATCATCGGCACGGTGTCGTACCTGTCGCCGGAGCAGGCCCGCAGCGAGCCGGTGGACGAGCGGAGCGACCTGTTCTCGCTGGGCGTGATCTTCTACGAGATGCTGAGCGGCGCCCGGCCATTCGAGGGCCCGTCGCCGCTCGCCACCATCGTGGCCATCGCCAACGAGGCGCCCCGCGAGCTCCCGCGCGAGGCGAACGTGCCGGCGCCGCTCCGCCAGGTCATCGAAACCCTGCTGGTCAAGGACCGTGAAGCGCGCTACGCCTCCGCCGGCGAACTGCTGGCCGACCTGCGCGCGCTGGCCGACGAGGACACGCGCGCCGACACCACCATCCGCCGCGCCGCCATCCGGCTGCGCCGCCGCCGGCGGCGGCTGGCGCTGATCGCGGCCGGCGCGGCGCTGGCCGCGGCGGCTGCCGTCGGCGCGTGGTTCCTGTGGCTCCGGCCGCCCCCGCGGCCCGCCGGCGGGCCGCTCACCCTGTTCGTCCTTCCCATCCAGGGTTCCGGCGACGACGGCAGCCGGCCACTGGCGGGGGTGGTGACCGGCGAACTGATCTCCGCGCTTAACCGCTCGCCCGACCTGCGGGTGCTGTCGCTGCCCGAGGGGCGCCGCTTCGAGTCCTCCGCCCGGCAGGCGGAGCTGTTCCGCGAGCAGGGCGTCCAGTTCGTCATCGACGGGACGTTGCTCCAGACGGGCGACCGGGTCATCGCCACGGTCAAGATGACCGACGCCGCGGACGGCAGCGTGCGCTGGTCGGAGAACATCCAGGGCGACATCAACGCCATCTTCGACATCCCCGCGCGGATCGCCGTGGGCGCCGCCCGGGCCGCCGGCATCTACGTCGAGGCGGCCAAGCTCCCCTTTCCCGGCCGCGAGGCGTTCGACGCCTACACCCGCGGCTGCCTGCTGCTGGGGGCGTACGACCCGGACCAGCTCGAGCCGGCCATCGCCAGCCTGCGCCGGTGCATCGAGATCGCCCCGGACTTCACCCCCGCGTACGAGCGCACCGTGTTCGCCTACCTGCAGTACCGGAACCTGGGCCGCGACTACGACCCGGCTTACATGGACGAAGCCGAGCGGTTCATCCGGCTGGGGCAGAGCCGGAACGCCTCTTCGGCCGAGCTGCTGAGCGCCCGGCTGGCCTACCACCTGTACACCTACAACCTGGGCGCGGCAGGGGAAGATGTCGCGACGGCCGGCGCCGGGCGCGATTTGGTGCTCCAGGGCTGGGCCCACCTGTTCCACGGCCGCACCGCCGCGGCGCTCGACTCGTACCGCCAGGCCCGCATCCGCGCCCCTCTCGACGGCCGGCCCCTGCTGAACCAGGTGGTGGTGGGCACCATGCTGGGGGACGCGGCGCTCGTCGAGGACGCCTACCACAAGCTGCCCGACGTGTACACCTCCGGGCTGACGCGGAACATCATCGAAGGCTGGTGGCGCATGTCCCGCCGCGACACCGCCGGCGCGGTCCGCGTGCTGGAGGAGGGTTTCAACCGATACCGCTTCCACCTGCTCATCCTGTGCGCCGCCGAGGCCGCCTACGCCGGCGGCGATCCGGCCACGGCGGCGCGCCACCTGGACACCTGGCTGAACAAGAATCCGTACGCCATGGAAGGGCACTGGCTGCGCGCGCTGGCCCGCCGCCGCATGGGCGATTCGAACGGCGCAGCGGCCGCCGCCCGGGAGGGCGCCCGCCACGCCGTCGGGCTGGCGGAACACTATCCCCACAACCCGCTGCTCAAACTCTATCGAATCTATTTCCAGGTGCTCGCCGGAGAGTTCAAAGGGACGGCGGCGGACCTGCCGGCGCTGGACGCCGCCCGGGCCGACACCAACAGCCGCTACCTCCACGCGGTCATCCGCGCCCGGCTGGGCGACCGCACCGCCATGGGCGGCGCGCCCGTGCCGTACAACCCCACGTACTGGCTGAATCTGTTTTCCCGCGACGAGCTGGCGGAGCTGGAACGGTGAATGGGTGAATGGTGCGAGGAGGGACCTGGGTTCTGGGTGCTGGGACCTGGGATCCAAAACCTAGGTCCCAGAACCCAGGGCCCAGAACCCAGGTCCGATCACGATTACGATTACGAATTACGATTACGAATTACGATTACGAATCACGAGCACGAACTCTCAATCCTCAACCCTCAACTCTCAACTATCAACGATCAACCATCAACAGTTTATAGCCCGCACGCTCACGGCTCGTCGACGGGGGGGGCGTCCACCGATTGATCCACCTGCACGGCGAAGCGGCGGAAGTTGTCGTACACCGCCCGGCCGGTGAACACGGCGACGCCGGCGAGGGTGTACTCCTCGCGCATCTCCACCGGCGCCGCTAGGCCCAGCGCCGGCACGAGCCGGAAATCGACGACGGTCTCCACGTTCAGCGGCCGGCCCCGGTTGTCGGCGGCCTGGATCTGGAGGCGCGTGCGCAGCACCCGGCCGTCGGCCGGATCCACCCAGATGGCGCCGGCGGACGGGATGTCGCGAAAGTTGAACCGGACCAGGGTGGGCTGCGCCGTCTCGGTGAAGCGGAACACCCGGGTGCGGACGCCGTCGACCTCCGCCTCGCCGGCCGGCTCGAAGCGGAAGTTGGCCTGGTTGGCCGGCTCGAGGAAGTACAGCACGGTGGTGGGCACGTTGAAGTTGCTGATGACGGGGCCGATGTTGTAGCGGCTGCTCTCGGCGGCGATCTTGTCCAGGGTGGCGGGCGATGAGAAGAACAGCTCGGCCAGGCGCTCCTCGCGGTCGCGCACCCGCCGGCCGTTGACCTCGACCACGTCGCGGAACAGCTTGTAGGCGGCGCTCCCCTCGGGGCGCACCAGGATCACCTCGGAGCGGAGGTTGCGGGTGCGCTCCGGATTGGCCAGGGGGAGCTGCGGCGCCACCTGCAGGTAGCGTTCGTCGGCCACCACCTGGGCCAGCTGCTCGTGGTAGGCGAGCACGTAGCGCCCCACGCGCTCCAGGATCGCGGCATCGTCTGCCCCCGGCGGCGGCGGCGCCTCTTGCGCGGCGGCGACGGCGGCCGTTCCCAGCGCCAAGAGGAGCAGCCCCGCTGCCGCCACGAGTTTTCCGCGGCTCCAGCGGGGCGATTGTCGTTCTGCTTGAAGGCTGGTCATTTCTTCGCCTTGGCCTGGCCGGCCACCGCGTCGATGGCGGCCTGGATGGCCGCGGGGTCGCCCAGGTAGTAGTGGCGGATGGGGCGGATCCGGTCGTCGAGTTCGTACACCAGCGGGACGCCCGTGGGGATGTTCAGGCCGACGATCTCCTCGTCGGAAACGTCGTCGAGGTACTTCACCAGCGCCCGGAGGCTGTTGCCGTGGGCCGCCACCAGGACGCGCTGCCCGGCGGCCACCGCCGGGGCGATCACCCCTTCCCAGTACGGCATGACCCGGGCCACCGTGTCCTTGAGGCACTCGGTCCGGGGCAGGTCGGCATCGCCGAGGCCGCGGTAGCGGGGATCGCGGCCGGGGAAGCGCGGATCGGACGGCTCCAGCGCCGGCGGCTGCACGTCGTAGGAGCGGCGCCAGAGCTTGACCTGCGCCTCGCCGAATTTTTCGGCCGTCTCCGCCTTGTTGAGTCCCTGCAGGGCGCCGTAGTGGCGCTCGTTGAGGCGCCAGGAGCGGACCACCGGGATCCACATCAGGTCCATCTTGTCCAGGGTGATCCAGAGGGTGCGGATGGCCCGCTTGAGCACCGACGTGTAGGCGACGTCGAAGCCGTAGCCCTCCTTGAGCAGCGTCTCGCCGGCCAGGGTGGCCTCGGCCACGCCCTTGTCGGACAGGTCCACGTCGGTCCAGCCGGTGAACCGGTTCTCTTTATTCCACGTGCTCTCGCCATGGCGCAGGAAGACGATTTTCTTCATGATGTTCCTCCGGGTGAATCTCGCCGGCGGGGGTGGCGCCGTCGCCGTCCCTGCCCCGCCTGCTGGGCTCCCATTGTATCAAAAATCGTGCGGGGGACGGCGGACGTCTTCATCGTGATCGTAATCGAGGCTCGGGGTTCGGGGCTTGGGGCTCGTTCCCATTCTGACATGCGTGCCGCTGATCGGGCGTTTGAATGTTCGCAGGTTCTCAACAGTTGATCGTTGATGGTTGATCGTTGATGGTTGATCGCTGAGCGTTCGGCACGCACCCGGCCCGCAGGGCCGGACGGCATTAGCCAGGGGCGCAGCCCCTGGTGGGCGACCATCAGTTCAGATACACCGGTTGTCTTTCTTGAGCCCCATCGGGGCGACATGCTGGTCGCGTAAAACGCGGAGCGCCGGTCGGTCGAAATGTCATTGAATCGCCCGATTTGCCGAGCGTTCCGATGCCGCCCCGTTGGGGCTCCGGGTGTTTTGATCATTCGGTGGATGTGCAGCCATCGCACCAGGGGCTGCGCCCCTGGCTAATCCGGTCCGGCCCATTCGGGCCGGGATCGTGGTGCCATGCACGATCGAGCAGTCCCCCATCGATTCAAACTTCCAATCGGTTCTGCGGACCGGGAGCATGCGTCCGGTCTGGTGGATTGGGTGCGCATCTTCGAGAATCATTGAGTCACATTCGGGCGATCTTTCGCTGCGCACCGGTTCGCAGGTTTGGAAGAGTTGATCATCGATCATTGATGGATGATTGTGATCGTTGATGGCTGATCCGTCGCTTGTCTTCCGATACACCCATTCACCATAGCCCCTCTTCAATGACAAATGAGAAATGAAAAATGATCAATGAGAGATGATTGCCCCTGTGTGCCCTGCCTGTCTGAGTGGTGACAGAGGCTACGGCGTTTCTTGACTTCCCCCCGGTTTTCCGATAGCTTGGCCGCAGGCCGTCCCCACGACCAGCCGGCCCACTCCGCCGCGGGAGCCGCCCATGAGCGCCAACCGATCCGCCTTGCCCCCCGGAGCCCGCGTCATCCGCCTGTGCGCCCTGGAGGGCGGCGGCCCGCCGTCGCCGCGGCCGGGCGACCGCGTCATGGCCTTCCACATCCGCCGCTGGGCCCGCGACCGCTACCGCGTGGCCGACCACCTCTTCACTCTCACCGGCAACGTGGTGTTCACCGACTTCCACGCCGTCCGGCTGCTGGCGCAGGCGATGAACGCGCACCGCGACCTGGCCGGCTTCCCCGAGCGGGCCGTGCGCGCCGGCCATCTCAACGCCATGGGGCTCATCGACGAAATCCTGCACCACGTGGCCGCCCAGTACCGCGCGCAGCGCAGCGCCCGCGCCTTCACCGACGCACTGGCCCGCCTCGACACCGCGCTGGGGCGCGCGGCGGTGGACGCGGTGCTGCGGCGCTTCACCGAGCTCTTTCCGCCGCCCGCCGTCTATCGCGGCGAGATCGACGCGGCGGCCCACCTGGCCGGCGCCACCGCGGGCGTCTCCCACCGGGAGCTGGCCCTGGAGGAAGTGCTGCTTCTGTGGCTGGCCAACGCCAACCCGGCCTTCACCCCGTTCAACGAGCTGTTCAACGATGCGGAGCTGGCGCTCGAGACCCCCTACCCGCGGGTCATCGAGGCGCTGGCCGACTTCTTCGCCGAGCAGCCGGTGTTCGGACCGGACCACCAGTCGCTGGTGGTCATGCTCCGCAGCCCGGCGCTGGCGGTCCCGTACGACCTGCTGGGCCAGCTCGACTGGATCCGCGAACGGTGGGGCCTGCTCTTGCACGACTACCTGCTCCGGCTGCTGAGCGGCCTGGACCTGGTGCGGGAGGAGGAGCGAGCCGCGGGCGGCGGCGCCGGACCGGCCCAGGTGCTGCGGTTCGACGCGGCCGGCGGCTGGGCGGGCGCCGAGCCGGAACCCGAGCGCTTCACGCCGGACCGCGACTGGATGCCCCGGCTGGTGCTCATCGCCAAGAGCACCTACGTCTGGCTCGACCAGCTGTCGCGCCGCTACGGGCGGCCCATCCGCACGCTGGACGCGATCCCCGACGAGGAGCTGGACCGCCTGGCCCGCTGGGGTTTCACCGGCCTGTGGCTCATCGGCGTGTGGGAACGGAGCCGCGCCTCGCGGCAGATCAAGCAGATGTGCGGCAACCCCGAGGCGATGGCCTCGGCCTACTCGCTCGCCGGCTACGCCATCGCCGAGGATCTCGGCGGCGAGGCGGCGCTCGACAACCTCCGCCACCGCGCCTGGGGGCGGGGCATCCGCCTGGCGGCCGACATGGTTCCCAACCACATGGGCATCGACGCGCCGTGGGTCCGCGAGCACCCCGACTGGTTCATCCAGCTGGACCACAGCCCCTTCCCCGTGTATTCGTACAACGGACCGAACCTGTCGGGCGACGACCGCCACGGGATCTACGTCGAGGACCATTACTTCCAGCGCACCGACGCCGCGGTCACCTTCAAGTGGACGGACCGCCACACCGGCGCCACCCGCTACATCTACCACGGCAACGACGGCACCAACATGCCGTGGAACGACACCGCCCAGCTCAACTACCTCCTCCCCGAGGTGCGCGAGGCGGCGATCCAGGCCATCCTGAGCGTGGCGCGGCGTTTCCCGGTGATCCGCTTCGACGCGGCCATGACCCTGACCAAGCGCCACTACCACCGCCTCTGGTACCCGGAACCGGGCGCCGGTGGCGACATCCCGTCGCGGGCCGGGCGCGGCCTGACCAAGGCCGACTTCGACCGCGCCATGCCCAACGAGTTCTGGCGCGAGGTGGTGGACCGCCTGGCCGCCGAGGCCCCCGACACCCTGCTCCTGGCCGAGGCGTTCTGGCTCATGGAGGGCTACTTCGTCCGCACCCTGGGGATGCACCGGGTGTACAACAGCGCCTTCATGAACTTCCTCAAGAACGAGGACAACGACAAGTTCCGGCTCTCGGTGCGGAACGTCCTGGAGTTCAATCCGGAGATCCTCAAGCGGTTCGTCAATTTCCTGAACAACCCCGACGAGGAGACCGCCGTGGCCCAGTTCGGCAAGGGCGACAAGTACCTGGGCGTCACCCTGCTCATGGTCACCATGCCGGGGCTGCCCATGTTCGGGCACGGCCAGATCGAGGGCTTCAGCGAGAAGTACGGCATGGAGTACCCGCGGGCCTACTGGGACGAGCGTCCCGACGAGGGCCTGGTCCAGGCGCACGAGCGCCTGATCTTCCCCCTGATGCGACGGCGCCACGTCTTCGCCGAGGTGCGCCACTTCCTTCTCTACGACCTGTACACCGCCGCCGGCGCCGTGGACGAGAACGTGATCGCCTACAGCAACCGCCACGGCGACGAGCGCGCGCTGGTGGTGTTCCACAACAAGTACGCCTCCACCGCCGGCTGGATCCGCGAGTCGGCCGCCTACCTCGACGGCGCCGCCGGCGAGGCGGAGCGGCGGCTGGTCCGCAGGTCCCTCGGCGACGGTCTGGGCCTGGCCGACAGCGACCGCCACTTCGCGATCTTCCGCGACCACGTCACCGGCCTCGAGTTCATCCGCGCCAGCCGCGACATCCATCGGCAGGGGCTGTTCGTGGATCTGCACGCCTACCAGTACCAGGTCTTCCTCGACTTCCGCGAGGTGGACGATTCGGCGCACGGCCACTACGCCCGCCTGGCCGCCTTCCTCGAGGGGCGCGGCGTGCCCAGCATCGACGCGGCGCTGCAGGAGCTGTTCCTCCAGCCCATCCAGGGGGCGTTCGAACGGCTGCTGGAGCCGGGGCGCCTGCGCGCCGGCCTGCCGGACGCGCCGGCCGGGGCCTGGGCGGCCGATGACGCGACGCTCGACGCCCTTGCCGCCGACGCCGCCGCGCTGCTGGCGGAAATCCGCGCCTTCAAGCGCGGCGCGGGCGATCCGGCCGCGGCCGCCGCGGCGGTGCGCGCCGATCTGGCCGCGGTGTTCGGCCTGCCCGAGCGCCTCGCCCGCCTCGCCCGGCTGGACGATCCGGCGGTGACCGGCGGCGCCCGCCACCTGCAGGCGGCCTGCGAATCGACGTGGATGACCGGTCTCGACCTGGCGCTCTGGAGCGTGCTCCGCCGCCTCGGCGACGCGCTGGGCGCCCACGATCCCGAACTCAGCCGCAGCCTGCTTCACGAGCTGCGGTTCGCCCGGCTGGTCCACCGCGCCGGCGAGGCGCTGGGATTGTCCGAGGAGGACGTCCGGCGGCGCCTGGCCCTGGTGCGGATCCTGCTCAGCCACGCCGGCTGGATGGAGCGCGCCGCCGCGGCCGTCTCCGCCGGCGCCGGCCTCCCCCTGGCCGAGCTCGTGGCCGACCCGGACCTGCCCGCGTTCATCCAGGTGAACCGCTGGCAGGACGTCCTCTGGTTCAACCGGGAGTGCTTCGAGGAGCTGGCGGATCACCTGCTGGCGGTGGCCGTGGTCGCCGCCGCCGCGGCCCGGCCAGGCGAGCCGGCCGCCACGGCGGACGCGCTGCACCGGTACTGGCCCGTCCGGCAGCGGCTCCAGGCGGCCATCGAGGCGTCGGGCTACCAGCTCCAGCACCTGATGGATCTCGCCGGCGGCCCCGGCGCCCACCCGGCGACGGGCTCCGGCGCCACGACCGAATGAGCCGCCGGCCGGGGCGGTCCGGCGGCCGATTGCCCACTTGCCATCAAGACACGCGCGCCGGATCGCGTACAATCGCGTCCGGTCCCAGCCCCATCACCGACATTGTCAAGAGAGGAAAATCATGATCCATCGTTTCGTCCGACCGCTGATTGCCGGCTGGTTCATCGGCCTGCTGGCCGCCGCCGCGGCCGCCCAGGCCGAGCCCCGCCCGCTGCTGCTCCCCGAGATGAGCCACCCGGAGATCCAGGAGTACCTCAAGACCAGCGACATGCTGCTCGTCCCCCTCGGCTCCATCGAGCAGCACGGCACCCACCTGCCCTTGGGCACCGACAGCTACGAAGCGCTGGCCCTGGCCACGGAGATTTCCCGCCGGACCGGGATCGTCGTGGCGCCGCTGGCGTGGGTGGGCTACAGCGAATACCACAACGGCTACCCCGGCACCGTCAGCGTGAGCACCGACACCCTGGCCCGGTTCCTGTTCGAGTGCTGCGAGGGGCTGGTGCGCCAGGGCTTCCGGCGGATCCTCTTCTTCAACTACCATGGCGGCAACAGCACCGCCCAGGCGCTGGTCATCCAGCGGATCAACCACGGGACGCCGGCCGTCGCCGTCGCCATCGGCGTGGGCGGATCGCTGACGGTCGAGGCCGAGGAGGAGTTCTTCGACTGGCACGCCGGTGTGAGCGAGACGTCCATCATGCTCCACGTCCGCCCCGACCTGGTGCGGCTGGATCGCGCCGAAAAGCCCGCGCTCCACTTCACCCCCGAAACGGCGGCCCTGCTGGAGAAGGCCAAAACGGACCCGCGCCTCGAGGCGGTGCTCTCGGGGCGGCTCGGCGTGCCGGCCGTGACGGGCAAGGGCGGCACCAGCCGGGAGCTGTCCAGCACGGGCGTCTGGTCGTTCAGCGATCCGAAGACGGCCACCGCCGCGCGCGGCGCCAGGGAGTGTCAGGCCTGGGTGGACGCCGCGGTGAGCTTTATCAACGCATGGCGCGGAGGAAGATAGGAGTTGGGAGATAGGAGATAGGAGTGAACAGTGAACAGTAAACAGTGAATGGGGAACAGCAATAGGGGAGAAGGGGCGAGAGCGGTTTTCGCGGCTCGATTTCCGCAATCCGATGTCCGATGTCCGATTAGGATGACGATTACTCAGTTACTCCCGATTTTTTGCCAATTCTTGGCAGGATTTTCGCCGCGCCATCGGACGGGTTGTCCACCCCATCATCGACCGGCACCGTCTCCGCATTCACGACGAAAATAGCCAGGCGCAGCCCCGCGAACGCGGGGCAGCGCCTGGAAAGAAAGACAAATAGTATGGATCGCGCCCCGCGGCAGTGGGGCGCGGAGAACGGGTTGCCGCGAACACCGCACTTCCCCGCGCCCCGTCCCCGGGGCGCGCATTCTGTAAACACCATCGCTTGTCCAGGCGCTGCCCGGCTGCGCCGGGCGGCGCCTGGCTATTGTCTTTGAAACTGGACGGGCTTGCCGGAGACCCGGCATTGCGGCACAGAGCTGGAGTGAACGATCATGCCCCATGGGTTCCGGATCCGCCGAGCGGTGGTTGTGCGCCCTCCAGTCGACCCGCGTGGCGCGAGTCGCCGGAGGGATCCCGTCGGCTGTCCAAGACCGCGGTGCGCACGGTGCGGGAAACACGACGCGCCCATCCACTGCCACGCCGAATGCTTGGTTCCGGCTACGCCGGGTTGGGATCACGATTACGAGTACGATTACGAATTACGAGCACGAAGCACGAAGTCCGATGTCCGCATTATGGAGCGAGCCTCGAGTCTCGAGCCCCGACTTTCGATCTCCGATGTCCGAACCCGGGACCCAGGTCCCAGGTCCCAAAACATAAAATTGCCATTGTGCACTGTGTGCCTGGTGGTGACACGAGTTGAACCCCGATCTTTCGGCGCGCGATCATTCCGATATCGGCATCAGCGGGCGATCCGTGCGATAATCAGCCCGACCGTTCCCCCTCTCCCAGGAGTACCGCATGAGCGACACCGACGCCCCGACGCCCGATGCCGCCGCTGAGCATGCCGCGACGATGCCGCCCGCCGCCGCGCTGGCGGAACGCGTCCGCCAGGCCCGGGCCAAGTTCCTCGCCATGGCCACCACGTACGGATTGGGCGTGTTCAACGACAACTTTTTCAAGCAGGCGGCCATGCTGCTGGCGGTGGGCGCCGGGCGGACCGAGCTGCAGGGCTACTCGCTCGCGATCTACACGCTGCCGTTCATCCTGTTCGCGGCCCCGGCCGGGTGGCTGGCCGACCGCTTCGCCAAGCGGCGGGTGGTCATCGGGTCGAAGGCGCTGGAGCTGGCGGCCATGCTGGCCGGCGCCGCCGGGATCATCACGGGCAACTGGTGGCTCATCTTCACCATGCTGGGCTTGATGGGGCTGCAGTCCACCCTGTTCAGCCCGGCGCTCAACGGCTCCATCCCCGAGCTCTACCCCGCGGAGTACGTGACCCGGGCCAACGCCATCCTGCGGTTCTTCGTCACCGCGGCCATCCTGGCCGGCGTGGCCACGGCGGGACTGTCCCTGGATCTGGCCGGCACCGGACCCGGTGGCTTCGCCATGGGTCGGCTCGCCGTGGGCGGCGTCGTGGTGGGCGTGGCGCTCATCGGACTCCTGATCAGCTTCGGCGTGCCGTCGCGGCCCGCCGCCGATCCGCGGGTCGCGTTTCCATGGGCCGGCCCGCTCATCAGCATCCGCAACCTGCGCGACGCGGCGCGGGACCCGCTGCTGGGGACGACCATCGCCGCGAGCGTCTTCATCTGGTTCCTCGGCTCGCTGCAGATCCTGCTCATCAATCCCATGGGCCTGCAGCAGTTCGGCCTGGGCCCCGCCGTCACCAGCTACCTCATCGCCGCGCAGCTCATCGGCATCGGCGTAGGCGGCGTCATCGCCGCGCGGGTGGCGACGGGCCCCCGCTGGCACCGCATCATCGGCCCCGCCGGCGTCCTCGTCGCGGCGTGCATGGGCGCCATCGCGGCCGTCCCGGCCCTGCCGGCGGGCGCGCAGGTCGCGGCGCTGTTCGCGCTGGCGGGCGGCGTGGGCATCGCCGGCGGCATGTTCCTGATCCCGGTGGAGAGTTTCATCCAGGTGCGCCCGCCGGCGGCGCGCAAGGGGGCGGTGTGGGCCGCCACCAACTGCGGCGTCTTCACCGGGATCCTGGTGTCGGGCCTGGTGTCCAACACGCTGCTCGCCGTGGCGCTCCCCACCGCCGGCTTCGGACTGGCCGCCGTCGTGACGCTGTTCGCCACCGCCGTGCTCGCGGCCGCCTACCGCCGCGCGGAGGGACGGCCGACCTTCCTCACCCGGGCGCTCACCCAGCTCGGCCGCGGCCTGCTGCGCCTGCGCTACCGGATCCGCGTCGAGGGGATCGAGGCGGTCGCCGCGCGGGGCGGCGGCCCCATCCTGTTTCTGCCCAACCACCCGGCGCTCATCGATCCGGTGATCGTCATGCTGGAGCTGTTCCCCCGCTTCGCGCCGCGGTCGCTGGCCGACCGCGACCAGGTGGACCGCTTCCTCGTGCGCCGCCTGGCGGACCGCTTCGGCGTCCGGCCCATGGCCGACCCCGGCCGGTACGGCGCCGCGGCCCGCGACGACGTGGCCGCCGCCCTGGCCGCCTGCGCCGCCGACCTGCACGCGGGGCGGCACCTCATCCTGTACCCCGCCGGCCGGATCTACCGCAGCCGCCACGAGGACCTGGGCGGCACCAGCGCCCTGGAGACCCTGCTCCGTCAGGCGCCCGACGTCCGGATCGTCCTGGTGCGCACCCGCGGCCTGTGGGGCAGCCGCTTCAGCCGCGCGCCGGGGCGCCATCCCGACATGGCCGCCGGTCTGCTCCGCGGACTGAAGGTGCTGCTGGCCAACGCCGGGTGCTTCGCGCCGCGGCGCCCCGTCACCATCGAACTTTACGAATCCGACGACGTGCCCCGCACCGCCGACCGGACCGTCCTGAACCGCTACCTCGAGACCTTCTTCAACACCGACGCTCCGCCCAACACCTACGTGCCGTACTACTGGTGGGAGCGGGGCGGCATCCGGACGCTGCCCGAGCCGACGCCGCCCCGGCTTTCCGGCGCGGTGGCGGACGCTCCCGCCGCCACGCGCGACATCGTTCTGCGGCATCTGCAGGAGGTGAGCGGCGTGGCGGCCGTCGCCCCCGAGCACCTGCTGGCGCGCGACCTCGGCCTGGACAGTTTGGCCCAGGTGGACCTGGCGGTCTGGCTGGAGCGGGAGTTCGGCCACGCCGTGGAGCAGACCGATGCTCTGCGCACCGCCGGCGACGTGATCCTGGCCGCCTGCGGCCAGGTGGCCGCCGCCGGACCGGCGGAGCTGGCGCCCATCGCCGCCGGCTGGTTCGCCCGCGCCGCCGCCGCCGAGCGGATCGCCGTGCCGGCCGGCGGACACATCGGCGAACTGTTCCTGGCCCAGGCGCGCCGCACGCCGGGACGGGTGATCGTCGCCGACCAGACCAGCGGCGCCAAAACCTATCGCGACCTCGTCACCGCCGTGCTGGTGCTGCGGCCCGTCGTCGCCGCGCTGCCGGGCGAGGCGGTGGGCATCATGCTTCCGGCGTCGGTGGGCGCGGTGGTGCTGTACCTGTCCGCGCTGTTTGCCGGCAAGACACCGGTCATGGTGAACTGGACCGCGGGCCCGCGCCAGATGGCCCACGCGCTGGCGCTGGCCGGCGTCGAGCGGGTGCTCACCGCGGGCCGGCTGGTCCAGCGCCTCCAGGCCCAGGGGATGGACCTGTCGACGATCCAGGACCGCCTGGTCCTGCTGGAGGACGTGGGCCGGGCCATCCCGCTCCGCGCCAAACTGGCGGCGGCGCTGCGGGCGCGGCTGGGCCGGCATGGCCTGGACCGCGTGGCGCCGCGGGACCCGGCGGTGATCCTCTTCACCAGCGGCTCCGAGAGCCTCCCCAAGGCCGTGCCGCTCACCCACGCCAACATCCTCACCAACGCCCGCGACGTGGCGGCCAACTTCGGCCTGTACCCCGACGACCGGGCGCTGGGCATCCTGCCGCCGTTCCACTCGTTCGGGCTGACGGTGACGACGCTGCTGCCGCTGCTGACAGGACTGCGGGTGGTGTACCATCCGAACCCCACCGAGGGGGCCGTCCTGGCCCGCCTCATCGCCGCCTACGGCGTCACCCTGCTGGTGGGCACCCCCACGTTCCTGCGGGGGATCGTCCGCGTCGCCGACGACGCCCAACTCGCCACGCTGCGGGCGGTGATCTCGGGCGCGGAGCGGTGCCCCGACGAGCTGTTCGACGAGGTGGGCCGCCGCTGGCCGAAGCTGATCATCGTCGAGGGGTACGGCATCACCGAGTGCTCGCCCGTGGTGGCGGCCAACAACGAGCACGCCCCGCGGCGCGGCGCCATCGGCAAGCCCTTGGCGTCGGTGGAATGCGCGGTGGTGGACCTGGACGCGAACATCCGCGTCCCGCCCGGCAGCGGCCGCGCCGGCATGCTGCTGGTGCGCGGGCCCAGCGTCTTCGGCGGCTACCTCGGCGCGGACGTCCCCTCGCCGTTCGTGGAGTTCGAGGGCCGGAGCTGGTACCGCACCGGCGATCTGGTGACCGAGGACGCCGACGGCGTGCTCGCGTTCCGCGGCCGCCTCAAGCGTTTCGCCAAGCTGGGCGGAGAGATGATCTCGCTGCCCGCCGTCGAGGAGGCGCTTGCCCGGGCGCTGGCTCCGGCGGCCGACGAGCCGGTGCTGGCGGTGGAGTGCACGCCGGTCGAGACCAATCCGGAGCTGGTGCTCTTCACCACGCTGGGCGTGGACCGCGAGGCGGCCAACCGGGCGATCCGCGACGCCGGGCTGTCGCCGCTCCACAACGTGCGGCGGGTGGTGCGCCTCGAAGCCATCCCGCTGCTCGGCACCGGCAAAACGGACTACCGCTCGCTCCGGGAACTGCTCCGTTCGTGATCGGCATCGTAATCGTCATCGTAATCGTCATCGTAATCGTGATCGTAATTCGTAATCGAGGTTCGAGACTCGAGGCTCGTTCCCGTAATGCGGACATCGAACATCGGACTTCGGGCAGTCCATCTTCACCACAAAGTCACAGAGGACACCGAGTCTTTTTATATTGTGAGCCAGGATCTTATTCTGTCTCCACTACTCCGATTTCACCATCCTTTCAATGCCCAACGAGAAATGAACAATGCAAGATGAGCGATGAGCATGGCCGCTCCTTCGCGTCCTTGGTGACTTTGTGGTTAATCGGTGGAATTCAAACTTCGGAAATTGGACCCGGGTTCTGGGCCCCGAATCACAAAACCCGGATCCTGGTACCCATTCACCAATCCACCGTTTTACCCATTCACCCATTCACCATCCCAAATGCCAAATGACAAGTGAAAGACTCCTCTCCCGATTCACCGATTCACCCATTCACCGATTTACAAACTCATCGAACCACAACCGGCTCTGGATCAGGCACGGGACGGCCGCGTCGCCGTGGCCCAGCGTCTGGCTGACCACGACCAGGTCGACGTCGGCCCCGAGCGCGGTCATCCGCGCCAGGGCCACCTCGGCGTTGGCGATGGGCACGACGGTGTCGGCGGCGCTGTGGTACATCCGGAGCGGCGCCGCCGGGAGCCAGTCGTAGACGTCGTTGAGGCGCATGGCCAGGCGGTACGGGTGGTTCGGATCCGCGTTCAACGCCTCCACGAGGGCCGGCTGGAGGAGATCGCTGTAACGCGGCGGCAGGACGGCGGCGATCTCGGCGAAAGAATGCGTGCCGTCGAAAAAGTCGTCCATCATGGCCGCGTAGGGTGGCTGGAAGATATCGGCCAGGGTCGGGCCGATCCCGTAGACCAGGTGGTAGGCATACAGCCCGAAGGCCAGATAGGTGGTCATGACGGAGTCTTCCGGCGCGCCGTCCAGCATGTAGTCCAGCGTGGTTTCGGACAAGTCGTACGGGCCGGCCATGGGGGCCGACGCGGTGACCGGGTATTCGTCGCCGAAGCGCCGCTCCAGCTCCCGGTGCAGCGCCATGGTGGCATGTCCGCCCTGTGAATAGCCGGCCAGGAAGAGCGGGCCGGTCAGGGTCACCCCGTACGATCCGGCGACGGAGCGGGCCGCCCGCATCAGGTCGAGGGCCGCCGACGCCTCGGTGTCGGCGTGCACGTAGGGATGCCGCCCCGGGCCGGTGCCGAAACCCAGATAGTCGGCGGCCACGGCCGCATAGCCGCCCGAGGCGGGATAGATGATCGCGGTGCCCAATCCGTCGACGGAGTCGAGGTTGGACGGGGTGTCGATGCGCCGCGTCTGGGTCCCGTGCTGGAGACTGACCCACGGCAGAGCGCCCGTCCGGCCCCGCGGCAGCGCCAGCAGCCCCGAAGCCGGCACCACGCCCCCCCACGGGCTGACCGTCCGGTACTGGACGACGTACCGGTCGGTGTCGTACTGCGCCGGCGCCAGCTGGGACATCCCGTACACATTCAGCAGGAATGTCGCCTGGCTCCGGGACAACGTCTCGGCCGGTTGGATGTCAATCAATCCGCCGCGGTACGGCGGATCCAGCAGCAGCAGCCAGGCGCCGTCGACGCCGCGGAATACGCCGTCCTCGTTCACGTCGGCGTTGGCCGCCACCACGTCGCTCAGGCCGATGTTTTCCGCCAGCAGGTGGCGCATGAGCAGCCGGTCGGCGGCATCGACGGCTCCGTCGTCGTTCAGGTCCCCCGGCACCCGCGCCTGCCCGGCGGCCGCCGCTCCCAGGGCCAGCCACGCAGCCAGCGCCGCCACGAGCCACAGCCTGCTCCGGCAACCGCTCCCGCGTCTGGATGAATTAATGTCCGAGACCCCTTCGGATTGTTGGGCGCCCATGACCACCTCCCGTCTTTCCCCGACCCCCCGGTCTTCCTTGTCTGCGCCTGAAGCGCACCGGTCTGAACACGACTGGATCGTTATACGCGGTCAGTCACCGTTTGTTGCCACGCGTGGCCGCTCCGGGCCATCACGGTGCGCGGTCTCCAGATTGTCCTCTTTGTTCTCGGGATCTTGTCCCTGCTCGGTGCAGTTCCGTTCATCGGCGGCGTGGCAGGCGATGCCTTGTGGCGCGCCGGCGTGGCGCTTTTCCTGATGGATATCGCCCCCATCCTGCTCTGGCCCGTCCCGAGGCGGCACCCGGCGCCGTGAGCGCCTGCCGGTTCCAATCCGGATGATCCACCAATTCCCCGGGCGTGGTGGTGAGGCTGCATCCGGACACGCCCCCGGCCCGACAGGGCCGGGATCCTGCCCCCAAGCGGGGAATCGGACAATGGGTCAATCGGTGAATCGGTGAATGACTGCGTCGGTGAATCGGTAAATGGGTGAAAGAATTCTAGAAACTGGTTTCTGGTTCTCAGGTTCAGGACCCAGGTCCCAGGACCCAGGTCCCAGGTCCGTTATTCGATTTCCGAAATCCGAAGTCCGATGTCCGATGATCGGGAACGAGCCTCGAGTCTCGAGCCCCGAGCCTCGATTACGAATTACGATCTCGATTACGATTACGATCACGATTACGAATTACGAGCACGAGGGGAGTCAGGCTGAGTGGATCACCTCTCCGAGAATGGCCACGGCCGCTTCGAGCTGGGGGTCGGACAGATACGGCGCCGGCCCCAGGCGCAGCGCCTCGCCGCGGGAGTCGGCCCAGACGCCGGCCGCCTTGAGGCGGCGGCAGATGTCGGCGGCCGCCGGGGCGCGCAGCACCAGAAAGCCGCCCAGGGCCTCGAGCGGCACGGCGCGGTCGCGGACGATGACCGCCGGGTCCGGCGCCAGCGCGTCGAACCGCGCCGCAAGCAGCCCCACCTGGCGCCGGCTCACCGCGCGGAGCAGCGCCGGGGTCAGTCCCTCGCGTTCGAAGAAGTCGAACACCGCCGCGGCGCGGTAGTGGCTCACGGGATCGTAGGTGGAGCCGGCGAAGCGCGCCGCCCCCTCGCCGTAACCCACGCCGGCCTCGGGCGCCCGGTCCAGGGCGGCGAACTCGGCGAACCACCCGGTGACCACCGGCCGCAGCCGGCATCCGGGGGGCAGGCGCAGGAAGCAGTTCCCCTCGCCGAGCTGGCAGTACTTGTAGCCGCCGCCCACGACGAAGGCGTCCGCCAGCCCCTCGGCGCGCACCGAGAACGGGACCACGTTGAGGCTGTGGTAGGCGTCCACGAGCAGCGCGGCGCCCACCCGGCGGCACCGCTCGGCGAGAACCCCCAGCCCCGGCACGATCCGCCCCGAGCCGAAGAACACCGACGAGACGAGCGCCGCCGCGGTGCGGTCGTCGGCGGCGGCGGCCAGCCGCTCCGCCGCGTCGTCGGCCGGCTCGGCGGGCACCCGGACCACTTCGATCCCCTCCTCCGCCAGGCGGTCGAGCTGGCGGCGGATGGTGTGGAACTCGCCGTCGGTGGTCACCAGCCGCGGCCGGCGCGCCAGCGGCAGGGCGGAGAGAAAGCGGAGCAGCAGCTCGTGCGTGCTGGCGCCCAGCGCGATGTCGCTGCCGGGGTCGTCCAGCAGCCGGGCGAAGCCGCGCCGGACCGCGTCGGCCTGCTCGAAGGCGCGCGCCCACTTGTCATCCACCCACTCGGCGGCGTCGAGCCAGGCCCGGAGCTGTCCCTCGAAGCCGCAGTCGGGCCACGCCTGGTGGGAGTGGCCCGTGAGCAACAGCCGCTCCCCCACGCGGAAGCGGCGGTAGTGCGCGGCCAGCGGATTGGGATGGCGGGCGAGCGCCTCCGGCGTGTGGCCCATCAGTCGATGCGGATCGCCGCCGGGTCGAAGTCGGGTTGCGGATACTTCATCTTCAGCTTCTTCAGCGTGCCCACGAGGGTTTCGGCGATGAGGAGGTCGCGGAACCACTTCCGGTCGGCCGGCACCACGTACCAGGGCGCGCAGTCGGTGGACGTCCGGGAGATCGCGTCCTCGTAGGCGCGCATGTACTCCGGCCAGCGGGCGCGCTCCTTCACGTCGTTCGGGTTGAACTTCCAGATCTTGGTGGGGTCGGCGAGGCGCTCCTCGAAGCCGACCTTCTGCTCCTCCAGGCTGATGTGGAGGAAGAATTTCAGGATGGTGGTCCCCTCCTCGGCCAGGAGCCGCTCGAAGTCGGCGATCTGGTCGTAGCGCCGGCGCCAGACCGACTTGGGCACCAGCTCGTGAACCCGCACGATGAGCACGTCCTCGTAGTGGCTGCGGTTGAAAATCACGATCTCACCCCGCCCCGGGACCTGCTGGTGGACGCGCCACAGGTAGTCGCGGGCCAGCTCCGCCGACGAAGGCGTCTTGAACGATACGACGCGGACCCCCTGGGGATTCACCCCCTGGAAGATGCGGCGGATGACGCCGTCCTTGCCCGAGGTGTCCATGCCCTGGAGGACGATGAGCAGGCGGTGGCGCCCCTCGGCGTAGAGCACCTCCTGCAGCTCCACCAGGTCGTCGCGCAGCTTGTCCAGCCGCTTCTCGGCTTCCGCCTTGCCGTGCTTGAAGCCCCGCTTGTCGGAGGGATCCCAGTCGGCGAGCCGTACCCGCTTCCCCGGCTTGATCCGGTATCGGTCCATGTCGCCTCCTTCTCGCGCCCGGGGACGGCCGGGCGGCGGTGATGGTGTCTGTCAGGGTGTGTTCCGGATCGATTATAGGGGGGCGCGGCGGCCGGCGCAACGCCTTTCGGCCGCGGCGGCGGGCGGTGGGACCGGCGCGGCAGGGGCCGCCGCCGGTCCGGCCTCAACTCGGCTTGCGCCGCGTGCCGGCGATCACCTTCTGGAGCGCGTCCAGGTGGGGGATGACGTCGTCACCCGTCTTCCAAGCGCTGACCACGGCGTCGAGACCGCCGGCCAGCTCGCGGACGATCACCTCCACCGCCGCCAACTGCTGGGTGAGTTGCAGCACCTGTTCCGACGAGCGCGCCAGCTCCTCGCGGAGCTCGCGGTTTTCCTCGCGCAGCCGACCGACTTCGGACGGCCGGGACTGTCCGCGGCGTGGTTGCGTCATGTTCGCCTCGCTATGGATGCCGGGCGCCCGCAGCGACGGCCGGGGCCGGCCGCCGGCGCGGGCGCGGGGTGCGCGGCGGCTACTTCTTCCGTGCGTACGGCTGCAGGACCGTCAGCAGCGGCTGGGCCGAGGCCGGATACGGCTTGCTCTGACGCCCCACCAGCACCTTGCCGTCGAGGAGCTTGCCGTAGTAAGCGGTGTTGGCGTCGTCGTCCACAGTGATGCCCGCCCCCTCGAGCGAGATGCCCGCGAACAGGCCCTTGCTGCGGGAGTAGGAGTAGATGTCCGCCTTCAGGGTGGCGTCGGTGGCGGCGCTCGTCTCCCGGCCCACCGGTCCGCCGGCCACGCTGGCCTGGCCGCCCAGCTTGAAGTTGTTGCCCATCAGCGCCTGGAAGCCGCGCTCGTTGTTCACCACCAGGAGCAGGTCGGTGGCCTGGCCGCCGATCTGGAAGCCGACGCTGCCGCCGGTGATGGTGCAAAAGCAGGGGTCGCTCCAGCCGCCGCCCGGCAGCCGGTGCAGGATGATCCCGTGCCCGCGGTTGCCGCCCACGATGAAGCCGGCCTTGATCATGTGGGGGATGATGATCAGCCCGGTGCACTTGTTCAGCAGCGTCTTCGGCACGCCGCCTTCGGGAATGTTGAGGATCTCCTGCAGAACCTCGATGCTGCTCAGCATGCGCTTTTCCACGTCCCCTTTCGAGGGTCCGGCCGCCGCCGTGACCGCCAGCGGGCCGACCAGCAGGGCCGCGGTCAACCCGACGGCCAGCAGGCGCACAAAACGAGGGTGCATGGTTTGTTGCCTCCTTGAGATATTCACGTCCATAGCAAACAAGGATGCCGATTCGCAGTCCCGGTTTCAGCCGCGTGCGGGCAGCGCGCCGGCAGGCGCCGCGCGCGGCGCGCGAACCGCCCGGCGGGAAACGGGATTGCCTGGGGAGCCGTGCCCGCGTAGAATAGCACTCCGGCCGTCCCCCTGCCAACCGCTTTTCGGAACGGTGAGGATGCCATGACCGACCTGCGACCCGCCCGCACCTACTGGGAAGCTTCCCGGAGCTGGACCTACAGCCTGATCCTCGTGGTGCCGCTGCTGATCATCTACGAGGCGGGCATCCTGGCGGTGCAGCTGCAGCACCCGGTGCGCAACGGCGCCGACGCGCTGATCAAGGCCCTGCTGCAGGTGGCCGGCGTCTGGAGCGCGGTGGGCTTCGGCGTGCTGCTCGCCGCGGCGCTGGGCGCGCGGGTGTGGGTCGAGCGGAAGCGGCACGGCGGGGCCGTGCGGCGGGAGTACCTGCTGTTCATGGCGGGCGAGAGCGTGCTCTACGCCCTGCTGCTGGCGCCGGTGGTGGGCCGGCTGACCCAGGCGGTGCTCCCCGGCCTGTCGGCGCCGGCCGCGATCGCCGCGTCGCCGGGCGGAGAGTTCGGCCTCGGCGCCATGATCATCCTGTCGCTCGGGGCGGGCATCTACGAGGAGCTGCTTTTCCGGGTGCTGCTCATGTCGGGCCTGCTGCTGGCGCTGAAGGAGATTTTCCCCCGGTGGCCGAAGTGGGCGTCCTACACCGTCGCCGCCACGGCGGCCGCGCTCCTGTTCAGCGCCTTTCACTACATCGGCGAGTACGGCGACCCGTTCTCGATCGTGTCGTTCACCTTCCGGTTCGTGGCCGGACTGGTGCTCAACGCCCTCTACGCCGCCCGCGGCTATGGCATCGCCGTCTGGACCCACGCGCTGTACGACATCTTCCTGGCGGTCACGGTGGGATGGTAACCGCCGGGGCTTGGGGTTCGGGGTTCGGGGTTCGGGGTTCGGGGTTCGTGAGTCGTGATCGCAATCGTGATCGTAATCGTGATCGTAATCGATCGGTTTGAAGGTTTGAAGGTTTGGAACGTTCACAGGTTCGCAAGTTCGCAATCAGTTGACAGTTGATGGTTGATCGTTCGTTCTGTTCGTTTGCCTTCTCTCGTCTCCCTTCTCCCGTCTCCCGATTCACCCATTCACCGCTCATCTTTGTGTCCTTCGTGCCTCTGTGGTGACTCGACGGACTTCAGACATCGACCAAGTGTTATAATTTCTCCAGCTCCATTCTCACAAACAGTTCCAAGGAGGCACTCATGGCAAAGCGCACTTGTGTTCTGGCTGCGCTGCTGATCGCCGCAGCCGGTTCGGTGGTGCTGGCCGGATGGCCGGCCCACGTGACCCCGGTGACCGTCGAGAAAGGGAAAACCGTCACCGTCGCCGGAGCGCTGGAAAAGGGCGTGGCGATGCCGGATCTCGCCTGGGCGTCCCGCAGCACCACGGCCTGCTTCCCGGCGACCCAGAATCTGAAATTCAACGGCCAGCACGTGCTCTACGCCACCGTGCTGCCCGTCCGCTCGATCCTGACCATCAAGGTCATCCCCGACGATCCGGCCGTCAACCTGAGCATCTACGCCTACTCCATCGGCATCGACAATTACAGCGTGGTCCCCGCCCTCGGCTCCTGCGTGTCGTGCGAGGCCGAGCACAAGTGGGACCGGCCCAAGCGCGGCAAGACCCAGGACCACACCCGCGCCGTCCAGCTCAACGCCGTCGGGGCCCCGTACAACGTGGTCGTCGGCGTGGCCGGCGCCAACGGGCTCGCCACGGGCTCGTTCAAGCTGGAGTTCACGCTGGAATAACAATCCGGTCCCGGTCGCCGATTCCGGCGGATCCCGATCGGCTGCCGCGACCTCCGTCCACCCGGCGGCTTCTGGCTATCGGCGGGTGGACATCGGACGTCGGCGAGGAATGATGAATTCTGGAATTGCCAAGCCCACCAAGCGTTTCGACCGGAAGGGCAATGTCTCCCGTTCAGCCCTCGCTCTGTTGCTGGGATTGGCCGTCGGACTGCCGGTGGCCGCCGGCGCGCCGGCCGATCCCGAATCTGCCGCCGTACCGGCGGCTCCCCCGGCCGTGGCGGACCTGGCCGCGGACTACCTCCAGGCGTGGCGCGCGTTCTATCCCAGTCAGGCCCTGGCCCAGGGCGACGCCTCGGCCGCCGCCCGGTTCGAAGATTTCGCCGCGGAGCGGACGGACGCCTGGATCACGCGCAACCGGCGGCTGCTCGAGGCGCTCGGCGAGGATCGCGCCGGCTGGTCGCTGGACGACCGGATCGACGCCCGGCTGCTCCGCCTCCAGGCCCGCCAGGAGCTGGAGCTGTGGGTGGACGACGCGGCCCCGCGGCGTTCCCCCGGACTCTATGCCCGGTACATCGCCGGGGCCTTCACCCATCTCCTCGTGCGCGACAACCTCACGCCGGCGGCAAAGGCCGCGGCAGTCACGGCCCGTCTCGCGGGTATCCGCCGGCTCTGCGCCGTTGCCCGCGAACAGCTCGCCGACGGCCGCCCGGCGGACGCCGCCGGGGCCATCCGCACCCTGGAAGCCACGGCGGCGTTCCTGGAAGGCGGCTTCACCGCCGCGGCGGGCCCCTCGTTCACCGGTTCACAGCGACCCGGCTTTGACCGATCCGTCGCTGAAACCGCGGCCGCCGTGCGCGGCCTGGCCGGCCACCTGCGCGCCGCGCTGCAGCCGCGGCTGACCCTGCCGGACGCCTACGGCCGCGACACGTACGTCCGCAAGATGCGCCTGGATTTGGATCCCGACCTGACGCCGGAGGAACTGCTCCGTCTGGCCGCGGCTGAAATCCGCGCGGTTCGCAGCGAGATGGCCGTCGTGGCCGAGCGCCACTGGCGGACCCGCTACCCGGCCGAGCCGCCGCCGGTTGATTTCGACCCGCTCGTCCGGCGGGCGCTGGACGACATGGAGGCGGACCACGCCGCGGACCAGCAGGCGTTCCTGCGCCAGTTCCTGGAGCTGATCGACCGCGCCGAGGCGTTCGTCCGGGAGCGGGCGCTGGCCACCCTCCCCGCCCGGCGGACGCTCTATACGGCGCTTTCGCCGGCGCACTTCGCCGGCGCCGCCGTGGGCGGCGTTTACAGCGCCGGTCCGTTCGACCCCGAGGCGGCCACCCTGTTCTACCTGCCCACCATCCCCGACGACGCGCCGGCGGCGGCCCGCGACGGGTTCTACCGCTCGTTCAACACCGCCTTCAACACCATGATCATCACCCACGAGATCTGCCCCGGGCACTACCTGCAGCTCAAGCTCGCCGCCCAGGGCGCGCACCCGGTGCGGGCTCTGTTCGGTCCCACGGTGTTCGTCGAGGGGTGGGCCTCCTTCTGCGAGGAGATGACCCTGGACGCCGGCTGGGACGGCGACCGCCCCCTGACGCGCCTGGCCCACCTGCGCAAGCGGCTGGAAAACGCGGTCCGGGCCTGTGTCAGCGTCCAGGTGCACTGCCATGGCTGGGATCGCGAGCGGCTCACCCGATTCGCCGTGGACACCGGGCTGCTGCCGCCGCAGTTCGCCGAAAACCTCTGGGGCCGGGTGCTGGAGTCCCCGCTGCAACTGCCGTCCTATTTTCTGGGCTACCGCGGCTTCAGCGAGCTGTACCGCGCCGAGCGTCGGCGGCTCGGCGACCGGTTCAGCCTCCGGGCGTTCAACGACGCCGTGCTGCGCTCGGGCGGCGTCCCCCTGGACCTCCTGCCCGAGGTGCTGGCGGGAACACCGTAGCATTTCCAAAGCTACAGGACAGTTTATGGTTGATGGTTGATGGTTGATGGTTCGTGCTCGTAATCGGAATTCGTAATCGTGATCGTAATTCGTAATCGAGGCTCGAGACTCGAGGCTCGAGGCTCGTTCCCGATCGTCGGATATCGGATGTAGGACCTGGGACCTCGGTTCTGGGTCCTTGTTCTACAGTTCTAGATCGCAGTTCTAAGTCCCTTGGTTCCAGGTTCCAGGTTCCAGGTCCAGTTCCCAGAGCCCAGGTCCCAGAACCCAGGTCCCAGAGCCCAGGTCCCAGAACCCAGGTCCCAGTACCCAGGTCCCAGAGCCCAGCCAAAGCAAAAGAGAACTCGTCTCTAAATAGCCAATAAAATATACGCAATCATCAATAACCAATAATATAATCGTACCTCCGGGCGGTCACGGCCGACGCGGGCTGTCAGCGCAGGGTCCTTCCCGAGCGGCGGTGCCGCCGGATCCCCCGAGAGGCAGGACACACCATGGCGCGAAAACTGTACATTCCCTTTCACATGGCCGGCGAGGAGATCGTCATCGACCACGAGCTGGCCGAGGCCGCCGACCTGACGGCGTGGGCCGCGCGCTTCCAGCTCGGCACCGCGGGCTACCGCGATCTGGCCGACACCGCCGACCTGTTCCAGCTCGGGGTGCCGTTCAATCCGCTGACCATGGCCATCATGACCGAGGCCTCCTGCCGGCTCCTCGAGCCGGGCGCCACCGTCCACCTGGGCGGCGAGGTCCGCGCCTGGACCCAGGAGCACATCGACCTGGCCGCCCGCATCTACGCCGCCCACGGCATCGCCTGCCGGCTGCGCGGCGACCGCGACGCCGACGGCCCCATCCGCACCACGCCCATCTGGCTCTCGTCGTTCGGCGTGTTCTATGAGGAACTGGCCGGCGGCGAAAACTTCACCGCCAGCCACTCCCAGAGCTTCAAGGGCGGCCGCAAGCCCATGGACGGGCGCGGCATGCAGCTGCTGGACGCCGCGGCCGCCATCGAGCAGGGCGTGCGCGACATCATCGCCGCCGTGCGGCGCGACGGCCGCTACGTGATCAAGCTGGCTCCCTCGCTCTCGCCCCTGATCCGGCGCGACTTCGACGTGGTGGCGCCGTACGCCCGTTACCTCCAGACCATCGTGGACCGCGAGGCGCTGGCCGCGGTGACCGCCGCCGGCGCGGCCGGCTTCCGGGTGGCCGTCTCCACGCAGGGCGGGGCCATGGGGCGCACGTCCCGGCAGATCTTCGACCTGCTCGGCATTCCCACCGGATCCGGCGGCATCGTGGAGTACCTCCACTTCGCCGAGAGCCCCACCTACCACGGCATCGGCGTGGTGGACGGCGTCAATCACGGGGTGGACCCGGGCAAGTGGCAAATCTACAAAAACATCGGCGCCCAGGCGATCCTCCTCGGCGGACACGCCAGCGTCGTGTTCATCTGGGACCCGGACGGCGACCGCTTCAACATGGTCACCGTCGCCGACCCGGACACCGCCGCCCGGGCGCAGGCCAACGGCCTGGAGGTGGAAGCCGGCGACGCCGCCCGGAGCATCGTCTACTTCAAGCCCAACCAGATTTATCTCATGCTGCTGGCGTTCCGGCTGGAAAGCGCCCGGCGGCAGGGCCTGCTGGACCGGCGCCCCTGGCTCCTCATGGAGACCTACCCCACCAGCCGCTCGCTGGCGGAGCTGGCGGCGCGGTTCCGCGTGCCCACGTTCTTCACGCCGGTGGGCTTCAAGCACTTCGGCAACGCCTGCGCCCGCCTGGAGGAGCAGGAGCTGGCCGGCGCGGCGGAGCTGGCGCTCACCGACTCGCGCGGGCGCCGGCACACGTTCCCCGCGGGCACGCGGATCCTGCTCATGGCCGAGGAGAGCGGCGGCGCCGCCCTGGGCGGCACCGAGATGCTGCACAGCCGGAGCGGGGCGCGGTCCATGCTGGCGCTGAAAGAAAAGGACGCCTTCCAGGTGGGCGTCACCGCCATGGCGCTCGCCGGCCGGCTGCACCTCGACGGCTCCAGCTTCGCCCGCTACTACCTGGAGGTGCTGGAGCGGTACGACATCCGCCACCGCTTTTACGAGCGCCAGGACGTGACTCTGTTCGACGAGTCGCTCGCCGGCCCCGCCCGCGAGACGGCGATGGCCGAGGGGAACCGGAAGAAGGACCGGGCGGTGCGCTTCTTCCGCTCCCTGGCGGAGCGCCTCGGCCGCGGCGAGCTCAACCCCGGCGCCGTCACCCGGATCCTGCAGGAGCGCGGGCCGGCGGGATTCGTGTTCCCCCCGGTCCAGGACGTTTACTGGGCCGGCGACGGGACGCTGATCGAATTCGACGGCCTCTGGTGGCAGCTCCGCGCCTCGGGCACCGACGCGGTGCTCCGCTACTACGCCGAGGGAAAGCTGCGCGAGGAAGTCCGCTGGCTCAACGACGCCCTGATGCGCCTCGACGTGTCGGAGTAGGGAGGCCGCCCCCCGCCCATGCTGGTCAAACTGGAGAACATCGGGCGCTACTTTCCCGAGGTGGACCTCTTCGCCGGGGTCAACCTCCAGCTCAACGACGGCGACCGCGTCGGGCTGGTGGGCCCCAACGGCTCGGGCAAGAGCCAGCTCCTGGCCATCATCGCCGGCGAGACCGTCCCCGACGAGGGGCGGGTGGAGCGCCGGTCGCGCCTGCGCATCGGCCGCCTGGCCCAGGAGGTGCGGGTGGACGGCGGCGGCAGCGTCCGCGACGCGGCGCTGGAGGTGTTCCGCCCCCTGATGGAGCTGGAGGCGGAGATCCGCCGGCTGGAGGAGGCGCTGACCCACGCCGCGCCGGACGATCTGCCGGAGCTCATGGCCCGCTACGGCGCGGCCAAGGACAGTTACGAGCGGAGCGACGGCTACGCCTTCCGCGCCCGCGCCGTGGCCGTGCTCCACGGCCTCGGCTTCGGCGACGCCGACCTGGACATGCCGTGCACACGCCTGTCCGGCGGCCAGCTCAACCGTCTCGGCCTGGCCCAGCTTCTGCTGCAGAAGCCCGACCTCATGCTCCTGGACGAGCCCACCAACCACCTGGACCTGCCGGCGATCCGCTGGCTGGAGGAGTACCTGCAGGGGTGGGACCGCGGCTTCATCGTGGTCTCCCACGACCGCTATTTCCTCGACCGCGTGGTGAACCAGGTGTGGGAGATCGCCAACCGCCGGATCACGAGCTGGCCGGGCAACTACACCCGCTTCCAGCGCGACCGCCACAAGCAGCTGGAGCAGCAGCGCCGCGAGTACCAGCGCCAGCAGGAGTTCATCGACAAGACCGAGGACTTCATCCGGCGCAACATCTACGGCCAGAAGACCCGGCAGGCCCAGAGCCGCCGCAAGATGCTGGCCAAGCTCGATGTCATCGAGCGGCCCACCGTGGACACGCGCCGGATCCACCTGGACCTGTCAGGCGTGAGCCGCAGCTCCGAGACCGTCCTGGTGCTGGACCACCTGGCCGTCGGCTACGGCGCGCCGCTGGTCCGGTTCCCGTTCGAGATGACGGTGCTCGCCGGCGAGCGCATCGGCCTCATCGGCGAGAACGGCACCGGCAAGACCACCTTCTTCCGCACGATCCTCGGCCGGCTCGCCCCCGCCGGCGGGAGCTTCGCCTGGGGCCGCAACATCTCGGTGGGCTACTTCGACCAGAAGATGGAGTCGCTCACCGGCTCGCCCATCCAGGAGATCCAGCTGCTGGACCCGCTGGCGGCCGAGGGCGACCTGCGCACGTTCCTCGCCCGCTTCGGCTTCCACGACGATGACGTGTTCAAGCCGCTGGAGGTGCTCAGCGGCGGCGAGAAAAACCGCCTGCTGCTGGCGCGTCTCATCTACGGCCGGCATAACGTGCTCGTGCTGGACGAGCCCACGAACCACCTGGACATCCCCGCCCGCGAGCAGCTCGAGGAGGCGCTCGAGGACTACCCGGGCACGCTGGTGGTCATCACCCATGACCGCTATTTCCTGGACCGGATCATCCAGAAGATCATCCGGATCGGGGCCGGCACGGCCGAGCTGTTCCACGGCAACTACTCGGAGCTCGAGGCGTGGGGGGCGCGGCGCGCGGCCGCGCCCGCCGCCGACGCGGCCGACCGGCCGGCAACGGCCGCCAGGGCGCGCGAGCCGGAGGAGCGCCCCCGCCCCGCGGGCTTGTCGAAGAACGAGCGCGTCCGACTGGAACGGCTGCTGGCCGACCTCGAGTCGCGGATCGAGGCGGCCGAGGCGCGGCAGACGGACATCGAGCGGATCCTCACCGAGCCGCCCCCCGGCATGATCGGCGCCGAGCTGGCGCGCCTGGGACACGAGTTCGAGACCGTGGGCCGGGAGATCGAGGCGCTCATCCGGGAATGGGAAGCGGTCGGCGAGCGGCTCGCCTGAGGGAGGGTTGATCGTTGATAGTTGAGGGTTGAGGGTTCGAGCTCGTAATCGTGATCGTAATCGTGATCGTAATCGTGATCGTAATCGAGGTTCAAGATGAATGGGTGAATGGGATCTGGATTCTGTGAGCCAGGACCCAGAACCCAGGTCCCAGGTCCGATCCCCAATTTCCGATGACTGGGAACAAGTCGCGAGCTTCGACCACGATCACTCAGTTGCCCCTTGTTTTCTGCTATGCCCAAGCTGCCGACCCGCCGGGCGGGTCGAACGTTGGTGGCCCCGGGCACGAGCCCGGGGTCGGTGCCGCCGACCATCGCCAGGACGCGACCCGCGAGACGGGTCGAATGTGATCCAGACCTCCAAGAAAATGACGGGGTGTCATGGCCGGCCGAGCTGAGGGCTTCGGGATCACCTCTGCTTCACCCACGCACTCGAATCATATTCGACCCGCTTCGCGGGTCGCCCCTGCTCATGACGGGACGGAGCGGACCCCGGGTTTCACCCGGGGCTATTCTTGTTCGACCCGCGCGCCGCGGGTCGCCGGAGGGCTACAGTGACGGATGAAAAATGATCGATGACCAAATGACGATTGCCAGATGTCAAATGACAGATGACAAATGGAAATGACTCTTTGTGCCCTTTGTGACTTCGTGGTGAATGTCCGGCTCTCTCGAAGTCCGATGTCCGCGTTACGGGAACGAGCTTCGAGTCTCGAGCCTCGATTACGAATTACGATCACGATTACGAATTACGATTACGAGCTCGAGCAGATGGGCATGGAACGAACCGCTAGCCTCGAGCCCCGATGTCCGCCTCCGCGAAAAACGCTTTGAATCTCCCCCGCGCTGGCCCTACAATCGCGCCATGCATCCGATCCTCCCGCCGGCAGGTGTGGGTTGAGCGCGTTCCTGGAGCTCCAGGACGTCGCCAAGGCCTTCGGCCGCGTCCGGGCCGTGGACGGCGTCTCCCTCACCGTGGGCCGCGGCGAGTTCTTCTCACTTCTCGGGCCCAGCGGCTGCGGCAAGACCACCCTGCTGCGCATCATCGCCGGCTTCGAGACGCCCGACGCCGGCCGGGTCCTCCTCGACGGCAAGGACATCACCGCGCTGCCGCCCAACCGCCGCCCCGTCAACACCATCTTCCAGAGCTACGCCCTCTTCCCCCACCTGACCGTCCGTGAGAACATCGGCTTCGGGCTGCGGGTGGCCCGCCGCTCCCGGCGCGAAATCGACGAGGCGGTGGACCGGATGCTGGCGCTCATCCAGATGGAGGGGCACGCCCACAAGCGGCCCGACCAGATCAGTGGCGGCCAGAAACAGCGCGTGGCGGTGGCCCGGGCGCTGGTGAACCAGCCGCTGGTGCTGCTGCTGGACGAGCCGCTGGCGGCGCTGGACCTGAAGCTCCGCCAGCGGATGCTCATGGAGCTGGACCTGATCCACGACCAGGTGGGCATCACCTTCCTCTACGTCACCCACGACCAGGGCGAGGCGATGAGCCTGAGCGACCGGATCTCGGTCATGGACCGCGGCCGCGTCCTCCAGACCGGCACGCCGGCGGAGATCTACGAGGCGCCGCGCAGCTCCTTCGTGGCCGCCTTCATCGGCGACACCAACTTCTTCGAGGGGCGCGTCGGCGAGCTGGACGGCGACTACTGCCGGCTGGCCATCCCCGGCTTCGCCGACGTGCGCTGCTACAACGACAAGCAGCTGGGGATGGACCAGTCCGTGTTCCTGAGCGTCCGGCCCGAGAAGCTCCACATCGCCCGCGAGGCGCCCGCCGCCAAGCCGTCCATCAACGCCTACCAGGGCCGGGTGGACGACGTGATCTACCTCGGCGCCCTGACCAAGTACTGGGTGCGCATCGACGGCCACCGCCTGGCCGTCCACCGCCAGCACAGCCGCTTCCTGCTCGACGAGCGGCCCATCGTCTGGGGCGAGACGGTCTGGATCTCGTGGCACGCCGACGACGGCTACATGCTGGAGCGCTTCAGCGAGGCGGACGCCCGCCTGGTGGAGCGCCCGCCGGAGAAGGTCGGCGACGTGCCCGACGACGCGCCCGCCGGCGAGGACGCCCCGTGAACCGTCCCCTGCGCGACCGGCTGCCCGAATGGCTCGTGACGCTGCCGCCCATGGGCTGGCTGGCGGCGCTGTTTCTGCTCCCCACGGCGCTCATCTTCGCCATCAGCCTGCGGCCGGCCGACCCGTTCGGCGGCATCGGGGCGGGCTGGACGCTGGATCATATCCGCGCCCTGGCCACCCATCACTATGCCGTCATCGCCGCGCGGACCGTGCTGTTCAGCCTGCTCACCACCGCAATCTGCCTGTTCCTGGCGCTGCCCACCGGCTACTACATCGCCCGGGCGCCCGGGCGCTGGCGCCAGACGCTGCTGCTGCTGGTGGTGGTGCCGTTCTGGACGAGCTTTCTCATCCGCATCTTCGCCTGGAAGGTGCTGCTCCACCCCGACGGGCTCTTCAAGCAGGCGCTGGCGTTCCTCCACCTGGTGCCCGCCGACGCCGCCCTGCTGTACCATCCGCCAGCGGTGCTGCTGGTCATGGTGTACACCTGCCTGCCGTTTGCCATCCTGCCGGTGTATGCCGCGGCGGAGAAGTTCGACTTCCAGCTCCTCGAAGCGGCGCGGGATCTCGGCGCCGGCCGCTTCCAGGCGTTCATGCGCGTGTTCGTGCCGGGCATCCGCCGCGGCGTGCTCACCGCGGTGCTGGTGGTGCTCATCCCGGCGCTCGGCACATACGTCATCCCCGACCTCGTGGGTGGCCCCACCTCGGAGATGATCGGCAACAAGATCGCCCAGCGCGTGTTCGTGGACCGCAACCTGCCCCACGCCGGGGCGCTGGCGGCGCTGCTCACCCTCGGCGTGCTGCTGCCCATGGCGGCGGTGCTCGTGCTGCAGGCGCGCGGACGGCGGCGGGCGCCGACCGACGAGGAGGGGCTGTGACCCGGAGCCGCTTCCCCATCGTGGTCACGTACGCCGTGCTGGCCTTCTTCTACCTGCCCATCCTGGTGCTGGTGGTCAACTCGTTCAACGCCTCCCGCTTCGGCAGCACCTGGGGCGGCTGGTCGCTCGGCTGGTACGAGCGGCTGTTCAGCCACCGCGAGATCTGGGAGGCGCTGCAGAACACCCTCATCGTGGCCGTGGCGGCCACCGCCGCCTCGGTGGTGTTGGGCACCCTGGCCGCCTTCGCCCTGCACCGCTGGCAGAGCCGGCTCCAGCGCGCCCACTTCACCCTGATCTACACCCCGCTGGTGGTGCCCGAGATCCTCATGGGCATCAGCCTGCTCTTCTTCTTCGCCGCGCTGGGGATGCCGCTCGGGCTGGTCACCATCACCCTGGCCCACATCACCTTCTGCGTCAGCTACGTCGCCCTGGTGGTGCTGGGCCGGCTGCAGGACTTCGACTGGGCGGTGGTGGAGGCGGCCCAGGATCTGGGCGCCGGCTGGTGGACCACCGTGCGGCGCGTGCTGCTGCCGCTGCTGGCGCCGGGCATCGTCGCCGGCGCACTGCTGGCGTTCACACTGTCGGTGGACGACTTCGTGATCACCTTTTTCGTGGCCGGGCCGGGTTCCACTACCCTGCCCATCCAGATTTACAGTATGATCAAACATGGCTCACCCCCGGTCATCAACGCGCTGTCCACGCTGCTGCTGGCGGTGACGTTCGCCGCGGTGTGGCTGAGCCGCCGCCTGACGGAGGAAAACCGATGAGCCCAATCACTCGCATCCTGTCCGCGGCCGCCCTGGCCGCCGCCCTGCTGCTGGCGCCCGCGTGCACGCGGGAGACGCCGGTGCTCCACGTCTACACCTGGGCCGACTACGTCAAGCCCGAGCTCGTCCAGCGCTTCGAGGCGGAGCACGGCTGCCGGGTGCAGATCGACACGTTCGACTCCAACGAGGCGATGTACGCCAAGCTCAAGGCCGGCGGGGGCGGCTACGACCTGATCACCCCGTCGAGCTACATGGTCAAGGTCATGCACAAGCAGGCCATGCTGCTGGCGCTGGACCACGCCCGGCTCCCCAACCTCCGCCACATCGACCAGTCGTACCTCAAGGTGGCGCTGGACCCCGGGATGCACCACAGCGTGCCGTACATGCTCACCACCTCTGGCATCGCCTACCTCAGGAGCAAGCTCGCCGACGTCGAGCCCAGCTGGGGCGTCTTCGACCGGACCGACCTGGCCGGCCGCGCCACCATGCTCAACGACATGCGCGAAACCATCGGCGGCGCGCTCAAATTCCTCGGCTACTCCCTGAACACCACCGACGAGGGGCAGCTGGCGGAAGCCCAGGCCGTGGTCATCCGCTGGAAGCGGCACCTGGCCAAGTTCGAAAACGAGCAGTACAAGACCGGCCTGGCCTCGGGCGAGTTTCTCCTGGTGCACGGCTACAGCGGCGACATCTTCCAGGTGCAGGCCGAAAACGACGATATCGCCTTCGTCATCCCCCGCGAGGGCACGTCCATCGCCTGCGACGATCTGGTGATCCCCGCCGGCGCGCAGCAGGCGGAACTGGCGCACGCGTTCATCAACTTCCTGCACGATCCGGCGGTGGCCGCGGAGAACACCAACTTCATCCGCTACCTCTGCCCCAACACCGCCTGCTACCCCAAGCTCGACGTGGAGCTGCGGAACGACCCGGCGGTGTTCGTGCCGGAGGCGATCCGGGCCCGCTGTGAGGTGATCGACGATCTCGGCGCCGCCAACGCGCTCTACACGAAGGTCTGGGACCAGGTCAAGGCGGCGGACTAACGCGACGACGGCTGCCGGCCGCGGTCCGCGGCGACCGGTTGCGCTGAAAGATATCCGGCGGTCCGCAAACAGGGCGTACGATAATCATCTTTCGGACGGGGAGTGGAATATGAGCGAATCCGCCCAACCGACGGACGATACCGTTCCGGCGCCGGGAGAACCGATCCCGGACGTCGTCGCGCCGGCGCCCGCTCCGCCGGCCGCGCCGACCCGGCTGGAGCCGGTGGCCGCGCCGGAGCGCCTGGCCGCGGTGGACGTCCTGCGCGGCGTGGCCCTGCTCGGCATCCTGGTGATGAACATCTACGCCTTCGCCATGCCCTCGATGGCGTACCTGAACCCGCTGGTCTGGGGCGGCGACACCGGCGCCGACATCTGGACGTGGATCGTCACCCACCTGCTGTTCGACCAGAAGATGATGACCATCTTCTCCATGCTCTTCGGCGCCGGCCTGGTGCTGCTGGACCAGCGGTCCGCCGCCCGCGGCGCGAAGCTCGGGGGCGTCTTCTACCGCCGGGTGCTCGTGTTGCTGGCGTTCGGCTTGCTGCACGCCTACCTGCTCTGGTACGGCGACATCCTGTACAACTACGCCCTCTGCGGCATGCTGCTCTTCCTGTTCCGCCGCGTGCGCCCGCGCTGGCTCATCGCCGTAGGCGCCGCGGCCATCGTGGCGGCGGCGCTGGCCTACAGCGCCACGGGCGGCTTCTTCATGCTCGCCCGGAAGACCGCGCACGAAGCCGCTGCGGCCCGCGCGGCCGGCCGCACGCCTACGGAGTTCCAGCAGGCCATGGAAAAAACATGGCCGGAGCTTCAACTGGAGTTCGAACCGACCCCCGCGGAGCTTCAGCGGCAGATCCAGGTTTACCGCGGCTCATGGATCGGAATCTTCATGGACCGGCTGCCGCTGGTGCTCCAGATCCAGATCTTCATGACCCTCATGGTCCTCACCTGGCGCCTGGGCGGGATCATGCTCATCGGCATGGCCCTGATGAAGCTGGAGGTGTTCAGCGCCCGCCGCTCCCCCGCCTTCTACCACCGGCTGATGCTGGCCGGATACGGGCTGGGCTTCCCCCTCGTGGGGCTGGGAATGTGGGACCTGTTCCGCACCCGTTTCGATTTCATCCACAGCTTTCTGGTGGCCGGGCACTTCAACGGGGTGGGGAGCCTGCTGGTGGCGCTGGGCCACGTGGGGCTGGTCATGCGGCTGTACCAGGCCGGCGTCCTGTCGGCGCTGCAGCGGCGCCTGGCCGCGGTGGGCCGGATGGCGCTCACCAACTACCTGGCCCAGACCATCATCGCCACCACGATTTTCTACGGGTATGGGTTCGGGCTCTTTGGCTCGGTCTCCCGCTTCCCCCTCATGGGTTTCGTCGTCGCGATCTGGGCGGTGCAGCTGTGGTACAGCCCGCTCTGGCTGAAGCGCTTCCGCTTCGGTCCGGCGGAGTGGCTCTGGCGCTGGCTCACCTACGGCCGCCGCCCGCCGCTGCGGCTGGAAGTTGATAGTTGATGGTGGATGGTTGATGGTTCGTGCCCGTAATCGTAATCGTAATTCGTAATCGTAATCGTAATTCGTAATCGTGATCGTAATTCGTAATCGAGGCTCGAGGCTCGAGGCTCGAGGCTCGTGCCTGTAACGCGGTCATCGGACATCAGGCCGTCCATCTTCACCACCAGGCACAGAGGACACAGAGTCTTTTTGTGTTTTGAGCCCGGATCTCAAGTTGTTTCCACCTCTCCGATTCAACCGTTCACCCAGTCACCGATTCACCCATTCACCATCCAACCTCGTCCCGCAAGCCCCGGCTCGACTCCAAATACTTAATCCCAATTAAGTAATCACCAATAGCCAATCCGAAATTCCCAAAGAAAGATGATCAATGAAAATAGCCGCTCCTTCGTGTCCTTCGTGACTTTGTGGTCAATCGGCGGACTTCGGACATCGGCCATCGGCAACGCTGCGCGCGGAGCGCTTTGCTTGGCACGCCGTGCCCAGGAGTGCGGCGGCTCGACGCCGCTTTGGGTTCCGGAACGGTTTGTCGATTTGCGACGGCTGCAAAATACAAAGACGCGTCCCGCGTCGATCCAGAGCGCAGACGGGTCTGCGCACTCCAGGCCGGCGCCGCTTCCCTATGATCATGCTGAGCGAACTCACAGCTGCCAGACCGCGAGGCACTTCAGGCGCGCGTTCATCGAACGCGCGGTACTCGAGACCTCGCGGCCGCCAGGCCGCGAGGTCCTCCGGACTCCGTCACCGCTCAAACTTCACGTCGCCCACCGTCACCGTCTCGTCCGTTTCCGCCAGGCGGAGGGTGATGGAGCGACGGCGCTCCGTGGTCCGGCCGAAGTCGGTGTAGATGTCCACCTGGAGCGTCACCGGCGCCGCGAGCTTCTGCCGGTTCGTGCCGTAGTAGTGCGCGGCAACCGTGTACGCGCCCGCCGCCGCCTTCCGGATCAGGTATTCTTCCGGGCCGTAGCCGTCCGTGAAATCCCGGGAGATGCGCCCGCCGGCGGCCGACCGGTTGTGGTTGTAGCGGACCGTCTCCCCGCCCGGCTCGATCACGTGGAGGTCGATGTCGGTGGCGTCACTGTCCCAGGTGAGGACGATGCGCAGGTCCACGTCCAGCAGCTGCACCAGCTCCGGCGCGATGGGGAGGTCCGAAACGCCGCCCGCCCGGGCCGCCGGGATCAGGGCGTTGGCTTCCATCAGGGCGATCAGCTCGATCCCCGCGAACCGGTCCCAGTCGCCCAGGATCACCCGGTTGAGGAGCCGGAGCGCCTCGGCGTGCTCCCCGCTCCGGGCCTGCACCAGGGCCAGGTCCCGGAACGACTGCGGCTCCTCGGGCCGGAGCTCCGCCACGCGCTTTAGGATTTCCCGGGCCCGGTCCAGCTCGTCGGCCTGCTCCAGGCGGCGGGCCAGCACCCGCAGCAGCCGGGCGTCCTCGAGGGTGAGCTCAGCCAGGTTGGACAGCACCCGGAGCCCCTGCTCCCGCAGCCCCTTGGCGTAGAAGATGTCGGCGCAGTCGACGTAGAAACCCGGCACGTCGGCGTACGCCGCCCGGTGCTCCAGGTAGACGGCGTCCATTGCCGTTGGCTCGGCGGCGCGCAGGGCGTGAACGTACGGCAGATCCGGCGCCCACTCGCGAAGCGTCACCTCGCCGCCGCGGCCATGGCGCGCCACGGCCGTCCCCGCACTTTCATCCGAGTGACTCCCTCCGACACCACCGGCAACCCCGCCGACAATCCCGCCGACCACTCCCGCTGCGGCGATACTCATTCCATCAACCACGACATCCGATCCGTCAACATCCGTAGACGAGGCCACGACGATTTCTTCCATGATCTCGGCCACCGTCAGCACCACGTTCTGAGTCCGCGTACTCCCTGCCGCGATGTCGATCCCGGTCACCGTGACGGGCTTGAATCCTTCCAGCGCGGCATGCAGTTGGTATTCTCCTGCCGGCAGCGCCACAAAACGGTACGCGCCCGCCTCCCCCGTGACCGCGGTTCGTCCCCGTTCTCCGACGGTGAGGGTCAAGGTGACACCTGGAATCGCACCACCCGTGTCGTCCCTCACGGTACCCTGCAGGATACCGCCCCCCCGCACCTCAGGGAGTCGGGCCGCGGGCGGCCTGGGCGGCGCAGCGAGTGACGCGGAGCCGCCCGACGGGAGCGTGGGCAGGGTCCGTGCGTCCGCCGCCCCTTCCTTGCCGGGTTTTGGTTCGTTTTTGAACTCCTTCTGCCACCACGCCACGCGTTCCGACCAGTCGTTGATGAGTTGGGCGATCTTGCGTTGCTCCGCGTCCGCCTGTTCCTTCCGCTTTTCGCTCAAACGCTGCGCGTATGCCTCCCGCCATTCGGGGAAGCACGCCGGCGGCTCCACCTCGAACTCGATGTACTGGTCCAGCCGCTCCAGCACCAGCAGCGACGTGCCGGGGGTCACCAGGCCGTATCGCCGTCCCAGTTCCACCAGTTCCGCCCGGTACTGCTCCGGGAACGCCATCAGCTCCCGCACCTTCCGCTGGGCCCAGTACGTGCGGAGCAGCTCCCCCGCCGGGGCGCCTGCGCGGTCGACCTGGAACCGCACGGAGCGCGTCTCCGAGCGGCCCCGCTCGTAGCGGAGCGCCACCGCCGCCTGGCCTCCCGCCAGGCGGCCCGCCAGGATCACGGCCCCCGCCACGGGGCAGCCGGCCGCCGGGAGCAGCTGGTCCACCTGCGCCGGATCACACGCCGCGCGCCGCAGCAACAGGGGCGCCCGCCCGACGCGCGCCGCCGCCGCCGCCGGGTCCGCCGCGGCGAGGTGGATGTATTCGCCTCCACTGCTCTCGGCCACGTGCCGCAGCAGGGGATGGTTGGCCGCCGGGTCCGCCGTGACCGCGTACACCGGGGCGGCGAACGCGCCGGGCATCTCCGAGCCGAAGGTGGAGTTCCCGTCGCTGAACAGCAGGATGACCGAGGGTGGCCGCGCCGGCGGCGGCACGGTCAGGCATCCCAGCTGCGTCCCGCCGTCATAGGCCACCGCCGCCAGCGCCGCCTCCAGCGCCCGGGTGTCCCCGTTGGTGACGGAGACCGCCTGCGGCGGCGCCTGGACGTTACGGAACGCCACCAGCTCCACGGCCACGCTCCGGTTCTTGAACCGGCCGAAGTACGCCCGCAGCAGCTCCAGTTCCCGCGAGCGGTCGGCGCGGGCCCGGGAGCCGGAGGCGTCCCAGAAGATGACCACGCGGTCGGGCGCCGCCGCCGGCTCCGCCCCGACCGCCCCGCCGCCCGGCTCGTCGAGGATGCAGAAGTAGTGCCAGCCGTCGGCCGCCTGCTCCACCACCACGCGCCGGTCGTCGGCGCGGGGAATCTCCACGACCAGGTCCTCCGCCAGCCGGACGTTGGACGCCCGGTACTCCGCCGTGCGCTCCGCCGGCCCCTCCCGGAACATCAGCCGGGCCGGACCGGCGGCGACGATGGCCGGCGCGGCGCCGGCCTGCCGGACCGACATCTTGAGCCGGAACGCGGACACCTTCTCGTCGAACGCCATGGGCAGGCGGTAGGCGAACGCCCGTTCCCCGATCTCCAGTTCCGACAGGTAGCGGACCATGACCGTCCGCTTCCCCTTCGCCGGCAGCGGATAGACCCGGGTGCGAAAGGTGTTCCCCTTGACCCATTCCACCAGGCCGGGATCTACTCCCCGGCGGACCACCGTCTCGAACACCCGCTGCGCCTTCGCCTTCTCCACCACCACGCCGTCCACCATGTGGCCGTCCACGTCGAGGGCATAGCCGCTCACCGTGGCGCCTTCCGGCAGCGGGAAGATCAGCTCCCCTTCCAGCACCCGGCTGTGGGGATTGCGATACGTCATGGTGAGCCGCGTCTCGGCGATATACCCCACGATCGCCACGTCCACCGCCAGCTCGTCCAGGACCATGGCCTTCGGCTGGCCATCCTCCCGCACCACCAGGCGCGGCGCCTGCGCGCCCGCCGGCGCCGTGAGCGCCAGCAGGACGGCGAAGACGCCCGCCAGCCCGACCATCCACGAATTGCCCGCATGTCGTTCGTTCATGATCTCACCTCGCCCGAATGTTGTCACCAGCCCGGCAGCGACGGTTGTGCGCGCCATCGGAACACCGCGGCGGCCGCCGGGGTTATCGCCAGGTCCAGCCGCAGCCGCTCGCCGGGGCGGAGCCAGAGGCCGACAACGGCGCACGGGTGGAAGCCCGCCTTCTCGGCCGCCAGGTCGTAATGCCCGGGGGCCAGCTCCGCGCACCGGTAGGCGCCGTCACGGCCGGTGACGGCGGTGCGCGCCGCGCCGGTGTCCAGCCGGGTGACGGTCACCGTCACCCCGGCGATGCCGCGGCCCGCCGGGTCCGTCACCCGCCCTCCGATGCCGGCGGACCAGTCGCCGGCGCTCCCGGCGGTCCAGACGCCCACCCAGAGCCACAAGCCCAGCGCGGTCACCTGGCGCAGCGCGATGCGCGTCACCATGTCGGCCTCCTCGCCCGTTCTCGTCGTCTGTCATCTTTGACACCCGGCAGCCGGCGCCTGTCGCAAACGGCGCAGACCGGCTGTACTGCTTGCAGTCTAGAGCGGAATGAAAAGGGCGGGAACCGGCAACTATGTCGGATTTTGCGCCCGCTCCGCTGCCGGGGCGACACCGGCGCCGGGAGGCGACATCTGGTTGATTATCAGCGTATTGCCGGCTGGCGCGTCCGGGCGTGCGGCGGAGCGAGGTGGTAAGAATGTCCGGCGCGGCGGGCCGGCTCATCCCCGGCGGATCTGGGACGGGAGCCGGCCGTATATTTTGCGGAACACCCGGCTGAAGTAGACCGGATCGGAAAATCCCAGCCGCTCGGTGAGCGCGCGGACCGTCGGCGGCGGATCGCCCTCAGTGAGCAGGCGGAACGCCCGGTGCATCTTCTCGTGGGTCAGGGCGTCGTGGACGGTGATGCCCCGTTCGCCGCGGAACCGCTCGGCGAAATGGGTGCGGCTGTATCCGAAGGCATCGGCCAGCGACTCCAGGGTCAGCCGGCGAAGCGTCGGGTCGGGGCAGGTCTTGATGTGTTGGACGACGCGCTCGCCCAGCCCCTCGCTGGCCAGGTCGTCTTCCATGCGGCGGAGCAGAGCGGCGATGTCCGCCCGGAAGGCCCGCAGCCGCCGCTCCGGCGGCACCTCGCCCCGCCACCCGCCCGCCAGCTCGGCCTTCCAGCGGGTGATCCGGTCGGGATTGCCGTCGCCGAAACCGTGCAGGAGCGAGTCGAGCAGGGCGTCCAGGTGCGTGGTGAGCTCGGCGGGGCGCGGCGCGAACTGCTCCACCAGGAACGACACGCAGGTATCCAGCTCGGCCTGGAAGGCGTCGCGCCCGTGCAGGAAAAACTGGCGCGACAGGAACCGGGCCATGTTCAGGGTGCGGGTCAGATATCGCGGCATGGCGCCTCGCTCGCGGCGGATTCGATCCGGTCCAGCCACGCCCGGATGGCGGCGGGGTCCGCCGGGCGGCGCGCCGGCTCCCGGGCGATCATCGCCAGCGCCAGCTCGGACAGCGCCGCCGGGACGTCCGGGTTGACCTCGGCCGGCGGCACCGGCTCCTCGCTGAGCACGGCGTACAGCATGCCCGCCGGATCGTCGGCGGCGCCGGCAAACGGCGGGGCGCCCGTGAGCATCTCGTAGAGGATCACACCCAGTGCATAGGCGTCCACCCCGGCGTCCTCGCGGCCGCCGCTCCCCAGGTACTCCGGCGGCAGGTAGGCGATGGTCCCCGCCGGCACGCCCAGCCCCGTCCGGGTGCGCTGGTCCGCCGGCCGGGCCAGCCCGAAATCCAGCACCCGGACGCGCACCGCGCCATCCGTGGCCGCTTCTCCCTCGGCCGGCGGCGCGGGCACCAGGAAGACATTGTCCGGTTTGAGATCGCGGTGCATCACCCCGGCGGCGTGGATCGCCTCCACCGCCGCCAGCAGCTGCCGGAATACCTCCATCGCGCGCCGCGGCGGCAGCCCCTCCGGCGGAATGGACGCGCGGAGGCTGCGGCCCCGGCAGAACTCCATGGCGTACCAGAGGCGGCCCTGGTCCTCGCCGCGCCCGAACACCCGCACCACCGCCGGGTGGTCGATGCGCTCGCAGGCCAGCCCCTCGCGGATGAACCGCCGGCGCGATTCGTCATCGTCGGACGCGGGCTCCAGGATCTTGACGGCCGCTTCCTGTCCGGTCTGCCGGTGGACGGCGCGCCAGACCGTTCCCATGCCGCCTTGCCCGATTCGCTCCACCAGGCGGTAGGGGCCCACCTGGTGGCCGGCGCGCCACTCCCGCAGCAACCGGCGGATGCTTTGCACGGCCGCGCGCCCGGCGAGCACGGCGGCCGCCAGCGCCAGCAGGGCCGCGACCTGGAACCAGGTGGTCCGCCACAGGGGCGCGCGGACGGTGAACGGCACCACCAGCGCGTCCGGCCCCCACGCGCCGTCCCGCAGCCGGGCCTGGAGCCGGAGCGTGTAGTCGCCCGGCGGCAGGGCGGCGTAGCGCACCCGCCGGTCGGCAAACGGCGCGGACCATTCGGCGTGGAATCCGTCCAGGCGGCAGCGGAACCGCACCTTCTCCGGATCCCGGTAGTTCAGCGCGGCGAAATGAAACTCCAGATCGCGCACGCCGGGCGCCACCGTCCGCCCGCCGGACGGCATGGCCTGGTTGTCGGCCGTGATCCCGAGCAGATGCACGGGCGGCGGCGGCGGCGGATCCAGCAGCCGCTCCGGTTGCACCACGCACAGGCCCCGGCTGGTGCAGAACCAGAGGCGCCCGTCGGACGACCGGCAGCCGCCGGGCAGGCATTCCAGGCTGCGCATGCCGTCGTCGATGCCGTAGTGGACGCACACCACCGGTTCCTGCCCGTCAGCCGCGGCATGGAGCTGGCGCTGCGACGCCCGGAAGATCCCCTGCGGACTGGCCATCCAGAGATTCCCCGCGCCGTCGTCGACAATGCCGAGCACGGTGTCGTGCCAGAGTCCCTGGCGCTTTGTCACGGACCGGATCCGGCCGTCCTGCAGCCGCAGTAGTCCGGCGCCGGCGGTGCCGGCCCAGACGGTGCCGTCGGCGTCGGCGTGCAGGCACACCGCTTCCACGCCGTCGGGCCCCGCCGGCCGGAGGGCGCCGTCATGCAGCCGGGCCACCCCGCCGCGCGTCGCCGCCCAGACGCCGCCACCGGGCGCCGCCGTCAGGTCGAACACCTGGTTGAGCGGCGAACCGATGGGACCGCGGTGCGCCGTCAGCGCGCCGCGCTCCACCCGGGCGACGCCGTGCCCGGCGGTGCCGGCCCAGACGGCGCCGTCGCGATCCGCGCACACCGCGTGGACGACTCCCGGCGGCCGCCCGTCCGCCAGCCGGACGCCGGCCAGTCCGTCATCCCGAGCCCGGATCAAGCCCTGCCGTGTGGCCAGCCAGAGCCCGCCTTCCGGCGCCGGCAGGATGTCGTACACCCACGCGCCGGACAACTCCTGCGCCTTGAACGCCGCCACGCGGCCGCCCGTGATCTTGTTCAGGCCGTTGTCGGTGCCGGCCCAGATGTGCCGGTTCTTCCCCTCCGCCACGGCGAGCACCCGGTCGCTGCGCAGGCCCTGCGTCCGGCCGAAGGTGACGATGGCCTCCTCCCGGAGACGCACCAGACCCAGCGCGGTGCCGATCCACAAGTTGTCTTCCCGATCCGCCAGCAGGCAGATCACCCGGTTGTCGGGCAGGCCGTTCGCGGCATCGAGAATTTCCATGCGTCCGCCGCTCACGCGGAACACGCCCCGGCGGGTGCCGAACCAGATCGTGCCGTGTCGGTCCTCGAGGATGGGCGGCGGCATCCGAACCCGGTCGTGATAGCCCGGACCGGCGGTGGAAATTTCGTAGCACGCGCCGTCGGGGCTCTGGATCAGGACCGATTCGACCGGCTCGCCGGAGGCGCCGTCCACCTCGGCGCCCGCGATGCCCAGCCACAGGCCGCCCCGACGGTCACGGAGCGCCATGCGCAGGTTGCGCACCGCGCCCGGTCCCGGCGGCGTCAACGGCTCCGGCGCGCCGCCGCCGAGCCGCGTGAGCCGGCCGTCGGCGGTGCTCACCCAGACGCCGGCCCGCGAGTCGGCGCCCAGTCCCGAGATCATGTTGGAGGGGAGGCCGTCGGCCGTGGTGAAGGGGGTCAGCCGGCCGTCCCGCCACCGGAAGACGCCCCGGTCGCGGGTGCCCGCCCACAGGGCGCCGTCCGGATCCACCACCAGCGCGGTGATTTCCGGATTCCCCCGGCCCAGGGCAAACGGAGGGCGCGCCAGCCGTCCGTCCCGCCACTCCAGCAACCCGATGTCCCGGGTGCCGATCCAGAGATCGCTCGCGCGGCCGGCCTGGAGCGCCGTCACGGCGCCCGGCGTCACGTCCGGGCCCGGCTCCGCTGCGATCCGTTCGAACCGGATGCCGTCGAAGCGGTACAACCCGTCGTCGGTCCCCACCCACAGCCAGCCATCGGCGGTCTGGGCCAGCGCCCGGACCGCCCCGGTGGACAGGCCGTCCTCCGGCCCCCAGCTCTTCACGCCGTATTGTGTCAACTGCCACGCCGGGTCCAGCGCCGGCAGCGCCCCGAACATCAGGCAGCCGATGGTCAGCAACAGAATCGATTGGACCGCCCGACCGGACGCTCCCCGACGGCCGCCGCCGGCTCCCCACCGGCGGCGCCACCGTTCCCTCCCCGTGTTCCGCTGAGACATCATGAGCGGTATTATAAATGAATAACCCGGGCCCGACGCAAATACCGCATGGCAGGCACCGCCACCCCTCCCGGCGCGGCCTTTTGAAACTGGGCGGGCTTGCCGGAGACCCGGCATGGCGGCACGGAGCTGGAGCGAACAATCATGCCTCTTTAGTTCCGGCTCCGCCGGGTTGGGATTACGAGCACGATTACGAATTACGATCACGATGACGATCACGAGCACGACTCTCGAACTGATACGCTCAGCGCTCAACTGGCGGGCTGACAATTATTCCAACAGTTTTCGCCATAAAAAAAGGCAGCCCGAGGCTGCCCGTTAAAAAAGGAGGGGTTATGATATTACACGAATTTTTTAATCCTATATCCACACTGAAAATGTGATCCACATCACATTTTTTTCATTTAATGAGACTGGTCGGCCTGTTTCCACTACCGCTCGCCCCACTTAAGCTTCTGCCGCAGCACGGCGAAAAAGCCGGGGGCCTCGGGAAAGACCAGCCGGGCCGGATGGTCCGCCTGGCTCACCCGCACCTCGTCCTGCTCGGCCAGCGACACCCCGGTCTGCCCGTCCACCGTGAGCATGACGTGTCCGTGGCTCCTCAGACGGATGCTGATGGTGCTGGTGTTTTCGAGCACCAGCGGCCGGTGGGTGAGGGTGTGGGGACAGATGGGCGCCAGCAGCAGGTTGCGGCTGGTGGGCACCAGGATGGGGCCGCCCGCCGACAGCGCGTAGGCGGTGGAGCCGGTGGGGGTGCTCACGATGAGCCCGTCCGAGCGGTACAGGCTCAGGAACCGGTCGTCGACGGAGACCTCCACCTCGATGATGCGGGCCAGCGCGCCGTAGTTGATCACGGCGTCGTTGAGCGCCTGGAAGTGCTCCTGCACCCGGCCCTCGCGCCGCACCTCCACCCGCAGCTTCATCCGCTCCTCGATCCGGTAGCGGCCGTCGAGGATCCCGTCGAGCGCGGGCAGCATCCGCTCCCGCGAGATCTCGGTGAGAAAACCCAAAGAGCCGAAGTTGACGCCCACCACCGGCACCGGCCGCGGGCCGATCTGCCGGACCACCGCCAGCATGGTGCCGTCGCCGCCCAGCACCACGGCCAGGTCCACCCGGTCGGGGAGCTCGCCGCCGGGAATTCGCAGGTCGTCCCGGCCGGTCTGGCGGGCCGCTTCCTCGTCGAGCGCCAGGGCGTGCCCGCGCGCCGCGAGGAACGCGAGGAGCTGGGACACCGCCTCCGCCGCGCCCTCGTGCCCGGACTTGAGGTAGATGCCGATCCGCTGGAAGGGACTCAAGCTCACGATGTCCTCCCGCCCGGCTGCGGCGGCGCGTCGCCGGCGCCGCCCGCGGGCGCCGCAGCGCCGAGGCGGAGGTGGAGGAAGTACTCCACGTTGCCGTCGGCGCCCGTGATGGGCGACTCGGTCTCGCCGGCCACGGTGAAACCGGCGGCCGCCGCGGCCCGGGCCACCTCGTCCACCGCCCGCCGCCGGACTGCGGCGTCGCGGACGATCCCGCCCTTGCCCACCTCGCCGCGGCCGGCTTCGAACTGGGGCTTCACCAGCGCCACCACGTCCGCGGCGCCGCCGCCGGCGCGGAGCCGCCCGGCCACCGCCGGGAGCACGAGCCGCAGCGAGATGAACGACAGGTCGATGACCACCAGGTCGAAGGCCGCGCCGGGGAAGTCCTCCGGCCGGATGTTCCGGGCGTTGCACCGCTCCGTGAGCGTCACCCGCGGGTCGGCGCGCAGCCGGGCGTGGAGGAGGCCGCGGCCCACGTCCACGCCGTGGACCCGCGCCGCCCCGCGCTGGAGGAGGCAGTCGGTGAAGCCGCCGGTGGAGCAGCCGAGGTCCAGGCAGGTCCGGCCGGCGGGCGCCACCCCGAACGCGTCCAGGGCGTGGGCGAGCTTGATCCCGCCGCGGCTGACGAAGGGGCAGCCGGCGTCCAGCAGACGGATCTCGGCGTCGGCGGCCACCGAGGCGCCCGGCTTGGTCACCTTCTGGTTGTCCGCCAGCACGGCGCCGGCCATGATCAGGGCTTGGGCTTTTTGGCGGGTCTCGACCAGACCCCGGGCAACAAGGAGCCGGTCGATTCGTTCTTTAGCCATCCGCGCTGCTCCAGGAATTCCTCGACGGTCTCGGCGATCCCCTCGGAGTCCAGCTTGTAACGGGCGCGCAGGATTTTCTGGGTGCCGTGGGTGATGAGCCGGTCGGGCAGACCGATGCGAAGCACGTCGCGGTGCGGCACGTTCTCCTCGCGGAGCAGCTCCAGGATCGCGCTGCCGAATCCGCCCTGGAGCACGCCCTCCTCCAGGGTGACCACCACCCGGCTGGCCAGGGCGTGCTTGAACAGCTCCACGTCCAGCGGTTTGACGAAGCGGGCGTTGATCACGCCGCAGCCGATCCCCTTGCGCTCCAGCAACTCGGCCGCCTGGAGCGCGGGGTGCACCATGTTGCCGACGGCCGCCAGGGCCACCGGGCCGTCGGGCCGGAGCACCTCGCCCGTGCCGATGGGGAGGAGGTGGGGCTCATCCAGCGGCACGCCCAGCGCGCTGCCGCGGGGGAAGCGGATCACCACCGGGCCGTTGTGCGCCAGCGCCGTCTTGAGCATGTGGCGCAGCTCGCCCTCGTCCTTGGGCGCCATGACGGTCATGTTGGGCAGGATCCGCATGTAGGCCAGGTCGTAGAGGCCGTGGTGGGTGGGGCCGTCGTCGCCCACGATCCCGGCCCGGTCCAGGACGAACACCACCGGCAAGTTCATGAGGCAGACGTCGTGGAACACCTGGTCGAACGCGCGCTGCAGGAACGTGGAGTAGATGGCCACCACCGGCCGGAACCCTTCGGCGGCCATCCCGGCGGCGAAGGTGACGGCATGCTGCTCGGCGATACCGACATCGAAGCAGCGGTCCGGAAACGCCTCCTTGAAGGCGTCCAGGCCCGTGCCCGACAGCATGGCCGCGCTGATGGCCAGGATCTTCGGGTCCGTCCGAGCCAGCTCCGTGAGCGTCTGGGCGAAGATCGAGGTGTACGACGGGGTGCCGGACGGCGAGACGCCCAGGCCCGTCTCGATGACGAACGGGGCGGCGCCGTGCCACTTGTCCGGTTCCTTCTCCGCCGGTGCGTAGCCCTTCCCCTTGCGGGTGACCACATGCACCAGCACCGGGCCGGACTTCTTCCGCACCTCCTCCAGCGCCGCCACGAGGATGGGGATGCTGTGGCCGTTGATGGGCCCCACGTACTGCAGGCCCAGCTCCTCGAGCAGCTTGCCCGGCACGAAGAACGTCTTGACCGCGTCGGCCAGGCTGCGCGTCGCCTTGAGCACCTGGTCGCCGATGCCCGGGATGCCCTTGAGGACGGCCTGGACGTCGCGGACGAACAGGGTATAGGCCTGGCCGTCGATGATGCGCTTGAGATAGCCCGACCAGGCCCCCACGTTGGGCGAGATGGACATCTCGTTGTCGTTCAGGATGATGATCAGGTTGCGGCCCAGGTGGCCCGCCTGGTTGATCGCCTCCATGGACATGCCGCCGGTGAGCGCGCCGTCGCCGATCACGGCGATGACGTGGTTGTTCCGGCCGGCCATGTCCCGCCCCGTGGCCAGCCCCAGCGCGGCGCTGATGGAGGTGGAGGAGTGCCCGGCGTTGAACGCGTCGTACTCGCTCTCCTCGCGCTTGCAGAAGCCGCTGATCCCCTCGTACTGGCGCAGCGTCGGGAAGCGGTCGCGGCGGCCGGTGAGGATCTTGTGGGTGTAGCACTGGTGGGAGACGTCCCAGACGATCTTGTCGCGGGGCGCGTTGAACACGTAGTGCAGCGCCAGGGTCAGCTCCACCACGCCGAGGTTCGAGGCAAGGTGGCCGCCGTTCTTGGACACCACCTGGATGAGCAGATTGCGGATCTCCTCGGCCAGGACGTCCATCTCCTCGAAGGAGAGCTTCTTCAGGTCGGCCGGGAAGTTGATTTTTTCGATCATGCGCTCATCCATCCGCCGCGACGTGCGGCCATTCTATCTTAAAACCGCAGACGGGACAATTCTGTTTCGGCCGGCGGGTTTTGATAACCGGGCGCCGGCGCGGGCGCATCATTTCTTTTTCGCGGCGATCTCCTTCCGGATTTCGGTCAGGGTGAGCTCCTCCCGGCTCTGGTGCTTCTTCTGGACGCGGGCGTCCCACATGACCAGCACCGGGCAGTGGCTGAGCTCCAGCACCTTGGGGATGTTGTCGCCGAGATCGGCGGCCCGCTCGCCGGGCGCCGCGTGGGCGGCCATCAGGATGAGGTCCACCGCCTGCTCCCGGGCGTACGTGACGATGCCGTTCCAGATCGCGTCGGCTTTCACGTGCACCTTGACCAGGTCCAGCGGATCCGGGCGCTGGCGGGCCAGCCGGGCGTCCGAGTCGCTGACGACCGCATAGAAGAAGTCGTTGAGCTCGTCGAAGCTGGACGTCTCGGTCCCCGTGATCACGTGGAGCAGGTGCAGGCGCGCCCGGAGCGACCGCGCCGTCAGGATGACATACTCCAGCATGTCCAGCGAGTAGTCCTTGAACTGCATGGGGTACAGGATGTTCTTGATGACTTTCATCGGCCGCCTCCTGGAGCCGGCGGGCCGGGGGCTCCGCCGGAGTGTCTCGCCGTTCGTGCACGCATTCGGAGTATCCGCTGTGCCTATTGTATCCGAAATGACCGGCGGTTGCCAAAGGCGACGTGGCTGCAACGCCGGCGGCTTCGGGCGGACAGTCGGCGGGCGCGGCCGCCAAATCCCCCTTGACACGCCGGCTGTGCTATAATTGGGCCGTTTTGCGCGCCGGCAATACACGGTTTCAGGCGCCTCATGGACTCACAACTGCTGATCTTCGGCCTCTCCCTCATCGCCTTCGTCGCCGTGGCGACCACCGTTTTTCTGCTCGCCCGCCAGTCCACCCGGGAACGCAAGCGGGTCACCTCGATCCTGACCTCCTTCGACGTCCCCGAAGAGGAACTGGACACCGAGTCCGAGATCAAGGAGATCCGGAGCCACCAGTACCGCTTCTACCGCCTCTCCGGCTTCAAGTGGATCATCAGCGTCTTCTTCGCCCTAATGCTGGTGCTGCTCACCACATTCGAATTCTGGGTGGACTACTTTCCCGAACCGGTGCCGGGCAAGGCGTACCCCATCAATCTGAAGATCTCCTATCCGTTTTCCTTCAAGAAAATCCACTACTCGCCCCAGGACTCGCCCCTGCTGGCCCGGGGCAAGATCGTCACGCCCGACGACCTGGAGCTGGTCAAGGCATACCGGGCCAACCGCCAGCTGCCGGCCCTCTACGCCCTGGCCGGCTACTACGTGGTCTACCAGCTCCTGATCCTGATCCTGGTCTTCTGGTTCGGGCAATTCTTCTCGGAGAGCCGGGAGGACGAAAACAAGAACCTGGTGTTCGTCTTCCTCGTCATACTCCTCGTGTTGCTGGTGGCCAAGTTCGCCAGTCTCACCGGCATCATCTCCGTATATTACGTGCCGGTGGCCATGCTGGCGATGCTGGTCAACATCCTCATTTTCAACAAGATCGTACCGTCGCTGGTGATCTTCACCACCATCTTCGTGGCCATCCTGTCCAATTTCGACTCCCAGCTCATGCTGGTGCTCTTCAGCGGCGGCATCGTCACCCTGTTCTGGCTGCAGAACGTAAAGAAGCGCTCCCAGGTCTTCTCCACCGGCCTGGCCGTCGGGATCACCAACCTGGTCATCTACCTCGCCATCGTGCCCATGACCGGAGAGCGACTGCTCTCGGCCATCGTCCAGCAGGACGCCGTCGGCGCGTTCCTCAGCGGCCCGCTGTCCAGCATCCTGACCCTGCTCCTGATCCCCGTGTTCGAGAAGGTGTTCGGACACGTGTCGCCGTTCCGGCTGATGGAGCTGGCCGACCTGGATTCCGCCCTGCTCCGCGAGCTGTACCTGAAGGCGCCGGGGTCCTACCACCACTCGCTGGCCGTGGCCAACCTGGCCGAGATCGCGGCGAACGAGATCGGCGCCAACGCCCTGCTGCTCCGGGTGGGTGCCTACTACCACGACATCGGCAAGATGCTCCGCCCCACCTATTTCGTGGAGAACATCAACCCGCAGGGTGACAATCCCCACGACAAGATCTCGCCGTACGCCAGCTCCAAGATCCTGAAATCGCACATCATCCTGGGCGTGGAACTCGGCCGCAAGTTCAAGCTGCCCCGCAAGATCCTCGACTTCATTCCCCAGCACCACGGCACCACCGTGATGGATTATTTTTTCGAGAAGGCCAAGAACAATCCGGAGACGGCCGGCATCTCCGGCAGCTATTTCGCCTATCCGGGGCCGCGGCCGCGCTCCCGCGAGGCCACGATCCTGATGGTCGTCGACTCGGTGGAGGCGGCGTCGCGGGTGCTCACCGACCACTCCGAGGAGACTGTCCGCAAAGCCATCGAGAAGATCGTCAACCACAAGCTCACCCAGTCCCAGCTCGACGAGTCGCCGCTCACCCTGTCGGAGCTCCGGCGGATCACCGCCGTCCTGACCAAGGCGCTGGCCACGGCCACCCACAAGCGCATCGACTACCCGGCCCAGACGGGCATTCACGCGCAGTTCGGCCAACCGGCGCAGCCCGCCGCCGAGGCTGCCGGCGAGCTCATCGGCGCCGATACCGACAAGCTGGTCATCCCGGACGCCGTCCGGAACGGCGAGGCCGTTCCGCCGGTGGCCGCGGACACCGCCGCGCCTGCACCCAAACCGGTCAACGGCAAGAAGGGCAAGCGCGAGGACGCGTCCCCGGTCGCTCCGGCGGCCAACGGCCAGGCCGCGGCGGCGCCCATCCCGGCCAACGGCAAAATAGCGAAACATGAGGAACCGCCTCCGGCGCCCTCCGGCAACGGACACCCGGCGGAACCACGGCCCGACTCCGGCGGGCCTGCGCAATCCAAAACCTAGGAGACCTCCATGACCCGATCCACCGTGCACACCTCGGACGCTCCGGCGGCCATCGGCCCGTACTCCCAGGCCATCAAGGCCGGCGGATTCGTCTTCACATCCGGCCAGCTGGCCATCGATCCGAAAACCGGTCAACTCCTCACCGGCGACATTTCGGTCCAGACTCACCAGGTTTTCGCCAACCTGAAGGCGGTGCTGGCCGCCGCCGGCAGCTCCCTCGACCGGGTGGTGAAGGCCACGTGCTTCCTGCGCGACATGAACGACTTCAAGGCGTTCAACGCCGTCTACGGCGAATACCTGGGCGCCGGCAAGCCCGCCCGCAGCACCGTGCAGGTGGCCCGGCTGCCCCTGGACGGCGCCGTGGAAATCGATCTGGTGGCCCTCTGCGACTGACGCCGGCCCGCTCGCCCCGCGTCAATTCCCGGCCGCGCCGTCAACCGGCTCCCGGTCCTGCACCAGGTGATGGCGGGTCAACTCGTCCGCCGGACACGAGTCCGGCGGATAGCTCCCGTTCGCCTTCATCCAGGCGATCTCCTCGGCCGAGTGTTGGCTGCCGGCCGTCTCGCACCAGTCGAGGATCCGGCAGCCGGGGCACCACCCGGAGCAGAAATCGTAGTGCCGCGTCCAGTTCCCTTCGGCGGCGAGCATTCGGCAGATGGGGCAATCGTCGTCGAACGGCTCGTTGCCGTCGAGCTGGACTTCGGCATACGCCTCCTCCATGAGCTGCAGCCGCACCGCCTCCGGCACGGCGTCCGGCAGCTCCACGACCGTGCGGAATTCCTTCCAGAGCATCTGCGCCAGCGCCGCGATCCGGATCTTCACTTCATCCTCCATGGCAACCTCCCCAAAGTGGTCTTACCTATACAAACGGATCCGCGGCGAAGTGTTCGACGGTTTCTGTCCGGAGAAAAGCCCGTTAAAACTTATCTGTTTTGTTTGGAGAGTGATAGAACACCAGAATATTTCGTGCCGCCGCCTCCGGAACCGAGGTCCGAAGTCGGTCAGGTCACCACTGAGGCACGAAGGGCACAAAGATGAGCGGTGAATGGGTGAATCTGCGAATTGAGAGACGGGAGAAGGGAGACGGGAGAAGGGAGACGATAGAAGGCAAACGAACAGAACGAACGGTCAACCATCAACTATCAACTGATTGCGAACTTGCGAACCTGGAACTTGCGAACCTGCGAACGTTTCAACATCACACCTTCAAACCGATCGATTACGATCACGATTACGATCACGATTACGAGCACGATTACGAGCACGATTACGATTACGAGCACGATTACCATTACGAGCACGAAATCCGAAGTCCGAAGTTCGAGTCATTCACCACGAAGTCACGAAGGACACAAAGAACGTTGAGGGTTATGGGTTGAGGGTTGGGAACGAAACCCGAACCCCGAGACCCGAGCCCCGAACCTCGATTACGAGCACGATGACAAAATGCGGGCGCGATTGTTGTAAAATAGGAGCAAATCGACGCAAAGGACATCGCCATGCAACGGATCCCTCCCGTGCCCTTCCAAGTGGTCGCGGTCGCTCCTTTCGCACCGTCCGCCACGCCGAGGCTGAGCCGGCCCTACGCCACGGACGAGCTCGACACCGCCCTGAACGACCTCGGCGCTGTCTTTGCCGTGCCCGTACATAGAGAGCTTTTCCCACCCGCCCGCGTCGAGGTGCCCGTCCGGCAACTGCGTGACTTCCGGCCTGACCAGATCGCCCGCAACGTGCCGGGGCTGACCGCCTACCGGGAGGCCGCCCAGCATATCCGGAAGGCGCTGGCCCGGCGCGTCGATCCCCAGGACGTGTACGCCGAGGCCACCGGCCGCTGGCCCGCTCTCCCCATCCCTCCGCCGCCGTCCAGCGGCGAAGCGGCGGTCGCCCGCGCCCGAAGCGAGGCCATTGACGACATCTTCTCCATGGTCGCCCTCCCCGGGACCGACGCCGCGCCGGTCGCGCCGTCACCGGCGGACCATCACGCCTCCACCTGGCCCGACCAGCTGGACGTGCTGCTCGGCCGCATCCTGTCCGCTGTGTTCGCCGACGCCGGTTTCCGGGCGGCCGAGGCCGCCTGGCGCGGGCTGGCCACGCTCACCCGCCAGGGTCCGTTCCCGCTGGGCGACGGCCTCCGCTTCCGGATCGTGCCGGCCGCTGCCGACTCGCTGACCGACGCGCTGGACCTGCTGGTCCGCGAGCTGGCCGCGGCGCCACCCAACCTGATCCTGGTGGCGCTCCCTTTCGACAGCTCGCCCCGCGGCCTGGAGATGCTGGAGCGGGCGGCCGGCTGCGCCGACGCCCTCCAGGCGCCGCTCGTCGTGGAACTGGCTCCGGCCTTCTTCCACCTGCCAAGCTGGCCCGAGATCACCCGGCTCCCCCACCTGCCCAACTACCTGGAAGACGCGGCGTTTGCCAAGTGGCGGCGCCTGGCGGAACAGCCCGGCGGCGCCTGGCTGACGGCCACCTGCAATCCGTTCGCCGGCCGGGAGCCCCACCGGTCCGAGCTGGGCCACGGGATCGCCGCTTGCGACGAGACGGAACCGCTCTGGCTGAGCCCCGCGTGGGCCGCCGGCGCCCTGGCCGCCCAGAGCGTGGCCCGCTTCGGCTGGCCCACGCACCTGGCCGAGTGGCGCCAGATCGCCCTGCGCGGACTGCCCGGCATCGACACCGGCGACCGCCCCACCCCCACCGCCGCCGTGTTCCCCCGCGAGCGGCTGCAGCAATTCAAGGCGGCGGGCATCTCGCCGCTGGCGGTGGAACCGGGCCGGATCGAGGCGTTCCTGCCCCACGCCGTCACCGTGAGCGGCCAGCGGCTGGAGCCCGCGCTCTACCTGAACCGCGTGGTGGCGTTCCTGATCCAGCTCCACGAAGCCGCCGGCACGCTGCCGCCCGAAGCGGTCGCGGACGAGGTGGCCGGCGCGCTGGCCCTACTGTTCGCCGCCGCCGGCGGGGGCGCCCCGGCGGAGCTGTCGGTAAAGGCCGCCGCAGCCGCCTCGGACGGGAGCATCCCCCTGTACATCCGGCTGGCGCCGCCCGCCGGCGTGCTGCCGTCCGCCGAACCGCTGGAGTTCACCTTCACATGGTGAGGCGACGTGCACCAGCCGGCCGCCGGCAGATGACATCCGGCCTTGCCACCGGCGCCGGGGTTGCCGCGGTCCCACGCCCGGCTTCACCGGCAATCCTCCCATGACAAATTCTGATAGTCCGCCGTCTCATTGAACAACTCATAGAAAGGAGGCATTCATGAACCTGCGCAACTTGACGATGCTGCTCCTGGCTGTCGGCTTGGCCATTGCGATGGGCGCGCCCGCAAGCGCCTACAGCAGCACCTACATCATCCCCCACGTGGTGGACGGCAGCTACATCTTCGGCACCGAGATCTGGATCCATAATGTGCAGCCTACATCCACCCAGATCACCATGTCCTTCATCGACGATAATGGATCCATGTGGGACATCGACCTCCGCAGCCGCGAGGGTTTGGGCGGCCACCAGTCCACCTTCACATTCACACTCCAGCCGTACCAATCCGTCTTCTTTTTCACCGGCTGCATCGATCCGTTGAAAGTGGGTTGGGCCCAGATCCTCTCCATGCAACCCGTCAACGTGTCCGCGAGTTTCACGTTCTACAACTTCATGCCGGACCCGCCGCAGGTGGTCTGGTCAGCCGGGATTCTCCCTTCACCCTTAGCGACCCAGTTTACATTTTCCGCCGACGTGTCGCCGGTGGAGGATGTGGTCGAGAGCACGAAGGTGGACATGGGCTTCGCCGTCGTCAATCCGGGAGACGAGGACGCCCACATCACCGCCACCCTGATCCCGGCGGCCGGCGGCGCCGCGGTGAGCACCCAGACCATCGAGGTGCCGGCCTGGTGCCACTACTCGCGATTCCTGTCGGAGCTGTTCAACGATGTGGCCTGGGGCGACCGCTGGCATGGCATCGTCCGCCTGTCCAGCAACAAGAACATCGCGGTGACGGCGCTCAAACACGTCTGGAACGACACCAGCGACGTCTACAGCTCCCTGACGGTCCAGCCCGACTCCACCCTCCGCTGCAACATCCTCTACGACCGGGAAGACAACGACAGCTTCGCCGACGCCCAAAAATTTGACCACTGGCCCGTCGAAATCGTCGGCACGGTGAACTCGTCCGCCGATGGAGCGGATCTCGATTACTACTCCTTTCACCTGAACACCGGCCATACGGTTTATATTTTTCTGGTCGCCGACATCGCCGGCTCCCCCCTGGACGCGCTCTTCACCATCTACGACCCGAGCCAGGCGGCGGTGGGCGGGGCCAACACGTCCATCACCGGGCTGAATGATCCGGTCTATTCGTACACGGCGGCGACGACCGGCGACCACTACATCGCCGTGGCCAGCACCGGCGGCACCCACGGCCGGGAGTCGTTCTACCGGATGTTCGTCGAGATCAAGTGAGCCGCCCGACAGGTACGGCGTTCGACTGATCGCGCCACCCATTCCGGGATGCCCGGACGCCGGGCATCCCGGTCTTCGTTTCGGCAAGGCGTTCCATCCTTGCCGGTGATGCGCCTTCATTCCGGACACCTTCGCGGGTTGCCGGCGTCGTGACCGCACACCCTCACTTCATCCCTGCGTTCCGCCGCACGACCGGGTTCGGCCGCCGGTTTTCAGCAGGTGATGCTCAATTCGAGTGATGCGGAATTGGTATAATAGTCTGAGCATCACCAAACCCATTGGCTGAATCACCCGCCTGGCAGGAGGAGGTCATGAACACCGACGTCCTGATTCGTCTGATTCTGATCGGCGGCCTGGCCGCCGCCTTGGGCGCCGCCGCCGGCGCCCAGAATTCCGTCTACTACTTCCCCCACGTCGTCGACGGCGGTTTCATCTTTGGCAGCGAGTTCTGGTTCAACAACGTTCAGGCCACGCCCACCACCATCACCCTGAGTTTTTACGACGAGGCCGGCAACCCCTGGACCGTCGACCTGCGCAGTTTCGACGGGGGCACCGGCTACAACAGCACCTTCACCTTCACGTTGCAACCGTACAGCTCCCGGTTTTACTTCACCGGGTGCGTCGATCCGCTGAAAGTGGGCTGGGCCAAGGCGGTGGCGTCCCAGCCCATCAACACGTCCGCCAGCTTCTCGTTCTACGACTTCGGTCCCGACCCGGCCGAGGTCATCTGGTCGGCCGGCGTGCTGCCGTCGCCGGTGGCCACCCAGTTCGCCTTTGCCGCCAACGTGTCGCCGGTGGAAGATATCACCAGCGACACCAAGGTGGATATGGGCTTCGCCATCGTCAACCCGAGCCTCACGGACGTCGAGGACGCCGACGCCACCATCACCGCCACACTGATCCCGACCGCCGGCGGCGCGCCGGTGAGCACCAAAACCATCACGGTCAAGGTGGGCGGCCACTATTCGCGATTCCTGTCGGAGCTGTTCAACGACGTGGCGTGGGGCACCCGGTTCCACGGCATCGTCCGGCTCAGCAGCAACGTGAACATCTCGGTGCTGGCGCTCAAGCACATCTGGAACGATCGCAGCGACGTGTACAGCACCGTGGCGGTGCAGCCCGAGTCCACCTTCCGGTACAACACCTTCTACGACCTGGAGTACAACAACTCCCTGGCGGAGGCGCAACCCATCGATCCGCCGGTGGAAATCATCGGCACCCTGAATTCGGCCGTGGACGGGCCCGACCTCGACTTCTTCGCCGTCCACCTGAACACCGGCGAGACCCTCTACGTGACGTTCATGGCCAACGCCCTGGGCGCGCCGCTCGAAACCGGAATGCTGCTGTACGACCCGACGGATTTTGTCGTGCTCATGACCGACACCACCGGCCTGCTGGACCCCCGCTTCACGTACACGGCCACGACCACGGGCACACACCGTATCCAGTGCGCCAGCGCCGACGCCACGTTCAGCCGCGAATCGTTCTACCGGATGTTTGTCGAAGTCCGCTGAGCCGCCGGCCGCACCCGGCGTTCGACTGATTGCACCAACGATTCCGGGATGCCCGGCTGCCGGGCATCCCGGTCGTCCATCCCGAAACACTGCCTGCGACGACCGGTCCGTCCCGATTACTTGTTTCCTCCCGAAATTCGGCCACAATTTGGCAGAACGTTTTTCGGCTCATCGTACCCAATGTATCGACAGCACCCACGCCCAGGCCGGTTCACCGGCCTTGGATGAAACCAGTCCGTCGCTTCAGCGACGGGTAAGCATTCGTTTTTGTTGAATCGGCAGCCCCCTTCAGGGGGCTTGGATCGGCCGGCCCCCGTTCCAACGGGGTCCGGGAGAACCGCCAAACCCGGTGAACCGGGCTGAATGAACGCTCAACCGGCGCCGCACCCGTCCGCAAACAGACGGGCGACGAGGGGCACAAGCATCGCTGAGGCGGGGCTGGTGAACGTGCGTGTCCGGACGCACGACCTCGGGCCCATTCACCGCCACGCCGATCTCTCCCGTTCCGGCTAGACCGGGACGAGGGAGTTGTCTGTCCTTTCGCGGCGGGGACGGTGATGAAACGTCGCCTGTGTGTCGCTGCAGGCTCGGCCCTGGTAGTGAAATATTTCATGAAAATCAGAGCCTCCGGCCGTCTCATTCTGCAGATCAGAATGAGGAGGACGGCATGACCAAGCAGCTTTCGTTGAATGCGGTGTTGATTTTCAGCCTGCTGATCGCAATGAGCGTCGCGGCAAACGCTCAGAATTCCGTGTACTATTTCCCCCACGTCGTGGACGGCGGCTTTATTTTCGGCAGCGAATTCTGGTTCAACAATGTTCAAGCCACCGCCACCCAGGTCACATTGAATTTTTTCAATGAGACCGGCGCCCCCTGGGTCGTCGACCTGCGCAGCTTCGACGGCGGCGGCGGTTACAACAGCACCTTCACCTTCACCCTGCAACCTTACAGCACCAAATTCTTCTTCACCGGAGTCGTCGATCCGTTGAAAGTGGGCTGGGCCAAGGCCGAGACCTCCCAGCCCGTCAACGTGTCAGCCAGTTTTTCATTCTATGATTTCTATCCCGACCCACCCGTCGTGAAATGGTCGGCCGGTGTGCTGCCGTCACCGGTGGCCACTCAGTTTGCCTTCGCCGCCAACGTGTCGCCGGTGGAAGATATCACCAGCGACACCAAAGTGGACATGGGTTTCGCCATCGTCAACCCGGGCGACGCGGATGCCGATATCACCGCCACGCTGATTCCGTCCGCCGGCGGGGCCGCCGTGAGCACCAAATCCATCGAGGTGCCGGCAGGCGGGCACTACTCGCGCTTCCTGTCGGAACTGTTCAATGACGTGGCGTGGGGCACCCGGTTCCATGGCACCGTCCGTCTCAGCAGCAACGTGAACATCACGGTGCTGGCGCTCAAGCACGTCTTTAACGCCAACTGCGACCTGTACAGCACCGTGGCGGTCCAGCCCGAGTCCGTCTTCAGATCCAACATCATCTACGACATCGAGAATAACGACCGCACCGCCCCCCAGCACATCACCGCCCCCGTTGAGATTTACGGCACTTCGAACGAACCCTCCGACACAGCCGACGAGGACTTCTACGCCATCGATCTCGTCGCCGGCCAGACTGTCTACGTGGTCATGCTGACCGAGATGATCGGATCCCCCCTCGACGGGCTCATCGTCATCTACAACCCGTCCGGAACGCCGGTGAGCGGCGCACACCCGTTCCTGCAATACACGGCGCCGACCTCCGGAACCTATTTCATCAGCGGCAACAGCAACAGCGTCGGCTGGGGCCGGGACATGTTCTACCGGCTGCATGTCCTGGTGGAATGATCCGCCGGCGGGATCCAGCCGCCGATCATCGCGTTGTCCCCCTCACCGGGATGCCCGATCCAGCGGGCATCCCGGTGCTCGTTCACCGGACGTTGTGTCGCGGCTCATTCGGCGGACGCCGCTCCTGGGGCGCAGGGCGCGGCCCGCCGGTCCCGGCCGGCTAGCCATCCCTCCCAGACCCGCAATCCCGCCACAACCGCCACCACCAGCGCGCCGCCCGCCGCCTGCGGCAGGGTGAGCCGTTCGCCGAGCAGCACGTAGGCGATGGCCGCGGTGAAGGGCGGCTCCAGCGTGGCAATGAGGTTCACGATTCCCGACGGGAGATAGGTCAGGCTGACGTTGTACAGCCCGAAGCCGGCCACAGTGGGCCCGACGGCCAGCAGGACCAGCACTCCCCAGCCGGCCCAGGCGTCGCCCAGCGCAAACAGGTGGGCGGACCGGGCCGCCCCGCCCACCGCCGCCGCCCCGGGGGTCAGGTTGATCACCAGAAGAAACAGGGTGGCAAAGCCGAATATGTAGAGCAGGGCGGTCCACGGATCGAGGCCCCGCCGCGACGACGATCGGCCCATCAGGCTGTGGGCGGCATAGCCCAGGCCCGACAGGAGCCCGAGGAGGATGCCGCCCAGCTGCGCCCGCCAGGCGGCGGGATCCGCCGCACCCGACACCAGGGCGCAGCCGGTGAGCGTGGCGGCGACCGCCAGCAACCGGGCCCAGTCGAGGCGCTCCCCCAGCAGCCGCCAGCCCAGCAGCACCGTGAACGCCGCCGAGGAGTAAACCAGCACCGTGGCCACCGCCGCGCCGTTTGCGGCGACCGAGAGGGTCCAGAACGCGTTGAACACCGCCAGCACCAGACCCCAGCCGGCGAGAAAGGCGATGTCGCCGCGGCCCACGCGGAGCCGGCGCGGGGCGGCCAGGGCCAGCGCCGGGGCGAGCGCGGCCACCACGAAGAGATCCCGCCAGAACGCCAGCGCCAGCGGCGCCAGCGCGTAGTTCAGGGTCAGGTAGCGGATGAAGATGGCCGTGGTGGACAGGATGGCCGCGCTGGCGATCGCCAGGGGAAAGCCGCGGGCCAGGTTGGAGCGCTCCGAAATCATGGGCTGTCTCCGTCCGACGGTGGGAGCAGATTCCCGGCGGATGATACGCGGAAGGGGGCGCGCCGTCCAGATCCAATTCCCGGTGTTCCGACCCATCCGGTCAGGTTTTCTGGCTGTAGTGGCGCTTGAGCCAGTCGCACAGGCCGTCCAGGCCGGGGAAGAGCACGCGCTCGGTGACGTTGCTCTGGTCTAGCTTGTCGCGGATCTCCCACTTGAGCGCCGCCGGGATGATGAGGCGGCGGAACAGCTCCGGATGGCGGTCCAGCCAGTCTTCGATCCGGCGCGACGGGTTGGGCATCACCGAGAAGAGGGCGAACTGGTTGACGATGCGCTCGTCGATGGACGGCGGCTCCAGGAAGAGCAGGAACTCGCCGCCCGCGGCCAGCGCGTCGAAGTCCTCCAACGACTGGATCAGGTGCTGGAACGAGCTCCCCTCATCCGCCTTGGCGTGGCCTTCGGCGTCGGCGGCCTTGGTGAGCTGGGAGAGCAGCTCCACGGTGAACACGTCGGCGCCCTCTGCCCGGAGGGGCTCGCCGAGGGGCTGGGGCAGGCGCGCGTGCACCTGGTGCAGGTTCACCATCCAGACCACCCCGTCGATGTCGAACCGCTCGATGTTGGCGGTGGCGAAGTGGAGCGCGGCCGCCGGCGAGTAGGTCCAGTCCAGAAGCCGGGTGGGGAGGCCGTGGTGCTGGGCCACCGCCAGCAGGTGCCAGAACGAGGTGAAGTCGCCGAACAGCCCCTGGGCGTATTTGCGGAAGTTGCGCAGCAGGTGCCGCTCCATCTGCGCGTAGGGACCGCGGAGCCGGATCAGCGACGACTCCAGCGCGTAGCCGGCGTCGGACAGCCCGCGGAACACGTACGGCGAGCGGAACCGCCGGATGGCGGGATCCCACGACGCGTAGAACAGCTCGTCCTGGACCTGCGCCCAGGATGTGACCCGGATGTCGTTGCTCATGGCGCGGCTCCTGTACCCGCCGGGATCGGCGCCGGCCGTCGACGGATGCGATCGGACGGGGCTCGTTCCCTCCTATTTAATCACACCCCGCCCCCGCCGCTCCAGAGCGGAATCGTGAACAGTGAACGGTGAACGGTGAACAGTGAACTGTCAGGAGATTGGGGATAGGAGTTGAGAGCTCCTCGTGCTCGTAATCGTGTTCGTCATCGTAATCGTGATCGTGATCGTCATCGAGTCGTTTTAAGATTTTAACGTTCACAGGTTCACAAGTTCCCAAGTTCACAGGTTTGCGGATAGTTGATGGTTGATCGTTGATCGTTGAGCGTTCGGCCCGCGCCCGGCCCGCCAGGGCCGGACCACATTAGCCAGGGGCTGCGCCCCTGGTGCGAGGCCCGTCGACGCAGGCGCCTGTTTTTTTCACCCCGAGCCCCACCGGGGCGACATCGGGGCGTTCGGAAAACCCGGCGTTTCAACGATAGCCCGATCGATCGGCGCCCCACGATTCACGCCACCTGCCTGTCGCCCCGCTGGGGCGACCACGCGACAAACCGCCGCCCACCAGGGGCTGCGCCCCTGGCTAATGCAGTCCGGCCCTGGCGGGCCGGGATCGTGGCGCGATGGCTGATTGATCCGATCCCGTCACCGACTTCGGACATCGGACTTCGGATGTCGTGCTCGAAATTCGTGATCGTGATCGAACCGTTATGAGGTTCGCAGTTTCGCGAGTTCCAGGTTCACAAGTTCACAATCAGTTGATGGTTGATCGTTCGTTTTGTTCGTCTACCTTCTCTCGTCTCCCGTCTCCCGTCTCCCGATTCACCGACTCACCGATTCCCCGCTGTCCCTTAGACATCCAGCCGGTCGAACCGATCCTTGGTGATCTCGGACCTGACGGCGCCGGTGTGAGCGATGCCGGCCGGTTCGAACAGGAGCAACTTCACATGGTCGCGGGGCACCACGCGGTGCTCCACGCCCCGCGGCACGACGGTGAACTCGCCGGCCCGCAGGGTCACCGCTGCATTCCGCTCGAGGACGTCCAGGATGCCTTCGAGCACCAGAAACAGCTCGTCCTCGCCGTCGTGAGTGTGCCAAGGGACTTTGTCCCCCTCCAGGCGGACCAGCTTCACGTGCTGGTCGTTGAGCTCGCCCACGATCTTCGGCGAAAAAGTGTCGCTGAATCTGCCAAAGCACGATTCCAGATTGATCACTCGAAGCATGTTGAGCACCTCGTTCATTGAGCTGAAAGATGCAGTGCGGCGCGGAGCGCCGCCGCCACGTCCGCCGGGGCCGGCGCGCCGGCAGGGAGCGCCCGGCCGGGGACGCAGGCGGCGCGGGCCCAGCCGAACAGCGCCGGCCCGTCCACCGCGTCGGCCGGGCCGGCGCCGGTGGCCGCGCGAAACGCCTCGAGCAGCCAGGCGGTGCGGGGGAAGAGGTGAAAATGGAGCCGGCGGTCCACCTCGCAGAACGACAGGACGTACACCCGTTCGGCCCCCGTCGCCGCCTCGAGGGCGGCCGACGCCCGCGCCAGCGCCTCGCCCAGCGCGCGGGCCATCGCCGGTTCGAGGCCGGCGAGGCGGGTGCCCTCGCCCGTCACCCGCAGGATCAGGTAGCCCGGCACCGAGCAGAAGTCCGCCTCCTCCAGGGTGAAGCGGTCGTCCGCGTGCAGGCACCGCGATTTCGCCTCTTCTGCCGCCATCCCATGCCTCCATCCATGCAAATTGCGGAATCCGGGCCGCCGGCTAACCCTGGACGGCGCCGACGAGCACCGTCGCCCCGCCTGTGGCGAAGCTGGGGATGTCGGCGATGGCGGCCAGCGCCTCCGGCGAGCCGAGACTGGCCTGCAGCCGCGCCTCGGACTCGAAATACAGCTCCGCCATCCGGTAGTAGGCAGGGCGGCTGCCGTCGGGCCCCGCGAGGAACCGGGTGAACTCCTTCCGCGCAACGCCCGGAATCCGGGCGGCAATGGGGATGTGCGTGCGGGTATAGTAGTCCTCGAAGGCGCCCGCGTCAGCGGGATGGCCATACAGGACGGTGACTTTCAGCATGTTTCCTCCCGAAACGAGTCGTTCCGCTTTTCAGTTGGATGCCGAAAATAGTCAGCCGGCGCTCACCTGAAGCTCGAGGCCTTCGGCGAACCGCCTGGCGGGATTCGATCCCCGTCATAGCCCCGCCAGGAACTCCCGGATCACGGACCAGAAGCCGGCCGGGTTGTCGGCGTACATCGCGTGGCCGGCCCGGGGGACGAAGGCCACCGGTCCCAGGCGCCGGGCAAGCGCCTCCGAGGTGAACCGGCCGCGGTTGCGCTCCCCGAAGACGAAGAGCCGGGGCGCGTCCACCGCCTCCACCAGCGGCACCGTCACCTCGGCCCGCGACATGGCCACCAGGCTGGCGCTGCAGGCGTGGAGCGTGTCGGGGCCGGCGCGCCGCAGCGTGCGCAGGTACCCGGCCATCCCGCGCTGGGCCGCCAGCTCCGCCAGCAGCGCATCCCAGCCGCGGGCCAGAAAATCCTCCCGGCTTTGGGCGGCGACGCGCGCCGAGAGAAACGCGTCGCCCGCGTCGAGGTTCCCCTCGGCCAGGACCAGCCCGGCCACCCGGACGGCGCCCGCCTCGCGCAGCTGCCGGGCCAGCGCCAGGGCCACCGCGCCGCCCATGGAGTGGCCGACGAGGACGATCTCCCGGATGCCCTCGGCGTTCAGCACGCCGGCCAGCACGGCGGCCAATCCCGTCATGGTCAGTCCGGCCATGTCAGCCGGCCGGTCCGACTCGCCGTGGCCGGGCAGGTCGGGGACCACCCAGCCGGCGAAATCCGTCCG